>JAEEGL013970654.1_pt1 | contig 55070 bp, 44 predicted proteins | sample 9134231 | NCBI WGS metagenome assembly JAEEGL01 (sample SAMN16246548, study PRJNA631951) | gut metagenome | biome: gut microbiome; feature: rumen; material: fiber-attached | host: Bos | place: Iran: Karaj | collected 2018-10
CACCATGATATACTTCAAATCTAGATTTCAATCCTCTAAGTATAGTAATAGTATCCATAACAGAAGGCTCACTAACTAAAACCTTTTGAAATCTTCTCTCTAAAGCACCATCTTTTTCAATATATTTTCTATATTCATTTAAAGTAGTAGCACCAATACATTTAATTTCGCCACGTGCAAGCATTGGTTTTAACATATTACCAACATTCATAGTTCCTTCAGAACCATCTCCTACTATCATATGAATTTCATCGATAAATAGAATTATTCCTCCGTCACTTTCTTTAATTTTCTTTAGAACAGCTTTTAATCTTTCTTCAAATTCACCACGGTATTTAGCACCAGCTACTAACGCAGCTAAATCTAATTCCCAGATTATTTTATTTTTTAAACTCTCTGGAACATCGCCACTAACAATACGCAAAGCTAAACCTTCTACAATAGCAGTTTTACCAACACCTGGTTCACCGATTAAAACCGGATTATTCTTTGTCTTTCTAGATAGTATTCTTGTAATACTTCTAATCTCCTCATCTCTTCCAATAACTGGATCTATTTTATTGTTTTTGGCAGCATCTGTAATATCTCTACCATACTTTTCTAATACTTTTTCTTCCTCTTCGGGATTCATTTGGTAATCCATATTATTACCTCCTTTACAACCATCATTATACACCAAAATTAGCACTTGTCAATAGAGAGTGCTAATTATATAAAAATTAAAAAAGTAGAATAATTTCTACTTTCCTAATGACATTCCATTTCTCATTTCTTGTCCTATGGTTGAACATTCCCAATTACCAAATTCATTTTTATAATGTACTTCTTCACATCTTAGCATATGAGTAAATGCTGCTAATCCATAGTAAACTTCAAATGGATTTTCCATTTCACCAATTGTATTACGTAAATGAATAACAGAATCCCATTCTTCTTCCGTAGCACATCTAGGAATAATAGCTAATCTATAAATATTCTCTAATTCCTTAAGACATTCTTTTTTATCCTCTTTAGAATTAAGAATTCTATTTAATGCAATTTTTATTGAATCTTGATCATCTAATGCCAATACATTTTCTACAACATAGTTATAAAATAAAACATCTTCATTCATTACCATTAAATCTTCATCAATTTTATCACATTCAATTCTTCCTTCTACAACTTCATGATCTAATTTACAATCATATAAATGTAGATAAGCTCCTAATGGATAATAATAAATAATAGCATCAGTACTATAATTTAATGATTTATTTAAATTTTCTACTAACAAATCATTCTTCCATCCATCAGCACTTGGATGAACTAATCCAAAAGTAACAACATTATGCATTTCTTTTAAAATAGTATCATCATCTAAACCAAAATCTCTTAATTTAACATATAATGCACTAGAATATAAAACACTATTTTTATCTTCACTATTAAGTATCTCTTTAGTTGTTTTACCTGATTTATAATACTCATCTAATAGTGTAATAAACTCTGGTCTTAAACTACTTATTTCTGGCATTTTTACTGTCTCAGTATAAACGCTTTCTATCACTGGTGTCTCAATATTATTTGAAACTTTAGCCTTTGTACATGCTGATAAAGCAACAGTTGCAATAGCAGTAAAAGCTAATAAACTAATTGTTTTTCTTTTCATAAGAACACAATTCCCCCTAAAAATATGGTCTTAATATATATCTAATACCTAAAAAAGTCAATTTTAGGTCATTAAAAAAGGAGTAAAACTCCTTTATTTAACTACGATATTAACAATCTTTCCTTTAACAACAATTACTTTAACAATTTCTTTTCCTTCAGTAAACTTTTTAACGTTTTCATTAGATAAAGCTTTTTCCTTAATAGAATCCTCTTCTTCTTCAACACCAATAGTTATTTCCCCACGTAATTTACCACATACTTGAACACCAATAGTTACTTCGTCTGCTTTAGTTTTTTCCTCATCATATTTAGGCCATTCTGAATAAGATAACTCGTCTTCCATGCCTAATACTTCATGATATAACTCTTCGCTAATATGTGGTGCAATAGGATTTAATAATTTAATAAATCCAATTGCATACTCCTTAGGGAATACACTCTCTTTATAAACAGCATTAATGAAAATCATTAAAGCACTAATTGCTGTATTAAATGATAATGATTCATAATCATTAGTAATTTTTTTAACAGTACTATGATAGATATTTTCTAAGTTCTTATTTTCCTTATCCTCAATCTTAATAGTACCATCAGTATATAATCTCCAAATACGATCTAAGAACTTCTTAGCACCTTCAACACCAGCTTGACTCCAAGGCTTAGAAGCTTCTAATGGTCCCATAAACATTTCATATAATCTTAAAGTATCTGCTCCATATTTTTCAACTATATCTAATGGATTAACAACGAATTCAGGATATCTCTTACCCATCTTAATGCCATTTTCACCCAAAATCATTCCTTGATGAACTAACTTCTTAAATGGTTCTTTAACCGGAGATAAATTATTATCATATAAATATCTATTCCAAATTCTTGAATACATCAAATGCCCTACAGCATGTTCTGGTCCACCAACATATAAATCTACTGGCATCCAGTGCTTTAATAACTCTTGATTAGCAAATTCATCATTATTATCTGGATCAATATATCTTAAGAAATACCAACTAGATCCAGCGCTACCAGGCATTGTAGATGTCTCTCTTAAACCTTTAACTCCATTTTGATCATACTGTTTCCATTCAGTAGCATTCTCTAATGGTGCTTTACCATTATGACCTTTATAATCCTCTAATTCAGGCAATACTAAAGGTAATTCTTCATCCGGTAATAAGTATTCTTCACCATCTTCAGTATGAACAATAGGAACAGGTTCACCCCAATATCTTTGTCTAGCAAATATCCATTCTCTAAACTTATAGTTAGTAGTTTTTCTACCAACACCCATTTCGACTAATTTATCAGTAATTGCTTCTTTAGCTTCTTCAACAGTTAAACCGCTAAACTCTTCACTGTTAATTAACTTACATCCTTTACCTAAGTAATCTTGTTTTTCAAATGCACACTTTGAAACATCTCTTCCATCAATTACTTGAATCATTGGAATATTATGTTCTACTGCATATTCAAAGTCTCTTTGGTCATGACTAGGAACAGCCATTACAGCACCAGTACCATAATTTGCAAGTACAAAGTCCCCAATGAATATTTCAGCTTCTTTACCATTAATAGGATTAATAGCTTTAATTCCTTCCAATCTACATCCAGATTTTCCTTTATTTAATTCAGTACGATCCATATCAGATTTCTTAGCAACTTCTTCTATATAAGCTTTAACTTCTTTTTTATTCTTTATTCTAGGCATTAATTCTTGAACTAAATCTCCATCTGGAGCTAATACAAAGAATGTAATACCATAAATAGTTTCAATACAAGTTGTGAAAATACTAAACTTACCTCCACCAACTATATCAATATCAACTTCAACACCAGTAGATTTACCTATCCAATTTCTTTGCATTTCTTTAGTAGATTCTGGCCAATCAATTTCATCTAAACCTTCTAATAATTTTTCAGCAAACTTAGGTTGATCAATACACAATTGTTTCATATTCTTACGAACAACTGGATATCCACCACGTTCAGATTTACCATCTATAACTTCATCATTAGATAAAACTGTACCTAATTCTTCACACCAATTAACAGGCATATCTACATACTTAGCATATCCATCTTTATATAATTGTTTAAAAATCCATTGAGTCCATTTATAGTACTTAGGATCACTAGTTAATACACATCTATCCCAATCATAATCAAAACCTAAACTCTTTAATTGTTTAGTAAAATATTCAACATTTTCTTCAGTAAATTTACTAGGATGATTACCAGTTTGAATAGCATACTGTTCGGCTGGCAAACCAAATGAATCATATCCCATTGGATGCAATACATTATATCCTTGCATTCTCTTCATACGAGAAACAATATCAGTAGCTGTATATCCTTCAGGATGTCCAGCATGCAATCCTACACCACTAGGATATGGAAACATATCTAATGCATAGAATTTTGGTTTTTCAAAATCCCATACATCTGTTTTAAAAGTTTTGTTTTCATCCCAATACTTTTGCCATTTCTTTTCTATTTCTTTAAAATTATACTCCATCGTCTTTCCTTCCCCATTTCTTATGTAAATAACTTCCGTAAGCAAAATATAACGTTATTAATAAAGCACAAATTATAAAAAATGCTACCACCAATTTTAATTCCATACGAAGAGGAATAAAATCAATCATTGCTATCGTAAACGAAATAATAAAAGCATTAATAATTGCAATACCATTTAAAGCACTTTTATAATCCATTTTCTTCTTGTCCAGTTTAAATCTATTAGTCAGTAATACTAATTCTGAAATCTTAGTATATTTCTCTTTTTTGAGTTTATCATCAAAAATAAAATAATAAACAAAATACATTACTGCAAAAATAATAATAAATAATAACAAACTGAACATAAAATCATCTCCTAAAAAAAGACATATTCATCATAAGGACGAATATGTCGTGGTACCACCTTAATTTCTAATATAACGATATATTAGCTTAAAAATCGATATAGGAATCACCCTTTTTTAGCTCCAAAAGCAAGTTCATTATTTCTTCTAACTAGTTTCCACCAACCACTAGTTCTCTATCTAGAATAGATAACTACTACTCTTTCTTCAACGCCTCAATAAACGTATTATATAGTATTAATTTCTATAAATCAAGGTTTATCTACCCCTTGTAGGTCCTGAATCTCCAAAGTCATAATCAATTCCATATGCATTAGCAAATTCTGTCATTTTCTCACGATATTCAGCCTCATCTATAATGGTTTTTCTCTTTAACCAACCAAAATATCTATCAGCTTCCCACATTATTCTATCGCCAAACTCTTGATCATCTAAATCAAAGTCATCATATCTCTTCTTTAATTGAGTTACCATTTTTTCAAATCTAGCTCTCATTGCAGCATCGTGTGATAAATATTGATAATTTCCAATAAATGAACGAGCTCTTCCTGTTCCTTGAGGCCTATGAATTGAAAAAACTCTCGCTAATTGTATTTTATGCCAAACACCTAAAAACGTAAACCCATCAGAATCCATGTATCCTGTTCCGGCTAAGCCTGGTTCATTAGGAATTCTTCTTGTCGTTTTTCTAAAGTCATACATTTGATGAGCTGTTTGCATTGTTGAATTACGAGGTATAGCTCCTGAGAAACCTCCTGGTCCTCCTGGTCCTCCAGGTGGTGGACCTCCATGTCCATGTGGTGGCATATAATCATCCCCTAACTAATCATAATTATAAACAAAAAGTTGATGTTAATCAACTTTTGTTTACTATATTTGTGCAACATATTCAAGTAATTTCATGAACATATTTATAAATTGTTTATCCAATCCCATCTTCGATAATTTTCTTATCTCCATACGTTTTCTTTCCAATGAATTATTACTAAATACGATTTTTCCTATCTCAACCTTCAAATTAGTTTTAATTTGTAAGTCAGAAATAATTGAATCAATATCTTCATTGATAAGTCTAACAGCATCAATTTCAATATCTTTTCCTTTACAGTTTATAGTCAATTGTTTTGTCGTTGGTACATCTGGTACTTCAACTATAAAGTCTGTATCATCTACATATGATTCACATTCTACTTTTTCGTTATCAATATAAACAATAACATCATTAGCTTCTCTTGTATTTCTAAATCTTATACGATAAGTTCTCTCTGCAGGAACAATTCCTGTTTTACCTTCTACTGGTCTAATAATCAAAGTATAGTTATTAGCCATGTAGTTATAATCAACTCTTGTAAGTAAGAAATAACCTTCTTCATGTAGATTACTATAACCATCGTCTTCATATAGATTATATTGATTACTCTTACCAGGGAAAATATGTATTTCCATCGTATCAGGTGAAGATACATCATTTATATTTTCTTGTAAATCTCCCATACATATAATAGAACCATCTCTTGCAAATACTGGGTAATCTTCATCTTTATAGAATAAAATATATCTCTTGTTACCTAAATACTTTTTACCTGTTTTGAAATCATACCAAGTACCTTTAGGTAAGAAGATTCTCTCAACAGATCTATTCATGACATTATCTTTAGTTTTTGTAATTGGGGCAACCAATAGCTCACTACCAAAGAAATATTCATTCTTATAATCTATTTCGTCATATATCTCTGGATATTGATAATAAAGTGGTTGAATTAATGGTAAACCAATCTTGTGATACTTATAAGCTTCACTATATAAATATGGAATTAATCGTTGTCTCATCTGACAATACTGACTAACTATATGAGTAGTCTTAACATCCCATTTCCATGGTTCTCTTTTATAATATCTTCCATACTTAGCAGCAAATCTAAATATTGGACTAAAAGTACCATATTGAACATATCTAGTATATAACTCTGTATCTTCAACACCATCTTTATATCCACCAACATCATGGCTCCACCAAGATAAACCTAAATTAGATGCAGTACTATTAAAGAATGGTAATTCTTTTAAAGTATTCCAACTAACTAGAGTTTCACCACTATAATGTACTGGATATAAATGTGGTGCAAATGTTGAAGGTCTAGATAGAATCATTGGTCTTAAACCTTCCATCTTCGTACAATCAACAAAATGATAATAATTTAAAGCATCATTAGTTTTCTTATCTCTTAAATTACGATAATTAATCCAAAAGAAATCTACTCCTTGTTTATATAAAGGATTAATAAGTTGTTCTAAATAAGAAATTACTAATGTTCTATCAAATACATTAAAAGGAATAGTTTGTTTATCTGAAGAACCAATAGCTTTAGCTATTTCACTAAATCTAGGTTCATGAGGATGAATACCTTCAGAAGGATCCAAACTAACACCAACTCTAACTCCTCTATCATGCATATATTTTGTAAATTCTGCTGGTTTAAAGAATAACTCTCTATTAAAGGTAAAACCAGAATTAAATCTTTGTAAATTAGTTTTATCTTTTAAGTGCCAGTTATCACCTAATAATAAAACACTCATTGGTATTTTATTTCTATTAAAATCTGTTAATAACTTTTGAATATCTTCAAAAGAATAATAATCACTCTTATTCCACCAAATACCTAAAGCATATCTAGGAATCAATGGAGGCATACCAGTTAACATAAAGTAACTTTGTAAACAGTTACCAAAATCCCTATTATATGCAAACACATAAATATCTATTCTATTACGGTCATTAAAAACTAAAGTTCCATCTTCAGCAATGAAATTAGATTTAGAATCATCAATAGAAACAAACCCATCAGTAGAATACAATCCTTTTGCTTTACCAACAAACATATCTTGAATTTTCTTCTTAACATGTTTTAAATCCATTACTTCAACATTCTCTAAGAAAGGATCTGTAGTTTTATCTAAATTTGTATATATTCCACCATAATTTCTAGCTTCAGGATGTCCATAATACCATTCTCTATTATTCTCTAATAATCTAATTCTTAAAACACTATCTGGAGCATATTTATTTCCATCAAATGCTTTTTCCTTTTCATATCTCAAATTAAAATATTTAGTTGTAATATCCAAAAACTTTTCATTTTGGTCTACTTTCATTTGAGGTATAGGGAAATTTCTAAACTTAGCAAATTCAGTTGGTCGGTCTTCAAAATAACCATCTACACTAAACTCTAAACGTACTAACAAATCTGAAAGAATAGTAATACGATAAAATTGTCCTTTAAATACCGTTTGTGGTTTACTAACCAAATTGTTATAATCCGGTTTAAAATGTTCTCCCAACTCAGCCATAGCATATCCCTCTATTCTTCTAAAATTATAACATATTAAAAAAGAATTATAAACAAAATAAAAAAAGAAATAACCACGTATTTCTTTTTTTAAAATAATTTAATTTTGAAGAATATAATTAAATGAATAAGAACTCCAATCCACACAATAGACACTATTGTTGGGAATATATACTTAGATGTTTTAGGATTAGTAACAATCGAAGTACTATTTATGACTTCTACATCTGTTGTATTTCTAGCATCTACATATCCACTTCCATGTGAATAAGTAGTTTTATATCCATCCTTTAAATAATCCTCTTCTATAACTTCGTATTCGTAATCATTTGGTAATCCTTCAATCAATATAGAATCGTTATCAGCAAGTTCAATCGTTGCTTCACCATTTTTAAACTTAATATTACTATAAGTTGAATTCAATAGATAATCTAATACTTCCTTATCAACATCATTTCTACTTGGTTTAATAATTACTTTCATTTTAAATTTAGAATTATCAATAATACCTTTAACATTTTTAGTTATTTTAACACTTCCAGTAGCAACTTCATGATAAGTACTATTAGATAATAAATCTGTATCATAATTATTAAAACTAGTAACTATTGCTTCATTTTTTATAACTTTATTATTAGCATCTATTGATATTACTGTAGGAATTAATAAATGTAGCTTTTGTCCTGATAACATTTCGTTAATAGAAAATACTACTTTATTACCTTCTACTAAAGTATTAACAATTCCCCCATTCGAAGCTAAGACATAATTACTCTTATCTCCTTCTCCTTCAACATAATAACCAATTTTTTCAAAATCAATACCCAAATATGTAGGTATTACATCTTCTATTGTTATATTACTTACTAATTCATTATTATCCTTAGTAGAAACTACAAGATCATATAATATCTTATCTCCTATAGCTACAGCTCTAGGGTTTTCTTTAGTTCCACTTTCCAAAGAAGAATTAAGTTTAACTGATATAGGCGGTTCATCCATACCTATCCTTGTAAATTCATATACCGAAAAATTCTGATGAGTTACATCCGAACTTTGTTTTGTATTTCCATACCACCAAGCAGAATTTAAAGCTTTAGCATCATTTTTTATATTCTCTTCATAACCATCATAAGGCGCTTGCATATTAAGTTTGACAACAACACTCTCTTCTGAATTCAAAAGACTATTTGTTCCTGTCTTAGTCTTAGACAAATCTACAGCTATCGCCGTAACTTTACTAAGATCAGCTGGTGCAGCAGTTGACCAAATTTCTTCATTACTTAAATCTGCATCTTCTGGTATTCCATTATCTAAAAGAGACTTCCCTTTTTCATACAAATTAATATTTTTCTTAGTTGAATAATAAATAACCGGATCAAAATTCTTTTCTATTGGTTGCGATACATCAACACTAAGCAATCGACCCTTCCACTGATTAATTGATGATTCACTATAATCTTCTAAAACATCATACAATACTAATCCTGAAGTCATAACATTTCTTTTTGATACATATCTTAATCGATAACTATATAAACCAGTGGCTGAAACCTTAACATCATCTTCCTTACCATTACCATAATCATTCATACCTGGAACTTTTATATCTACTTCAAAAGAAGCATCTGAAGCCGTATTAAATGAAAATGATTCTGTTACCTGTGAATAAATAGTATCTTTTACAACTGTTCCATTATTTCCATCATTATCTAAATCAACAAATAAATCCTTATCAGTTAAATATCTAATACTACTAGCATCATCACCATATCCATCAGATATCTTTCCAACTCCTGACTTATAAGCTATAGTATCAGTTAATTCACTACCATAATCATATATTGATTTCCAAGAATAATAAGCTCTGAACTTTACAGAGAATCCGCTAAAAATAGAATTAGAAAACTCTTTAAAATTTGCTTCCATACCTGGAGGCATATTAACATTAACAACCATCATTGTTCTTCCTGTATCACGATAATTATCAATTAGTGTTAAATCATAACTTACATTTCTTCCTGGAATATACATATTCGTAGAAGCATAGTTGGTATCATACGTCGTATTAAAAGTTTGAACAACTATTGAATCAGTATCCACCCCAGCACCTAGTGGTAATAAATTATAAAAAGTTCCACTAGTTTGTTCTTTTATTACTCCACTTTTAAGAACAACATCAGAAGTTAAAACATTTTTATCAAAAGAAACCCACTCAAAGGCATAAGAAGTATAATCTACAACTACTCTTCTATTCGAAGGATCATTATTATACTCGACAAAATTTTTAATATTACTCATACCATTTTTTATCAAAGTATAATAACTACTAGAAAAAGAATGTCTCATACTTTTTCCATATTTAACGCTATCTTCATTCTCAATTAAATCTTTAAACTCTTCATATAGAGTAAGACCATTGTTTTGTGTTGTAAAATCAGTATGAATAGTATCATCTTTATCCACTGAATAAACTGTGTTCATTGCATATAAATAAACACCCTCTTTATTCTCTACAATAGATTTAACATGATCTGTATTTTTACCATAAGCATTATAATAAATAGTAGAATCTACCATATATTTATTACTTTCAACACTAAGTTTTAAACCTAAAACTCCACTAGGTAATGTAACAGTAGCAGTACATTCCCTACTTTCTTCTTCTCCAGACGAATAAGTAAAAGTACAAGTGCTTGCATTTGTTTTCAAAATACTAACATAATAAATCCACTCGCCATTACTATTTTTATAATAAACCTTAGCTGGTTCATATTCATCATAAGGTAAATAATCTGGTTGCCAACCAGTTATCGTAATTGTGTTATAAGGAGTTTGTGTAACTGTCGTCGTATTTTCATATTTAAACATTCCATAAGAAGCATTAAACTCTTTTATTTCATAGTCATCTGCTTCTAATAATTCAAAATCTCTACCATTTCCCATAAAGAAAGTATCAACTACGTTATTATATGTCCAACTATTAACAAAATAATCTTCTGGTTCTTCTGGATCTCCTCCATCTTTTAAAGTAGAAAGAACATCTATAACTGATCCAGTAGAACTATTCATCCAGCCATTAGAACTACCAATTCTATATAAATAATCTTCTGAAGAATGATTAATCGAATTAATAACACCTTTATAAGTATATCCTCCAGAATGTAACATTCTTATTTCTCTTTTAGCTTCAAACCCATATTCAATATACTCATCATCTGGATGTTCATCTTCTCCTCCATACTCCGAATATATATCTCCACTAACAGTTTTAACATCACCATCAATACCCTTAATTGTGTATTTATATCCAGCAATCAATTCGTGCTTTTCACCATCTAAAATAACACTTTTAGGATATTTTATAATAAAGGAATAATGACCTATAAGATCTCTATCTGGACTTGGACTAGAAACTTCCATATCTTTAGCACTCATTTGTAAAGCATCAGAAGAACTAGCATAGCAATCATAAGAAAAACAATAACCTAATACTTCCCCACCTAACGAATCTAAAACATAGGCGTTAAACTTAATCGAATATGGTTGGGTAGCACTAAAAATAAAACCATATGAATACCATAAACTATATACATAATCTTGATCATTTTGTGGTTTTAATTCTTCATTCCATCCAGATTGCCATTCTCTATAGACATTTGTATTTTTATTAATTACAGAATCAGTATGATCAAAAGTTCTACCATAAAAAATTGAATTAGTATCCGTACCAGGAGAATCAGTCTGAAATAATAAACTAAGTTCATTAGATTCAGAAGAAACATCAACATTACCATCCAAATCTAAATCTACTTTTATTAAACTTTTAAAGCTAATTGAAAAATTATTAGATATATCAACTGGATTTGGTGCTATCCAAGTAAATGAAGTCTCAAATGAATACGAAGAAGATATCGTTTTATAGTTTTCTAATACTAGATATTCTTCTCCATCCATCACTTCATAACGATAATTAAATCCAGATCCAGTCTCTCCTGGATACTCTACTAATGGAACTATCATCGCTTCATTAATCAAACTTCCATTACGATCTTTAAATATATGTCTAGGCACATAAATACGAAGACTTCCAGCCGGAGCATCAACAGAGCCACCCATATTAAACAATAACTGAGCAGAAACTCTAACCCCACCATTAGGATTATTTACTTCGTCATATGGACTATTATTAGATACAAAAAGTCTTAAACTTCCATCATCTTGAATTTCACCATCGTTATTACTTCCGTCAGAGAACCATGAAATACTAAACTGACCTATTTCATTACCATCATTTTTTTCTTGTAAATTAGCCACATTAAAATAAATCTTACCAGTTACTAGTAAGGAAGCCATTATTATAATTCCAATTAATATAAAATGCTTTCTATTCTTCATGGTCTCACAATATTCTCCTTATATCATTATAACATAAAAACTCAATTATTATATGTTATAATGAACCCAGGTGATTTTATGTTTAAATATACTTTAGATAATAAAAAATATCATACCTTAAATTATTATTTTAAAAATAAATATGGTAAAAAAACATTTAAAGTATCTTTAAATGCTAACTTTTCCTGCCCTAATAAAGAAAAAACCGGACACGGTTGTATTTTCTGTTCAAGACTTGGTTCTGGTGACTTCGCAGGAAATAAAGAAAAAGACCTTATAACTCAATTTAATGAAGTAAAAACTATTATGGAAAAAAAGTGGCCAGATAGTTATTATATTGGTTATTTTCAAGCTAACACCAATACCTACGCACCCTTAGAAGTTTTAAAAGAAAAATATGAATCAATTATTAATCTTCCTAATGTTGTCGGTTTAAATATTGCAACTCGTAGTGATGCAATATCTAGTGAATGTTATGATTACTTAGAAGACTTAAATAAAAGAACTGACCTCATTATTGAATTGGGTCTTCAATCTATTCACGAAAAAACACTAAAGTTTATTAACAGAGGTCACGACCTAGATAATTTTGAAAATGCAGTAAAAGAACTACAAAGAAGACATATACCAGTAGTAGTACATATAATTAATGGTCTCCCTGGTGAAACAAAAGAAGATATGTTAGAAACTGTTAAATATTTAAATAATCTTCATATTGATGGTATTAAAATCCATATGTTACATATAACCAAAGATACTGATTTAGAAGACTATTATAAAAAACATCCCTTTCATGTTCTTACTAAAGAAGAATATATTGATATTGTAATAGACCAACTAGAATTATTAGATCCCAAAATAGTCATTCATAGAATAACGGGAGATCCTAAAAAAGAAGATTTAATTGAACCAACTTGGTTATTAAAAAAATTTTGCGTATTAAACGATATTGATAAAGAAATGAAAAGAAGAAATTCATATCAAGGAAAAAAGATATCTAATTAGATATCTTTTTTTATTCATTATATGTCTTAGCTAAAACTTTCTCTTTTGGTTTTACGTATCTTAAAGTAATTTGTTCACCGCTTATTTCTCCAGGAATAAATCCCATTTTTTGGAACATCTCTAAAGTAGTTTCATCTTCTCTTCTTACAACAACACATATTGAAGTCATTTGAATTGAATCTATCAAAGAAGAAATAGCTTCTGTTGCATAACCTAAACATTTATAACTCTCAAATATTTTAAACTCAATATATCCATTGAATTTTACTATAATATTACCTATCTTATCATTTTCTTCTCTTGTATTAATAGAATAAGCAACAGTCGCAAAATCGGCTGTGTCCTCTTTTCTAAGGAATAATCTATCTGTTTTAATTCCTCCTGGGAATTGTGAAACATCAAACGCTTCTAATTTTCTCATTGAACTATCTTTAAAGTTAAATACAATATTAAAATCATCATTAAAGATAATACTATAATCATCATTTTTAGTTAAATCAACTAAAGCCATACAATATCTTTTTAACATATATACATGTCTTTGATCAAAATGGAATCTTATATCTTGTTGTTTATTAACATAATCCATTAAATCGGTCCCAAACTGTTTACTTCTTGCATGCAAATCACAAGCAAGTTCCATCATTTGCATCTCTGTCATATCATTAGGGCTGTCATGAAATTCTATATGATGATCATTATGGTCATGATGCAACTTAGTAGCTTTAATTTGAGACGGACTTAAAACATGGGAAGTATCATGCATATCGCCCATTTCATCAACAATACTAGCTAAGCAAAGAAACTCCTCTGTGTTTTGTAGTTTAGAAATATCATGAATTGAACATCTAGCTAATAATCTAATAGCATCAACACTTCTTCCACAATGGATTAAATATTTAGCCAAATATTTTCCACTACGCATTACGCAAGCTCTATGGATTAAAGTATCGTTAATCTCTTTAGATATTTGTTCAGTATTAACATTTTCCATCCAATATCTCCCTTAACTTGAAAAGTATTATACACCAAAATTAAAAAAGGTCAAAGACCTTTTTATTTTCTTTTCTTTGTTGTTCCTTCATCATAACTATTAATTGAAGATAATTGTGCTAATAATGCATTTAATTGCTTTTTAATTATGTATATTTGATCAGCAGTTAAATTTTTAAGAGTTCCCATACTAATATCTTTTAACCAATGACTAATTATACCAACTTTATTCTTAAATATTTGTAATTTAGTTCTCTCTACTTCTTCTTGAGTTATCTCCTCAACTACTAATTCTTCTTTTGTTAATTGTTGTTCTAATTCGGCCTTTAACACTTCATATAACTTAAATATTTTTTTACGAACTTCTGACCAATTAAAACTTTGAGGACATGGTGCTATCTCTTTATAATATGGACGACAGAATTCAATGTCTATTCTATCTAAAGCATATCTTTTTAAACACACACCTTTTCCTTCCGGAACAATTTTAGCATCAATTCCAACTTGAGGATTAGTGTTTCCTTCTAAGATATAAACATAACCACCATAATTAGAAACAACCAAACCTGTATGTGACAAACCGTCCTCCGTATAAAAGAATGCTTGATCTCCAGCAGTCGTTCCTTTATGATTTAAAAACATTGCTAAAGAATGTGGAAAATCCATGTAATAATGGAAATCATATTCTACACCAGCACCATGATTTCTATTCTTATCAATTCCTGTCGCTAGTCTTGTATTCTTTTCTCCAAATGTATTAAATAAACACCAGTGTACAAACACTGCACACCAATCTGCATTTTGCTTACTTCCACCATAAAACTCCTTAGCATTTGGCTTTTTGTCATGTTCTTCAAAGAAAGCAGCATATTTATTATATTTACCTTTATGAATTAATAACTTTCCATCTTTATCTTTTTCTGGTTCTTTACTATCAAGGCCTTTTCTAGAACTCTTACACATATATCCAAGTTCCAAAAAAGATGTTAACAATAAATCTGCCATTGTTACTTTTCCTTCAACATGACCTTTTTTTAATGTATCAAGTAGATCCATATAAATCTCATGTGACTTACTATTTTCATCTTCTAATAAACGTAAATATTTATCAGCTCTACTTGTAGCAATAGCGTTCTTATCCATATATAACACCTTCCAATATCTTTATAACACAAAGTATACTTTAATTCAATTTACAACACATTTAATTTTACATCACTATAAAACTCGAATCTAATTCGAGTTTATTTTAATGGTTACCCCAGTAGGATTCGAACCTACGGAATGTCAGGGTCAGAGCCTGATGCCTTACCGCTTGGCTATGGGGTAATGACAATATTTATTTTAACACTTATTCTCTATTTTTTGTATATATTTTGTAGTATAATATCACCAGGAGGAATAATATGAAAATAGTATGGTTAGTAACAGCAATTGTACTTGCTATTATTGAAGCATCTACAATAAATCTAGTTACAATTTGGTTTATTGCTTCAGCACTAGTAGCATTACTATTAGCTTATCTTGGTGTTTCTACTCCAATACAAATCGCTGTCTTTGTTCTTCTTGGTGTAGTACTATTAGTTTTAACTAAAAAACCATTAGAAAAACTACTAAAGAAAACAAAACAAAAAACAAATGCTGATCGTGTCTTAGATATGACTGGTATTGTTACAGAAGATATTGCAGAAGATAAACCAGGAGAAGTAAAAGTAGATGGTAAAAAATGGACCGCCATCGCAAATACTAATATCAAAGAAGGTTCAAAAGTAAAAATATTGAAAATCGATGGAGTTAAACTTATCGTAGAGGAGGAAAAATAATGGATATTTTTATTACTATTTTAATTATCGTTGCAATCTTAATTGTTTCTTGCATCCGTGTAGTTCCACAAGCACAAGCATTCGTTATTGAACGTGTTGGTTCATACTTAACAACTTGGGATAATGGCTTACATTTTAAATTACCTTTCATAGATCGTGTAGCAGCTAAAATCTCATTAAAAGAAATTGTTAAAGACTTTAAACCACAACCAGTTATTACAAAAGATAATGTTACAATGCAAATTGATACTGTAGTATATTATTCAATTACAGATCCAAAATTATATACATATGGTGTAGAAAACCCAATCATAGCTATTGAAAATTTAACAGCTACTACCCTACGTAATATAATTGGTGAACTAGAACTAGACCAAACATTAACATCAAGAGATACTATTAACACAAACATGAGAGCAATCCTTGATGAAGCTACTGATCCTTGGGGAATTAAAATCAATCGTGTAGAACTTAAAAACATCATTCCACCAAGAGATATTCAAGAAGCTATGGAAAAACAAATGCGTGCTGAACGTGAACGTCGTGAAAAGATTCTTCAAGCTGAAGGTGAAAAGAAATCAGCTATTCTTATTGCTGAAGGTGAAAAAGAATCTGCAATTCTTCGTGCTGAAGCTGCTGCTGAAGCTGCAGTTAAAAAAGCTGAAGGTGAAGCTGAAGCTATTATTAAATTAAATGAAGCTCAAGCTAAATCATTAGAATTATTAAAGAATGCTCAAGCTGACCAAGCAGTAATTGCTCTTAAATCTCTAGACGCTGTTGCTAAGATGGCTGATGGTCAAGCAACAAAGATTATTGTTCCATCTAACTTACAAGATGTTACTGCTATTGCAACAACAGTAAAAGAAATGTTTAAAGAAGATAATAAAAAAGAAGAAAAATAAAAAGAATTTAATTTCTAACTATTAATTTAAAAAGTCATTATAAAAAAATAATGACTTTTTTTCTTGCAATAATTAATTTTTGTATCATAAAGCGGAATAATATTGTGAAATAACACTATAAATAATTTTTATATCGCTATAAAAAAATAGATAGTACTAAAAATAGAAGCACAATGCTAGAATACCTTTGCTCGCAAAAAAAGTTTAAAAAGGAAAGAGGAAAAAGATTTAACATGAATAACATGAAAGAAACATTTATTGCGTATGTCGGAAGCGATATCACAAGACAAGAAATGGAAACTGTCTTAAAAAAATATTGTGCAGAAGACAATCGAACAAAGGTCAAAACAACTGAGGATGGAAAGGTTATATTTGGAAAAAATGTACGTGATCATTACTCTGAAGACCGTGACCCAAATTCAAGAAACAACTTATTTGTTGTATCAGGATGTGATTTAGATGAATTATATAACGTCATCCATAGATCACCATACAACAAATATAATCCTGATGACAATGACAAAAACTGGGCATTATTCGCAGGAGCATATAGAGAGCTTGGAACTGAAGCATTTAGTTACCTTGAACCAGATCTAGATTTCTCCGTTGCTATTTGGGATTACAAACAAAAGAAATTAATAGTTGGTCGTGGAAATGGAGACCTTGGAAAAGAAGCAAACCTATTCTACGGATACACAAAAGGTAATGGAGATGTTATATTTTCAAACAACAGAAAAATATTATATGAATTCTGCGAAAAAGAAGATGTAAAACCATTCCCTACTGGTAGTTACTATATGGATGGCAAAATAACTTCATATCTTAATCCAGAACAAGAAGAAACTACTGTAAAAGATCCAAAGCTTATCAGAGTAAATAGAGATAATGCTAGTCAATTAATCAATGGTTTAAATGAACTATTATTAGGAGTAACATACAATTCAGTAAAAGAAAGAATCGAAGAAAATATCGAAACTTATATTAACGAAGGAATGGATTCAAAACAAGCAATTAGAGATGCATTAGCTACGAATGTAGACGAAGAAATGAATTGCTTTGTATCTGACTTAGTAAAAAGCAAATTAGAAGGAATGAATATATCAGATATAGTTCAAGATAGTTTATCTAAAGAATATTCTTCTGGTCTAAGAAAATTTGTTAAAAAACAAAACTTTCCATATATAAATGTAATTAAATTACATGATATGGAAATAGGTAGAACAGGTGTAGAATGCTTCCATGAAAAATTTGAAGAAGTTCTTGAATACATTCAATTAGGAGAACCTGTTATGTTAATAGGACCTGCTGGTTCAGGTAAGAACCACTCTATTGCTCAAATAGCAAAAGGTCTTAACTTAAATATGTATTATACAAATAATGCATCAAATGAATTTAAATTAACTGGTTTCATCGATGCAGGTGGAACATATAGAGAAACAGAATTCTATAAAGCATTTAAAAATGGTGGAATATTCTTCCTAGACGAAATTGATAACTCAGATCCATCAGCATTAATTGTAATCAACTCTGCATTAGCAAATGGTTACATGGCTTTCCCTCATGAAACAATTTTCATGCATCCTAACTTCAGAATGGTTGCTGCTGCAAATACATGGGGAAAAGGAGCAGATTTACAATACGTTGGAAGAAATGCTCTTGACGGAGCTACACTAGATAGATTTGATAACGTTTTCTTCGATTATGATAGAAAACTTGAAGAATCACTATATCCAAATCACGAAGTATTAGATTTTATGTGGGCATTTAGAGATTCTGTAGAATCAACAAAAACACCACATATCGTATCAACTCGTGGTATTGGTAAAGTATACAAAAAAGAAATCAATGGTATTCCAGTTGAAAGAATATTAAGAACAAATATTATTAGAAACTTAGACCAAGACGATTTAAATAGTATTCTAGGAAACATGAGAGGTATTAACAATTCTAATAAATACTATTCTACATGTAAAAGTCTAAGAATAGGTAATAATTAATGTATAGATATTATGATAAAAATGACTACAAAATAATGGAATATACATTTGATTCAATTACAGAATATATAAAATTTTTAGATAATGCACCATTAAGTGAAACTTTTTCAGGTCATACATTATCAAGTGAAGAAAGAGACAGTGGTTTTTATAAAACTAGCAGTCTAGAAGAAGCAAAAGAACTAGCAAAATACGGTTATCACGAAAATTTCAGCTCATTCTTAGATGTAAAAAACAGATTAGAAAAATATATTAAAATGGGTATCAAAAAATCTACTTGTTATAACTACTATGTAGGATTTGTACCAGATGTTAAAGCATATTTAGAAGGTAACCCATTATCTATGATCAATAAAATAAATCCTCCAAGAAAACAAATAGATATTTACTATAATTCAGCTAACTTAGGTGGCGTAGATGAAAAACAAATATTTAATAGAGGTGCTATAACCTTAAGTTTGGTTGATACATTAGAAAAAATGGGATATGCCGTAAACTTACATATATTCTTAATGTCAGCCGAATCCAGACAAGTACACTATGCTGTGTTTAATTTAAAAAAGACAAATGAAAGAGTAAACATTCAAAAGTTATTCTTCCCTATGTGCCACCCTTCTTGGCTTAGAAGGCTTGGTTTCAAACTAAAAGAAGTAACACCAGATATTAGCAGTGGTTGGACAGGTGGTTATGGTAGAACTTGTGACGAAGAAACTATAAGAAAAGTAATTGATTTAAAACCAACAGATATAGTTATATGTCGAGCTGACGAAATGGGAATAAGTGGCGAAGACATAATTGAAGATACTGACAACTTCCTTGAACATATCGAAAATCAATATAAAGAAAATGGTTTAACAAATGAAGAAGAAGGACCAATATTAAAGAAAAAAAGAAGTGAAAGCGGAGGTTATATTCTATGATGTATAATGAAGCACAATACGATATTTTCATTGACAAACTACTCAAAGTTATAGAATCAATTGAATCAGTATATGATAGATTATATGAACTAGAGATTAGTGGTCAAGAAAACACTGAACAATACTTAGATTACGTAAATTGTCTAAGAGAATACGTTAAACTAGAAAATAAAATATATTGTGAAGCAAATTTATCTTTAGACGAAGCAACTGAAATTGCCAATTATATAATAGAAGAAAAACTACCATCAGACTTCACTAATGATACTGATAGCATAACAGATCAAAACTATGAAAATAAAAGATTAAGAAGAATTGTTAGTCATTTAGTTCATATGATAATGTATCATTATCAAAATGTAGGTAAAATGATATCTGATGATTTAATAGACACATTAACTAAATCAAGTATTAAAAATCCTGAACAATTAGTTAGTGAATCAATCATATCAAGTATAGAATTACAAAGTACACTAGAAAACGATAACAACAACTCTTTCTTATATTTCTTACAAAGAACCATTGATAAAACTAATGATTCAAATATCAAGAATCAATTAATTACAAATAAGTATTATTCAATTTTCATTAACAAAACTTTAGAAAGTCAACTTCTAGGTGATAACTTTACAATGCCATCAACTTTAAAACTAAACGTTGATAGTATTGCTCATCTAGACAACATGGATCCAAATTTCTTCTTAACAACAAAAGAAGCTTATGGAATGACTGAAGCAGGACATCAAATGTCAATATTAATGGAAACAAGAGATAGTGATTATAGTGATGAAAAAAATGAAATTGGATTATTAATTAGAAAAGCTATTATTAGAGGTGGCTTATTGTTCTTAAGTGAAAATACCATTTCAAAAATGAAAAGACAATTTATGCATTTTAGTGAAGGTAAAGATTTCAAGAGAAGAAATCCACAACACCAAATAGGAAAAAATGCAGTCATCAATTGCTTTGAAAATGCTTATGATGATAAAAGAGCTTTAAAAGCTGACTTTTATTCAAAAAGCAAAAGATTTAGTTAAAAACTAAATCTTTTTTATTTTAAACAAATAAATGATCCATTTCTTCCATCTGTTTTATTTTCTTTTCTATAAGAATGATATTCTATAGTATTACATCCAGTACATATATTACTTAAAAATATATGTTCTTTTTTTATTCCCCTCTCTATTAACTTGTCATAATTAATTGAAACAGTATCTAATAAATATTTGTCTTTATCTTTTTTAATATATTTATCTACATCACATATTTCTTTAAATAAATCTATAACATCATCTTTTACTTCAAAACAACACCTTAATATACTAGGATTAAAACCAACTAAAATATCTTCTACTTTAGAACCATAGTGTTCTATCATTTTATCTATTGCTCTTAAAACTATCTGTTTATAAGTACCCTTCCATCCACTATGAATATTACCAATTACTTTCTTAACTGGATCGTAAAGGAAAATACTTTGACAATCAGCAGTTCTTATTTCTAAGCCAACACCCACTAAATTAGTAAGTAAACCATCAATATCAGTAACCGAAGTATCTAGATTATCCTCATCAATAATTACTACTTTATCACTATGTGCTTGCCAAGCGCTTCCCTTTATTTTTTTAAAATGATAGTTTAAATCTTTTTCTATAATTTTATAATTTTCTTCTCTAGGAACTTTATAATAAAAATCAAATGGTTTTTTAGTATAAAGAGACAATACCTCATCATTATTAAACTCTCTAAATCTAAAATACTTATTCATTAATTCCAATAAGTAATCATAATACTCATGATTTATTACCTCATTAGAATCAATCATTCTTTTAAATTCATTTTTACTTATCCATTTAATTTCACTTACTTCATCTTTTTGAATTTTAATATCTTTAATATCTATATCAGCAAGTATTACATATAAGGATGCATACTCTCTTACTTTATATTTTTTATCATCATATACTTCTTTAAAAACACCAGCAAAATTAAATTCATAATTATTACTATCTAAACCTAATTCTTCACTAAATTCTCTTTTAGCAGATATTAAATCTTCTTCACCACTACCAACATGACCAGCAGCTGCTACATCCCACATATTAGGACATATCTTTTTTTTAGCACATCTTTTTTGCAAAAGGATCTTTTCTCTATCCTTACTTAAAACAGCAATATGTACTACTGGATGATACACTCCATCTAAATGAGCTTTATCTTTATCAATAGTTTTACTTGTTTTATTACCATTTTCATCTAATACATCTACTAATTCCATTATTTCACCTTATATCTACATAACTCTGAAGGACGATGCCCACCAGTACTCACGTACTGTCCACTAAACTCTATTCTATCATTAATCCATCTTCTAAAAGCAGAATTAATTAAACTTTTCCCTAGTAATAATTCATATACTTGTTTTAATTCACCAACTGTAAACAACTCTGGCATTAAATTGAAAACAATATCTGTATTCTCTACTTTATTTCTTAATTCCATTAATGATTTATAAAGAATCACATCATGATCAAAAGCTAATGATTTATCTACTAACTCATATTCATACTCTTTAGATTTTTGATCAATTACTTTTCTTTTAACTTTAAATTCTATTTTCTCTTGTTCATTACTTAATACTATTTTATTATCATTAATTTCTAAATCAAACCAACTAGCATCTTTATTCAAATCATTTAAAGTAAGTGTTCTATCCACTAGTGCCATATATGTAGTAGAGATAATTCTTCCTCTACTATCTCTACTAACTAAATCATTAACACCTATTTGTTGCATATATACATTATCTAAACCTGTTTCTTTTTTTAAGACTCTAATACTAGCATCCTTACTAGTTTCATCAATTCCTATAAATCCACCAGGCAAACTCCATTTACCTTCATCAGGTTTTTTATTTCTTTTAACAAGTAAAACACTTAAATGTTTAACAGGAAGAACTCTTAAATTATCATTTCTTCTACTATCAACACCAAATATCACCAAATCATTTGCATATCCAAAATTCATTTTACTACCTCCCCATAGATCTATGACTGCTTTGAAAATCATCTAATAACTTCCATCTTATCATAGCAGGAACTTTTCTTTCTTCCAAATCAGTTTCAGCTCCACACTCTGGACATCTAAATGTATAAAATATATCATGTCCACCACCGTAATCATAATGATGAGTTAAATAAATATCTTCTCTTCCAACTAACAACTTAGCTCCACAACCACCATCACCATTACCAGCTCCAGTACACATACATTCCATTCCCCAACCGGGACCTTTTTCTAATACTTTCATATTATATCCCCTTTACTAATTTTTTAACATCAGTTCTTTCCAAAGTTACAATTAATGCTTCATCCCCAGGATATACTGACCTAGCAATTAAATGATCTTTTTCTACTGTTTCATTAAATGAAGAAATAATAATACTTTCTAACTCTTCTTTACTAACATATATCGAATCATTTACTGGAAAAGATACTTTCCTCGAATTCCACTCACCATTAAAAGTTCTTTTAATTCTTACCATACCATACATTTCATTGTATTCATATGTATCTCCTTCAAACCAACCATGACACTCTCCTTCTCTTTTGCGCTTTTTAAATTCAAAAGAAACATCATAACCCTCATATTCTTTTTCATAGTATTTTTGCAAAAAGTCTATAACATCAGCATATTCAATACTAGCTTCCATAATAACACCTCAAAATTTTATTTTTTTATCACCAATCTTTTCCGCTCTATCCGTGTCATCATAATGTCATCTCCCCACATAGTTACATTTTAATACTAAGTAGATATAAAGTCAATAGACTTTGTTACATTTTGTTATAAAGTACACAAAAAAAGTAAAACTTTACGTTTTACTTATAATAAATAATCAAAGGAATTAACATTTCATCTTCTGTGAATCCTGCATGCATTGATTTTAAATTAACTGAATTTTCACTATACCTAAAGTATTTATTTCCTTTAGCTAAAGCAAAATAATCTCCTAAGGATTTTCTAAATAGTTTATGTTCATTTTTACCTATACCAAATAGATTCATCTCAATTACTTCTTTTTTAGTATATAAATCAAAATATTCACTAAAATATTTCTTAAATAGTTTTTTAAAGTTTACTTCATCTTTAACTCTAAATGAACATAATCTACCCTCAATCCAAATATCTCCATCTAAAGTATCTTTAAAATCTGGATATTCATCTAACAATAATCCTTCACTATTCAAGTGTCCATGATCAGCCGTAACAATAACAACAGTATCATCATCTAAACTATTACACATTTCTTCTGTCTTATCATTAATTTCTTTAAATAGTTTTAATACTTTTTTATGGTCAGTACCAAGTTCATGCATTGAACTATCAGGTTCTGGATTGTAACAATAAATAAACTTTCTTCCTTCTTTTTGACATTCCCTTTTAAGTTTTTTAAACATATCATTTAAATCATCATATTTTATATCACCAAAAGGAGAAATATACTCACCTCTATATTTGCCAGCTTCATTTATTTCTTCCATAATTGACTTAGAACCATAATACTTCCTTGCAACGTTATAATCTGCAGCCATAATATCCGTATCTTTTAATTCATTAGTAAACATTGTTACTATTTTATCGATTGGACAAATATATAAATCCCAACCTAACCATCCATGTTCCTTAGGATATTTACCAGTAATAACAGAAGTAGTAGATGCAGTAGTTGTAGCTGGAGCCACACTACTAATACTTCTTTTCATATGCTTATCTAAAAAACCACCAGGGATATTTCTTTTAACTAAGTTATAACCCATTCCATCAAACAACATCAAAACTACATTTTTAGGTTGTTTCTTCTTTAATAAATCATCAATTTCTTTAATAGTCTTATGTTTAGCACCTATTAAAAAATACTTTCTAATACTACAAGCTAAACTAACTATACTATCTTCATAATTTGGCATTACCATCTTTTTCATATTACATCACTTCGCTTATTATAGCATAAAAAAAGACAAGTTTTTATAACTTGTTTTTTTATTTTGCGTACTCAATTCCCTCAACATCATATAATGGACTATTAGTATCAACAATATCTAACATTAAAGATACTCTATCACTATACTTAACAGCTATCGATGAAGATAATTTTGTATTAATATCATCTAACCTAGTTAATAACTCTTCATCTTCTTGAAAATGTTTAACAAATTCATCATGAGCAACATTAAAATCTTCTCTATATTGGCAATAAACTAAATAGTTTTCTCTAGCATGATTACCAGCTTCAAAAGATTTAATACTTTTTCTGGCAATAATTAGAGCGCATCTTTTTACATAAGTCATTATCTTTAATAAAGCATATAATGGATGCAAATCATAATCACTATCAAATATCTCTTTATTATGACGATAATTGCCTATTAATGTTTTAGCTTCTTCACCTATTTCTACAGGTACTAGAGTTCTATTTATAATACTTTCTCTAACACTCACTTAAAAACACCCCTTTAAAACGCGTATTATTCTAAAATTTCACCCTCTTTTTGTCAAATTCAACCACAAAAAAAGAGTTATAAAACTCTTATTTACAAGTATATCCTGAAGCTTCAAAATCACTTTTTGATTTCTCTAAACCATCCGGAAAATTAAAACCATATTTATCTTTTTCTTCTTGAGTTAAGTTCTCATAATCAACCATTATAATAACCCCATATTCACCATCATCTACTTTGCCACTACTTATTTTAATGTTTTTACTATCTCCATATTCTTTTTTGTAAGATTCTGCAGTGTCATTAGAAAGAGTCATAATCTCATCTTCTGTATATTTTGTTTTATCATATTTTGCTGTCCATTTAATACTTACCTTTACTATCGTATCTCCTTCGTACTCACTAGTACTAGTCATATATGTAGTAAGACCTTCCTTATCTGTTAATAGTTTTGAACAATTAAGCTTTAATGTCTCTTTATTAGATTCACAACTAATTAAACAAAACAAAGAAAAGAATAGCAAACAAAAGCCAATTATTCTCTTGAATCTTTTCATATGATCACACTCTCTATCTTAAATATAACATAAAAGCCCTAATCTCTACTCATATTCTTTAAAATGGAGTGTAAACCTTCCCATTGACAAAGACATATGTCACAAATTATAATAATTTTCACCTAGAAAGGAAATAATTATGAAAACTAGTAAAGATAGTACTAAACTAAATTCTTTACAAGAAATGCTATCATTAATCTATGATATTGATCCAAAAGACTCAAGAAAGTTAGCTAGAAAGGAACTCGAATGCATAATTCTATATTATTTAGGAGATATGCAATATGTTCTATATAAAAAAGGAATGGAAAGTGAATTAGGAAAAGATTTAACCGAAGAAGAATTAAATAATCTTCTAAGAGCAAATAAACTCCCTAACGAAATAAACGTTGCTCTAACAGATGAAGAATTATGTAGAATAAGTGTTGATGCTGATTATTTAAATAAATATAATTCACTACAAGGTGATGAAAGAATACTAAAACTATTAACACTACTATATGCTGGATCACCAACAATATTAATAGATGATAAAGACTTCTTAAATAATATTAAAAAACACCAAATAATGGAAAAACTTGGTATTAGAAAATATTTAAGATTAGCTAATAGAGCTCTTGACGAAAAATTAGAAGAAAGACAACTAGAAAGACAAAGACAAGCTGACTCTTATAAAGATCTAATTAGTACTATTACAGTAACAAGACATGCAAAATAAAAAGAGAACTTAACGTCCTCTTTTTTTCATAGCTCTTTTTATCTTTTGATATTCTATATCACTAATTATTAGATTAAAATCTAATGAACTACAATCTACTGTTTTTGCAATATTAATTAAAGATATTTTATCAACAGAATTAGTAAGATACGACATAATAGCGTCATGTTCAGCATCACTTAATTTCATACCATTATAAGTATTAACTTGTCTTAAACCATCAATTAATTTATTCATAAAATCTTGATAGAAAGACAAGCCATCTCCTCTATCCTTTTCTAAACAATTTTGATACTTTTCAATAACATCCAAATAGTATTCTGTTTTTGCAGGAACCATATATGCTAATGCTATTAAATCATCATATAGATTCGCAAAAGAATAAAGACTAGAATAATTACCAATCTGAATATTTGCATAAGTATCAACAGCAGAAAAGAAATCATCTACTGGCAAACGGAAATCTTTATCATATGTCCCAGATATTTGGTCACTAGTATCTCGAAATCTAATCATTGGTTCTTCTATTGTATCCTCAAATAACGTATTCTTATGACCATTAGAATTTCTCATATCAGTTCCAATTATTTGCTTTTTTATTCTTCCAACCTTACTCAATAACTTATGAAAAGATAAAGGCCCATTTTGATTAAAGGTATTAATAATGTTAAAAGTAGGATTTCTTCCATTACAATACCCGCCTCCACCATTTACTAAGGAATTTACTCCTCTATTTAAACCTTTAAATAAAATATCAATAGTTTCTTCTAAATTAGAACTTAAAGTAATCATTTCTAAATTTTTAAATAAAGGAATATTCGAAAATTCAATATCATCTATTGTATTTTTATCATCATGAATAAAAATATAATCAGCATATGTATAAGTAGAAGTAATATAATAATCTTTATATGTAATTCGATTTTCTGGGAACCCATGTAACACTAAAGATGAAAACATTTGCATATCAATATCTAATAATCTTTTTATATTATTATATTCTCGTTTATCACTTATATCATGTTTTAAGCAATATATTTGCCACAGATACTTACAATCATCTAAGCTTTTTGGAAGAGTAGCTTTTGCTTCATCATACTTACCAATTGCAAAATATTTAAAAAAGTTACCATAAGTTTTTAAAAAATCCACACTTATTTTATAATCAACTACTTCTTGTTTTAGATTCAATCTAAATGAAGTGTTTACTTGTTCACCAACATAAGAAGGATTATCAACAAAACAAGGAATATCAAATGCTAAAACATACGGATTATCACTTTTAGTGGTTGCCCTTATCCTTGTAAAATGATAATGATATATCCAATCTCTTAATTTATACGCCAAAAAAATATGCTTTTTCCATAAATCTTCTTCCCCTGGTTCTTTATCGTAATTTAGTAATTCTACATCTTGCCATGTAAGATTACTATTAACAAAATCCAAATTACTAGCACCAGCATTTGTAAATTGTTCCTTTAAGTCTTTTCCGATCTTTTCAATCCAAGCAATCAATAAAGGATCAACACCATTAAAATCGAAACTAATTTTTGTGTCTTCATGGTTTTTCTTTATTAACAAACCAATATTTAATAGATAATGAGATACATAACAATCTAAATCATCCGTTTTTAAAAAACTATCTATATCCATTTTTTCTACAAAAGAATAAAGTTCCATTGTTCTATTTGCTATAGAAGGTAGAATAGACTTGTAATATCTTAAATCAAGGCCTACAGTTCTAGCAACAAGCAATAACACTGAATCATTACAATCAGGCTTTTTTACAACATCAAGCCAAATTTTATATCTTCCGTCTTTTCTAAAGTTTACTAAATCACTTAGATAACTTATTAAATCTGCTTTTAAAGCATCAAAATTGTAAAACGCTTCATACATTGAACTATTCACTTCATCACCTACTATCTAAATATAGTATAACATAAAAAGACTTTACCTTGATAAAGTCTTTTTCACTACATCATTAAATTAATTAAATCTAAACTAGATAGCTTGTATAAATAATGAAGATTTAAAACCTTCTTCCCTTATTTACTTCATAATCTTCTAAATTAAATCCATTATATCTTGCGATATTAACTACTTCTTCTGGGGAAGCATTTTCTATTCTTCCCAAATCAATTATTGCTTGTGGATAATATGGTGTAGCAGTACCATAATAATCCATTAAATCAGCTCTTAGAGTTTCAACATCAATTTCAATTTCCATTCTATCACCTACTTAAAACAAAAGGAGAAAAGATTACTCTTCTCCCCTTTTTAGAAAGTTAAAATAACCAATTCACTTTCCACAAAACCCTCTGACAGTTAAATATACTAGCATAAACCCCTATAATATGCAAATATTATTAGCTAAAAACTATAGGAAAATTTGCTAAAAAAGCCTTTAAAAGGTATAATTTAGGCAATATGAGGGGGTTAATATGAAGAATAAATTAGGGAGAAATCTATCTATTAATGCACTTTTATTTGTAGTTATATCATTATTCAGTTTAGGTTTCATTACTAGTTCTAATAAATCAAACGTTGAAACTGAGAATATTTCACTAGTTGAAGTAGCTAAAAAAACATCTGCTGATGCTACAACTGAAGTATTATCAAACATTAAACCTACTCCAGTAGTAGAACAACCGGTTGAACAACCAAAAGAAGAACCAAAAGAAGAACCAAAACAAGAAACTAAAACTGTTGAAAATAAAACAACTAAGAAAGCTACAACAACCAAGAAAGTTGAAACAGAAACCAAACAAGAAGAACCAAAAGTTGAAACTCCAACTGTTAGAAAAGATAAATTTGGCAAAGAAATAGGATCTATATCTATATCTGGTGGTAATTTTAAAAAAGACTTAGTTAGTGACAATGGCTCTTATTATTATCTTGACCATACACTAGCAGGTAAAAAGAATAATCGTGGTGTTCCATTTATTGATTACCGTCATGACTTTACTGATCGTAAAACTATTATTTACTCACATAGTGCTAAAGATGGTTCTGCACCATTTAACTATTTACAAAACTATAATGGAAACCAATCATTCTATAATGCACATAAATATATTTATGTTACTTATGGTGGTAAAACATATACATATTTAATATTCTCAGCTTATATATCTATAGCTAACGATGATTATGACGAAGGCTTAGAATACTATCGTGTTAACTATTATACTGATAGTGAATGGGCTACAAAAATACAAGAATATAAAAACAATTCTGATTATGACACTGGAGTATCTGTATCCGCTAGTGATAAAATATTAATACTACAAACTTGTTCTATGGATAAAAGATACTATGAAAAATATTATCGTTATAATCAATTAGTAATGGGAAAATTAATAAATGTAGAATAAAAAAGAAGAAAGTTTTAACTTTCTTCTTTTGTTTCTATCATATCTTCGATATCTAGTTCACCAAGAACCATTTCTTCATCTAAATCTTCAAACTCTTCTTCATCAGGTGGTAAAGCAGCTTTTGTAGTATTTAAAGTAGTAACATCAACCTCAGGATTTAGATTATTATCTTTACTATTTGTAAAATTAATATAACTAACAGTAACTAATACAAAAACTATTACATAAACTGTTAATCTACTAAATAATTGCTTATTACTATTCATACTACTTCACCTACTTTAATCTTACTATCTTTTCTCATAAATTTCAAGAAAGAATATTATTTAGCTTTTATATCTAAAGAATAAACATTCTTTTCTAAAATACTTGCATTAGCAACAATAATATAATACTGACTATAAGAAGTATAATTTTCTGTATTAAATTGAACATTAACAGAACCAACTGGAGCTTTAGCTAATAGTTCATAACTACCATTATTAACTCCAACTAATAAACATGTTAATTTTGCATTACCTCTAGCAAATTCAATAGAATAATTATTGTTACTTCCTTTATTTAACACATAATATTCTATACCTAATTTTTCAATATCTTTTCTATCTACATTAGAAGTTCCTGTAAACTGATTAATAGCTTTTAAATCTGATTTAACTTCCGGCGATGCTACCAAATTAGCATTTGTACTCTTTTGCATAACATATTCTAAAGCCATATTTTGAATTAATTCTGATAACTGATTATCACTTGCTTGATTCTCTAAATTATTAAACGGATTCTTTTCATACAAAGCATTAATAATCTTCTTACTACCATCTGGAACTGCTTTAGAATAATAATATAAATATAAGAATAAAGCACTAGAAATATTCTTATTACCATATTCATCTACAACCTCAGAAGATAATAAATCACCAGAATGATTTCTAGCAAATGCTACCCATTCATTTAAAAATCCTTTATAAGAATACTTTTTAGTTGCAATAGAACTAGCATAATTAGCCATTGTATCAAAATAATATGGATCATCATTAATAACACAAGTATCTTCAGGACAATAAACATTATATTGATAATGTCTAAACAACTCTCTATTAGCTATTTGCATTGTTCTTTCCTTAGATTCTTTATACGAACCAGCTCTAATTAATAAATATGGTCCAGGAATAGAACCTTCTCTACTACCCATTTGGAACTTATCATATAATTCTGTTATATTATCTCCAACAACATATTTTGCTGTAGCTGTTTCTGTATAATTAGCAACATATACTTGCATTGCACTATCTAATAAATCTTGATTTACGTTATTAGCTTTATAAACTTGTAATTGGGCATCACGAATAGTACCTTCATTAACAAATTCAGTTTTAAAAGTATAATAACGATTGTACATCTTATCATATTCATATCTAGCTTGTTCTAACTCACTAGCTATTTCTTTTGCTTGAGCTTCAGTAATTGCTGATCCTCCAGTAGTTGTATACCAAATAACAAAATTACCATTACCTGATACTACTAATCTATTTAAATTAATCTTTTTACTAAAATCACTTGCATAAACTGTATCAGCAAATGCTATAACATCATCTTTCTTTTCTTCTGGATTTTCTGTTGACATATCAAAAGTCATACCAGTTAATAAAACTCTATTTAAATAATAATTTAAAGTAACATCTGTAATTCTATTAACATACTGAGATGCAAAGAAATCAGTATCTAAAGGTAATTCAGATCTTTTTAATGGATAATATCTATTACTTAAATATTCTTTATCATATTCAGCAAATAATAAATTTTTAAAATATTCATCTATTGTTATAACTTTGTCTTTTAAATCTTGTAGTAACTGTTCTTCTAAATATACTTTAGTTACTTCAGTTGCAACTACATTATTTTCATCAGATTTATCTTTTTTAAAAAAATCAAACTTAAAACCTTTCCCTATAACAAGGAAACCAAAAATAAATGTAGCTATTAAGATACTAATGTGAATTGATATTTTAACAATATTTTTATTATCATTTTGCATAGCATTCACCTATTATAATTATAGCATATAAAAAAAGAGATATTTATCTCTTTTTTATTATTATTAACATTTTTATTATAAAAATATCCAAACTAATATTGCTATAACTAATAAAATAACACCAATAATTGTAGCAACCATTCTCTTCTTAGATAAATACTTATCAAATTCTTCCTTACTTTTAAATGGCTTATTTATTAATTTACCTTTACCATAAATCGTCTTTGGACTTTGGTATATTAAATAAGTATCATTAACAATATTTACGTTTTCATCAAGATATCCAACCATATCATTTTCTGTCCATCCTTGATAATACATTTTAAAATTATGAGTTCCTAAAGCTAAATCAAATTCACAAGTATTATTCTTATTTATTTCCGTTGTAAAACTCTCATCTATTTTTACTTTTAAAACATCACCAATCAATGTGCTGTCACTATTTTTATAATTTAAATATACTTTTGCCATCTTACCATCCTTTTGGTACTTCATTTCCATGTTTATCTTTATATGGAATATTATTATTTTCAAGTATTTCTCTTAACTTATCATAATTGCTCATTTGTTGATCTAATTTAACTTTTTTACCATTGTTTAAAACTAATTTAGTACAATCAGTTGGTTTATATATTGCCTCTTTAACATCTTTAACACTAAAACTAGACTTTTTACCAAACATTGATTTATAAGAAAATATATCATTTTCAAAAACAAATTCCTTATTATTTAAAGTTATACATAATAAAGCATTAACAATTGCAAATATACCAAAAATAATAACACCTATTATCATAGCTTTATCTTTTTCTACTATCGATACAACACTTAATGCTACTGTAAGTAAAGAAAAAAACAATAAACAAATTAACATTGTAACTTTAAGTCCTTTACTAAATTCAAAAATAATTTTACGATCTCCCTCTTGATATGTTTTTTTAGAAGATAATAATACTGGTAATAATAAACATAAAACTATTACTGTTACTAAATAATGCATAGCATTCACCTTTCAAAAAAAATGGTGTCTAGAATAGGAATTGAACCTATATCTCTTCCTTCGGAGGGAAGTATTCTATCCATTAAAATATCTAGACATTCCTACAAGTCATATTATACCACAAAAAAGAGAGTATCTATACTCTCTTAATCTTCCTTACAAGTATTACCTTTCCATACATTAGGTTCTTCTGTAACACCAAAGAATAAGATTTCTTTAGTTTTACTGTCTCTAATCATATAAACAAAAGGTTTATTAAACTCTATTTTTTTCTTATCTCTTTGTTTAGGCATAGAAGCAGCTTTATCCATTCCAAAATATGTAATAGCAGCAGCTTTAGTACCTTTTTCATTTAAATCAATATATGTTTTATGAATAGCTTTACTAACATAAACATTATCTGCATCCATCTTTGCTATATTTTCTCTACTAAAAATATTAGTTAAATCAGCTTTTTCATAATTAAACACATCTTTAATTCCCATTGCCATTAAACCACTACCAAATTCTTCGTAATCAAAACTATAAGAGAATCTTGGTAAAGATAAAACAATATCAGCATCATTTGTAGTTGTTACTTTTTCATCGAATTTTTCTAATTTATCTTTAGTTAAGCCTTCAATATAATCATTTACTTTTCCATCAGGTAAAATACCAACAAACTCTAGTTGTGTAAACTCTTTTTCATCACTATCATACTTACTTTTACCATTTTTATCATATTCTTGATAAGGAATAATTACACCTTTAGCTCCTTCAGTTTCAAAATACTTAGTATTTCCTCTATCATAAGTAGCATGCATCATTTCTACTTTCATTTTAGATCCATCAGCTTTAGTAAACTCTTCTGAACTAGTATTTTGACACTCAAATTGAGATTCCCACTCAACATCTATAGCTACTGCATTAGCAATACCCATTACAAAATCTTTACTAATATCATCTAAAATACTTGGTATCATTCCATAAGTATGTTCTTTAACCCAACTATTAATCTTATCAGGTGAATTAAAAGGATCAAATATTAATTCAGCATCATATTCTTTTAACTTTTCATAATATGAATCATTAACATACTCTTTTATATTATCTTTAATAAATGCTCCATTAGTTACACTTATTCTATCTTTAACACTAAATACCGGTACATCTCTTTTACCAATTACATCATATATTTGTTTATAACTATCTCCATTAGCACCATCTCTTAACATACTAAGTGCTATTTCAATTGAATAAGGACTTATTAAATAATTACCTTCTTGTGTACTATTAACTGTCTTAATAAGTTTAATATTATAATCTGTATCTTTATATTCTACAGGTTCTTTAGGTTCTTTTACTGGTTCTTTAGTATTATTATTTGAATCACTGTCTTTTTTCAAATACTTATATACACCAAATCCAATACCACCCAATACTAATGCACAAATAATTACTATTAATAAAACTTTAACACCTTTTTTCATTTATTTACCTCCTTACTGGAAATTCATATAAATAATGACTATCTAGGAAAGAATCATAAGAATAATTTTCTCTTCCTTCTGCAAATGGTCTTAAAGCACTTGCAACTCCAGGATCTTCTTTACTTAATAACTCTTCTATTTCTCCTCTACTCATTGGTTCAATCTTAACTTCCCTAGGATATGGATCAGTATTATTATTAATAAGTCTCATATCTCTTAAACCATGTTCTGTATCAAGTTGAACTTCTGCACAATACTTAATCCTTCTTTTAGGTTCAACATGCATAACTCTTGCTATATCAAACTTAACTCTTCTAAGTAATGTTCTTTGATCATATTTATCAGAGAAGAAATTATTAGCTCTACTACCTTCTCTTGGAATAAATAACATTGAACTAATACTAGCGTCTTCTATTAAACCTGTTAGAGTTGAACCTTCAAAACTCTTATACTCTTGTTCATACATAATACCTTCTTTAGTATATGCTGAAATAGAGGTCCAAGTATTATTACTACATTCATTTAATTGAGGTCGATTATTGTAAATAACTGAACCATTCTCTTGCATCGTAGTTACACCAAGTTCTCTTGTATATTCAGCAATTTGTTCCATTGCAATCTTACAATAAACATCTCTTTTTAATTTATCATCAAAATGAGAAAAACTATATTCGGTAGAACGACAAATTAAATTGTCTGGATTTTGACAAACAATTATATATTTATAATCTTTACCATCAGCATTAGTCCACTCAAATTCTAATTTAGTACCTTCTTGTCTAACATTAACATGTTCAGCATCACTGCCTAAAGTCATATCTGCAATATAAGAATCAAATCTATCTATAACTGCATCAAAAGAAGGATTAATAGAAAACATCGGATCAACACCCAATTCTAAGACTTTACCCTTCAAACTTTCTCTAAGGTCCTTAACGCTATATGTTGTCACACTACCACCTCTTATAACTACCCCTATTATAATTATATAACATTATTACTAATAACAAAATTAAAAATTATCTTAACCATGTAAAAAACCAAGTAATACTTGGTTTTAACTTGCTGCTGGAAAGCTAGATGTATCCCATCCTCCACCATTCTTAACTGGTGGCTTAGCTGCCATCTCATCATCAGTTAACAAAATATAGTTATTTCCAGGTGTTGAATCAACATGTCTCCACGCTCCACCTACATATACTAAATTCCAATAATGAGATCTATCATAAGTCCATATCAATTTATTAGTAATACCTTTTTTAGTTAATACTGCTTGCAATACTTTAGCATGAACAAAACAATTTCCTCTTCTTTCATTTAAACCATACCAAACAGGATCATCTTCTCCATATGATGCAGAATACTTAATATATTTTCTAACACCATTAACAATACTTGAAATATCACTACCTATAGAATTAGCATATTCACTAACTAATCTATTAGTATCACTACTATCATGTTTAACTGTAATCTTTCTCTTTGAGCTAGTTTTATTTCCTTTTTTATCTTTAGCAGTATAAGTTACATAATAAGTACCAGCTATATCATACTTAACACTCGAATCACTATAACTAAAATCTACATTACCATCGACATTATCTTTAGCACTAACTCCCTTTTTATAATCAACACTACCATTCTTCTTAATACTTAAATTAGATAAACCACTAAATGTAGGTCCTTTTTTATCTTCTTTAATAGTAAATGTTGCTTCTTTAGTTGTAACATTACCACTAGGATCTTTAGCTTCAATAACTATTGTTTGTTTTCCATAACTACCATATTTTATTTCTGTTTTTAAAGTAGTAGTAACTTTACCACTATTATCAGAAGCACTAGAAATAAAACTATCCTTATTCACTTTAGCATTCTCAAACACACTAACATCTTTTAACTTCAATTTTGGAGGCGTTGTATCAACTACTGTAACTTTAGATACATAATCTTCACCTTCATAATTAACAACTACCTCATATTCACCAGCTGTTGTAACATCAATTCCTTTTATTGCCGAATCAGGTATCTTTGGAGCATCCTCTTTAACATTAACAACCATTTTCTCTTTAATGTTTTTTTCGCCAACTTCAAAAGTTACATTTCTCTTTAACCATCCTAAAGATAAAATACATTCCTTACTTGTTTCATTACCATATTCATCAGTAACAATTATTTCTATTTTATAATCTTCATACTTAGTATTATCTACTTTATCTATTTCTTTATAATCAACACTATACTCTGAATAATCATCAACATAAGAAACAAAATCCTCTGGATTTATTTCATATCCTGTATATTCTGATACATCAGTAAAGCCAACTTCTGGTGGCGTTGTATCAGCTACTGTTAATTTAACTACTTGTTCCTTGCCCCTATACTTTAAAGTAACATCATACTCACCAACACGATTAAAATCTATATTACTTATATCAGTAACTAAAGAAGCTTTTTTCTTATATAATTTACTAACTAAAAAATTATTAACACCAACATCTTTAGTTCCTACTTCAATTGTAGTATCTTTAAACTTCTTTCTAAAAGTTAAGAATAACGCAAGTAAACTAATACTCACCAAAAGAAGTATTAATAATACTAATACTGTTCTTTTAGATCTCCTAACTTCTCTTCTTAGTTTTGGTAAAACAACTTCTTTTTCTTCCTCTATTACTGGTTTAAAAATCTGAGTTCTTTCTAAATAAGTAATAGCTCTAGTCTTTCCTAACAAATCGTCTTCTTTAATTCTTTTCTTTTCAATTTGATCACGAAAAACTTCGTTGTTTTCTCTAGTTCTGGAGTTCTTTATTGCATTATTTTTTTCTTTCTTCTTCCCCACTAGAATTCCTCTAATCTAATAAAATATATTCTATTCCTTCTATATAATCATTACTAATATTAAAATCTATTTCTACTTTTCCCTTACTACATTTTAGTATTTCATCATCTTCATTACATTCATCATAAGTATCTTTAACTTTACTTCCCTCATCACCTAATGAAATACCTTCCTCTGTCTTCATATTAGGGCTTATAAAATAAACTGAATAAATAAGACCTTCTTCGTTTGTAGATATTTCTAAATCATCAAAAGTATACACAATTCCTTTTCCACCAAAAGCACAATCAGGTACTTCTGACTTATCATAATCTTTTTTAATCTTATCTAAATAAAGCTTCTCTCCAGGTGTAATATTAACACCTTCAAATTCTATTTTATAAGATTCCACTCCCTTTTCTTTTTTACAACCTACAACTGTTAATAAAAGAACACTTATTAACACTAAACATAATAAACTCTTTTTCATTATTTTACTTCCTCTCTATAAGTCTTTAATAACTCCTCATAATAATTATCGCCATTAAAGTCTTTTAAATCAATAGTTTCTTTTAATATTTTTCCAAAATAAATACTATTCTTAATTGAACCAGCCAAATTTAAATGTAAACCACCATCATAAGTATCAGTACTATAATCAATCCCTATTTCTGATGCTTTATCAACTAAATTATAATAATTAATATTATTCTTTTTAGAATAAGTAACCATCTCTTCATCATATCCACTATACCAATATGGATAAACAGATGGTGCTTTAACTAAAATTAACTCTATATTATTTTTTTTACATAATTCTAATATCTTATCTAACCATTCAATATTTTCCTTGTCAAAACTATAATCAGTTTTATTTCTCATCGTTGGTAAATTATCTAATGGTCTAACTTCTTTGTTTACTAAAAAGCCATTATAAGTAACATTCTTTCTCTTAAATAAATACTTAATATCTTCCTTTGTTAAATCATTATATCTAGAGTGATAACGAAGTATTGGAATTAAATAAGATATAAATGTTTCTTTATCTAACATACTCTCTTTAATCAATTTAATTTTAGTATCTGACCATTTCATACGATCAATTAAAAGTCTATTATAAGCTTCACTTCTCTTATCACTAGACTTATCATATCTTAAACTATTAACATTAAGTACTACTACCTTAGGTATCTCATATTTTAATGTCTCTTCTAACAAATAATATGATTGCCATATCATTTGTTGACTATTTCCTCTAACATAAGATGAAATTCCATACTCTTCATATAAAACCATCGGATTAAAATTAGCATATACTTCGCAGTCTCCTATAAATATAACTTCATGATTCTTAGGACTTTTATAATATTCACTAGTAAAACTTCCTTCTACTAAACTACTTTGGTATTTAGGCATAAATAGAAAGTTTAAAAATACAAATAAACCAATGAATATTAAAATAATTATTATTACTCTAACCTTCTTCATATCATCACCTAAAACTTACTATAGATAAAATCAGTTACTTCAAAACCAATTCCATACATACCAAATATAACTACCAAAATAATACTTAGACACAACAACATAGTTTTAACTTCTACTCTTAACTTCTTACCCATTTTAAGAATCTTATCTTTCTTAATATCAAATAAAGCCAGTAAAGATATACTAATAACTAAAATAATATAATCGCTTATACCTAATCCTAAACTTAACATTGGTAACTTAAAATTACTAAATACAGATCCTAACATCTTAACACTAGTTAAATTATCTTGATAAATAAAGAATATCCATAAAATAGACACTATAACATAATTTATAGCTCTATTAATCCATTTACTCTTACAATTATACTTATTACCTAGTATTACTAAAATACCATGAATTACGCCCCAAATAATGTAGTTTAATCCATGCCATAATCCACTTACTAAGAAAGTAAGTAAAACGTTAATAAACTTTCTAAACTTACCACATCTATTACCACCTAATGGAATATAAACATAATCCTTTAACCAACTACTTAAACTAATATGCCACCTACCCCAAAACTCTTTCATATTTTCTGCTAGATATGGACTATCAAAGTTTTCTACTATTTTTAAATCTAGTATTTTACTAATACCTAAAACAATATCTATACCACCACTAAAATCAGCATATAATTCTATACTGTACAATAAACAACATAATAAAACTATAATACCCGTCATTTCACTTGATGTAACACTATTAATCAAAATAGCTATCCTAGAAGCAATAACTAACTTCTTAAATAAACCCCAAACTATTCTTTGTAAACCTTCATAAACTCTATTCCATTTAAAAGATTTCTTTCTGACAAGTTCTTTTCTTATATCATCATATCTACTTATAGGTCCTATAAATAAATGAGGTATATAAGTAACAAATAAAGCTAAATAAAGTAAATTCTTTTCATACTTATACTTACCCTTATAAACATCTACTAAATAACTAATAACTTGTAAAGTATAATAACTAATACCTAAAGGTGCTATTAGTTTTAAACCATTCCAATAATCAATAAAGAATTTAAAATAACCAAGAATTAATATATTAACTAAAATACTTATTATTAATAACCATTTTCTTCCCTTAACAAATCTACCTACTAAATAAGTACTTATTGTACTAAACATAATAAAAAGAAATGGTTTAATACCAAAACTAAAATAAATAAGAATACTAACAATTAATAACAAAGTATTATATATCATATCCATTCTTCCTATCATGTAAATTATATCATAAAAAAACAAACTATATAGTTTGTTTTTTAAAGTGGAATTATAATACCAAAGAATACATCGTGCTTTGGCATTGTATAAATATCACTACTATGAACGTCTATCTTCTCCTTAACTAGGTAATCTTGGTGTAATTAAAACATCATGCTTTGGCATAGTAAAATGATTTCCACTATAGAAATAAATCAATTTACCAGTTTTCCACCAATCTTTAACAGGATACTCATTTTCTGGATCAAGATTTCTAAAATTCATTACTATATTATCATTATCTAAATAAGTATAATTCGTATTATATTTCTCATTAAAATAATCAATAGATTCTTTTATATATCCCCAACTAGATAATTTTCTACCCTCGACTTCTATTATATTGTCACAAATATCATTCTCATCTTCTTGTCTACAACCCTCTAATTCAATACGATCCGATTCAAATTCTAAAACTGTTACATCCTCACCGGCATAATACCTATTAGGATCATCAACAACTACCGAAAAAAGACAATTATAATATTTATTCTCTTCTGATACACTACCAACATAATAGAATTGATCATCAGAGCAATTATATGTTGTATTCTCTGGTACTTTTATATTCTTTATTTGTTCTTTAGTATAGTATCCATAATAACCATAGCTATATGTTACTTTATATGTTTTTAGAACTTCTACTTTAACATTAACAGTTATTTTTAACTCTTCTAATGCTTTAGAAAAAATTGGAATAATTAGCATTCCCCCAATAATTAAAATAGGTATTTTTATAAGCATACTCTTTTTATTAACCAGTATAACAAGTCCCATATAAAGAACAAAAACTATTACTAGTAACAATATTAACATAGCACCTGAAGTTGTTTTTGGATTTACTTCTTCATTATCAAGTGTTAATAACTTAACTACTGCCTTATTAGTTTCATCATATCTTTCATTTACAAATTCACTATCAACTATCTCTTTGTTGTAAGTTATAGTAACTAAAACCTCTATACTACTATTAGCTTTTAAAATATCACTAACTTCATATTCATACTTTAAATAATTACTCTTACTAAAACTAGTTTCACTAGATATCTTATAATCATTACTTGTATCATTTTTAATTAAAACTTTATATTTGATAGAATCTCCAACTTTTTTAAATGCAATATCATAGTTCATTTCTAAACCACTAAATGTTGGTTCACTATTAACCAAAACATTATCATCCTTAGAAACTAATTCTATCTTTTCTATTGAAACATTTTCCTTTGCAAATACAACTGGAATAAATAATAAACTGAATAAAATAAACAACAATTTCTTCACATACATCACCTATTCTAACTATATAATAACATACTAATTAAACTAATTTGTGAAATATAGCAATTATTTTATTAGTTTACAAAAAAACAATCTATTTAGATTGTTTTCTTTTTTGTAATTTAACTTTTTCAAGTATCTTTTTGTCGTGTTCAGAACCATCTCTTAAAGGTAATCCTAATAATAATCTTGTATCAAACACATATTGTCTTTCTTCTACTCGTTTCTTTAAACTATAGTATTCATCTAACATTCTCATTCCAAGAAGATATTCATATGTTGGTGGATTTAAATACCAGCCATTATTCTTATAACCTTGAACATATGCGTAATATAAATTTCTTCTTGCTGTTAATAAATCTTCTGTTCTTCTTTGATTCTTTAATAAATTAACCATATATCTCCAAGATCTAATATCAGCAATTCTCTCAGCTGGATTTAAATGATAGTTTTCATATCTACGAAAAGCTGATAAAGTTGGATCTAATTGATCAAAAGATGTAATTGGATATAAACCATTAGCCCTTGCATAATCAATGTTTCCATATCTAACTAATACAGTCTCTATATCATCAATTCCTTCATGTACTTTTCTTATATTTTTAGCTTTTTCTATTTCATGTCTTAAAGCTTTTAATGCTAATATTTTTTTATTTTTAATATCATCTCTGCTATTTAAAACACCTTCGGTGTTAATAGTTATTTTTTTTGAATAATTATTATAAGAAGCAACTGAGCCATCGTTTTCATTGACTACTTCAAAGTCGCTAATGTAAGGGTCTAAACCTTCTTCATCTCCCATTATTATTTCATAAGCTCTATAAATAAACTCATCATCTAATCCTTCATAAGTCATTAATAACTTATATAATTCACTATTCACTAAAAAACCTTCTTCCATTTACTAAAGGATTTACTTTTCTTAACTTTAAATCATGTTCAACTTCTTCCATTGGGATTTCTTTAATTGTTTTAAAAGTATGATACATATTCTCTAGTTCTATATCCATTGTACTATAATATTCTATAATTAGAAACATCTCTGTTTCTGTAAGAAAAAATAATTGTTCATAACTAACATAATTCTTATCTAAACACCATTTAACTATTTTTGCTAACAAATTTGTTAAAAAACCATCTTCCGGCAAAGCCAGTCGATCATTAACACTATCATTAGTATTAATATATATTTGCGCTGCCTTACTATCTGTAAATGCTATTTCAAGTTCATTATCACTGTTAGTTTCTAAACCAATATGATCAACTATATACTTAGCTCCTGTTAAATCTAAACTACCAATCCAACCCATACCAACTGTCATTACATTATTTAATCTATCAGCACACATCTTAGGTCGACCTAAATCAACAACACTGTAGTTTTTAAAATTAACAATATCGTCTATTTTAAACCCATCTCGTTCTAAATGTTCCTTTAATAAAGATGAAGTATTTAAAACTACTTCCGTCATTTCTTCTGTACTTTCTTGTTCTACATAATCGCCATTCAAAAAATCTATAACATGAGAAAATACTGGAGTTGATATATCATGAAATAATGCTGCTAAAGTCCATTTTTCATTATGTGTTAATTTCCAAACAGTCATTGCTGTTCCAAAAGAATGATCATACCTTGATACATAAAATTCAAAATACTTATAATTATGTGATGCATAATCTATTCCACATAACATACCTACATCTTTTAATCTTTCTAAAATTCTTAAATGTAAATACTTTTTCAAAAATTCTGGTATTTCTCCAAAATACTTTTGTAATTCATCATAATCTCTTCGTGTAACCATAATTCCCACCGTGGTTAATATACTAACATTAATTAATCCAAAATAAAAGATACTAATTAGTATCTTTTATTAATTTCCCATGTAATACAAGCCTTGTATCTCCATAACCTACACAAGTAGATAAAGTTATTATTTGATCATCTTCAGATAAATCGATTCCAAAGTCATGAACACTTCTTGACTTTAAAGTATCAACAAATTCTTTAAAATCATTATCAAACTCAGTTCTAATATAATAATCTTCAGCTTTTATTTTATATACAGAGAATACTTGATATTTATATAAATCATCTTCAGTAATAAACTGAACAACCAAATTATCTTCGTTACTATACCAATCACTCTTTAAAGTATTCTTTAAAGTACCAAACATAATTCCATCTACTCTATTATGTCCATAAAGAATTAAATTCTTATCAGTTCCATCATACTTATTATGGAAATCCATAAATACCCAACCAGCATTATTCTTTTGACCATTAATAGAATGATTCAAATAATACTTATTATCACTTGCTTGAACAACTGGATATCTAATATTAGTACCCTTAACATATATATAAGCAACAGTTTCATCATTAATCTTCTTTATTGGTTCAAAATTAACATTAACAACAGGCATCTTAACACTCTCATCAATATTAACAAACTCTTCTATTTCTTTTTCTACCTCTAAATAATGATTATGATCAATAAACCATTTTGTAATTCCACCCATAGATATCAAAAATAAACATATAAATAGAACTAAAAACGTATATAATACTTCTTTTTTTAATCTTCTCTTTTTCATATCATCACCATAATAAAACCAGTATTTTCATACTGATTTTATTTTATCATTATTTTTGTCTATCGACAATTTTCTTTGCTGTAAAACTCATTCCTCCAAGACTTGTTAGAAGTAATAATGCATATGGAAGAATTGTATCGCCAGTCTCTGGATTATCAGAATCATTTTCTTTCTTTTCTCCAGCTACTCCACAGTCTTCACAGAATTCTTCACTTTCACCTAATACTTCTCCTTCATCAGGAACGTGTTTATTAGTGAAATTATATCCTTCTGGTTTTATTTCATAATATTCGATATCATCTTCAGTTACAGTATATTTGATTTCTTCACCATCTTTATTCTTAGGTAAATCTTCAAATGCATACTTCCATGAATCATCATCAGGAGTTACATTCATACATTCAACTAACTCACCATTAGCATGTACACAAATTGTAACATCTTCAGGTCTTACACCATCTTGATCATCAACATCGTCCCAGAATACTTCACCTAATACATCAACAGTTTCAATGTCATGTTTATTAGTAATAATGTAAATACCAGGAATACAATCTTCTTCATCTTCTTCACAAGTAGTCTTGCTTACTGAAGCATCATATCCTTCTGCTACTTCCATTTCTTCTACTGAATAAACAATCTCTTCTCCACCATCTCTGTATTTATTTAAATCTTTGAATGTATCAGTCCATCCCTTTTCACTAGTTAATTCAAGAGTAACATTCTTTCCTTCTTCGTCAAGAACATCTTCATCATCTGCAATTAACTTAACTGTAACGCTATCAGGTTGGATACCATCACGGTTACTATCATCATCCCAAGATTTAACAACAGTTACAGTAGTCTTTTCAGGATCATAAGTATTAGTAACTACATAAACACCCTTAACACATTTGCCTTCATTAGCTTCTTCTTCACTACATGTTCTATATGTAGCAGAGTAACCATCAACACCTGTGTCTTCTTCTACAACTGTATAAACAATATCTTTCTTATTATTCTTCTTTTGTAGTTTTTCGAATGTATACTTCCATCCATTATCACTTGATAATGTAGCACTAACTTCTCTACCATTTTCATCTTTAACAATATTACCATCAGCAAATAAAGTAACTACAACACTACCTGGACGTTTACCGTCACGGTCATCATCGTCATTCCATTCTTTACTTACAGTAAATGACGTTGTTTGAAGTTTATGATTATTAGTAATTGTATAAGATCCTTCAGGAATATCTGCTGTATAACCTTCTACATCATCTTCAGTAATTGAATAAACGATTTCAACACCATCATTATAAACAGGTAATTTCTTAAATACTGCAGACCATTCATCTTCTGCTGTTACAGCCTTATGATCTTTTTCAACTTTTTGACCATCTTCTAAAGCCCATAATCTAACAGTTATTTCATCTGGTCTAACATCATCATTATCTTCTTTGTCATTCCATACTTTATGAGTAGTAATTGACTTAATAGCAGATTCATGAGTATTAATTACATCAAGTCCATCATAAGTTGCCTTATAACCAGTCTTAACGTTATCAGTTATATGTTTTTCACTATCTTGTACTTCTTCTACAGTATACTCAATTTCTTCTCCAGCTTCATTAACTGGTACATCAGCAAATGTATAAGTCCATTCTGGTCCAGTTACAGTTGCAATCATATCTACATTATGAATATCTTTTGCTTGATGTCCATTGGCAAGTAACTTAATAGTTACACTATCAGGTCTTAAACCATCTTGATTATCATCATCTACCCAATGTTTAGTACCTCTTAAAGTTGTTTTATCAACTTCATGAGTATTTGTAATAGTATTAGTTATTACTTTTCCATCTTCTGATACTACACCTTTAGAAATAGATGCTTTATAACCCTCAACTGGTAACTCTTCTAATACATAAGGAATAGCTTCACCAGCATCATTCTTTGGTACTGTAAATGAATAAGTCCAATTAGATTCTGCGTTAACTAATGCTCTAGCAACGATTTCACCATCAACTTTTAATACAACAGTAACACTAGGAGGTTGGATACCATCACGGTTATTATCATCACTCCATACTTTATTACCAGTATAAGTAATAGTTTCTGGAGTATAACTATTCTTAATAGTAAATCCTGTCTTTTGATCTCCAACAATTGGATCAGTAAGGTAATAAGGTACACTAACTTCTTCTAGTTCATATATAACCTCTACACCATCTTTATTCTTATCAACTTTTGCAAATGTATGATTCCAATTGCCATTTTCATCTGGTTCCATTGTCTCAGTTCTAACAACCTCACCAGTAGCTTTATTCTTCAATTTAAGAGTAATACTTGAAGGACGTTTCTTATCTCTATTACCACCATCTACCCATGTTTTAGAAGCTTTAATATCTATAGTTTCAACTTCATGAGTATTTGTAATAGTCTTACCATCTTTACTTTCTTCTGCCTTGTAATGGCTATCTACATTTATTTCTTTAATAGTATAGTCAATTTCTTCACCAGCAGAATTTTTTGGTAATCCACTATAAGTAATTGTCCAAGTATTATCATTCTTAACAATTGTAGGAACTACTTCTTCAGTAACCTTATTACCATCAGCATATAATTCTAATTCAATAGCATCAGGTCTTACTTTATCTTGGTTACCCTTATCATCCCAAATCTTAGTAAATGTAGCAGTAGTTGTTGCAATATCATGATTATTTGTAATAGTTGTAATTGTTCCATTTTTTACAATAGTAGGATCTTTATATCCTGTAGGAACATTAACTTCTACCCAAGTATAATTTATTTCTTTTCCACTACTCTTCTTAGGTAAGCCAGTTTCTTTATGTTCCCAATTATTTGAAGAACTTAAAGTAAATACTTTATCTTGTCCTTCACTATCTTTAATTGGTGTTCCATCAGCAAGTAACTTAACGCTTACAGAAGCAGTTCTTAAGTTATCACGGTTTCCACCGTCATTCCATTCTTTCTTAACAGTAGCTTCAGTTTCTTCTAAAGCACGTTTATTTGTAATAATTGTTAAATTAGCAACATCTTCTGATTCTTCATTGCCAGTTAAGATATAATCATGTCCAACTGTTTCTTCTACCCAAGTATAGTCAATAACTGTTCCATTAGCTTTAACATATACATCACTAGATTCACTAGTCCAATCATTATCTTCATTTAATGTTAATACTACAGCATTACCTTTAATATCTTTAGCTTGTTCAGTACCGATCATTAATTTAACAGTAACACTACTAGGTCTTTCACCATCTTGGTTATCATTATCATCCCAAACTTTATGAACACTTAATTTAGTTGTTTCTGGATTATGAGTATTAGTAACTACAAATCCATCAACACTATCTTTATAATCTTTAGGTACATTAACTTCCGAAACAGTATAATTAATTGCTTTTCCATCTTTATTAGTATCTAAGTCTTCGAATGTATAACTCCATTCATTATCAGCATTTAATACTACAGGATTTCCATAATCTTTACCATCAGCTTTTAACTGTACTGTAACACTAGGAGGTTGAATACCATCACGGTTATTATCATCATCCCATACTTTAGAAACAGTAATATCTCTAACAGCTGTCTTATGATAGTTAGTAATTGTTAAACCATCAACAGTAGCTTTATAACCTTCAGGTACTGCAGGTTCATCAACAGTATATGTTTTATCTGCTGGTAATGCCTTATATGTATAAGTCCATGTATTACCATTCTTAGTTACTTCTGGTGTAACACCACTTACAACATCGCCATTAGCTCTTAGTACTAATGAAAGCTCAGGAGGTCTAATACCATCTTGGTTACCCCTATCATCCCAAACTTTATTAACAACTACATCTTTTAATACATATTTATTTGTATAAACATTATTGTATTTTTTATTATATTCTTTAATAGTTCCACTTACTGCCTTACCATCTTTAGTTCCTTCAGTTGTAACTGATTCGAATTCAAATCCAGTAGGCATTGCACTTTCAGAAATACTATAAGTAGAACCTGTAGGAAGGTTTGTAATACGTAAATTCCATCCGGCTTTTAAACTAACAGTAACTTCTTGACCACTAGTAAATTTATAATAACCTGTTTTTTCACCATCTTTCATTTCAGCTTCAGCTGTTGTATCTACATCAATAACAGGTTTATATGTAGAAGAATCTGTATTATCACAATCTTCATTCATCTTTGGATCACAAATTGAGAACCAAATTTCATCATCATCGCTAGGTTTACCATCAGTTAAATCTGCCATACTATTAGCAACAGATAAATCATAAGTAAACATAGCATCTTCTGGAGCTTTTTCTCCAGTAACTACTTTAGTTAAATTTAAATTACTACGACGATAGTTAGTAGCAGTTAATTGATTTAATTCTTCATCTACATAATAGAATTTACCATCAATCTTAAAGTATTCTCTTTCTACTTCATCTTCGCCAGTAATTCTCTTATAATCTTCATCAAATGATACTTTAGTATCTTTAACAAGTACTTTAACAACACTATTAATCATCATTGGACGAACAACTTTAGAATCTAATTCCCAGTGATATGTTAATCCTTCTGGTTCAGCTAATGTATATTCATGTCCTTTTTCCATGATCTTAACTACACCAGTATTTGCATCATACTTTAACATACCAATAGCAATATCAACATGTCCCTTCCATGAAGAAGTATCACTTACGCTAACACCAGTTTTTTCTACTGCTTCACCGTCTCTTAAAACCTTAAGTTGAATTCCAGCACCTGGTATTAATCTAGTATCTACGCCATTAGTCCATAATTTTTGAACATTCATTACATATGTTTTAGTAGGAACTTTATCTGGATTCTTAAACTTAGCAACTTGAGGTCCATCATTAGTTCTTGTATCTGTATAACTAACAGTTGCTTCAGTATTAGTTCCTAATGAATAATCTCTACCAATATATAATTTTTCATTATCATCTAAATCTTCATCATAATCTTTAGCGCCATTCTTTAAATCTGCAATTAAATCTAAAGTATATTGGCTTGGCCATACATCAAATGTAACTGTGTATTTTACACCATTATCAAGTAAACCATCACCTAAATCCCAACTTACTGATCCATAAGCAGGATTGGCAACCATTTTTCCGTCTTTTTCAATTTTTTCTCTATTATCATAGAATGCTTTAGGAGCATCTTCCCATGGTTGACCATTTCTATAATATTTAAATGAATCTGGATCAACATCTAATAAATGTGAAATACCACTTGAAGTAGCAACATTTGCAGTTGTTCCATCAATAATACTTACATCTTCAAAACCAACTGTATTTGAAATATGTGAAGTAATAGCACTAAATGCTGTATCTATATCATCTTTACTATTTGCAGCAAATGAATAAACACCATCAACATTTGAATTAGAATTATTATAATTAGCATAACTAACTAATGTATCCATATAACCCTTGCCAACATCATTACCATAGGCAAAGATTCCAAATAATTTATATTCTTCTGTATATAATTTTTTTGCTTCTGCAAATGCAGCCTTTCTTGAATCAGATTGAGAAGGATTATAAGCGTTAGAAGAATTATCGTTATGAGTATGAGTATTTCCACTTACACTTCCAGCATAAACCGTAGGTTCACCATCAGAAAATAAAACAATAAAATTATCATCATTTTTATCTACATTTGCCTTTGCATCTAACAATGCTTTAGCTTTATATAATGCAGCATCCCAGTTAGTAGCTCCAGCTGCTGCAACACCATCAACAATAGTGTCTATTGCTGAAGTATCACTTCCACTAATCCAACCTGTAGCTTGAGCAGAATTAGGTGTAACATAATTAGCATATGTAGAGAAAGTCATTAAAGATAATTCAACCATATCTGCTACAGATGCACTATTTTGAGACAATAAAGTTTCAACAGCGTCTTTAACACCAGCTTTAGTTTGATCTAGTCTTGTACTATTATCATCAAAATTATAACGATAACTAGTATATTTTCGATAATCTATAGTACCGCTAGCACTAATACCACCACTAGCTGTATAAACAGTTCCATGTCTCTTGTCTTTTTCTGGTCCAGTACCTTCAGGGTAATACTTGCCATCTTTTGAATAATAGTAATATAAACGCCAATAATCTCCGTCACTATCTGGCTCACTAAAATAAGCTATAGTCTTACCATCATTAATAAGTTTCACACCAGCTTTTGAAGCAACACAGTCCATTGATCCAGAAATATCTAAAACAACAACGACATTAGCTTTCTTATAATTTTCTTTTGTTTCTGTTTTACCAGTAACAGATAAAGAAAGTTTATAAGAGCCATCACCATTAGGTGTTGCTATCTTGCTTCTTTCAGGTCCTTTCGTATAATCGTCATCTGAAGTTGTACCTCCAAATGCAAGTAATTTAGTTACAAAATTTTCTCCTGTAACTCCACTGGCCTTCAAGCCAAATCCAAGACCAATAACACATACTAATGAGATACATAAAAATGTAATCGCATTAAGTGCTCTTCCAAGTCTTTTCTTCATATAAAACCACTCCTCACTTCGGCCATTATTCTATATATAAATTATACCAAATCCTTGTCAACAAAAAAAGAAAAATCAAGTGTAAAGAAGAACTTGACTTCAACTTCTTTTTAACCCTAGTAAAATCAGCCTGTAAATATACATTGAGAAGGATATGCCATTTGACACAAAAAAGACAAAGAAAAAGAGTAAATCGCTTTACTCTTTTTACTCTCCGTCTTTTTCTTCTTTTTCTTTTTTCTTTTTAAAGAATATAACACCTGCTACAGCAGCGCCAATTGCAGCTATTCCTGCTCCTACTCCAGCAATAATACCAACTTTTTTCTTCTTATCGTCCTTAGTTAGTACTACTTCTTCTTCTACAAAATCGCATTCTTCTTCATTGCATTTACATTTTTTCATCCTAACACCACCTATCTATTAAATTATAACACAAAAAAAGGCACTTTAATACCCCTTTAAACGCTATAAATACTAAAAATCTTTAAAAAACAATACCAAAATGATATAATCTTAATATCTTTTTTTATGGAGGGTTTATGAAAAAGAAAAAAGTATTAATTACTAAAACAATACTCCAACGAAGAATAAAAGAACTTGCTAAAGAAATTGAAAAAGACTATGAAGGAAAAGAATTAACTATCATTTGTATTCTTAAAGGTTCAATCTTTTTTACTTCGGATTTAACTAAAAACATGAATAAAGACATAACTATAGAAGTAATGCGTGTTTCTAGTTATGAAGGCACAAATAGTACTGGTGTAATTAAATTAAAATTAGATTTAGACGAACCAGTTACTAACAAACATATCTTAATAATAGAAGATATAATTGATTCTGGTAAAACTCTATCATATTTAATCGATTATTTAAAGGCTCAAAATCCAGCTAGTATGAAACTATGTACTTTATTAGATAAACCACAAAGAAGAGTAATAGATGTTAAAGTAGATTATACTGGTTTTAAAATAGCTAATCATTTTGTTATTGGTTATGGTATGGACTTAGATGAAAAATATCGTAATCTACCAGCAATATATTGTTTTATTAATTCCAAAGAAGATGAAGAATTATTAATAAAAGATAGAAAAAGAATTGAAAAACAGTTCAAATAATGAACTGTTTTTTATTTCTTTGTACTTCTTTTCCTTTTAGTAGTCTTCTTAGTATCTATATAATCTTTTGAATCCAAAGGTAAATCTTTAGCTTTCAATCTAACTTTTAAACGATTATTAATATAAGAATAAATAATAGAGAATATTGGTACTCCTATAATCATTCCTATAACACCAAATAAACTACCAAATACTAATAATGAAAACAATACCCAAAAGCTGCTTAAGCCGGTTTTACTACCAAGTATTTTTGGTCCTAAAATATTACCATCAAATAATTGTAATACAAACACAAATAATAAGAACCATAAACACTTACCCGGATCAACAAGTAAAATAATTAATGCAGATGGAATAGCTCCAATATAAGGACCAAAATAAGGAATAATATTAGTTACACCAACAATAACAGAAATCATTGTTGCATAAGGCATTTTAAATATAATCATACCTATAAAACAAATAATACCTACAATTAAAGAATCTATTAATTTAGCATTAAAGAAATCTGTAAATACTCTATCTGTATTTTTAGTATTTTCTAAAATACTTTGTACTTTCTCCTCTTTGAATAAAGCATATAACACTTTCTTTATTTGGCCTTTAAACTTCTCTTTATCAAATAAAACATAAATAGCAATAACAAAACCAATAACCAAATTATAAATAATTTTTAAAGTACTAAATACACCTTCTCTAACTATTAAAAACAGATGTTCTAGATTATCAGCAGAAAACCATCCAGCAACTGTACTTGAAGTATTAGAATAAAATGATTCTACTAATTCATGATATTTATTATTACTAGATATCGATAAAATAAAATTTTTACTATCATTTAAATAAGTATTAATATTACCTGCTAATGTTTCTATACTCTTAATCATCTGTGGAACTAATAAACTAAATAAAGCTACAATAATTCCAACAAAAATAATAGAAGAAAGAGTAATAGATAAAACTCTTGTATTCTTATTTTTCTTTTTAGAAAACTTCTTAAACACTTTTTCATCAAAGAAATTAACCATAGGATTCATAATATAAGCTATAGCTAAACCATATATAAATGGTAAAAAGATACTAAAAAAAGAAACTATATAAGATTTAATTCTTACCCATCTATATAAACAGAAAAAGAAAAACACTATAGCTGCAAGTACACAAAAAGCTGTTAAACCCCAATATACATACTTATTATTAATCTTTTCCTTCATAAGCATCTCTCCAAGTTGCTTTATATTATAACATCTCTTATTACTATTAAAAATAATAATTTGTTTATTTTACATAAAAAAAGCTAGATATTTCTAGCTTCTATTTTTAATTAATTTCTTAGAATTTACTGCAAACACTACTAAAGCAGTTACAAATAAAACTAAAGCAATAATAATAGCATCAATAGTTTCAGGATTTTTCTCTACTTTATCAACTTTAACATGTACTATATAATTTGTATTTTCTACAACAAATGTAACATCAGTTTCACCAGCTTTTAAAGCAACTAATTTACCATCTACTAACTTAACAATACTAGGATCATCTATTTTAACTTCACCTAATACTTCACCAAGTTCTTCAAAAATCTTTTCAACAGACATATCATTAGTGACATTTAAAACTAATAAAACACTATTTTTTCTATCAATAACTATTCTACCTTTATCTGTTTCTACAATATTAGCTTTTTTACTATTCTTCTTACTTGGATCATTAACTCTATGAATAGGTTTTACCCAAGTATTAGTAGCATCAAAATGCATATTTAAAGCTTTCGCCTCAGCAAATTTAGGTATTTCTTGATTTCCCCAATCTTCATGCTTAATCTTATATGTTTCAGCACCTGATACTTTAGAATTTGATACTTCTACACTATATCCATCATAGAACTCATTAGGTCCCCAAGAATATACATTATACATAACAATTGAAGTAGGATTACTTCCCATATCAGTACCATCTATTCTTAATTGAGTCTTTTGATGAGGATTACTTCTATTATATAGAATTGCACCATCTTTAGCATTTTTAATTACTGAATCCTTTATAGAACTATCTTTACCATAATTATATGAAGAACCACAATCTCCTAAACAATCATTATATGGGAAGACAATACCATAATCAGAACCCTTAGCATCAATAACAGTATTTTTAATGTTTAAATGACCATAATTATAAATATGACCATTAATGGTTAGATTCTCACCTACTAAACCACCAGCTAAATCAAGTATTCCATCAATTTTAGAATCTTTAACAGTACTTAAACTTGTAAGTACTAAATCTCCTGTTAAATTCATGTTTGAAATAGTATTTTCTTTAGCAGTAAAATATGAATTCAATGATTCTGTTTTAATATCAACTTTATCTAAAACAACATTACCTTTAGTACCAAGCATAATTGAACCAGGTACCTCTATTTTTACATTCTTAATAACAATATTTCCATATGCTTCAATAAAAATAGATCTATCATTATAATTAAAGTCTTGATGTGTACTTGTAGTAGTAATCTTTGGTTGTTCTTTAGTACCAAGAATACTTATATTATCAAATCTACTTCTATATATACTATCAACCCAACCATATATGTTATAAACATAGTTATTGTTTGTTAACTCATATGCCTCAGCATCATCGATATAAATAGTTGCATTATTACCATAAGTTCCAGTTAATGCATTCATAGCTCCTAAAACTTCTTCTAATTCTGTATACTCACAACCACTTTTACATACATGATACTCTAAATCAAGAGCATGTACAAACATCGGGCAAATCATTAGTAGAATAAGAAATAAACCTTTTTTCATACCATCACCTATTATAATTTTACCAATAACCATATTATTTGAAAACAAATAATAAAAAATGCTTTACACATAAAAAAAAGACTTATAAAGTCTTTTTTTCTTCTTTATCATCGATTTTACAAAGATAATACCCTGCTAATAGCATAGATGTCCTTCTACGATCATAACTATCTAATTCATCTTCATATGTATACTCTCTTGTACTAGGTATTATAATTGGTTCTATCTTATGTCTTTTATTAAGTAATTCTATTCCTTCCTTAAATCTTTTTTCACGTTCTTCATCATATAACTCATCAAATAAAATATCACCATGAATAGCAAATAATTTAATTGCTTTTAAAAGATAATTATAATCTGTTATCCCTCTTGGTTGAATTTTTCTAAACATTGTTTTTGCAGTCTCTAATTCGTAATCATCTCCATTTAAATATTCAATTAAGTTAAAAAAATCATTCATAATTTCTTCGTTCAAATTACTAAAAGGTGATGAAAGCTTATTAAATACATTATTAAATATATCCATATTATCTTCACCAACAACTTCTAATGCTC
>JAEEGL012253295.1_pt1 | contig 55068 bp, 45 predicted proteins | sample 9134231 | NCBI WGS metagenome assembly JAEEGL01 (sample SAMN16246548, study PRJNA631951) | gut metagenome | biome: gut microbiome; feature: rumen; material: fiber-attached | host: Bos | place: Iran: Karaj | collected 2018-10
AAGGGAATGCCTCCCTTGATGGCGCTGAGGTGCGCCACGATGCCGAGATCCATACATTCCTGCACACTGGCGGAGGCCAGCTGGGCCCAGCCCGTCTGGCGGCAGGCCATCACGTCGGAATGGTCTCCGAAGATGTTCAGAGCGTGGGAGGCAACGGTTCTTGCCGAAACGTGGAACACGCAGGGCAGAAGCTCGCCGGCGATCTTGTACATGTTCGGGCTCATCAGGAGAAGACCCTGCGACGCGGTGTAGGGGGAGGTGAGGGCGCCGGCGGCCAAAGAGCCGTGCACCGTGCCGGCCGCGCCGGCTTCGGACTGCATCTCCACGACCTTGCAGGTGGTGCCGAAGATGTTTTTCTGACCGGCGGCCGCCCACTGGTCAACGTAGTCCGCCATGGGGCTGGACGGAGTGATCGGATAGATCCCCGCCACTTCGGTAAACGCGTAGGACACGTACGCCGCCGCGTTGTTACCGTCCATGGACTTGAATTTTCTCGCCATTTGCTTGATTCCTCCTTGAACTTTGTATATCAAGTTTCTTTGGACGCTTAACAAATTACCCGAAAGTACTTTGCCAAATTTTATTTTACCACTTTCCCGGTCTTATGTAAAGCCGTTTCCCGATAAAAATTCCCGGAAATGCTTTCCTCCTCTCACCGGAGGGGAAGCGGGACCCGTTCTCCCGTGAGGCGGCGGGCGATATCCCGCATGTCGCGGGCGGCGGGAGTCGGCTTTTTCCGCATCATCAGGGCGGAGACGTTCTGGTCGAGGCGCACGACGGTCCGGTCTTCCCTGACGAACCCGATCAGGGGGATCCCCACCCGGTCGATCATCCGGTCGAGATTCAGGCCGAAGCCGCGCCCGATCTCCCGCGGCGCGACCCGGTTCGCCGCGAGAAAAAGCCTCCGGTAGCCCAGGGCGTCCAGCTCCCCGGCGCACCGGGCGGCGTCGCCCACGCTGGAAAGATCGGCGGTGGAGACCACGATCGCCCGGTCGGCCGCCGCAGCGGCCAGGCGGAAGGCGTCGTCGATCCCCGCCGGCGCGTCCACCAGAAGATAATCGCAGAGCGGCAGAAGCTCGCGCGCCACCCGGCGCATGTCCTCCGGAGCCGGCGCGATCCTCTTCGCGGGAGCGGCGAGAAGCGAAAGCCCGGGGATCTCCGGGTGCGGCGTCAGGGCTTCGCCCGCGCTCTTTCTTCCCTCCAGGACGTCCGAAAGATCGAAAAGGGCGTGCTCATAAAGCCCGGTGTAAATATCCAGATTGCGCATCAGGAGGTCGGCGTCCCATGCGACGACCCGCTTCCCGGACATGGCCAGGGCCGCGGCGATCCCCGCGGAAAGAGTGGATTTGCCGCTGCCTCCCTTGCCCGAGGCGAAAAGATAGGCGCGGGAGGACGTGCGGGGGCGGGAGAAACGCGCGTCGTTCATGGTTTGTCCCTTTCCTTGATCTCAGAAATGTTTTTCTCCGCGTCCCGGTGAAAGACCACCGCCGTGCGGCCCCTTTGCCTTACGTGTTCCCCGAGCCGGTCCGCCAGGGTGACCGACCGGTGCTGTCCGCCGGTGCAGCCCACCGCGAAGACCAGAGTCGCGCGGCCCTCCGCGTCGAACTGCGGGATCAGGAAATCCGCGAGAGAAAACATCATCTTTTCAAAGCTTCTCGTGGCATCGAAGGATTCCACGTATTCGGCCACCCGCTCGTCGCTGCCCGAAAGCTGCCGGAGCTCCGGCACGTAAAAGGGATTCGGCAGGAATCTGACGTCGAAAACGAAATCGCTTTCGGGCGGGATGCCGTATTTATACCCGAAGGAGATCACGTGGATCAGCATGTCCCCTTTTCCTTCCCGGTCGAAAAGGGACACGATGTATTCCCGGAGCCCCGAGGCGCTGGTGGCGGTGGTGTCCACCAGATAATCGGCCCGCTCCCGGACCGGAGCGAGGATCCGCCTTTCCAGCCGGAGCGCTTCCGGCAGAGACCGGCCGCTCTCCGCCAGCGGATGGCGGCGGCGGGTCTCCTTGTACCGGCGCAGAAGCACCTCGTCGCTGGCCTCCAGGAACATGACCGAGCAGGGGATCCCCCGCTCCTTCAGCTTGTCCAGAGCCGAAAGGATCGCGTCGGCCGAGGGCGTCCCGTCCTTGGCCAGGACGCGCACGTCGGTGACCACCGCCGTCTTTTCGTAGCGGGGGCCGCCCGCCGAGCAGATCTCGGCCAGGACCGGGATCATATCGGGGGGAATGTTGTCCACGCAGTAGTAGCCGAGATCCTCCAGGACCACCGACGCCCGGCTTTTCCCGGCGCCGGAAAGGCCGGTGACGATCAGGAATTCCACGGCAGCTCCTCCTCGCAAAGAAAATCGCCCAGAAGCTCCACCTCGGGCTCGAGGCGGACGCCGTCCTTTTCATAAACCCTTTTCTGAACCGCGCGGATCAGCCTGAAAACGTCCTCGGGGGTCGCGCCGCCCGCGTTCACGATGAAGCCCGCGTGCTTCGGCGAGACCTCCGCGCCGCCGATGCGGAAGCCCTTCAGCCCCGCATCCTCGATCAGCTTGCCCGCGAAGTATCCGGCCGGGCGCTTGAAGACCGAGCCGGCGCTGGGGAATTCCAGAGGCTGGGAGGTCCTGCGGCGCAGGGCGTATTCCTGCATCCTTCGCCTGATCTCCGCCGGATCCCCCGGTTCGAGACGGAAGCGGGCGTAAAGCACCGTCCTCTCCGGCTCTTCTTTATATATGCTCTCCCGGTAACCGAAGCGATGTTCTCCGGCCGGGATCCAGACTGTGTTTTCTCCGTCGAAGGAAAGGCTTTCGAGAAGGACGTCGGCCACCGTGCGCCCGTAGGCCCCGGCGTTCATATAGACCGCGCCGCCGACGCTGCCGGGAATGCCCGAAAGCGCCTCCATGCCGGCAAAGCCCTTTTCCATGGCGAGATTTGCCGTCCTGGAAAGCAGCGTCCCGGCGAACGCCCCCAGGATCCCGAAGCCGTCTTCGTCCCGGACAAGCTCCGCCTCTCCCGGAAGGGCTCGGATCACGATCCCCGGGAATCCGCCGCCCCCGAAAAGGACGTTGCTGCCGTTGCCGAGGATGCGGCGCGGCGCTCCGGTCCCCGCGGTCATGCGGAGGGCGAGAAGCATCTCCTCCCGGTCCGCCGCATCGACGAGAAGCCCGACCGGTCCGCCGGTGCGGAAGGTGGTCAGGGCCGCTCCGTCCGCGTTTTCCCGGACCGAAAGTCCTTCTCCTCTCAGCCGCGCGGCGAGGTCCGCAAGATTGTCCCGCATGCCTTCTCCTCCTTTTGCCCGAAGCCGTCCGGCGTCGGGATGCGAGCCGCCGGCTTTTCCCCTATTATAGCAAAACCCGCGGCAGAAATGAAGGACTTTTTCCCGATCCCTCCTCTTTTTTCTTGCGCTTTCCCCGCCCGTCTGTTATAATGAGCCAAAAATAAGGACCGAAAGGGGACGGATACGATGAAAAGAACGGCGATCCTTCTGCTGGCGGCGCTTCTTCTCCTTCTGCCCGCCTGCGGAAAAGAGGAGCCCGTGATCCGCGAAATCAACGGGAAATCCTATGAATTGACCTTCGAGGACGAATTCGACGGCAAAAAGCTCGACACCCGGAAGTGGGAGCTCTGCCCCGAGTGGCAGAGACAGGACGTGGGCGGATACTGGGAGGACGACATGGTTTCCCTCCGGGACGGATGCCTCGTCCTGACCGCCGATATCCGGGAGGACGGCACCCCCGTCAGCGGCGCGATCCGCAGCAACGGGAAATTCACCCAGCGCGGCGGCTACTTCGAGGCGAGATGCAAGCTCCAGAAGGCGTCCGGCTTCTGGGCGGCCTTCTGGCTGATGGATCCCCATATGAAGAACGAGCCGGGACGCGGCGCCGAGGACGGGGCCGAGATCGACATCATGGAAAGCTTCGATATCTATACGGGCGGCGTCAATCACGCCATCCACTGGGACGGCTACAACGAGTATCACAAGAGCGCGACCCAGGCGGTCTACGATCTTTCCCTGTACGAGGGCTTCCACCTCTTCGCTCTGGAGTGGACCGATTCGGAATACATCTTCTTCATCGACGGCCGGGAGACCTGGCGCACCTCCTCCCCCGGCATGTGCGAAAACGAGCTGTATCTGAAGCTGACCACCGAATTCGGCAGCTGGGCGGCGCCGCTGATCAGGGAGCAGTATCCCGACGAATTCCTGGTGGATTACGTCAGAGTCTATAAACCCGCCGGATAAATCCCGTTCGTCCGGATCCGGCCGGCGTGCCGGCCGCCGGGGAGACCCGCGCCGCGCGGGACGCCGCACCCGCGTTTTTCGTCCCGGCAAGGAAATCTCCCGCTTTCCCGGCCGCGCTTTCGAAGCGCGAAGGGCGCGCGCCGCTTTTCCTCTTTTTTTCTCCGCTCCCCCCTTTCTTTTTTCCGGGAAGTGTGGTAGAATACCAGAAAAGTGATGGTTGAAGTATCGTGGACGGATATCCGGTTCCTCCGGCATCCTGCCCGCGGGCACGGCAGACGGCGCGCCGTTCAAAGCGGCCGGAAGGGCCAAGGAAAGGAAGCGCCCCGAACGGGGCCGGTTTTGAGATGAATATAGCTTTGATCGCCCACGATAAGAAAAAAGAACTGATGGTGCAGTTCTGCATCGCCTACTGCGGCATCCTTTCGGCCCACACGCTGTGCGCCACCGGCACCACCGGCAAGCTGGTGTCCGAAGCCACCGGGCTTCCGGTGATCCGGTTCCTTTCCGGCACCCAGGGCGGCGACCAGCAGATCAGCGCCCGCATCGGCTACAACGAGATCGACCTGGTCCTGTTCTTCCGGGACCCGGTGACCGCGACCGAGCGCGAGCCCGATCTGGCGCCGCTTCTGAAGCTGTGCGACGTCTACAACATCCCCATCGCCACCAACGTCGCCACGGCGGAGGTCCTGATCCAGGGACTTGCCAGAGGGGATCTCGGCTGGCGCGACATCGTCAATCCCAAAAAAGGCGCGATCCTGTAAGAAACGCGGAAATCGAATCATGCCCCTGCGGAAACCGGTCCGCAGGGGCGTCTTTATTTGCCTTTCCCGTGAAAAAAGCGCCGAAAGCGCATCTTCCGCGTCTTGCAAAATCCACGCGGCATTGTTATAATAGAGTATCATACGCAACGGTTCTTTTTGCCCCGCGCGGGGAAAAAGAACGGCGGAAAACGCGAGGGACCGGAGGGATGCGGGGATGGCGAAGATCGTGGCCGTGGCCAACCAGAAGGGCGGCGTCGGCAAAAGCACCACCGCCGTCAATCTCTCGGCCGTTCTTCACGCCCGCGGCGCCCGGACGCTCCTTCTGGATCTGGATCCCCAGTCCAACGCCTCCACCGGCTACGGCGTCCCGCGCCATGCGCGCACGGCCTCCCTTTACGACGCCATGACGGGCTCCGTCCCCGCGGCAAAGCTGATCCGGCACACCCCCTACGGCGATATCATCCCCGCCAACATGGGGCTCGCCGGGGTGAATCTGGAGCTGGCCGGAGAGGCCGACCGGGCGTACCGCCTGCGGAAAGTCGCCGAGCCGCTGCGGGAGGAGTACGACTTTATCCTCATCGACTGTCCCCCGTCCCTGGAGCTCCTGACCGTAAACGCCCTTTGCGCCGCCGATTCGGTCCTGGTGCCCCTGCAGTGCGAATACTACGCCCTGGAGGGCCTCGGCGAGCTGGTCTCCACCATCCGCATGGTCCGGCGAGGCCTGAACGACCATCTGGAGATCGAGGGGATCCTTTTCACCATGTTCGACAGCCGGACCCGCCTCGGCCTGCAGGTGGTGGGCGAGGTGAAAAAGCATTTCCCGGACAAGGTCTATAAGACCGCCATCGCGCGCAACGTGCGTCTGAGCGAAGCGCCGAGCCACGGAAAGCCCGTGATCTACTACGACCGGTTTTCCAAAGGCGCCGAAAACTACCAGCGGCTCGGCGATGAATTTCTTGAAAAAAACGCCTGGCGGCCCTCGACAAACGGGCGATAGGAGTTATCTATGGCAGAAAAAAGAAACCGCGGACTGGGAAGCGGACTGGAAGATATCCTCGGCATCTCCTACGGAAGCGAAGACAGTTCCGACCGCACGGTCTTTTCGGTCCGGCTCTCCCGGATCGAGCCCAACCGCGCCCAGCCCCGCAAAAGCTTCGGCGAGGAAGCTTTGAACGCCCTGGCCGAAAGCATCCGCCAGAACGGCGTGATCACCCCCGTCGCCCTGCGGAAGACCGGGGAGGACCGCTACACCATCATCGCCGGGGAACGGCGGTGGCGGGCGGCCAAGCTCGCCGGGCTCACAGAGATCCCGGCGGTGGTCCTCGACGCCGACGAGGAAAAGGCCGCGGTGATGGCCCTGGCCGAAAACCTGCAGCGCGAGGATCTCAACCCGGTGGAAGAGGCCGAGGGGATCCGCGCCCTGGTGCTGAACTTTTCCCTGACCCAGGAGGAGTGCGCCGCGCGGGTGGGAAGATCCCGCCCGGCGGTGACCAACGCCCTCCGGCTTCTCTCCCTGGAGGACGAGATCCTCGACCTTCTCCGGAACGGGACCCTCTCCGGCGGACACGGAAGAGCGCTTCTGGCCCTTCCCGCGGGGAAAGAGCGGATCGCTCTCGCCCGGGACGCCGCGGCGGGCGAATGGAGCGTGCGCCGGCTGGAGGAAGAGGCGCGGCGGCGCTCCAAAGAGAAAAAGGCGCCGGAAAAAGAGGGCTACGACTACGCCGCCGAGCTTTCGGAAACCCTGACCCGCCGCTTCGGACGCGGCGTCCGGGTGATCCCGGGAAAGAAAAAGGGGAAGCTCGAGCTGGAGTATTACGGCAACGAGGATCTGGACGCGCTGCTCGACGCGCTGAAGGCCCTGGAAAAGACCCGCTGAGGCGGAACCGTACGATTCGTATTTCAATTCGTATTCATACTATATGAAATAAAACGTGAGGAAGAGAAGAACATGCTGGATATCAAAATCATCAAGGACAATCCCGAACGCGTCAAGACGCTCCTGAAGGCCAAAGAGGTCGACTGCGACGCGCAGGTCGACAGGATCCTGGAGCTGGACGCGCTTCGCAGAGAGCTGATCGTCTCCACCGACGCCAAAAAGGCCGAGCAGAACCGGGTCTCCAAGGAGATCCCGAAGCTGAAGAAGGCCGGCGAGGACGTGGCTCCCATTTTCGCCAGAATGACCGAGCTGAAAAACGAGATCGCCGCGAACGACGAAAAGCTCCGGGCGGTGGAGGCCGAATACCGCACCGCCATGCTCTCCCTTCCCAACCTGCCCGATCCCGACCTGAAGCCGGGCGGCAAGGAAAACAACGAGCCTCTGCGCTATTACGGCAAGCCCCACGTCTTTGATTTCGAGCCCAAGCATCACGTGGATCTCTGCACCGATCTGGGCCTGATCGACTACGAGCGGGGCGCGAAGCTTTCCGGCACCGGCTTCTGGATCTACAAGGGCATGGGCGCGCGGCTGGAATGGGCGCTTCTCAATTACTTCATGGAATGTCATCTTGCCGACGGGTACGAGATGGTGATCCTGCCGCACATGCTGGAATACGCCTGCGGCGAGACCGCCGGTCAGTTCCCGAAATTCGCGGACGAGGTCTACAAGATCGAAAATCCCACCGACGAACGGATGCACTTCATGCTGCCCACCGCCGAGACCGCCCTGGCCTCGCTCTACCGGGGCGAGATCCTGGCCGAAAAGGATCTGCCGCGGAAATTCTTCGCCTACACCCCCTGCTTCCGCCGGGAGGCCGGTTCCCACCGCGCCGACGAGCGGGGCATGGTCCGCGGCCATCAGTTCAACAAGATCGAAATGTTCCAGTACACCCTTCCCGAAGGGTCCGACGAGGCCTTCGAGGAGTTGGTGACCAAGGCCGAAAACCTGGTGAAGGGGCTCGGCTTCCACTTCCGCACCGTGAAGCTCGCGGCGGGCGACTGCTCGGCCTCCATGGCGCGCACCTACGACATCGAGATCCAGATCCCCTCCATGAACGGATACAAGGAGGTCTCCTCGGTCTCCAACGCCCGGGATTACCAGGCGCGGCGCGGCAACATCCGCTTCCGCCGGGAGGCCACCGGCAAGACCGAATTCGTGCACACCCTCAACGGCTCCGGCCTCGCCACCTCCCGCATCTTCCCCGCCATGGTGGAGCAAAACCAGCAGAAGGACGGCAGCATCGTCGTCCCCGAAGTCCTGCGCAAATACCTCGGCGGGATCGAAGTCATCCGCAAAGAGGAAAAATAAAACACAACCCGGAAAGGACGTGAGCCCAGTGGGCGATCTCATCGACCGGTTCCCGAACCCGGTCTGCCTTACGCACGAGGCCGCGACTCTTGCCCGCGCGCTGGGGATCGACGCTCCGCGCGAAGCGGAGGAGCCGATTTCCCCTCTTGCCGATCTTCTGATCGAAAAGATGGGCGGGAAGGCCGAACGCAGTCTCTTTTTCCACCCCGACGCGGCGGCCGAATGGCTCTTCCGGAAGTATCCGGACTATTTCCTGCCGGTCCTGCGCCACACGCCGATGACCCAGCCCTACGGTACGGTCATGCCCTCGGTGACTCCGGTGTGCTTCGCCACGATGTATTCCGGCGCCCTCCCGGAAAAGCACGGCATCCGCGAATACGCGAAGCCGATCCTCAAGATCGACACGCTTTTCGACCGGATGCTGGAACGCGGCATGCGCGTGGCCAACGTGGCAAGCCGCGGATGCAGCATGGCGATGATCTTCGCCGACAGGAAAATGGACGCTTACGTCACCGAAGACGACGCGGATTCCTTCCAAACCGCCCTTTCTCTTCTGGGGGACGACCGGTACGACCATATCAGCGTCTATTTCGGCGAATACGACGCGATCATGCACGCCCGCGGCACCGAAAGTGAAGAGGCGCTCGCAAAGCTCGAGGAGCATTTCCGCCATTTCGACGTCCTGGCCGGAAAAGCCCGGGCCCTGTGGGCGGGAAAGCGGCATCTGATCATGGTGGGGACCGATCACGGCGTCCACGACATGGCCGACGGGCGCGGCGCCCACGGCACCGATCAGACCGCCGATCTGGATATCCTGCATTTTTACGGCGCGTACAATCATTAAATAAAACGGAGGATGAGAACATGAGCGAACCTGAAGTGAAAGAGAAGAAGAAAGGCTTTTTCGGTGAATTCAAGGAATTCATCATGCGCGGGAACGTGCTGGATATGGCCATCGGCGTCATCATCGCCACGGCCTTCGGCGCCATCACCACGAGCCTGATCAACAACATCCTGATGCCTCTGATCGGCATGCTGTTCGGCGGGATCGATCTCGCAAAGTGGAACATCGTGCTGAAGGAGGCCGTCATGAACGGCGACGAAGTCGTCAGCGAAGCCGTCGTCCTCGGCATCGGCACCTTCATCACCGCCATCATCAACTTCATCCTGATCGCCTTCGTGGTCTTCCTGATCGTAAAAGCCATGAACAAGATCAACGACATGAAGAAGAAGAAGGAAGAGGAAGCCCCCGCGGAAGAGCCCGAACCCGAGCCCTCCAAGGAGGAAGTCCTGCTCACCGAGATCCGCGACCTGCTTGCCGCGAAGAAGGATGAGTAAGAAGGCTTCATGGAACTGAATTTCACGATCGCCGAGCCCAAGATCGTCTCCACGGTCGAAGGCTCGGCCTTCGGCGTTCTGCCCGATAACGCCGACAATACCGAACCTCTCCGGAAGGCCTTCGCCTGGCTTTCGGAGCACCCGGGCACCAGACTGCGTCTGGAAAAGGCGACCTACCGCTTCGCCACCCCCGAACGGATCGTGATCAAAGACGTCACGGACGGCATGTTCGACGGAGGCGGCGCAGAGCTTCTTTTCTCCGCCAAGGGCAGTTTCGACGTCGTTTCCTGCAAAAGATTCGAGATCAGGAACCTTTTCGTGGACTGGGACTGGGACGGCGCGTACCGTCTTGCCGACATGATCCGCGTGGTGGGCAAGGGCGAAGGGTATACCGAGTTCGAGCATTTTGAGGTCGACGAGGTGCAGAAAAGGCCCTGGCAGACCATCAATCAGTACGATCCGGTCCTGCTGACCCCCGGATGCGAGGGCGGGAAGGAATACGAGATCAACTATCTGACCCCGGCCACGAAGGGGATCGAATACCCCGGCGGCAATCACTCGATCCTCCGGCACGACGGCCTTCTGGACGACGTGGAGATCGGCGAGGTTTACTGCCTCCGCTACGAGATGTACGGCACCAACGCCTTCGTCGTCCGCGCCTCGGAGCACATCACCTTCCGGGACGTGACGGTCTGGTCGGTGCCGGGCATGGCCTTCATCGTCACCGGCGCGACGAAATATTTCCGTTTCCAGCGCTGCGTCGTGGCGAAAAAGCCGGGGACCAACCGCAATATCTCGGCCACCGCCGATTCCATGCACATCGGCAACTCCGGCGGCTACGCCATCGTGGAGGACTGCGACTTCTCCTTCGCGGGCGACGACGGGATCAACATCCACGACAACGTGGGGCTCATCACCGCGAAGATCGACGACCGCACCTTCGTCGTGCAGACCCGTCTTGCCTGCGAAGAAGGCGACGAGATCGGTCTTCTCCGGGACGACATCCTGGACATCGGCTTCACCGCGAAGGTGGAAAAGCTGGAGCCGATGGAGAACCGGCTGCAGAAAATCGTCTTCGACCGGCCGCTCCCCGAAGGGTGCGGCAAAAACTGGGTGACCTTCAACACGAAGTTTTCCACCCGAAACTATATTTTCCGCAACAATTACTTCCACGAGAACCGCGCCCGCGGTCTGCTTCTCGGCGCCAGCTGCGGCCTTGTGGAAAACAACGTGATTTACCGGACCCAGGGGCCCGCCATCTGGACGGTGGTGGACATCGAGCCCCGCTGGTCGGAGGGTACCGGCGTGCACGATCTGACCGTCCGGAACAACAAGTTCATCGACTGCAACGTGAACGAATGGGCCTCCACGGTCTACGTGCGCACCCTGATCCCCGCGGGCGATTCCCCCTCGGCGGTATTCCGGGATATCGTCTTTGAGAACAATCTCTTCGAAAACTGCCCCTCCTTCGCGATCTCCCTGCGTTCGGCCGGGAACGTGAAGCTCGTCGGGAACACCTTCCGCACCTCCTCTCCCCGCAAAAACCCGCGTCCCGAGCGCGGCGCCGTGGAGATCGAAAAGTGCCGGGACGTCGAGATCCGGGACAACGCGGTGGTAAAGACCCGCTATTACCGCGGCCCTCTGACCCGCAACCGCTATCCCCACGTCAACAAGGGCATGCTGAAGTGCACCCTGGACCGGGAACCGCTGACGATCTACGCGGACGACGTGGATTCCTACCGCGTATCCGGAACGGTCCTGCGGAACGATCTCTGAAAGGAACGAACGACACGTGTCAAAGAACACTCTGATCCGCGCGCTTTCCCGCGACGGTTACGTGGACGTCATCGCCGCGGACAGCACCGCCATGGTGGAGGAGGCGCGCCGGATCCATTCGACCCGTCCCACCGCCACCGCCGCCCTGGGAAGGCTTCTCACCGCGGCGTCCATGATGGGAAGCGACCTGAAAAGCGACGACGCCTCCGTCACTCTGCGCGTCAAGGGCTCGGGAGAGATCGGAACGATCCTCTGCACCGCCGACCGCACCGCTTCTGCGCGGGGCACCGTTGCAAACCCTCTCTGCGATCCGCCCAGAAAGCCGTCGGGCAAGCTTGACGTCGGCGCCGCCGTGGGAAACGACGGCACCCTGGAGGTCATCCGCGACCTGGGCTTCGGAGAGCCCTACGCCGGCCGCGTCCCCCTGGTTTCGGGAGAGATCGCCGAGGATTTGACCTCCTATTTCTTCCGGAGCGAGCAGACGCCTACGGTGCTCGGCCTCGGCGTCCTGACCGAAAGCGAACGCGTCCTGGCCGCCGGAGGCTATCTGATCCGGCTCCTGCCCGGCGCGCCGGACCGCGTGATCGACGAGCTGGAGCGCTGCGCGCCGCTTTTCGTCCCGGTGACCGAGCTGCTTTCGGGCGGCGCGGGTCCCGAGGAGATCGTAAAGCTCCTCCTGCCGGGATTCGATATGGAGATCCTGCCCGACTCGAAGCGGGAGGTCGCCTATCGCTGCCGCTGCTCCCGGGAGCGGGTCGCACGCGCCCTGATCTCGATGGGGCAGAAGGAGCTTTTCCGTTTCGCGGAGGAATGCCGCGAGGAGCCTGCCGAGATCAAATGCGAATTCTGCACGAAAAAATACGTCTTCACCTCCGGCGATCTTCTGGCTCTTGCCCGCGCCGCACGGAGCGAAGACGGCTCCGGAGAGGAAGGCTGAAAGGGCTTCCCGCCGGGAAGGTCCGGAGGGCGGGACAGGATCCCCGCCGCGCCGAAGCAAAAGCAAGGCCCGCCAGATCAGGCGCGCCGCGTTCTCAGCCGGCAGCCGGACAAAGCCTTTATCCTTTTCCCCCTGCAGAATACAAAAAAAGCGAACCGCCGGGCTGCGCCGGGCGGCTCGGGAAAGAGAGGCAGTTTTGTCACAAACCATCAAAGTCGGCGTCTTCGGCGCCGGACGGGGCGAGCCGTATATCGACCTGATTTCCCGGGAGGATCCGGACGTCATCCGCGTCGTCGCGGTATGCGACAAGCGGGCGGACCGCCTGGAAAACATGAAAAAATACGAAGGCCTTCCGCGGTTTTCCGATTTTGAGAGCTTTCTGGAATACGGAAAAAAGGCCGGTATGAACGCCGTTTTTCTGGCGAATTTCTTTCATCAGCACACGCCGTACGCCATCCGTGCCATGGAAAACGGCATGGACGTGGTGAGCGAATGCACCGCCGCCTCCACCCTGAAGGAATGCGTCGAGCTCTGCAGGGCGGTCGAGCGGACCGAAAGGAAGTATATCCTGGCCGAGAATTATCCCTTCATGACCCCGAATCTTCTGATGAAGAAGCTGATCGACCAGGGAACGCTCGGCACCCCGCTCTACGCCGAAGGCGAATACAACCATTCGGGAACGCTGGCGGAGCTCCGGGAGCTGACGCCCTTCCCGAACCACTGGAGGGCGTGGATGCCCCGCACCTACTACGTGACCCACGCCATGGGACCTCTGATGTACATGACCGGGTCCGAGCCCCGCTACGTCTCGGCCAGGGCGGCCCATTCCGGCCTTCTGGAAAAGATCCGGGATTTCCGTCCCAACGACGACGGGATGGCGCGGCTCTTCTGCGAGATGTCCAACGGCATGATCGCCAGCGTGACCGGCTGCACCGCCATGGCCTCGGATTACAGCCGCTACCGCGTGGCGGGCGATATCGCCTCGGTGGAGCAGGGCGGCTACACCGGCGGAAAGGTGCGCCTTTTCTACACGAGTCACACCAAACCCGCCGACGTCCCGAACGAGGAGGAATATCTCACCCCCGACCTCGCCTCCTTCGGACCGAAGGCCGAACAGGCTTTGAACGCCGGCCACGGCGGAGGCGATTTCTGGATCGTGCAGGAGATGATCGAGGTCCTCGGAGGCGGCGGCAGGGAGCCCTTCTTCGACGTGTACAGGAGCGTGGCCATGTCGGCCGCGGCGATCCTCGGATGGAGGAGCTGCCTGAACCACGGCGAGAATTTCCGCATCCCCGATTTCCGGAACGAGGAAGAGCGCCGGGCTGTGGAAAGCGACGATCTCACTCCCTTCCCGGACGAAAACGGCGAGGGCAGGACTTTGCCTCCCTCCACCCGTTACGGCAGATACTGAGAAACGCCCGATATGGAAACGCAGGACCCGCGGCGGAAGCGATGCTTCCGGCGCGGGTCTTTTTATTCCGGGCGTTCCCGTTTTTTCAGCCTTTCCAGGATGCGAGGAGCCAGGCGGCGCCGTAAAGCACCGGCTGGTGCAGAAGATAGATCCAGATGGTGTGCCGTCCCACCACGTCGAAGAAGGGGATGTGCACCCGGTAAAACCAGCGCGGGAATTCGCCTCTGACGATGAACCTTCCCGTAAACGCTCCGAACAGATAAAGGAAAAAGAAGGGAATCACCGGGAAATAGTCGGAGGAGGCGTAAGACGCGTTCCGGAAGCCGAGCCATCCGAGATATTTTACGTCGAAGGTGCGGGAGAAGACCGTGAAATACGCAAGGAAAAAGAGGGCGAGCGAAAGAACGGGCAGGAGGAATTCCGCCGCGCGCTTCGCCCCGGCGGGAAGGGGCTGAAGGCGTTTTGCGAGCATCCGCCAGAGGCTTTCCGCCGCCCAGAAAAGCAGGGCGGAAAGGCCCAGAAGATGCAGGATCCCGAACCGGACGTAGTATCCGTGATCCATCACCCAGGTCACCAGCGTCACCAGATACGCCGCCGCCAGGAGCCGGAGCCCCCGCTTCCAGTTGCTTCTGGAAAGGCGGCAGGAGATCCCCGAAAAGGAGATGAAGATCGAGAAGTTGATGAAATGCACGATCACCATCGGCGTCGAGGTCAGCCAGACCGGCGAGATCAGACGGAAGTCCAGAAGATCGTAAAGGAAATGATAGATCACCACGTAGAAGATCATGATCCCCCGCACGGTGTCGATCAGGGGGATGCGGTTGTTCTTTCCGTACCGGGGCGTTTCCATCAGAAGTCCACCTCTGCCGAGACCGGATAGTGATCCGAAAGGAAGAGCTCCCCCTTCTTTTGGGTCCAGAGCCGGTACCCCGCGCTCTTCACCGGGGCGGGCGCGAAGATGTAGTCGATCTTCCAGTCTTCGGGCGGATCCTTCCGGCCGTAGGCGTGGAAGGTCGGCCCCGAACCGGAAGCCAGATCGCGGAGCCCCGCGTCGAGCAGTAGACGGATCTCCGGGCTTTCCGGGCCGGCGTTGAAATCGCCGGTAAGAAGATACGGCACGTTCCGCCGCGCCGAATCGGCGGCAATGCGCTCCAGAAGCTCCCGCGACGCGCGCAGGCGCGAAATCTTTCCCTCGTGATCGGTGTGCAGGTTATAAAGCGCGAAGGTCTTTCCGTTCCCGGTATCGGTCAGGCATATCATGGTGCAGGCCCGGGGGCAGGGACTCTGATCCTCCGGGAAGCGGGAGCCGGGCAGATCGGGCGTGGGAGAAAGCCAGAAGGTCATGCATTCGTTGAGATTGAACTCTTCCTTCCGGAAGGCGACGAGCGAGCATTCGCCGAACCGGTCCGCATCCCTTCCTCCGCCCACGAAGCAGTATTCCGGCAGAGCGTCCCGGAGAGATTCGCGCATGTGCTGCAGCGCCTCCTGAAAGCCGATCACGTCGGGCGCTTCCCGCCGGATGGTCTCCAGGATGAAGGGGAGCCGGTTGGGAAACTGCTGCGCCCCGTCGCGGGGCGTGTCGTAGCGCAGATTGAAGCTTACGATCTGATACATGATTTCCAGATCCTTTCGGTTTGCTTACACGTTGAAGCGGAACAGGACGATGTCGCCGTCCTGCATGACGTATTCCTTGCCCTCGCTGCGGACCAGACCCTTTTCCCTGGCCGTGACCATGCTTTCGCCCGAGGCGAGGAAGTCCTTGTAGGAAACGACCTCGGCGCGGATAAAGCCCCGTTCGAAATCCGAGTGGATGACCCCCGCGGCCTGCGGCGCCCTGGTTCCCTTTTTGATGGTCCAGGCCCGGCATTCGTCCTTGCCGGAGGTCAGGAAGGAGATCAGTCCCAGAAGCTCGTAGGACGCCTTGATCAGCCGGTCGAGACCCGATTCCTCCACGCCCAGCTCCTCGAGGAACATCAGCTGATCCTCCTCGTCCAGCGAGGCGATCTCCTCCTCGGTCTTCGCCGAGATGGGCAGGATCTTCGCGCCTTCTTTTTCGGCCACCGCCGCGACCTCGGCGTAGAAGGGATTCTTCGCGGCTCCCTCGGTGAAATCCTTTTCGCTCATGTTGGCGGCGTAGATGATGGGCTTCGCCGAAAGCAGCGCCACGGTGGAGATCACCGCCGCCTCTTTTTCGTCGGTTTCAAAGGTCCTTGCGGGCAGTCCGGATTCCAGATGGGTCTTCAGCCGTTCCAGAAGCGCGACCTCGGCCTCCAGGGATTTGTCGCCCTTGGCGGCCTTGCGGGTCTTGTCGATCCGCCTTTCCAGGATTTCCAGGTCCGAAAGAATCAATTCCAGATTGACGGTCTCGATATCCCGCGCCGGATCCACCGTACCGTCCACGTGGATCACGTTTTCATCCTCGAAGCACCGCACCACGTGCACCACCGCGTCCACCTCGCGGATGTTGGCGAGAAATTTGTTGCCGAGACCTTCTCCCTTGCTGGCGCCGCGCACCAGTCCCGCGATGTCCACGAATTCGATCACCGCCGGGGTGGTCTTGGCGGGACGGTAGAGGCGGGAGAGCTCGGTAAGGCGCTCGTCGGGCACCGGCACGACTCCCACATTGGGATCGATGGTGCAGAAGGGATAATTGGCCGCTTCCGCCCCCGCCTTGGTCAGGGCGTTGAACAGCGTGCTTTTGCCCACGTTGGGCAGGCCGATGATGCCGAGTTTCATATGTCGTTCTCCTTTATGTGACGCGTTGAGGCCCGGAAAATCAGAATCCGCCGGGCGCTTCCTCCAGACTGGCGTAGGCGTTTTCGGAAAGAGGCGCGGTCTTCCCCGCCAGGAATTCGTAATACCCTTCCGCGGCGATCATGGCCGCGTTGTCCCCGCAGAAGGAAAGGGGCGGGATATAAAGCTTCGCGCCCAGCGCGTCCGTTGTTTCCCGCAGGCGTTCCCGGAGGCGGGAGTTCGCCGCGACGCCGCCGCCGACCACCAGAACGCGGCTTTTTTCGCTTTTCAGCGCCCATTCGGCCCGCGAGACCAGGATATCGGAGACCGCTTCGGTAAAGGACGCGGCGGCCAGCGCGGGATCGAATTCCCCGCCGGTCTGTCTTGCGTGATGGAATTGATTGATGAACGCGGTCTTGAGTCCCGAAAAAGAAGTGTCCAGCGGCGCGTCCTCAAACCACGGACGCGGCAGGGGGAAGAGGCGGACCGCCTCAGCGGCGCCGTATTTTTCCCTGCCGGCCTGCGCCAGCCGGTCGATCTCGGCCCCGCCGGGGTAGGGGATCCCCATCACACGGGCGATCTTGTCGAAGGCTTCGCCCGCCGCGTCGTCCCGCGTGGAGCCCAGGACCTTGAGGTCGGTGTAGTCCTGCACCCGGATGAAAAGCGTGTTGCCTCCCGAGACCGAAAGCGCCGTGAAGGGCGGCGCGAGCTCCGGAAAGGCCAGATAGGCCGCGGCCACGTGTCCGGCGATATGATTGACCGCCACCAGCGGCACGCCGAGAGAAAAGGCCGCGCCTTTGGCGAAGGAAAAGCCGGTCAGGAGCGCGCCGATCAGGCCGGGCCGGTTGGTGGCCGCCACGGCGCCGATCTCCCTTTTGGAGATCCCCGCGGCTTTCACCGCTTCGTCCGCCAGGCCCGCGACCGTTTCCAGATGCTTCCGGGAGGCGATCTCCGGCACCACCCCGCCGTACACCTTGTGGATGTCGATCTGGGAAAGCGTCCTGATCGCAAGGATCTTTCTTCCGTCCTCCACCAGCGCGGCGGAGGTGTCGTCGCAGGAGCTTTCAATTCCGAGGAGGATCATCGCTTTTCTCTTTTCGCAAGTATTTTGTCAGGAGCAGGGCGTTTTCGACCGGAGCGGTGTAATAGTCTCTCCGGACCCCCACCTGCTCGAAGCCCAGCGAGGCGTAAAGGGCCTTTGCCGGCTCGTTGGAGGTCCGCACCTCCAGGGTGACGAAGGAGAGCTCCGCTTTTTCCGCGCCCTCCAGAAGCTTTTCCATCAGAGCGCGGGCGATGCCTTCCCGGCGCCTTTCCGGATCGACGCAGATATCCATCATGTATCCCTCGTCGAGCACCGACTGCATCCCCGCATATCCCACCAACTTCCCTTCGGAAACCGCGGCGAAATAAATGGCTTCCGGCTTCAGGAGCTCGGTGCGCAGAAGGTTTTCCGAGGTGGGGACGGTGAAGCATTTGCTTTCCAGCACGTTGCCCTCCGCCGCCATTTCCAGCGTCATGGGAACAATCTCCCATTCGGGTTTATCGGTCACGGTCACGTCCTCCTTCTCCCGCTTCGGCCAGGGCCGAAAGCACCTCGTCCAGCATCGCCGCCGCCCGGCGGTAATCGCTCTCGTCGCCGCCGTAGGGCTCCGGAACGTCGGGCTCCAGCGCCGACACGCGCTTCTGAAGCTCGGGGCTGTGTTCCAGAAGAGCGGTGAGGTACTGCGCCTCCTCCCGCGTCATGGTGATGATCATCAGGGCGTTTTTCATGAGCTCCGCCGAGATCCTCTGCGTCCTGTGGGAGGACAGATCGATCCCGTAGGCCTCCATGGCCTCCTGCGCTCCGAGCGAGGCGGGCAGCCCTTCCTCGGCGTCCAGGCCGCAGGAACGGGCGCGGAGCGTGATCCCCGCCTTTTCTGCATACCGGTTGAAAAGCGCCTCCGCCATGGCGCTGCGGCAGGTGTTGGCGGAACAGACGAACAGAATATAGGGCTTCATACTTGTCCTTTCGGGATCCGGTCCGTTATCCCTTGGCTTCGTACCAGGTCTTTCCCACGTGGGCGTCGGCCAGGAGCTTCACCCGGCAGGAGACCGCGTTTTCCATGGTCTCGACCACCAGCTCCCGGACCTCTTCGGCGTCCTTTTCGGGGGTTTCCACGATCAGCTCGTCGTGGATCTGGAGGATCAGCTTCGCCTCCGGGAAGCGCGCCGCGAGCCTTTCGTCCAGCTTCACCATCGCAAGCTTGATGACGTCGGCCGCGGTGCCCTGGATCGGCGCGTTCTGCGCCATGCGTTCCTGGGCGGAGCGCAGATTGAAGTTTTTCGCCTTGATGTCCGGCAGAGTCCGCCGGCGTCCGAAGAGGGTCTCCACGTAGCCGTATTCCCGGGCGAACGCCACGATCTCCTCCCGCCAGCGCCTGACCCCGGGATAGGTTTCGAAATACTTCGCGATATACTCTCTGGCGGCGGCGCGGGACACGCCGATATCCTCCGCCAGGGCGAAATCGGAAATGCCGTAGATGATGCCGAAATTCACCGCCTTCGCCCGGGAGCGCATCTCCGGCTTCACTTTGTCCGGCGGGACGCCGAAGACCTGCGACGCGGTCAGCGCGTGGATGTCCTTCCCTTCGTTGAAGGCCGCGATCAGGGTCTCGTCCCCGGAAATATGGGCCAGGAGCCGCAGCTCGATCTGCGAATAGTCGGCGTCCACCAGAAGGCAGCCGGGCGCCGCCGCGAACATCTTGCGCAGTTCCCGGCCGAGCGGGGTGCGCACCGGGATGTTCTGCAGATTGGGTTCCGCGGAGGAAAGCCGGCCGGTGACCGCGCCGGTCTGGTAGAAGGTCGAGTGCACCCTGCCGTCCTTTTCGGAGATCCCCTTCAATAGACCGTCGGCATAGGTGGATTTCAGCTTGGTCACAGTCCGGTAATCCAGGATCCAGTCGATGATCTCGTTGCCCGGACGCAGCTTTTTCAGGGTGTCCGCGTCGGTCGCATACCCCGATTTGGTCTTTTTCAGGGCCGGAAGACCCATTTTTTCGAAGAGCACCTCGCCGAGCTGCTTCGGCGAGAGGATGTTGAACTTTTCTCCCGCCATGGCGTAGATCTTTTCCTCGTCGTCCTTCGCGATCAGGGAAAGGCCCTCTCCGTATTCCTTCAGCGCCGCGCTGTCGACCGTGAAGCCCGCCGTCTCCATTTTGGCGATGACCCGGGAGAGCGGAAGCTCGATCCCGTAATAGAGCTTTTCATAGGGCATGAGCAGCGGGCGGAGCTTTTCTTCCAGCAGAAAGACCGCGGGAGCTTCTCCGTTTTTTCCGGGCTCGGCGCCGAGGAACCGGCGGGAAAGCGCCGGAAGATCCTGATCGGCGTTCAGAAGCGCCGCGGCGGTGAGGGTGTCGAAAAAGTCTCCCTTTCCCTCGATCCCCCGCGCAAGGAGAAGCGCGAGGGCGCTTTTCAGATCGTGGGTCGCTTTCTTCCCTTCCGACGCGAAATAGCGCCGGAGCAGGTCTTCGTACCCCGCATCCCCGCTCCCGGCGCGGAACAGGCTCTCCCCGTCAAAGACCGAAAGAGCGCCTTCGGCGAGGAGAAAGGCCGTGGGGCCGGACGGAGTCCAGTCCGCGGGGAAATCCCGCGTTTCGCGGTCCGGCGCTTTGTTCTCCCCGTCCCGTCCCCCTTCGGCAAGGCCGAGCCGGGCGATCAGGCTCTGAAGCCCGAGAGAGGAAAACCTTTCGTAAGCCGCCCGGCGGTCGGGCACGGAGGGGACCAGCGAGGCGGGGGCGTACGTCAGCGGCACGTGCCGGTCGATCTCCGCGAGGATCCGGCTCCGGTAGGCGCTGTCCTTCCCGGCTTCCAGCTTCTGACGGACCGAGGGGGTCAGCTTCATGGCGGGAAGACCGGCGTAAAGCGCGTCCAGCGTCCCTTTTTCGGCGATCAGGGCCAGGGCCGTCTTCTCCCCGATCCCGGCCACGCCGGGGATGTTGTCGGATTTGTCGCCCATCAGGGCCTTGACGTCGATCATGGCCTTCGGCGGCACGCCGTAATCCAGTTCGATCTTCAAGGGATCGTAATCCAGCGTCAGGGGCTGCCCTGCTTTTGTGGTGGCGATCTTGATCTTCACACGGTCGCCGGCGAGCTGCAGGGCGTCCCTGTCGCCGGTGAGAACGGTGGCCTCGTCCCCGTTTTCGGCGGCGGCGAGGGAAAGCGTGCCCAGAAGATCGTCGGCCTCGTAGCCCTCAAGCTCCACCCGGCGGATCCCCAGGAGATCCAGGAGCTCCTTCAGAATGCCGATCTGGACGATCAGCTCGTCGGGAGTGGGATGTCTGCCGGCCTTGTAGGCGTCGTAGAGCTTGTGGCGGAAGGTCGGCGCGTGCACGTCGAAGCATACCGCGATCCCGTCGGGCTTTTCTTCGCCGGACACCTTCAGCACCGTGTTGAAAAAACCGACCAGGGCGTTGGTGGGCGTGCCGTCCGGCGCCGTCAGGGGGCGGACGCCGTAGAAGGCGCGGTTGATCATGCTGTTGCCGTCGATCAGAAGGATCTTCATCTCTCATTTTCCTCCCACGCGGCGTTTTCGCCGTAATAGGGCGGCCGCGCTCCCGCCGCCCTCACCTGATCGAGAAGCGTGATCGCAGCGACCCGGAAATAGAGCGCGGCGAAGAGCACCAGAAAAATCAAAAAGGCTCCGGCGACAAACCAGAGAAGGAAGCTCACAGAAAACAGAAGGAAGGTCGGCAGGATCGAAAGCATCAGCCTGACCGAGTACCGGAGACTCTTCCGGAAGCCGTAGGGATAGAGATCGGCCAGAAGATAGGGCAGCGCAAAGAAGGGCAGGGACACGAGCTCGTAGATCAGAAGGACCACCAGGGACATCAGCACTTCCCGGGACACGAGAAGCGACGTGTTCGGCACCAGGGAGGTCTGCATGTCCAGCAGGAATTCGTCCAGCCGGTCGCTGATGATATAGAGCGGGATCGAGCGGATCGGGAAGGTCGCCGCCTGGAAGACGATCTGGAACAGAGCGTAGGAAAAGGCGGCGCGGCGGCGTTTCTTTTCGCCGAACCACAGAAAAATATCCCCGAAGGAGCCCGGCTCGCCCCGGGCGACGTTCTGGAAGCAGGCCGCGACGCCGAGGGAGAGCGGCGCGGTGAGGAAAAACGCCGGAAGCTCCATCAGGGCGAAGGAGAGAGAGAAGGTGGTCCCGAAAAGCGTCACCGCCGTCCTCTCCCCGAAAATCGCCGCATCCAGGAAGGTCAGCACCAGACTCAGGATCAGCTGAAAGCCGTAGAGCACCAAGGCGGCTGCGAGCAGCCGCCATAGGAACCGGAAGGACAGATATCGGGCGCGCGCTTTCATGGCGCCGAAGGGAGGCAGTTGGATCTTTCGTTCGGTCATAGGCTCCTTCTTTCAGAGGGTCACGGCTCGTCCGGACCCGGATCGCCCGCATCGGGCCCCACGTCCGGCTCCGGCAGGAGGCCGGTATCCGAAGTCTTTTCGCTCTCGGCGGGCTTTTCGCTTTCGGCGGGTTTTTCGCTCTCGGCGGGCTTTTCGCTCTCGGCGGGCTTTTCGCTCTCGGCGGGCTTTTCGCTCTCGGCGGGCTTTTCGCTCTCGGGCGGCTTCTCGCTCTCGGGCGGCTTCTCGCTCTCGGGCGGCTTCTCGCTCTCGGGCGGCATCTCGGTTTCGGTCTCCGCCGGCTTGTTCGGATCCACCGGTTTTCCGTCGGCGTCCAGAATGGGATTGCCGTTGGAGTCCTTCACGCAGACGATATAGGTGATCTTGTCGCTGGTGCGGTAAGTGGATTTGTTGGCCAGAAACCGGTCGACCTCCTTACCGTTGGCGTCGAGCTTGATCACGTAGGTGGAGCTCCTGGCTCCCTCTTTGCCGCCGACGACCTTTTTCTGTCCGATCTTGGTCAGGCCGAATTCCTGCGCCTCGGCGCTGGAGAGGGTGATATACTTGGTCTCTTCTTTATAGGGAATGGATTCTTCCTTTTTGGATTCCAGCTTGTAGGTGTAGGAATCGGTTTTGGTGCCGATGACCTTGACGCGCACCTCGTTGCCGTCCAGGACGACCTTCAGCTTCAGAGGATAGTCTGTGTCGTTTCTGAACTGATAATCCAGGCTCCCCCAGTAAACCGTCGCGTCCTGCCCGATGGGCGTATAGGAAACCACAAAGCGGTGCGGGGAGCGGCTGACCTGCTTCAGATTTGCCTTCAGCGTGGCGATATACAGCGTGCTGGAAACCTGGCAGATGCCGCCGCCGATCTCGTCCACCACCTCGCCCTTGACGAAGGTGCCGGCGGGCTTGAAGCCGCGCTTTTCGGTGCGCGGGCCCACCGCGTCGTTGTAGGAGAAGGTCTCGCCCGGCATCAGCTCGATCCCGTTGATCGCTTCGGTGGCCAGGCGGACGTTGGTGGTGCGGTTGACCTCCCTGGTATTCAGCGTCGTCGTCGCGGCGGACAGGGTGTCGGAATAGATGCGGTCGGCAAGCTTGCTTTTGGTGATCTGGGGATAGGTCTTGATCAGCGGGAATTCAAAGACTCTTTCGGAGGTCGCGGAGGAAAGGACCTTCCGCGCGGCTTCCAGATCGAAGGAAAGCCCGACCGTCTCCGGCTGGATATAGTAGGTCTTTTTGCCGGAATAGGAATCCAGATCGTATTCTCCCGCGGTCTCCGGGGTCCATTTCAACGGCACGTAGAGGATCTTCGCGTCCTCCGGTTCCCGGGAAACGCTGGCGAAAATACCGTCGATATCCACCGACTTGGGGGTGACCACCACCGGCTCCGGCGTGTAGTCGCCGAATTCTTCTTTCCGGAAGCGTTCCGTGACGTCGTTCACGATGGCCGTCTTGTCCAGGACCTTGCCGCTGGCGGAGAGGTCCACCACCACGTCCCTGTCGTTGACCTCGTAATTCGCCACCGAGATCAGATCCTTGACCAGGGCGATGAATCCGTCCACCTGCTCCGGCACGAGCGTCTCGTCAAACGAAACCGTGACCGGGATATCCACCCGCCCGGCCTTGCCGCGGACCAGACGGCTTCTGGCAAAGAAGCCCTCGTCCTTGCCGTAGGCCACGGCTTCTCCCGCGGCGGCGTCCGCGTCCATGGACATGTTCACCGAAGACGCGGGGATCTCGAATTCCCGGCCTTGATAACTGACGGTGATCCCGCGCGAAGAGAAATAGCGGTCGCTGGCACGTCCGATGGCCTCCGCCGCCTCTTCCCGGGTCATGCCGGAAAGATCGGTGTCCGCCACGAAGATATTGGGATAGACCTTGTTTTCATCGTATTTGTTCACCTGGTCGAAGCCGCCGAACACGATGATCGCGATCACGCCGGCCACTGCCGCAAGGGTAATCAGGACCGCCGCCAGACGGATCTTCCGGCGCCGTTCCCGTTCTCTTTTCTTTTTCAGGCGCGCACGCGCGATCGCGGCGCTGGATACGTTTCCTCCCGACGTACGGGGAGGCTGACTCCTTCTTCTCGGATCGCTTCTTCTTTCTGCCATGGAGGGGTTCCTTTCTCATCCCGGCGGCCGGAGCGGGGCGCCGGATGTGCTTGGGTACACACGGTATTGGGGCATACATTTTATTATATACTATATATTAGCAAATCCGTGTCCTTTTGTCGAGATGCTTTGACGAAAAAACCAGACGAATTTTTGATCTTCCCCCTCCCTTTTCGGATGCAAAAAGCCGGAAGAAGCTCCCCCGGAAAGGGGCGTCTTCTTCCGGCTCCGGACACAAAGGCCGGGATTACTCTTCCGGCTCCTCGTAAGCGGCTTCGGCCGTCTCCTCCTCTTCCTTTTTCTGCAGGATCCCCAGAGCGGTGAGTCCTTCGGCCTCGCGCTCGCTGCGGAACTGGGTGGTGTACAGCGAATAGTACCTGCCGCGCTTTTCCATCAGCTCCCGGTGCGAGCCTTCTTCCACCACCTCGCCCTTGTCGATCACAAGGATCCGGTCGCAGAAGCGGATCGTGGAAAGGCGGTGGGCGATGATGAAGCTGGTGCGTCCCGCCAGGACCTTTTCGATGGCGCGCTGGATCATGGCTTCGGTCTCGGTGTCGATGGAGGAGGTCGCCTCGTCCAGCACGAAGATCGCCGGATCCGCAAGGATCGCCCGCGCGAAGGAGATCAGCTGCTTCTCCCCGGTGGAAAGGCGTCCGCCGCCCTCTCCCACCTCGGTTTCATAGCGTTTCTCCAGTTTGGAAATGAAGCCTTCGGCGTCCACCATCCGCGCCACCTCCTCCACCTCTTCGTCGGTGGCGTCGAGGCGGCCGTAGCGGATGTTTTCCCGGATGGTGCCCGAGAAGAGCTGCGGCGACTGCAGCACGTAGCCCAGATTGGAGTGCAGCCAGAGCTGGCTCCTTTCCCGGTAATCGACCCCGTCGATCTCGATCCTTCCCTCGGTGGGCTCGTAGAACCGGCAGATCAGATTGACGATGGTGGATTTCCCGCTTCCGGTCTCGCCGACCAGAGCGATCTTTTCGCCCCGCTTCACCTCGAGATTGAAGTGGCGCAGGACCGTCTGTCCGTCTTTGTATTTGAAGGTCACGTCGCGGAACGCCACGTCGCCCGCAAGCTCCGGCCAGTTTTCGGTCTTGCCCTGAAACTCGTCGCCGTAGACCGACGTGATCGCCTCGGAATCGACGATGTCCGGCTCGGTGTTCATCAGGGTGATGACCCGTTCCACCGCCGCCTGGGCCGACTGCACCTCGGCGAAAATCCGGGCCAGGTTGTTGATCGGTTCGAAGAAATAGCCGCCCAGGGTCATGAAGAAGCTGAATTCGCCGAGCGTGATCAGGTTCCCGATCACCTCCGAGCCGCCGATCCACAGGATCATCCCGGTCCCCACGCTGCCGATGGTCATGATGATCGGCCAGTAGACGGCCGAGAACACCGCGGCGCGGACGCTGTAGGTCTGCATGTTCTTCGTGAGGCCGAAAAACTCCTTGTCGTTCGCTTCCTCCCGGACCAGGGTCTTGGTGGTTTTCGCCCCCATGACGCCTTCGTTGAAGGCGCCGGTGATCTGGGAGTTGGCGCTTCTGACCAGGCGGTGGTTTTTCAGGATCACCTTCTGGAAGAAGTAGCTGATCACCGCGATGAAAGGAGTGGTGGCGATCAGGAGCAGCGCGAGCTTCCAGTTGGAGACGAGCATGACGCCCGCCGCGATCAGCATGAACACCACGCTCCAGAAGATATCCACGCAGGACCAGGCGATGGTGTCCGAAAGCCTTTGGGCGTCGCTGGTGAGCCGCGACATGATATAGCCCACCGGCGTCTTGTCGTAGTAGGAGAAGGAAAGGGTCTGCAGCTTTTCAAAGGCGAGCTTGCGGATCCTTGTGGTGAGATTCAGCTCCACCGCGTTGGCCGAGCGGATGAAGCCGTAGGTGGTCAGGATCTGGAAGGTGACCACCATGGCATAGAGTCCGATGTAGAGAGGCGCGCCGTCCCAGGTGCGCGGGACGAGGTTGTTGTCGATCAGACGGGACATGATCAGAGGATTGATCACGTCGCAGAGCGACGACAGGCTCATGAACAGGAACACCATCGCGATGAACTTGTAGAAGGGACGGGCGTATTTGAGGACCTTGCCCCACATCCGGAGGTCTACCTTCTTGTCGGTAAAGACCTCTTCCTTGATTTTAGGCATCGATCGACCCCTCCTCTCTTTCGGCGGTTTCCACCGCGTTCTGGATCTCGTAGATGCGCTTGTACATGCCTTCCCGGCCGACCAGCTCCTCGTGAGTGCCGCTTTCCGAGATCCTTCCGTCCTCCAGGACCAGGATCTGGTCGGCCGACATCAGCGTGCTGATACGGTGGGAGATGATGAAGGTGGTGATGCCTGCGGAGCGGGTCCGGAGCTCCTCGCGGATCTTCGCGTCGGTCTCGGTGTCCACCGCCGAGAGAGAATCGTCGAAAATCAGCACGTCGTTGTCCTTCATCAGCGTGCGGGCGATGGCTACCCTCTGCTTCTGGCCGCCCGACAGGGTGACGCCGCGTTCGCCCACCACGGTTTCGTAGCCCTCTTCAAAGGACTCGATCACGTCGTTGACGGCGGCGGCTTTCGCCATTTCCCGCACCTTTTCGGGGGCGGGGGAGTCTTCCGTGATGGCGATGTTCTCCTCGATGGAGCGGGAATAGAGGAAGGGCTCCTGCAGCACGATGCCCACGCGGCTTCTGAGATAATGCCGGTCGATTTCCCGGATATCGATGCCGCCGATGGTGATCGAGCCGTCCCGGACGTCGTAAAGCCTCTGCAGGAGATGCACAAGGGTGGATTTCCCGCTGCCGGTGGGGCCGAGGATCGCCACGGTCTGCCCGGCTTTTACGGTGAAGGATACGTCCTTGAGGACCGGAAGGCTGTCGTAGGCGAAGGAAACGTGGGAAAAGACGATGTCCCGGCGGATCGGAGGCTTCTTCGTGTTCTCCGGGGTCTCGTCGGCAAATTCGCTCTTTTCATAGAGCACTTCGTCGATCCTCCCCATGGCGATGGACATCTTCGCCGCGTCGGAAAGCACGCGCCCGAGCTGGCGCAGCGGCCAGATCAGCATGCCCACGTAGGAGTTGAAAAGCAGGAAGTTGCCGTAGGACATGCCCTTTTCGATGACGTAGTACATGGCGCCGAACAGGGTGACGCCCTGCTGGGCGACGGCGGTGAAGTCCGAAAAGCTCCAGAAGAAGGCGAACATGTTGTTGAGCTTGTGCCCCGCCTTGTAGAGCTTGTCGATGGCGGTGAAGAATTTGGTCCTTTCGAATTCCTGGCGTCCGAAGGCGCGCACCACGCGCACGCCGGTCAGGTTCTCCTGCAGAACGGTGGACATGGCGCCGTCGGCCTCGTCCACGATCTTGAACTGCTTGGACACCCTCTTGTGGAAGGCCCAGGAGAAAAGGATCGCGAAGGGCATCAGGACCAGGGAGAGAAGCGTCAGGGTCAGGCTGATCCGGCCCAGGATGAAAAGCGCCACGAAGAGCATGAAAACGCCGCGGCAGAGCTCCACCATCTGACCCGAAATGAACCGGCGCACGGTTTCCACGTCGGTGGTGCAGCGCTGGATCAGATCGCCGGTTTCGGCCTTGACGTGATAATCAAAGGGAAGATCCTGGATGTGGGAATAGAGTGAATCCTTGATCCTGCGGACCGTATGCTCCGAAGCGGTGGTCAGAAGCTTGGACTGAAGAAAGCTTCCCACGCCGCGAAGCCCCGTGACCAGGACCAGCGCCAGAGCGCAGATCCAGAGGTTCGAGGCCAGGGTGTCCCGTCCGCCGATGCCTGCGACAAAGGCCTCCACGAAGCCCGGGACCGCCATATCTCCGCCGGTGATGATCCGGTCGATGGTCCAGGAGGTGATCAGCGGGCCCACGTACTGAAGCCCGACGTTGGCGATCACAAGAAGGATGGCGCCGATATAAGCCAGCCTCTGTCCCTTCATAAAGGACCATACGCGCCTGAGGCTGCCTTTTGAACGATTCATAGCGAAGTCTCCTTTCAGGATGGGTATAAAACAGAGGCGAAAAAATCCCCGGCAGACTTCCTGCCGGGGAACAAGATAACGCTTGGTCCGGAAGGCAGGCCGTCACTTTCTTTCCGCCCTCCGCCGGGTCATGCCGTCAACCCTTGAAAAGGCGGGAAAAACACAGGGAAATGCGCTTTGCCGCGCGCCGATTTTCACCGATTTCTCTTTTGCCGCGATTCTGATTCTTCATTTTTCCCGCTCCTTTCCCGTTTCGTTCGTCCGGCCGCGATGGCCGACGCTGATAGGCTACCACAGAAAAAGCCGCTTGTCAAGGGGCTTTGCCGCGTTTTTTCCGGGCAGCAAGAGAGAATCCGCCGCTTTTGGCGCGGCGGATTCCGGGAAGCGTGCGATTATTCGATCAGATATACGTAATCCAGGATGACCTTTCCCTCTCCGTCCGGCGTGGTGAAGCGGGGGCAGAGACCGTTTTCAAAGGAGAGAATCGCTCCCTCCCGGTCCCGCTTCGGGACGAAGCCCGCGTCGAGGAGCGCGGGAAGGCACAGAGGGATCGCGTCGTGGACTTCGTCCTCCCGGCCGCGGATCCAGACCGTGCCGAAGCTTCCCTCCGGGAAATCCATTGCCAGAAATCCCTGCGGCGCGACCGTATCCGGCGGAGCGAACATGCCGATGTGATAGGAAAGGAGCGCGCCGTCCTCCGCCCGGCGTTCAAGCCCCGCGTATCCGCCTCCGTTCTTCCAGAGCTTTGTGACGGCGCCGACGCCGCCCATGCACGATTCCACCCGGTCGAACCAGGCGTTTTGAAACCATTCGCCCCATCCGGAAAAGTCGGCGTATTCCTTTCCGATGAAGCGCAGCGCGGGAACCCTGTCACGGAACACTTTTACGATTTCAGCCATCTTTTTCCTCCTTTTCGATCGGGATACAGATCGTCTCCCGATACGTTCTCGACCATTCCGCGTAGATCTCGCATTCCCAGCCCTCTTTCCGGCGGTACCCGTTCTGCGGCAGCCAGACGTCCCGGATATATTCCCACGTATATCGGATCGCAGCCACGAAATCGTCGCGTCCCGCCTCCGGCGTCCGGAAGAAGGCGTAAAGTCCGCCCGGGATCGTCACCCTGACCGTTCCGGTCAGATCTCCCTTTGCGAACTTCTCCGGGATCCCGATCCAGTAGGACAACTCTCCGGTCCCGGGGTCCCTTTTCATAACGCCGACGTCTTCGACAGGCGTTCCGCCCGACAGCCGCAGGGAACGCCTTTCGGCGTTATAGAGATTCCATGCGTGGGGAGAAGTCTTTTCCCGATAGGGGTATGCGACCACCGTCAGCTCGTCCCGGAAGCCCAGAGAAGCCTCCGGCCGGATTTTCCGTTCTTCGGGAGAAAAAGGCGGGTACAGGCGAAGGCTTGAGCCGCTCCTCCGGTAATCCGACGGGGAAATACGGTGTTCCCGCCGGAAGGCGCGGGTGAAGTTCTCCTTGGAATTGAAGCCGAAGGCAAAGGCGATATCCGATAGAGGGCGGTCTTCCCGGCCGATACGGGAGACGATCTCCGAGATGCGGCGCTTGCGGATATAGTCGGCGGGGGTCAGGCCGACCACGGCGCGGAACAGGCGGATAAAGTGAAAGGGAGAATAGCCCGCGAGATCTGCAAGCGCAGCCGTATCCAAAACGCCGTCCCGGTCGTCGGTCAGATGGGATTCGATATGATCGATCAGGCGCATCACCGTCCCGTTTTCCACGTGCCTCCCTCCTTTCGCCATGAATCGTATCACAAACGCGGGGAAAAGGATTGATAAAAATTGCGAAAATGATTCGGAAAACTCCGGGCGGAAAACCGGGTCCCGCCGTCAAGCGGGTCCTGAAGAGGCTTATCCGATCCCTTCGGGAAAAACGCTGTGCGCGCCGCCGGAGGCGCCGGTCCTCTGCAAAAGAAATCTTCCGCGTTTTCCCGGAAGATTTCCCCTTTGATCATAAACCGTTTTTCCCGTGCCACGCGTCCGAAAGGAGGACCTCCCGGTTGGTGCCGTAGAAGATATCGTCCTTTCCCGAAAGCTTTTTGAGCCATCCCTCGAATCTCTCCCAGAAGTCCCAGGCGTCGAATTCGTAGCTGTGTCCCCAGATATAAAAGATCTGAGGCGTTTCGGGCTCCGACGCGAGGAAGGCGTCGATCAGGCTTTCGACCTTTTCGAACTCCAGATGATAGACCGTGGGGCGGAGCTTATAAAGATCGGTCTCCGGCGCGAAGGAGTACGACGAGAGGATGGTCCGGGCGTATTGCGCGCCGGTCTTTTCCCGGACGATCCCCGCCACCCGGTCGTCGTGATTCTGCCCGCCGCCGGGATAGGCCATGCCCACGACCTCGTATCCCGCGAGGTCCGAAAGGGCGAGCCGGTCCTCCTCCACCTGCCGCCTCACCTCTTCGTCGGGAAGCAGGGGGAGCGAGGGATGGGTCAGGGTGTGCCCCGCGATCTCGTGCCCGCGGTAAAGCGAGCGGACCTTTTCGGGATCGACCTTGTCGTGCCGGATCTCCACGCCGTTTCTGACCAGGGCGCCCTCTTTGCCGAGCAGCGCCGAATTGAGGTTGAAGGTCGCCTTCATGCCGTAGGCGTTGAAAAGCGCGAGCAGTCTTTCATCCTGACGCACGCCGTCGTCGTAGCTGAAGGTCAGGGCTTTCCGGAATTCTTTCACGGGATCCTTCTCCTTTCCTCCCCGGCCGGCGGCCGGGTTCCTGTGTCGCATTATACCCGAATCCGGCGGGCGCGTCAAGGCTTGTCCCGCCGGCGCTCCGCGCGCGGGGAAGCCCGCGAAACGGGGCGGCGGGGCAAGTTTTCCTTTACAAAAAGAGGCGATCCGTGTATAATGTAGAGTACGCCCGATCTCCCCCCTCCCCGGGCGGGGACCGAGGCGCGGCGCGGACGGGCCCGTTCCGGGAAGCGCCGGATGAGATTGACGGAGGGAAAACGCTTGATTTATCTGGACAACGCCGCCACCACGCGTCCGTCGCCGGGCGCCATGAAGGCGCTTTCGCGCGCGGCGGAATGCTTTTACAATCCCTCCTCCCTTTATAAGGGCGGTCTGGAAGCGGAAGCCCTCGTCAAAAACGCGCGGGAGGAGGTCGCCCGGGCCGTGGGCGGCCTTCCCGAAGAGATCTTTTTCACCTCCGGCGGCACCGAGGGCGACAATCTCGTCCTTGCCTCCCTGAATCCCCGCGCGGCGAAGCACGTGATCGTATCCGCCGTCGAACACGACGCGGTGATCGAGCCCGCGAAAAGGCTCGCCTCTCTCGGCGTCAGGGTCGACTTCGCCCCCGCCGGGCCCGACGGGATCGTGTCGCCCGGCGCGGTGGAGGCTCTTCTCACGCCCGAAACCGCGCTGGTCTCGGTGATGGCGGTCAACAACGAAACCGGCGCGGTCCAGCCGGTCCGGGAGATCGCCCGGGTCCTGAAACGTGCGAAAAGCCCGGCGCTCCTTCACACCGACGCCGTGCAGTCCTTTCTGAAAACCGGAGACGCCCCCGCCCGGCTCGGCGCGGACGTCGTCACGGTCAGCGCCCACAAGATCCACGGGGTCAAGGGCGCCGGCGCGCTCTGGGTCCGCAAAGGGGTCCGGCTCCGCCCCCAGATCCTCGGCGGCGGCCAGGAAAGAGGGCTTCGCTCCGGCACCGAAGCGGTCCCGGCGATCCTGGCGATGGGGCAGGCGTGCCGGGAAGGATTCGATTCTCTTTCTTCCCGCATCGAAAAGGTCTCCGCTCTTCACGCATACGGCGCGGAGCTCCTTCGCGAAGTCCCGGGGATCGAGGTCCTCTCCTTTCCCACCCAGTCCCCCTGGATCCTGACGGTCTCGGCGCCGGGATATAAAAGCGAGATCCTGCTTCACGCGCTGGCGGACCGGGGGATCTGCGTTTCCTCCGGCGCGGCCTGCTCCAGGGGAAGGATCAGCCGCGTCCTCACCGCCATGGGCGTCGACCGGCGGATCGCCGAGGGGTTTCTGCGCGTCAGTCTTTCCCACGAAAACGAAAAAGAAGATCTTTCCGCGCTGGCGGAGGCGCTCCGCGCCCTGCTGCCGGCGCTCAGAAAGGCGAGATAGATCCCATGGAAAAAATCATCCTGCTCAAGCTCGGCGAGATCGCCCTGAAGGGGCTGAACCGGGCAAGCTTTGAAAACCGTCTGATGGGGAACCTGCGCCGCAGGATCTCCCCCTTCGGAAAATTCGAGATCCGCAGCGCCCAGTCCACCCTGTACGTCCGGAAGCTCGCAGGGCCCGACGACGCCGTCGACCGGGCCTTCGAGGCCGCGGGCGACATATTCGGCGTGGTGGCGCGGTCGATGGCCGCCGAGTGCGAAAAGAACTACGGCGCCATCCGCGAAACCGCCCTGTCCTTCCTGGCCGAAAGGTTCACGGAGGCCGCGACCTTCAAGGTGGACGCCCGGCGAAGCGACAAGCGCTTCCCCATGACCACCCCCGAGATCATGGAGACCCTCGGCGGCGACATTCTGGAAAAGTATCCGCACCTCCGGGTCGACGTGCATCACCCGGAGCTTACCTGCATGGTGGAGGTCCGGGATCACGCGGCCTACGTGCACGGAGATCAGCTGCCCGGCGCGGGCGGCATGCCGGTGGGCAGCGCCGGGGAAGCCCTGCTTCTGCTTTCCGGCGGCATCGACAGCCCCGTGGCCGCCTACATGATGGCCAAGCGCGGTCTTGCGCTCACCGCCGTCCACTTCGAAAGCCCGCCCTACACCTCCGAGCGGGCGCGGGAAAAGGTCCTGGCGCTGGCGAAAAGGCTGGAGCGCTTCACCGGAAGGCTCCCGGTCTGGGTGGTGCCCTTTACCGAAGCGCAGCTGGCCATCCGGGACGTCTGCCCCGAAGAGTATTTCACCGTCGTCATGCGCCGGCTGATGATGCGCGTCGCCTCCCTCCTCGCGGAACGGGAGGGCCTCGGCGCCCTGATCACCGGCGAAAGCCTCGGCCAGGTGGCGAGCCAGACGCTCCACGCCATCGCCGTCACCGACAAAAGCGCCGACCGGCCGGTTTTCCGGCCGCTGATCGGTATGGATAAGGAAGAGATCGTTCATCTCTCGCGCAGGATCGACACCTACGACCTGTCCATCCTTCCCTATGAGGACTGCTGCACCGTGTTCACCCCGCGGCATCCGCGGCTGAAGCCGCGGCTCTCCGAGGTCCTGGAATGGGAAGAAAAGCTCGGAGCGGAAGCGCTTGCGGAAGCTGCGTATCGGGACGCGAAGATCGCCGGAGAACCGGAGGAGGAAGAAAAACGTGACGCGGACCTGTGAACTGATCGCCGTCGGCACCGAGCTTCTGCTCGGCGAGATCGTGAACACCGACGGAGCCTATATCGCCTCGCGTCTGAAAAACGTGGGCGTGAACGTCTACTACCAGACCGTGGTGGGCGACAATCCCGAAAGGCTGGCCTCCGTGCTCCGCGAAGCGGCGGCCCGTTCCGACGTGATCGTCACCACCGGCGGCCTCGGCCCCACCTACGACGACCTGACCAAGGAGGTCATCTGCCGGGTGTTCGGGAAAAAGCTGGTGCGCGACGAAGACTCCCTCCGTCACATCCGGGACTTTTTCGGCCGGATCGGCAGGGTCATGACCCCCAACAACGAAAAGCAGGCCGATCTCCCCGAGGGTGCGGCCGTCTTCAAAAATCACTGGGGCACCGCCCCCGGATGCGCCTTCGAAAGCGGAAAAAACACCGTGATCATGCTGCCCGGACCGCCTTCGGAATGCGAGCCCATGACCGATGCCTACGTCATCCCTTATCTGACGCGCCCCGAAGAGGGCGTCCTGACCTCCCGGTTCATCCGGATCTGGGACGTGGGCGAAAGCGCGGTGGAGGATAAGCTTCACGACCTGATGACCGGAAGCACGAACCCCACCGTCGCTCCTTACGCCAAATCCGGCAGCGTCCAGCTCCGGGTGGCCGCCAAAGCGCCGACGGCGGAAGAGGGCTTCGCCCTGTGCGAGCCGACGGTCGAAAAGATCCTCACGCTTTTCGGCGGAAACGCATATGAAGAAAACGGAACGGGTCTTCCCGGATACGTCTTTTCGCTTCTGCGGGAAAGAGGGCTGACCCTTTCGGCGGCCGAATCCTGCACCGGCGGGCTGATCTCCAAGCTGATGACCGATCTGCCCGGCGTCTCCGAGGTCTACATGGGCGGCGTCTGCACCTATTCCAACGAGGCGAAAAGCGCGCTCCTCGGCATCGATCCCGCCCTGATCCGGGAAAAGGGAGCGGTGAGCGGGGAGGTCGCCCGGGAAATGGCCGAAAGAGTCCGGGAAAGGTTCCGCACCGATCTCGGTATCGGCGTCACCGGCATCGCGGGTCCCGGCGGAGGGACCGCGGAAAAGCCGGTGGGTCTCGTCTACATCGCCCTTGCCGACCGGAATATGACCGAGGTCAGGAAATGCAGCTTCGGCACGCTGCGCCGCACCCGCGAGCGCATCCGCACCGACGCCGCGAACACCGCGCTGGATATGGTCCGGAGGCGCCTGACCGGGGACGGGGGATCCAAATGACCGAAAAATTTCTGGAAACCACCGAGGACTGGCGGATACGCGGGACGCGGGCTCTGGAAAAGGGCTTCGCCGATCTTGATTACGACGTCAGAAAAATCATGGAGCGCGACCCGGCGGCGGTCTCCTACGCCCAGGTGCTCCTTCTGTATCCGGGGCTTCACGCCGTGGCGCTCCACCGCCTTGCCCACGCGCTTTACGAAAAGGGCCGCTTTTTCTCGGCGCGCCTTCTTTCCCAGACCTCCCGGTTCTTCACCGGGATCGAGATCCATCCCGGCGCGAAGATCGGCCGCGGACTCCTGATCGACCACGGCATGTCGGTGGTTAACGGCGAAACCACCGAGATCGGCGACGACTGCACCATCTATCAGGGCGTGACCCTGGGCGGCACCGGCAAGGAAACCGGAAAGCGCCATCCCACCGTGGGAAGCGACGTGATGATCGGATCGGGCGCCAAGGTCCTGGGACCGGTCAGGATCGGCTCCGGCGCGAAGGTCGCGGCGGGCGCCGTGGTGCTCCGCGACGTGCCCGACAACGCCACGGCGGCGGGCGTGCCCGCCCGTGTGGTCCGGCACCGGGGAAAAAGGATCCCCGATCTGGATCAGATCCACATTCCGGACCCGGTGGCCGCCGAGATCTCCCGGCTGGAAGCCCGGCTCGCCCGGCTGGAGAAAAAGGCGGAGGAGAAAGCGGAAGAAAAAGCTCCGGAGGGAGAAGTATAGATCGCCGCGGGGAGGTCTCCGCACGGCCCGAACGATAAGCCCGGAGACGGGAAGGATGAGGAATATGAAGCTTTATAACAGTTTGACCCGCACGAAAGAGGATTTCGTCCCCCGCGAAGAGGGAAAGGTGAAGATGTACACCTGCGGCCCTACGGTCTACCACTTTGCCCACGTGGGGAACCTGCGCACCTACATCATGGAGGACGTCCTGGAAAAATCGCTTCGCTATGCGGGATACGACGTGACCCGGTGCATGAACATCACCGACGTCGGCCATCTGACCAGCGACGCCGATACCGGCGAGGACAAAATGCTCAAAGGCGCGAAGCGCGAGCACAAGACCGTCATGGAGATCGCGAAGTACTATACCGACGCCTTCTTCGCCGACTGCCGGAAGCTGAATATCCGGATCCCGGACCTGACCGTCCCGGCCACCAGCCAGATCCCGGAATACATCAGGCTGGTCTCCGCCCTTCTGGAGAAGGGCTACGCCTATATCGCGGGGGGCAACGTGTATTTCGACACCTCCAGGCTTTCACAGTATTACGTCTTCAACCGGCACGACGCCGAGGACCTGGAAACCGGCGTTCGCGAGGGCGTGGAGGAGGACGAAAACAAGCGGAACAAGATCGACTTCGTCCTCTGGTTCACCAAATCGAAATTCGAGGACCAGGAGCTGAAATGGGAATCCCCCTGGGGCCTGGGATATCCGGGATGGCACATCGAATGCTCCGCCATCAGCATGAAGTATCTGGGCGAATATCTGGATATCCACTGCGGCGGCATCGACAACGCCTTCCCCCACCACACCAACGAGATCGCCCAGAGCGAAGCCTATCTGGGGCATCCGTGGTGCCACACCTGGTTCCACGTGCTGCACCTGAACACCGCGGGCGGCAAGATGAGCAAATCCAAGGGCGAATTCCTCACCCTCTCGCTTCTGGAGGAAAAGGGATACGATCCCATGGTCTACCGCTTCTTCTGCCTTCAGTCCCATTACCGGAAGGCCCTGGTCTTCTCTTACGAGGGGCTGGACAACGCGAAGGCCGCCTATGAAAAGCTGGTGGCGCGCATTTCGCAGCTTCCCGCGGACGGCGGCGTGCGCGAAGAGGCGCTCCTTCCCTTCCGCGCGTCCTTCCGGGAAGCGCTGGAAAACGATCTGAACACCTCTCTCGCCGTCACGGCGCTTTACGACGTGCTGAAGGCCGATCTGACCGGCGAGGAAAAGCGGACCCTGATCGGGGAATTCGACGAAGTCCTGTCTCTCTCGCTCCTCGAGCGGGCCGGAGAAGCCCTGAAGAAAGAAAAAGAGGAGATCGGCGACGAGGAGATCCTCAGGCTGGTGGCCGAAAGGGCCGAAGCCCGCCGGGCGAAAAACTTCGCCCGCGCCGACGAGATCCGCGACCTTCTGAAAAACATGAACGTCACGGTGGAGGATACGCCGGACGGTCCGAAAATCATCCGGAAATAACGAACGGAAAAACGAAAGGAACCATCCATGTCTGATCTGGCAAGAAACATCAAAGGCGCCTTCGACTACCTGCCCGAGCGGCAGCGGGTCAGACGCGACATCGTGAAGATCCTCACCGAGACCTTCGAAAAATACGGCTTCTCCCCGGTGGAGACGCCGATGCTGAACTATCTGGACCTTCTGGCCAGCAAATACGCCGGCGGAGCCGAGATCCTGAAGGAGGTCTACTCCCTTTCGGATCAGGGCGGACGGGAGCTGGCGCTCCGGTACGATCTGACCGTGCCGCTGTGCAAGCTGGTGGCCATGAATCCCGGGCTTCCGATGCCCTTCAAGCGCTACGAGATCGGCCGCGTCTTCCGCAACGGACCGGTGAAATCCGGGCGAAACCGGGAATTCACCCAGTGCGACGTGGATATGGCCGGGGCCGACAGCCTGACCGCCGAAACCGAATTCCTGACCATGACCTGCGAAGTCTTCGAGAGGCTCTCCCTTCCCATCCGCATCGAGCTTTCCAACCGCAAGCTCCTTTCGGGCCTGATCCTCAAGGCCGGGATCCCGGCGGAAAAGGCCGCGGAGGTGATCACCTCGGTGGACAAGCTGAAGAAGATCGGCCGGGACGGCGTCCTGAAGGAGCTCTCCGAAACCGGGATCGAAGAAGAGAAGCTCCTTTCCCTCTTCGACCTTTTCGAGCTGCCCTTCGACCAACTCAAGGCCGGCGAAGCCGGCGCCGAAGGAAACCCCCTGCTTTCCGAGGGGATCAGCGAGCTCTCCTCGCTTTTCGACATGCTCCGGGCGGCCGGCGCCGCAGAAAGGATCCTCTACGCGCCGCACCTTGCGCGGGGGCTGGACATCTACACCGGCACGGTCTGGGAGGTCTTCATGACCGAGGGGACCGTGACCTCCAGCATCGGCGCGGGCGGCAGATACGACAACATCATCGGCAAGCTCTCCGGCGGGCGCGAGATCCCCGCCGTGGGAATGACCTTCGGGCTGGACGTGATCTACGCGGTGCTTCTGGAGCGGGGGACCGCCCGGAAGGGCACCGAGACCGAGCTTTTCGTGATCCCCATGGGGACCGAAGCGGAGAGCGTCGCCCTGGCCGCCCGTCTCCGGAAGGAAGGTCTCCGGGTGTCGGTGGAGACCGTCAGGCGCAAAATGAAGAAGTCCCTGGATTACGCCAACAGGGAGGGGATCCCCTTCGTGATCATCCTCGGCGAAAACGAAGCGGAATCCGGAAAGATCGTCCTGAAGGCCATGCTCACGCACGACTCGAAGGAATTCGCCCTGGAGGACGCCGCGGGGATCGCCGCGTACGTGAAGGGATGATCCTTGCCGACGCGCATACGCATTCCCTTTTCTCCCACGACGGAAAGGCGCCGCGGGAAGAGATGGCGAGGGGCGCATACGAAAAGGGGCTTTCCGTACTCTATCAGACCGAGCATTTCGACGCCTACAGCGACGGCGGGACGATGCGGGTGCGCTACTTCGAGGACGCGATCTTTTCCGCGCCGCCCTATCCCGACCCGCCGGTCGCGCTCCCCCTTTCCATCGAAGTGGGGGAAATGGGCGAGGCTTTTTCAGAGGCGCGGGAGCTGCTTCAGCGCCGGCCGTATGAATTCGTCCTCGGAGCGCTGCACCATCTGAAGGGCGAAAAGGGCTTTCTTTCCCGGGAGTATTCTTCCGACGGGGAATGCCGGACGCTGTTTGCCCGGTATCTGGACGAGCTTCTGGCCGCCGCCGAGGAAACCGATTACGATTCCCTGGCCCATATGGATTACCCGCTCCGGTATTTCTACGCCAAACGGGGGCTTCTTCTCCGGCTGGAGGACTATCCCCGGGAGGTGGAGGAGATCCTCCGCGCGGTGATCCGGCGGGGAAAGGCGCTGGAGCTCAACACCGCGACCCTGCGGAAGGGATATCCCTTTCTGATGACCGAAACGCTCCGCCGTTTCCGGGAAATGGGCGGAACGCTCGTGACCGTGGGCTCCGACGCCCACGCGCCGGAGGATATCGCCTTTGCCTTCGACCGGGCGGAAGCCGCGCTCCGGGAAGCGGGCTTTTCCTCCTATACGATCTATCAAAACCGCAGACCGGTCCCGATCCCGCTTTCGGAGGGAACAGCCTGCGCCACCGGCCCGATCGGGACATGAACGCGGAAGCCGGGCCGCCGCGAGAAAAAATGGAAACGAAAGAACTGCAGGAAAACGCCCGCCGGCTCCTCGCGCGGGTCAAAGAACTCGGCGGCGAAGCCGGACACGACGTGATCCTTCTCGCCGCCTCCAAAACGCGGAACAAAGAGGAGATCCGCGCCGTCATAGAGGCGGGAATCTCCTTTCTCGGCGAAAACAGGGCCGACGAGCTGAAAGCAAAGGACGAAGAGGGCGCCTACGACGGCGCGCATCTGCATTTCATCGGCACCCTGCAGTCCAACAAGGCGAAGGTCCTTGTGGGGAGAGCCGAGCTGATCCATTCCCTCTGCACCGAAAGCGCCGCCGAGGCCGTCGAAAAGGCCGCCGCGAAGCTCGGGATCCGTCAGAAGGTCCTGATCGAGATCCACGTGGGGAACGAAGAGACCAAGAGCGGCGTCCCGCTCGCCGAAGCCGAGGCGTTCGCCGCTTCCCTCGGGAAGTATCCGCACGTCGATCTGCGGGGCTTCATGTGCGTGCCCCCGGCAGGAGAGGACCCCACGCCTTATTTCGAGAGCGTGGCCGCGCTTTACCGCAGGCTGAGACCGGTCTATGCCCTGGACACGCTTTCCATGGGCATGACCCACGATTACGAAAAGGCGATCCGCGCCGGGGCGAACCTCGTCCGGATCGGCACCGCGCTTTTCGGAGAAAGAAATTACGCAAGGTGATCCCGTGTCGAGAAAAAGCGAAAATACCGGCTTCGTCTGCGAGGTGTGCGGCGCGTCGGTCCTGCCCGTGACCAACGGGAGCTTCCGCAATCACTGCCCCTTCTGTCTCTGCTCCAAGCACGTGGACGTCACGCCCGGCGACCGGGCCGGCGACTGCGGCGGGATCCTGCGCCCGGTGGGCGTGGATTACCGGGGAAACAAGGGTTGGATGATCCTGCATCGATGCGAAAAATGCGGATATACTACCCAGAACAAGGCCGCGGTGGACACCGTCCAGCCCGACGATCTGCTGCTTCTGTCCGCCATCGCCAACCAAAACCGGAAATAAGGGGGTGAGACGTTGGCCGATCTTGCATCCTTTCTGCGCAAGTGCGCATCCCGCCTGAAAACCAAAAAAAGAGACCGCCTCCGGGTCAATCTGATAGGAGGCTTCTTTAAGATCCTGCTTTCGGTGTTCCTGATCGCGATCATCACCGGCTCCATCTGTCTGATGGCGGCGGCGGTGTATATTTCCCGCTATATCGACACCGACATGGATCTGAACATCGCTTCCGCCGATCTGAATTACTCCACCCAGATCTTTGCGCCCGGCGCGGAGGGGAAGGTGGAGGTGATCTACACCCTTCACGGCGCGCAGAACCGGGAGTGGGTCAGCTACGACGAGATCCCGGACTACCTGAAAAAAGCCATCGTCGCCATCGAGGACGAGCGCTTCTGGACCCACCGCGGCGTGGACTGGAAGCGGACCCTCAGCGCCGGCGTCCACCTGCTTTCGGGCTTTTCCTCCAGCTACGGCGGCTCCACCATCACCCAGCAGCTGATCAAAAACATCACCGGCAACGACGAAGTGACGGTCCAGCGCAAGATCCAGGAGATCCTCCGGGCCATGGAGCTGGAAAAGCACATGTCCAAAGAAGAGATCCTGGAGCTTTATCTCAACACCATCAGCCTTTCGCAGGGCTGCTACGGCGTGCAGACCGCGGCGAAGGTCTACTTCGGCAAGGACGTCAGCGAGCTGACGCTGGCCCAGTGCGCCTCCATCGCCGGCATCACCAATCTGCCGTCCTATTACGATCCCTTCGTCTATCCGGAACACAACATCGCCCGGCAGAAGGACATCCTCTGGAAAATGCACGAGCTGGGGGTCATTACCGACGCCGAATATGAGGCGGCCAAAAACGAAGAACTGATCTTCCTGCGCGACAACGAGGAGGAAGAAGAAGCTCCCGAGGCCGTGCAGTCCTACTTCATCGATCTGGTGATCGATTCGGTGATCCGCGATCTGCAGAACCAGCTCGGCTACAGCAAGGAGGTCGCGACGCGCCTCCTGTATTCCGGCGGCCTGCAGATCTATACCACCATGGACGCCAAGGTGCAGAGCACGCTGGAAAAGGTCTACACCGACAGTTCGAATTTCCAGCGTCTGCAGGGCATCACGCAGCCGCAGAGCGCCATGATCGTCTATTCCACCGACGGCGACATCCTGGGCGTGGTGGGCGGCCGCGGCACCAAGCAGGGCGCGCGCGTTCTGAACCGGGCGAAGTCGCTCCGGTCGGCGGGCTCCGCCATCAAGCCGCTTTCAGCCTATTCGCCGGCTCTGGAAAACGACATCATCACTCCCTTCTCGGTCATCGACGACTTCCCCGATCTCTACACCGACGCCGGGGGCACCCTGATCGAAAAGCCGGAGGAATTCAGGGGCAAGCTCAAGGCCTATCCGAAAAACTACTACACCGGCTTCCGCGGTCTGGTGACCGCCAGACGCGCGGTGGAGCTTTCGATCAACACCGTGGCCGTCAAGATGGTGGAAGCCCTGGGCATCCCCAAGAGCTACGGCTACCTGGAAAGCCGGTTCGGGATCACCTCCCTGGTCAACACCAGTGAAAAGGGCGATATGAACTACGGCTCGCTGGCTCTGGGCGGCTTCTACCGCGGGATCTCCCTTCTGGAGCTGACCAGCGGCTACACCACTTTCACCAACGAAGGCGTGCACAACCTGCCCCGCTGCTATACCCTGATCACCGACGCGGACGGCAACGTCCTGATCGACAACGTCCACCGCTCCACCAAGGTGCTTTCCGAAAAGGCCAACTACTATATGACCTATATGCTGGAAAGCGCCATCGAACGCGGCACCGCCACCGCCGCCAAGATCAAGGGCATCGCCACCGCCGGCAAGACCGGCACCACGAACTCCGACAAGGACCGCTGGTTCATCGGCTACACGCCCTATTACGTGGGCGGGGTCTGGTACGGGTACGATTATCCCAAGGAAATCAAGGGCGCCGACGGGAACCCGGCTCTGAAAGCGTGGAAGCTGGTGATGGACGAGCTTCACAAGGATCTTCCTCCCGCCGAATTTCCGGTGCCGGACCGCCTGATCTCTGCGGGGTACTGCCTGGACAGCGGAGAGCGGCCCACCGATCTCTGCAAGCTTGACGTCCGCGGTTCCAGCCGCGCGGCCACCGGGTATTATTACGAGGGAGACAAGCCCACCCGGAAATGCACGGTCCACGTGGAGTGCATGATCTGCGAAGAATCCGGCAAGCTCGCCACCCCCTACTGCACGAAAACCAAGCGGGTCGCCGTCCTGAACATCGAACGCAAAAGCCTGGCGGGCAAGCTGAAGGTCAGCGACGAGGCGGCGGTCGCCGTCAAGGTCCCGGTGCCCGACGCCTACAAGGGACGCCTTCCCTGGGCTGTGGAAGCCAACAAGAAGGTCCAGAAGGAAATCAAGGCCAAGACCTACGTCAACGGATACAAGGACTGCACCGAATTCTGTCCTCTGCATCCGAAAGAACCGGAGCCCGAACCGGAGCCCGCGACCGACCCGGTCGTGACCCCGCCCGGGAAGCCGGAATCCGAGACGACGACGAAGAAGCCGGAATCCGAGACGACGACGAAGAAGCCGGAATCCGAGACGACGACAAAGAAGCCGGAATCCCAGTCAGAGACCGAGCCCGCCGCTCCGCCCAGGAAGCCCGACGCGGAGACCGAGCCGACGCGCGAAACCGAGCCGGCCCCGGCCGAGTCCAAGCCGCCGGCCACGGCCGAATAGCGCGGCGCCGCGCAAAAAAAGCGAAAAAATCCCCGCGCCGGATCCCTCCCGGCGCGGGGGTTTTATTCATTTGAAAAGGATCCCGCCAAAAGGGATCGCGCATGCTCCGGAAAAACGGCGGCCGCCGCTTTTCCTTTTTTCGCCTTTCCCCGGGGACGGCGCGCCGCGTCAGACGCCCCTATCCTTTTTCCATTCCTCTACGACCCGGGAAATGCGCCAGTAGTCGTTGGTGAGGATCGTGTCGACGCCGAGGGAAAGATACATCCGCGCTCTCTCGGGCGTGTCGGCGTAGAAGGCGGTGACCCGGATCCCGTTTTCGTGGGCGCGCACGATCATATCGGGAGTAAACCGGTCTTCGAAAAGCTGGATCTTCTCGCAGCCGAGCCGGATCGCGCGTTCGGTCTGCTCGAAGGGCGCCTTTCCCGCGCCGACGCACCGCGGCAGATCGGGAGCGAGCTTCCCGAGCCGTTCCAGGACCCCGTCGTCGCCGCACATGAAATACATGTACCGTTCGGCGTCGTACGCCCGGATCAGGCCGACGATCTTTTCCAGGTATCCGTCGGGCACCGGATATTCCCCGCCGTAGGTCTTCACGTGTATGTTCATCACGCACCGGCCGGCGAATTCCCGGAGGATCTCCTCAAAGGTGGGGATCCGCAGGTCCCGGTAGGCCTCGCTGAACTTGCTTCCGAAATCCAGCGTTTTCAGTTCCGCCAGGGTTTTTTCCCACACTCTGCCATGCCCGTCGGACACCCGGTCGAGATCGCAGTCGTGGATCGAGACGACTTCCCCGTCCTTCGTGCGCCAGAGATCGAATTCGATCTCCTCCGCGCCGCTGGAGACCGCCGCGCCGAAGGCGGGCAGGCTGTTTTCGGGGGCGACGGTGTTGAAGCCCCGGTGCGCGCACACCCGGGGATAGGGCATCCGGTCCTCGGGCAGGGCGACGAAGGGTCCGGCCGGCCGGTATTTCCAGGGGCGGCGGCCCTTTTCGGTATAGAGGAAATGAGAGGAGGGAGGATTGCCGTAGCCCGCGGGTTTTTCGTATTTCCGGAAGGGATCGATCTCCACGGAGGCGATCCCCACGCGGTTTTCCATATCGAGGAGGATCCTGCCGTCGGGCGCCGCCGCCAGGCTGCACCCGCCCACCGGGGAATCCTCACCCATGCTGACCGAGGAACGGATCACCCAGGCGTTGACGTTGTAGGCAAAGAAGCTCGCCATCATTTCCAGGGCGGTCTTCGTATCGCTCCGCTGATGGGAGCAGCCGATGATGAGATCGGGCTTTTCCTTCGCCAGGACCCCCGCCGCCTCGTAGAAATAGAAATCGTAGCAGGTCAGAAACGCAAGCTTCATCCCGTCCACCGTGACGGTCTGCGTCTTCTCCCGCCTCCAGGTGTATCCGTCGTCCAGATACTTCGATTCGCCGGGGGTCAGATGCTCCTTGTCGTAGGTCCCGGCTTCGTTCCCCTCCCGGTCGAAGACGAAGGTGGAATTCCGGAGACCCGACGGGGTCCCGCGCCGGGCGTTGACGATCACGATCGCCCCGCATCTTTTCGCGGTCCTTTTCGCCGCGTCGAGAAGAGGTCTGTTGAAGGCTTCAAAGGCCTCGGCCCGTTCCTCCGCCGTCTTCGCCAGAGCGGGGATATCTGCCGATTCGGGAAGCAGGATCAGATCGGAGGTCCCGTCGAGGCCGTCCAGCGCCTCCAGCTCCCACCGGAAAAGCGCCGCCGCCTCCGAAAAGTCGGTGGAATACCGCGGCTGGATCAAGGTGACTTTCATGTCTTATCCCTTTCAGAAAAAAGGCGGGGAGATCCCCGCCCGTTTTTTTATTTCCAGAGTCCCTTGCGATAAAGAATCTTATAGGGCGTCGCGTCCTCCCGGAGCATCTGGACCGAGTCGATGCCGTAGCTTTCCAGGACGTTTGCCCAGCGTTCCTCCATCCCTTCCGCATACTCCACCGGCAGGAAGCCCGCCGAGAGATAGCTTTTCACCGCGCTGACGCGCCATTCGTCGGTGGTCAGGAAGACGAATTCCGGGTTTTCGGAGGAGAGCTTTTTCAGAGCCGCGGCCGAGAGGTATTTGGCGAGGCCCTTGCCGCGGAAGTCGGTGCGGATGCCAACCATGTGCACGTCGCCGCGATTCTCCTTGTTGACGTAGGCGGTGACGGTGCCGACGTGCTCGCCCCTGTAATCCAGGAAAAAGACGTCGCGTTCGGGAACGAGGCGGTCGGACCACCTGTCTTCGATCTCCTGCTGGAAATGCGGAAGTCCCTTCTCTCCGGAAAGCCCGTTTTTGCAGCATTCGCACCAGGCGAGCTTATCCTCCAGAGAACCCTTTTTCAGATTGACGATCGCGTACCCCTCCGGAAGCGGGGGATCGGCCACCGGCATCCCGGGAAGCCAGTACATTTTGAGCTGCGCCATATTGTCGCTCCTTTCGGATCACGGCGCGGAGGCGGACGTCCCGCGCCTTCTTTCCCCTGCATCATAGCGAAAAGAAGGGCGCTTGTCAAGAGAAAAGCGCTTCTCTTTTCCCCGCTCCGGCGCTTTCCCCGTTGACAGCGCCGGGGCGGGCGGATACAATAGAAGAAGGCTTCCGCCGAAGAGGCCGGAGAGGAGTTATCACCATGAAAGAATATTCTTCCCTCGCCGTGCGCGTGACCGACGCGCCTTATTCCGCCGCGGGCGACGGCGTCGCCTCCGACCGCGCGGCCATCCAGAAGGCGATCGACGACGTTTTCCGCGCGGGAGGCGGACGGGTGATCCTGGACGGCGGGAAGACCTTCCTTTCCGCCGGGCTGATCCTCCGGAGCGGCGTGACCCTCTTTTTCGAGGATGAGGCGACCCTGCTCCAGGATCCCGACCGGACCCGCTACGTCAAGCCCGTGAGGGACGGGTACGAGCCGTATCTGCCCGCTTACGGGCACAATTTCTCCCCTTCGATCAAATGGAGCCACAACTGGTACCATAACTTCCCCCTGATTTTCGCGCCGGAGGGCAGTCACGACTTCGCCGTCCGGGGGAACGGGACCGTGAAGATGATGATCGTGGAGGACCCGGAAAAGATCGTCAAGATCTGCCCGGTGGGCTTCTACCGCTGCCACGACTTCGAGATCGCCGATATCCGCATCACCAACTATCACAGCTACGCCGTGATGCCCTTCTCCTCGGATCACGGGGTGATCCGGAATCTGAAGATCAACGACTGGAGCTACGGCAACGGCGACGGGATCTGCATGATGAACTGTCAGCATATGCGCGTCACCGGCTGTTCGGGCTACACCGGGGACGATTCGCTTTACATCTTCTCCTCCTGCCGCGACCCGAGAAAGAGCGAATGGTGGAATTCCGACGATCCGCAGCCTTCGATCGATATCGAGATCGATCACAACGACTTCAGATCCCACCACTGCAAGGCCTTCGGCATGATCCTCTGGGGGCTGAACTGCGAGGATCTCGAGAAGGTGGAGGTGCGCGACGTGTATATCCACGACAACCATTTCGCCACCATGGGCAACTGGCTCTACAACCCCTATACGGACAAGGCCGGATATCCTCCGGTGACCCACGTGCGCTTCGAGCGGAACCGCATCGACGCCGTGGAAGCGAATTTCTTCGACACCCACATCGCGGACATGAATCATTTCCATTCCTCTTCCCATCTGCACAACGGGGATTTCACAGACGGCCGCGTCTTCTGGTCGGCGACCCCCGACGGCTCGGCCGGGGTGCACCGGGAGGGCGGCAAGGAGGATCAGAACCGTTCCTTCGGATACATCCGGCATCCGGAGCGGGGCAGGGCCGCGCTTTATCAGGGCGTCTATCTCAGAAGCGGAGAGAAAAAGCTCCTGCGCGCCGAGGCGCGCACCACGGGCTGCGTCTGCCGGCTTTTCGTCCGGGATCTCGATTCCGGGACGCTTCGCGCCTCCCTCTCCTTTGAAAACACGGATTGGGAGGAAAAGAACCTCCTCTTCGAGGTCCCCTCCGACGGGAATTATCACGTGGGGATCGAGGGGGACGATCCCCGGGGCGGCGAAGGATACGTCCGCTGGGTAAAGCTCGGGAGCCACGAGGCGGCCGAGGGGTACCGGGACGTGTATTTCGACACGGGAAAGATCCTCTTCCGGTTTGAGGACGGGGAGTAAAGCCTTCGCGTCCCCGTTTCTTCCCGACGCTCCGGAAAAGGTACGATCATGCGTTTTTTCGGCCTTTTCCCCGGAAAAGCCTTGACAAATCCCCAACAGGATACTATGATGAAAACAATCGATCCGGCGTTTCGAATCTCTCGTCCGGTCGAAATGAATCATCTTAAGGAGGAATCATTCATGGCACAGAAATGCGCGATCTGCGGTGCGGAAATCAACGTTTTCCAGTCGCAGAAGCTGACCGACGGCAATTACATCTGCCGTAAGACCTGCAAAAAACTCGGCATGAAGGAATTCGATTACGTTCACGCCGACCTGCCTGCCGTTCTGGCTCACAACGCCCAGGTGAAAGAGGGCGCCAAAATCTTCAACGAGCTCTTCCTCCCGCGGATGGACACCAAGGAAAAGGACAAGAAGCTCGTCCAGTTCGGTCACGTGTACGTCGCTCCCGACCTCGGCCTGACGGCGCTGGCTTATCCGGAATACAAATTCTTCATCTTCGGAAAGCACTGGCCCCGCGCCTGCGTCTACCGCACCGGCGACCTCTTCCGCTACGACGTGAAGAAGGAAACCAAGGTCGTCGACGGCAAGGAGCAGACCGACATCTTCGTCGAATACGAATTTGCCAACACCCCCGGCATGTTCACCTTCCGCGACAAGGTCACCAACGGCGACGCGGTCGTCAAATACTTCGACAAGACGTTCGGCATCCAGAAGACCCTTTCCAACATGGGCAACAACCTGGCCAATCAGATCAACGCCGCGAAAGCCGCCGCCGGCGCGGTGAAGGCCGCCATGAACGGCGAAGCGGACGCCCAGGGCAAGGCGGCCGGCGCCTTCGACGCCCTGAACGTCGCCCAGTACGGCGATCGCACCGAAATCAACGCCAGGGCCGACGCGGCTCTGGCTCCCTACAAGACCGGCGAATAAACCGGCCGCGGGCTTTCGGGAACCGCTTTTCACAGCGCCCGGGCGGAGGGATTTCCTCCGCCCGGGTTTTCCGTTCCCAAAAAAGCGTTGCGTTCTCTTCCCCTGCACGATATAATGATCCCGGAGGGGGAAAAGGCGTCTTTTCGTCTCTCCGCCCATCACGGGAGGCCGAAAAAGCCCGTCCGCCGGCGGACGGCAGGGAGGCAGTATGAAAAAACCGAAGGCATATATGGTCGCCACCGCCCATCTGGACACGGTCTGGAACTGGACCCTGGAGGAGACGGTCAAGGAGTATCTCCGGGCGACTCTGGACCGCAATTTCGCCCTGATCGAAAAGTATCCCCATTACCGTTTCAATTTCGAGGGAGCTTACCGCTACGACCTGATCCGGGAATACTATCCCGAGGATTTCGAGCGGGTGAAACGCTACGTCGCGGAGGGACGGTGGTGCGTGACCGGCTCCTCCTGGGAAAACGGCGACGTGGTCACTCCCGCGCCCGAGACCCTGATGCGGAACGTCCTTTACGGCAACCGCTTTTTTGAAGAGCATTTCGGGAAAAAGAGCAGCGATATTTTCCTGCCGGACTGCTTCGGCTTTCCCAAGACCCTGCCTTCGATCATGCGGCACATGGGCCTTTCCGCCTTTTCCTCCCAGAAGCTGACCTGGAACCTCGGGGAGGCGGGGTACCGCCTGCCCTTCGACGTGGGGATCTGGCAGGGGATCGACGGCAGCGAAGTGGTCGCCGTCCTGGATCCCGGCCCCTACGTGACGAGCCTTACGGAAAGACCGAGCAGGGACCGGGAGCTTTACGACCGGATCTCCCTTCTTCCCGCCGGGAAGACGATGCGCTATTACGGCACCGGCGACCAGGGCGGCGCGCCGGACGACGATTCGGCGCGGCTGGTCGAGGAAGCGGTCACCGATCCCGACGCCCTGACCGAGACGGTTTCGGCCTATGCGGGCCAGCTCGCCGACGAGCTGACCCCGGAGGAGCGCGCGCTTCTTCCCCGCACCGCGGACGAGCTCCTGATGATCACCCACGGCGTGGGAAGCTACACCTCGGTGGCTCCCGCGAAGAGATTCCACCGGAATAACGAGCTCAAAGCGATCTTCGCCGAGGAAAGCGCGGTCTTCGCCGCGTGGCTCGGCGCGCGGGAGTATCCGAAAAAGACCTTGACCAAAGCGTGGCGCGACTTCATCCGCCATGAATTCCACGACGATCTCACCGGCACCAGCGTCCTGCGCGCCTACCGGGAGACCTTTCACGACGATATCGTCGTGAACAACACCCTCGACGGCGAGATCGCTTTCTCGCTCGCCTCGATCGCCCGGAACGCCGACACCGAAAAAGGCGAAGGGCGGAAGCTGGTCGTTTTCAACCCCGCGGCCTACGCCCGCCGGAGCGTCGCCGAGGTCCTCCTCCCCGTCGGAGAGGATCGTCCCGAAGCCCTCGCGGTCTTCGCTCCCGACGGAAGCGAGGTCCCTTCCCAGATCGCCGGGCGGGACGAAAAGGGGATCCGGCTTCTCTTCCTCGCGGCGCTTCCCTCCCTGGGATACGCGGTCTATCGCGTCCTGCCCGCGGAAAAGCCCTTCCGGAAGGAAGGTCTTTCGGTCTCGGAAAACCGGCTGGAAAACGAGCGGCTTTCGGTCGGGATCAACGAAGAAGGCGATATTTCTTCGGTTTACGATAAAGAAAACGGGGTCGAGCTGCTCCGCGAGCCGGTCCGGTTCGAGATCCTGTGGAACAGCTTCCGGGGCTACGGCTCCTGGGAGATCGGTTACGACGATCTGATCGCCGAGCCGCGCGCAATCCTTTCCGGTCCCTGCCGGACCGAAATCACGGAGGACGGTCCCTGCCGCGTCTCGCTCCGGATCGAGCGGACCAAGGGCGTCTCGCGCTTTGTCGAAACGCTCTCTCTGGACGCGGGAGGCGACCTTCTGACCGTTTCGTGCCGCGTGAACTGGCACGAGAGCCGTTCTCTTCTGAAAGCGGCCTTCCCGCTGGATCTGGACGGGGAGACGGTCCGGTACGACGCGGGTCTCGGAAACGTGGAGCGCGGCGACCGCACTCCGTTGAAACACGAGGTGCCGGTGGGCAAATGGGCGAATTTCCACGATCCCGCAAAGGATTACAGCGTGACTCTCCTCAACGACTGCAAGCACGGCATGGACAAATCCGGCAGCGTCCTGCGCCTTACCCTGATCCACACCCCGGCGAACATGTTCCGGACCGATACCCGCCAGGATCTGCAGGATTTCGGGGAAAACGTGTTCTCCTTCGCGCTTTCCGGCAGCCGGGGCGATTTCCGCGCCGCCGGAGCCGAACGGCTCGGAGCGCTTTTCCACACGCCGCCGGCCGTATGCGAAACCTCCTCCCACCGCGGGATCCTGCCCCCGGTCTGCTCCTTTTTCTCCGCCGACCGGGAAAACGTCGCGCTCCGCGCCGTCAAAGCGGCGGAGGATTCGGACGAGATCGTGGTGCGCGTCGTCGAATCGGCCGGGGAAGAGACCCGCGCTTCCTTCACCCTCGGTCCCGGCGTCGCCTCCGCCCGGGAAATCAACGGATACGAGGAGGCGCGCGGTCCCGCTCTGTGCGAAAACGGCAGAGTCGTCTTCACGCTTTCCCCCTTCGAGCCGAAGAGCTTCGCCCTGCGGCTCCTTCCTCCGCCGCCGGGCGCGGAAAAGAGCGATTACGTCTCCCTTCCTCTTCCGGCGCAAACGCCGTTTACGACCCGGAACGAAAACCGGGGGAGCCTGGGCTTCGGCGAAGACCGGGTGAGCTTCCCCCGCGAGCTTCTGGAAAAGGAGTTCAAAACCGCGGGCGTTCCCTTCTCCCTTGCGGAAAAGGACGGAGCCTTCCTCGCCCTGATCCCCGCGGGCGAGGAGATCCCGCTCCCCGCCGGGACCGGCGCGGTCCATCTGCTCGCGGCGAGGCTCGACCGCGACGGCCGGTATTCCCTCCTTGCCGACGGGAAGCCCGTTTCCTTCGGCGTGCAGAGCTTCGCGGACGATATCGGCGGATGGGATCAGGCCGGCGCGGGACACGCGGGCTTCATCCGCGAGGACCGGGTGGCTCTTTCCGCCTCCCATACTCACGACGTCACGGGCGACCGGGTCTACGGCCGGTTTGCCTGGTATCTCTATTCGCTGACGCTTCCCGCAGGGACGAAAAAGATCGCGTTCCCCGCCGATCCCGCGATGATGATCGCAGCGGTCACTGCCGAAAAAGGCGATCAGACGACGCGGCTCGTGAGCGACGCGGTCCTTCACAAAAAGGAAAAAACGCCCCGCCGCCTCACCGCCGGCGGCAACCCCGGCGAAGGAGTCTATCTGCCCGGCGATCCGGCGATCCTGCGCTGGGGCGGCGAAGCCCTCGGCAAGGTCACGTGGGAAGGCTCCGACGGGTCGGTCCGCACCGGCCTTTCGATCGCCTTCGACATGCCCGACCGGGATCTTTCTTTCGCGGTTTCCCTGAAGCCTTACCGGAAAAAGCTTCCCCCTCCCCTCCGCGTGATCGCCGGGGCGGCGGCCGACGGATACGGAAAGGAGAACCTTTCCGACGGCAGACGGGATACCCTCTGGCGCGCCGCGGCGGACGGCAGGGCCGGGATCCTCTTCGATCTGGGCGTCAGAAGAAGCTTTTCGCACCTGGCGCTCTTCCACGCCGGCGCGTGCGGGGAGGATCAGACCCTCAACCCTCCGGATTATTCCGTGGAATATCTGAAGGACGGGGAATGGGTCCCCCTCTGCGGCGTCCGGGACAACATCCTGCCCGTCACCTCCCACGATTTCCCGGAGATCACGGCGCAGTTCCTCCGCCTTTCGATCCTGATCCCCACCCGGAACGGGAACGACGGGCGGGCGTCGCTCGCCGCCCTGGAGCTTTACGCCGACCGGGACGCCGGAGAGGAAACCGGGACCGACGGGATCACGGCTTATGATCTTCCGCACGCGCCGGAGGACGCGGTGCCCCTTTGCGAAGGGACCTGCCGGGAGGGAGACCGGCTCCTCTTCCCGGGCGCGTCCCTGGTCCGCGCCTGGGAGATCGACGGAGCGTCTTCTGCCGGAGTCGCATTCTTCAACGACCGGGACGAGATCCTTTTCCTTGACGAAGGGAAGGACGTCCGGCGGAAAAACGCCGTTGTGCGGCTGACGCCCGACCGGGCGGCGGCCGGGATCGAGATCCGGCGGCTTTCCGCAGACGGACCCGCGCGCCTCACGGTGTACGGCGTCTCCCTCGCCCTGACCCTCGTCAAGAAATACCGCGCGGCCGATACCGTCGGTTCCCGCAACTTCTTCGCCGAGAAGAGACCGGGCGGCGCGATGTTCCTGCCCGCCGGAGAAGGCGAGGGGCACGATCTCTACGGCTTCGACGCGGTCCTTCCCGCAGGATACGTCACCCTGTCGATGACGCTCCGCATCCCGGAGGAGGAGCTTTCCGCCCTTCCCGACGGGACGGTCCTCTTCACCTTCAATCCCATCTTCCCCGGCTGCGAAAAGCGGGGAAAGGACGTTACGGCGGGCGATTACCGCGCCGCCTTCGCCGACGCCCGCGGCTTCCGCGTCCTGTCCGACGTTTTCCAGAATCCCGGCACAGGGCACACCGAGGGACGGTTCATCAATTTCCGCCGGGCAAGCCTTGAGGTTTTGGATTTCACCTTCTTCACCGGCAAGCCCTGAGAGGTTCTTTCCCGAAAAAACTCCGCCCCGGCGGCCGCCGGGGCGGAGTTTCCTTTATGATTCTTCCGAAAGCGTTTCAGCCGATCCCGAACTCCACGCGGTAGCCGGTTTCGGCCGAGAAGGAGAGCCGGTAACGGCCGCGCGGCAAAAGAATGCGCCGGTTTTCGGTGCGGTAGCTCTTTTCATGGATCTCGAAGACCGGCTCGTCCTTTTCGTTGAGGATGGCGAAATCGACCGGTTTTTCCGCCTCGACAGTCAGATCCACGTAGTAGAAATCGGGGTATTTCACCTCGAAGTCCGCCCAGCGGCTGTCGATGACGGGATGATCGATATCGCCCGCCTTCTGCTCCGTCTGCAAGGAAACGCGATTCGCCGCCAGCGCGATCGACGCGGCGCCGCCCAGAAGGATCGCCGCCAGGAAGACCGCAAGGAGCGCGCCGTCGCCGCGGCGGTTCCGGCTCTTGTCCGGATCGCGCATGATGAACCAGCCGCGCAGAAGCACCGCGCTTTCCACCGCGAGGAGGAGGAAGACCAAGGCGACCGGGATCTGAAACCTGAGGATCATCCAGACGCCGTACAGAAGCGCCGCGACGCCGACGACGATCCCCAGGGCCAGGCCGAGACGCGCCCAGCGGCCGTTCATCTCCCGGAGGGATTCCCGGTCGGTGAAGATCTCATAAGCCTCCTCCGGCAGAGAAGGATCATAGAGCTTGCGCAGATAATGCCATCCGTTGAAGGTGGAATTGACGTATTCCCATCCCTGTTCCCGGAAGGTCTCGATATAGCGCGCCATATCGTCGATCCGCCGGTAATCCATCTGGTAGCGGTAGCGGACGCCGGGATCCTTTTTGAATCTGCTCGCAAGCAAGCCGCACTTGACCAGCTGCCATCCTTTTTCGGACGCTTTGTTGAGATCCTCGATCTCCTTTTCGTAATTCCACGCCGAGTACATCTTCATCGAAGTCTTGTACTGACCTGCCATGCTTCAAACCTCCTCCGCGTTTTCCAGCATTCTCCGGAGCCTTGCGATCTCGCCCCGGAGGATCTCCCGTCCGGCGTCGGTCAGCTGGTAGAGCCGGCGGCGTTCCTGTCCGGGTTCGCCCGACAGGATCTCACGGATCCATCCCTTTTTCATCATGTTGCCCGTGGCTCCGTACATGGTGCCCGATCCGATGGTGACGTCTCCTCCCGAAAGCTTCTCGGTCATCTGCATGATGCCGTAGCCGTGATTTGCGCCTTTCGCCAGGCAGAGCAGAATATAATAGTAGCTTTCCGACAGAGGTTCGCTTCGCTTCATTTATATCGCCTCCCGTTATGTCGTCTGACGAGTATATCATATCACGACATATGTCGTTTGTCAACATAGTTTTTCAGAAATCCGAAAAAAAATTTCCCGGCGGTTTCCGCGCTTCTCCCGCGCGGCGGCGCGCCTTTGCCGCGCCCTGCGTTTCGCGGCCGGAGAGGAGGCGGGAATCCCGGCGGAAAGCGCCGCCGTCAGACGGCCGTTTTCCCGTTTTTCCCCCGCGAGGCGCGAAATTCATACTGGCAGTATGGAAAAATAAATCTTATTGATATGTCCGGTCTGTTTACTTTTCGGCTTTGACGGATTATAATGATCCACAGAAACACACGGGAGGCGGGACGCATGAAGATGACGCTGGCGGAAAACATCCGCAGATTCCGCAAGGAACGATCCCTGACACAGGAGCAGCTTTCCGAGGCGCTGGGGGTGACGGCGGGCGCGGTATACAAATGGGAAGCAAAGCTTTCGATCCCGGATCTGGATCTGATCCTGGAGATGGCGGACTTCTTTGACACCTCCGTGGACGCGCTGCTGGGCTACGAAATGAAGGACAACCGTCCGGAAGCGACGGTCAGGCGTCTGCAGGATTACCGCCGCAGAAAGGACTGGGACGGGCTTGCGGAGGCGGAAAAGGCGCTCAAGAAGTATCCACACTCCTTTCTGATTGTCAATGAGAGTGCCGCGCTGTACCGCGCGTTCGGGTTTGACAGCGGAGACAAGGCCCTGTTTCAGCGCGCACTGGAGCTTCTGGAGCAATCCCGTCTGCTGCTGCCGCAAAACGAAGATCCGCAGATCAGTGAGCAGACGATCTACGGGAGAATCGCGCAAACGTATCTGGGGCTGGATGAAACGGACAAAGCCATAGAGCTTTGGAAAGCCCATAACGCCGACGGGCAGTACAGCCACGAGATCGGGAATACTCTGGCCCAAAGCGATCACATTGAGGAGGCGGTACCGTTTCTGTCGGAGGCCCTTGTGAAGATCGTCTCCAATCTGGTCACTACTGTCATCGGCTATTTCAACGTATACCTTAACCGCGGGGATCATGTTTCCGCCCAGGCGATTCTGCACTGGGGGATCAGTCTTCTGCAGGGGTTGCGGGAAGGAGACAAGCCGAACTACTTCGACAGAGTCAGCGCCGTGCTGCTCGCTTCGCTGGCCGGCTCGCAGCTTGCGTCGGGACAGGAGGAGGAAGCGCGCCGGTCCCTGCTCCGCGCCAAAGAGCTTGCCGCGTTTTTCGATGCTTCTCCCAGCTATGACGAAAGCGATATCCGCTTTATCACCCGCATCGAAGGCGCCAGCGCCCACGACGACATGGGGGCGACTGCGATGGACGCCATCCGTCATGCGGTAAGTGAGTTTGAAAACGAAGCGCTGACCGCGCTTTGGGAAAAAATCAAGGAGGAAACGAACCGTGAATAAGAAAGAGATCAAGGCGCTGCGGCGCCCCTTCGTCAAAGAATTGTTCCGG
>JAEEGL014031403.1_pt1 | contig 55068 bp, 49 predicted proteins | sample 9134231 | NCBI WGS metagenome assembly JAEEGL01 (sample SAMN16246548, study PRJNA631951) | gut metagenome | biome: gut microbiome; feature: rumen; material: fiber-attached | host: Bos | place: Iran: Karaj | collected 2018-10
TCACGCACGTCGGGGAGGGCTCTGGACACGATGACGGACATCGAATAGTCGATGTACGCCGTCCGCATTTCGTGGTCTATTTCGACCGGCTCTATATAGCCGTGAACGATTTCTTCACTATCCATAAAAATCCAATGGTTATAAACATACAAAGATACTAAAAATATTCGGAAAATTTACCATCTTTGCACTATGGATTTCCGTTTTTCCGACGACTTCTTGAAAGTGCTTGAATTCAGCCGCGACGAGGCAGTCCGCACCGGTTGGCGGAACATCTGTCCCGACCATATAATGCTAGGCATCCTGCGTCATGCCGACAATGACGCATGTCACTCCCTGGAGGCCCTGGGAGCGGATTTTTCATTATTTAAGAGCTGTATTGACGAATCCGTTTTCTGTCCCGTGCAGGTGCCCTGGGAGGAGAGGGAGAGCGTGCACTTCTGCGACTCCGCCGTTTCCATGCTGGAACACGCTTCGATCGAAGCCGCCCGCTGCAAGGAAGACGTCATAACGCCGCTGCATTATCTTCTCGCCTGCTGCCGCATTTCCGGGAGCTACAGCCATGACTGGCTGGCCGACAACGGGGTGCAGCTGCGGCCCCTTGTCGAGGCCGCCGGCATAGAGTGGGCTCAGTACGGGCTGGGCACGCCCGCCCCCTCCAAGGAAGCCGCCGCCCCGGACCCTCGACTCCTGGCCGCCGCCATCGAGCAGCGCCTCCGTGAAGGGTATACTACCGACAATCCGCTTATTAGCTGATTCTCAATACTAAAGAGTAGACATGCGGTCGACCGCAATTTCCACCAGTTTCCGGATGGCCGGCTTGTAGTCGGGGTTGGAGCTCTGGAGGTAGCGGTTGGCTATGATGCAGCAGACCGTGGAGGCATTGTGCCCAAGATGGGCGGCCAGACCGGCCAGAGGAGAGCTCTCCATCTCGAAGTTGGTGATGCGGTAGTCCTGGCCGTCGGTGGAGAAGCGGAAGCTCTCGATATCCTCGAGCATGTTGGGCATTGCCAGAGGCACGCGGACAACGCGGCCCTGGGGGCCGTAAAAGCCACCGGCAGAGATGGTTACGCCTTTGATGGTAACGTCCTTCATGAGGTCGACGATCTTGGGTGAGGCCTTTACGAAGTAAGGCGAAGGCAGGACGTCCAGCCAGTTCATGTGTTTCTTGAAGGCCTCTTCCACCTCGGGGATGGTAACCTTCTCGCGGTTGGCATACCAGTTCAAGACGCCGTCGAAACCTACGCTGATGTGTGCCAGCACGTAGCTGCCGAGAGGGATGTCGGCGTGCAGTGCTCCAGAGGTGCCGATACGGAGGATGTTGAGCGCCTTGTGGACGGGTTTTACCTCGCGGGTCTTGAAGTCCACGTTGGCGAGGGCGTCAAGCTCCGTCATCACGATGTCGATGTTGTCCGGGCCGATGCCGTGGGAGATGGCGGTGATACGCTTGCCGTTGCGCTTGCCGGTAATGGATACGAATTCGCGGGATTCGTGACGGAATTCGATGTCGGTCAGGTACTCTCCGATCATGTCCACACGGGACGGATCGCCTACCATGATGACATTGTCGGCCAGCTCTTCCGGTTTCAGGTGAATGTGGAATACGGAGCCGTCGCCGTTGATGATGAGTTCTGATTCAGGAATGCGCATAATATTGTGGTTTAATGATTCTTGCGTTTGCTGGAGCGGAGCCGGCTGGCGCTCCGGACCATGAGTTCGTCGGCCCAGATGCCGCGCGCCGCCATTATGTCGAGGATTACCGCCACAAGGGGGAATACGGCGGGCACATGGAAGACGGGATCGTTGCCGGTGACTATGAAATCAACCACCAGCCATGCCTGGAGGGCCAGCGTAAGCAACGCCGCCAGCACTGTGGTGCGGACCTGGAACACCCTGATTTTATAGGTTGTCAGGGCCAGCAGGTCAAGCAGCGTTATGAGGATAAGCAGCACCAGATAGGGCCAGTAAGACACGAAGGAAACATCTCCCGCCTTGTCGCAAAAGAACATGGCCACAATCAGCGCCGTGGCAATTGCCAGATAAAGGGTTTGTACTCTCTGCCACATATCAGTTTCTGGAGTTGAAACGGGCAAGCACCGCCTGCTCGTAGGTCTTGGACACAGGGATGCGCGGCGTGGCGTCGCTTTCGAGCTCGACCGTATAGGAGTCGCGTTCCGACGCAAGCACCCTCACCTTGCGGATGTTGATAATGTATTTGCGGTGACAGCGCACCAGTTCGCTGTCGGAGAAACTCTCCTCCACCGTCTTCAGGCGGCAGCGGAGCATGTATTTCTTCATCTCTCCGGTACTGTCGGTGTACCACACCTGGATATAGTTGTCGTCGGACTCGATGAAGTAAAGGTTGTCGGGGTTGATGGAGAATTTAAGCGCGCCGCTGTTGTCGAAGAGGGTGATGCGCCGCTCTTCGCCGGGGCTCAGGGGCACGTCGCTCACCACGTTGCCGTAGTTCATCAGGCGTATGGTGTTGTCCTTCTCCTCAAGCATGAAATACTGGGCGGCGACAAGATAGGGCACGCCCAGCGAGATCAGCACGTATACGATGGCGCTCAGGAGCAGGCGCCAGAAGTCCATGTCGGACAGGTTGATAATGCCGAATTTGTCGCCCTCCAACGTGAAAAACGAATAAAGCAGGGCCACCAGCAGCATCTCAAGCAGGTTCCACACTATGTAATGGCCAACGGTAAAGTTATCCGCGCCCTGCATGAGATGCATCCCTATCTTGCTGAAAACCACCACGGCGATGGCAATCAGATAGAACACCACGGTGAATACGAAGACCTCTCCCCGCCCCAACTCGAACCAGGCGTTGTGGGAGAATGGAATGCTCACCAGCAGGAACAGCAGCGAGAAGAAGGCCGCGAACACCACGGTCATCACAAGCTGGTGCTTTCCGAGCAGGAAGCGGGGCAACTGGTCCCCTGGCGAGTACTTGGGCATATCTCTGCAAATATATGAAAAATTTGTATATTTGCGGACCGAAAAATTGCCCTTATGCACAAAAGAGTAGTAGTAACCGGACTGGGCGTCATATCCTGCGTAGGCAACGACGTACAGACCTTTTGGAGCAGCCTCAGGAACGGGGTCTGCGGCATTTCATTCATAGAAGAATTTGCAGAACTCGGCCTTCCCGCAAAGGTGGCCGGCAAGATACGTGATTTCAATCCCGAAGACTACGGAATGGACAAGGCGTTCGTGCGCAAACAGGATCCCTTCACTGTCTTCGCGATGGCTTCGGCATACCAGGCCATGAAGGACTCCGGGCTCGTATCCGGCGAGAATATCGAGCCTTCCAGGCTGTCAACCTACGTCAGCTCCGGCATCGGCGGTTTCCAGACCATCCAGAGGGAGGTCTCCAAGATGGCGGAAGACCCTACCGGCCAATGGATTTCACCCCTTTTCGTGCCCACGATGATTGCCGACATGGCAGCCGGCCAGATAGCCATCAAATACGGAGCCCAGGGTTCCTGCATCGGAATCGTCACGGCTTGCGCCACCTCCACCCATTCGATCGGTGAGGCATACCGCAACATCCTTCACGGATACTCCGACGCCGTCATTGCCGGCGGCACCGACCATTGCGCGATAGCAATCGGCGCAGCGGCCTTCGGAAACGCCCGCACCCTTACCCGCTCCGAGGACCCCGGACACGCCAGCCTTCCTTTCAATGCCGACAGGGGCGGCTTCGTGATGGCGGACGGCTCCGCAGTACTCATCCTGGAAGAATACGAGCACGCAAAGGCGCGCGGAGCGCATATCTACGCTGAAGTGGTCGGATACGGCAGCACTTGCGACGCATACCACGCCACGGCCCCCAGGCCCGACGGCAGCACCCAGGCGCGCTGCATCAAGGAGGCTCTCTCCGAGGCCGGATACGACCCTGCAAAAGACTGCGTCTACATCAACGCGCACGGAACCGGCACGCCTCTGAACGACGTTGCCGAGACGACCGCCTACAAGCTGGCTTTCGGTGAGGATGCATACAAGATCCACATCAGCAGCACCAAGTCGATGCACGGGCACATGTTCGGAGCGACCGGCGCCGCAGAAGCAGTGGCCACGGTGATGGCACTCAACGACGGCGTCGTGCCGCCCACCATCAACCTCGACAACCCCGACCCCGAGTGCGACCTGGACTACACGCCCAACGTCGCCGTCGAGGCGCCCCTCACGCTCGGACTTTCCGATTCTTTCGGATTCGGAGGCCACAACGCCTGCATCGCGTTCCGCAAATGCGGAACGCGATAGGTCACGTTACCCCCTGGCGGCTCTCGCCGCCTTCCCCTCGGGGGAGCCGCAGGCGCCAAATGCGAAACGCGATAGGAAGTGCGAAACGCAATAGGAAGCGCGGAACACGTTAGTCACACGTTGCCATAATAGTAAAGCCCGCCGAAAAGCGGGCTTTACTGTTATTCGCCGGCCTCTTTCAGACGCTCGGCGTTTTCGGCAATCTGAAGCTGGTCGATGCATTCCTGGATGTCTCCGTCCATGAAGACGGGGAGGTTATACATGCTCCAGTTGATGCGGTGGTCGGTGACGCGGCCCTGGGGATAATTGTAAGTGCGAATCTTGGCGCTGCGGTCGCCGGTGGAAACCATGGTTTTGCGCTTGGCGGCGATGCCGTCGAGATACTTCTGATGCTCCAGGTTGTACAGACGAGTACGGAGCTCCTCGAAAGCACGGTCCTTGTTCTTGAGCTGCGAGCGCTCCTCCTGGCACTGGACCACCAGGCCCGAAGGGATATGGGTAAGACGGACGGCCGAATACGTGGTATTCACACCCTGGCCGCCGGGGCCGGACGAGCAGAACAGGTCCAGACGGATGTCGTCCCAGCTGAGGTCGACGTCGAACTCCCCTGCCTCGGGGAAAACCGCCACTGAAGCGGCGGAAGTCTGGATACGGCCCTGGGTCTCGGTCTGAGGCACACGCTGGACGCGGTGCACGCCGGACTCATACTTCATCACTCCGTAAACGCCTTCGCCGCTGAGCTTGAAGACTATCTGCTTGTAGCCGCCGGACGTGCCGGGAGCCTGGTCGGTGACCTCAAGCCTCCAGCCGCGGGACTCTGCAAAATGCTGATACATACGGAACAGGTCGCCGGCAAAGATGGCCGCTTCGTCGCCTCCGGTACCGCCGCGGATTTCCACGATGGCGTTCTTGGAATCGTCGGGATCGGCAGGGATCAGCATCAGCTTGATATTCTGCTCCATCTCGGGGACCTTGGGTTCCAGCTCGGCAATCTCCTCGCGGGCCATCTCGCGCAGCTCGTCGTCCTTCTCGTTCAGAAGGATGTCCTTCGCCGACTGCAGGTTGTCCAGTACCTTCTCATACTCGTGCCCTGCCTTGATAATGGGCTCGAGCTCCTTGTAATCCTTGTTGAGCTGGACGTATTTCTTCATGTCGGACATCACGGAAGGGTCCGACAGCTGATCCTGTATAGACTGGAATTTTCCCTCGAGGGAAAGAACTTTCTCAAGAAGCGTATTCTCTGCCATAAATCATTCTCCTATTTTCTTGATGTAGCAACGGCGCCTCATGTACGGGTCGTGCTCGTAGCTGTTCCAGATATTCACCGCACTGTTGGATTCGATCTGGGGATTGGAAATCGCCCAGCGGTTGCCTATCTTCGCGGCCTTGTCGGCCATCTCCTTGTAATACACCGCAGACACGCCCTTGTTCTGCCACTCGGGCACGGCGCCGTTGATCATGAGGTCCGTGACCGTGTAATCCTTGAGCGCCTTGCGCAGATACCACCAGCCGAAGGGGAAAAGGCTTCCCTTCGCCTTCTGGAGGGCCTCGGAAATGCTCGGGAAGGATATGCCGAACGCCACTATCTCGTCATGCTCGTCGAACAGCACGCAGCTTGCCTTGTCGGAAATGAAGCGGGCCGAGCTGGCGGCCTCTTCCTCGATTTCGGCATCGGTGAACGGAATGAAATTATACACCGTCTCCGAGAAGCTGTCGCTGTACACGCGGAAAAATTTCTTCACCAGCTCCCTGTCTTTCCGGAGTTCGTCCAGGCTGCCGAAATGCAGGTTGTAACGCTCCTCGACCAGCTTCGCAACGCGGCGGGCCTTGTCGGGAACACCATGGTTGGCAACTATCTTGTACTGCACCCAGTCGCATTCCTTCTCGAATCCGAGGGCGGTCATGAGGTCGTTGTAGTACGGATAATTGTAAAGGCAGTTGAAGGGAGGAATGTTCTCGTAACCCTCGACCAGCATGCCCTGCTTGCCTAAAGTATTGTAGGACAGAGGACCATGAATCTCGGTCATACCCTCCTGACGGGCCCAGTCCTCGGCGGCGCCTATCAGAAGGCGGGCCACCTCGACGTCGTTGATGCAGTCGAACCAGCCGAAACGTATACGTTTGGTGCCGTAGCGCTCGTTGTACCGGGGATTGATTATCGCACAGATGCGTCCCACGACCTTCAGGCCGTCGTACGCAAGCCACATGCGCCGCTTGCAATATTCGAGCGAGGCCGACCTGGTAAGGGTCCGCACCTGGTCCGAATGCAGCGCCGGAACATACTGCTTGCAGCCCTTGTAGAGTCTGTCGGGAAAGAGGACGAAACTCCACAATTCTGCGCTGGTCTTGACTTCCAATACTTTATACATAGCTTGCAAAGGTACGAAAATAATTACATATCAACAATATGTCTGACCGTAGCCTGCGCGCACACGCAACCGAATACGGCAGGCAGCCACGAGACCGTTCCCGTCTGGGATTTCTTGTTCCTGCTTTCCTCCAGCACCACCGAACCACGGTCCGGCTTCTCAGTCGAAAACACCGCCAGGAAGCCCTCCGTAATCCCAAGCTTATGCAGACGCTTGCGAAGCATGTGAGCCAGCGGGCACTGGAACGAGCGCGAAATGTCATCTACGCGCACCTTGGTTGCATCGAGCTTGGAACCGCTACCCATCGAACTAACCAGGAACACGCCATGCGAGAGGCAGTACTGGATCAGCGCAATCTTGGGGCTCAGCGTATCGATGGCGTCGACCAGCGCATCCAGGGCCAGCGGCCCGAGCAGCGACGGGATGCTCTCTTCATTCACATACTCCCCCACGCACGCCACGTCCAGCGACGGATTGATGTCCAGCAGACGCTCCCGCATCACCTCGCACTTGCTGCGTCCGACAGTCGAATGCAGCGCCGGAAGCTGGCGGTTGATATTACTGACGGAAACCGTATCCACGTCCACAAGCACGATGTGACCGACGCCTGCGCGGACAAGCATCTCGGCCGCCATGGCGCCCACGCCGCCGAGGCCTACGACCGCAATGCGGGCGTTAGCCAGGCGTCCGAGGGCATCGGCGCCAAGAAGCAACCCAGTCCGTTCCTGCCAGGCTTCCATCAATGCATCCAGCGGTCGAGCCAGTCGAAGAAGGTGCGATGCCAGAAGAGTGCGTTCTGAGGCTGGAGTATCCAGTGATTCTCCTCCGGGAACACCACCAGTTTGCTGGGCACGCCCATCATCTGGGCGGCGTTGAACGCGGCCATGCCCTGCTCGTAAGGGATGCGGTAATCCATCATTCCGTGGATGCAGAGAATGGGGGTGCGCCATTTGGTCACCATCGACGACGGGTCGTTGGCATAGTGCCTGAGAGCCTTGGGCGTTGCCGAATAAGGCGCGCCGGCCTGCTGCATGCCGCCGAAGGTAATACCGTCGCCGGCAGAGCCGATGCCCTTGGAACCGTCGTAGGCGTACTCCTTAAGGCCGCCGTTGTCCCAGTTGGCGAACCACATCTCCTCGGTGGTGAACCAGAGCTGCTTCTCGTCGAAGATGCCGGCATGCGCGATGAAACAGTCGTACAGACCGTCGTGCAGGCCTTCAAGCATATAAGCGGAATAACCGCCGTAAGAGGCGCCCACGCACGCCAGCTTGCCCACGTAGGGCTTGCTCTTGATATAGCGTCCGGCGCTCAGGTAGTCCTGCATGTTCAGGCCGCAGTAATCGCCGCTGATCTGCTCCTTCCACTCCTGCCCGAAGGCGGTGGTGCCGCGGCGGTTGGGCATTATTACGATATAGCCCTGCTGCGCCATCAGGCGATAGCACCAGCGATAGCTCCAGTCCTGGGAATTCGAACCCTGGGGGCCTCCAAGCACGATTTCGATGGCCGGCCATTCCCTGCCCTCGTCGAACTCGGGGGGATACATGACCCAGCACTGCATCTGCTTGCCGTCCACCGTGGGCACGTAAACGCTCTCGGTGAACACGTCGTCCAGTCTGCTGAAAATGGGCTCATTGACGAAACTCAGTCCGCCGTATGAAGGCTTTGCCGGGAATACCTCAGCCATCTCCAGGGGCTGGTGGAGTGAATAGTAAGTCGTGAGCAGGCGCTGCGAATCCCCTTCCCCGTCGATAGCGAACGGCGTGAAGAAATCGCATGCCCAGTCAGCGGGAGTGAGGCGGGTGAGCTCGTCGTTGGGAGTCACCTTGAAGATTGCCTGCACACCGTCGATCAGCGCATTGAAATACAGTTCGTTGCCGAACCATGCAGGGCCGGAGGCGTCTCGGTCGAGGCCGGCCGCCAGCTGCCTGGGAGCGCCGAACTGAATGCCGTCGGCGCCGCTGAATACGTCGCATATCAGGATGCGCTGGGCATCGGCCTCATAGCCGTCGCGGGCCATGGAAATCCATGCCAGCCACTCGCCTCCCGGGCTCCAGACAGGGTCGGTGTCGTAGCCTCCGTCGGTCTTCACGGGAAGAGTCTCACCAGTCTGGGTATCATATACATAGATGCCCGTATTGGTGCTGAAAGCGTACTGCTTGCCGGTAAGTTTGCGGCAGGAGTAGGCAATATAGCGTCCGTCGGGGCTCCAGTCCAGCTGCTCCGCGCCGCCGAAAGGCTCGGTGGGCAGTTCGAACGGCTCTTCGCCAAGGATGTCAACTGAATTCTCAGGGGTAATAATGCCGCCGTCCAGACGGGCCACGTAGCTGCGCGGCACCTCGGTCACCCAATGGTCCCAGTGACGGTACATCAGGTCCTCGGTGGCGTACGCCTGTGCCTTGTCAAGCGCAGGGTCGGAATCCGCCGGCTGCTGCAGCCTGGTATTCTTGATTGTCGACAGATAGATTACCGACTGCTGGTCGGGAGAGAGCTTGAACTCGGAAATTCCTGCCGTCACGTCGCTCAGCTGCACTTTTTTACCCAACTTGGCACCAGCCAGCGGAGCCTTCCAAATCTGTCCGCCCTGCAGGAAGAAGATGCTTTTGCCGTCGGCGCTCCAGCGGGCGTTGCTCACGCTCTTGGCAAACCGGGTGAGCTGGCGGTGGTTGGTTCCGTCGGCGTCGCAAATCCACAGATTGCGGCAACTGCGGTTGGCCGCAATGTCGTTCCACGACACTCCGTACAGGATACGGCTGCCGTCGGGACTGATCTGGGGATCTCCCATGCGCCCGAGGGCAAGCAATACTTCCGGAGTCATCACTCCGTTTTCAATAGCGATGTCGGAGGGGCCGATATAGCCGCTGCCCTCATCCGTACTTTTACAACTCATCACTGCGAGTATGGCACAAAGGCCGATGATATATTTTTTCATAATCAAATAATTATCTGCTTCCGCCGCCGAATCCGCCACCGCTGAATCCGCCGCCTCCGCCGAAGGAGGAGCCTCCGCCGAATCCGCCGCTGGACCCGGAGCCAAAGGATCCGGAACTGACGGCATTGTAGCTGGAGTAAGCTCTGCGCATCGAAGATCCGAACATGTCGCTGTACAGCACCAGATCGGAGTAATAAGCGGGAGACATGCGCATCTCTCCCAACTGGATATCGGGAGCCAGGCGTTTCATGTCAGAGGCCACCTGGTCTGCAATGCCGAACAGCGCCGCCACTATCAGGTACTGGCCCCAGAGCCCGACCTCGGGAACGGCCCTTTCGTTGATTATCGTGAAATCGCGAAGGAACTGCCGGAATCCCAGGGCCTGCATGGCCTTGGCCTGTCCGTCGGGGTTAAGCTTGAGGTTGGAAAAATAATGAGCGGAGAACCTTGACTGTCTCAGGAGATCGTCCCTCTCGAAAGCGCGGGTAACGGCCTGGCGCATCTCCGTAACCCAGGAGTTGACCTTGCTGCCGTGACCCCTCGACCATCTGGAGAATTCCTTCTCCTGCAGGATACCGTCTTTTCCGGACGCCTCCTTGAGCAGGTCGTAAAGGCTGCTCTCGCAAGGCAGCATCCAGTCCTTGTCCGCTCCCTCGCTGAAGTGGAATTCCTTGTCACCGCCGGAATCCAGCTTGAGTTCCAGCACGCCGTGTTCCACCATGCGGAGCATCATCGCAGGCACGATCGTAAACTTCCCGTCATCGCCGCCCTTGACATGCGAAGCGATGTAATACGTCTCAAGTATGTTGCCGCCGAAAGGAATGTCGCGGCTCCAGTCGGGCTTCTTGGGAAGACGCTTGCGGCCGAAAATCTGCTTGCGCCGCTGGGGATCGTTCTTGACGCCTAATGCGCCGAAAAGGATACGCTTGATGGGACGGAAGAGCGCGAACCACATGACGAGAATGGTCGCCAGAGTGGCGATGAGATTCTCCCCTGCCGTCAACTCATCCTCGTCGTCATCGAAGTGGGAGCCTTCCCTCGCCTGGTCCAGCACGGCCTGGAAATCCCTGTCCTGCACGCTCCCGGAGTGGAAAATGCCCTTGTCGAAGCGTACCAGCAGTATGAGCGAACTGTCGTACACGAAAGACTCTCCGGACTCGGCATACACCCCGCCGTCGGACGACCATCCGGTACGACCGTGATAGCCGAAGCCCCAGATGTTGCTGTTCTCCTGACTGAGGGCCACCGGTGCATGAAGATCAAGACGCACGTGAGAAGGCGGGGACGAAAGCCCGGGCGAGACGAACTGCAGGTGAAGCATGTCGGAGTCGTTCAGGGTCTTTATGGCATTGGTCATATCGTAGCTGACGGTAAAGACATGAGGTCCGTAAGATCCTACACCCCAGCATATTTCATATCCGCTGCCGGTCCGGTGGAGGCCGCATTTGAATGCCTTCTGGCTTATGCTGCGGTCCACATCCCAGCTGCCCTCGTTCTTGAAGGACACCCCGTTCTCGTCCCTGACGGCAAGGTTGCGGATGCTGATATCACCCAGATGCTCGCGCACCAGATACCACTCCGTGCCCTTCGCCACAACCACGTCCCACACTTCCTCGATATGGGCAGTGCCGACGGTGTCGAGCGAGACGGTTATCCTGACTTCTTTGACTGCAGGCTCGTATGCAAACGCAGAAATGGCGGACAAAGCCGCCACCAGTGCAAGTAAAAGACGTTTCATCGAAAAGTCTTCCGTCAGATCTTGAGCGAAGGCATGTCTTTCTTTGCAGCGTCTTCCTTGAGGTACTGTTTCTCGGTGAAGTGGAACAATGCCGCAACGATGCTGTCGGGAATCTGACGGGTCATGCGGTTGTAGCGGGTAACGGAGTCGTTGTAGGTCATACGGCTCATACGCACCTGGTTCTCGTATGTGTTCACCGAATCCATGGTCTTGACGTACATGCTGTCGGCCTTGAGGTCGGGATACTGCTCCACAACGATGTTCAGGCGGCTCTTCACGGAATTGAGGAGGTCTTCCTGGGCCTGTGCTTCCTCGGCGGTGCTGTTTGAGTCGATTCCGGCACGGGATGCGATGACGTCCTTCAGGGTCTTGTACTCATGCTCGTTGTAAGAACGGATAAGTTCCACAAGCCCGGTAAGGGCGTCCCAGCGGCTGGACTGCTGAACGCCGATCTGGCTCATTGCATTCTTGGTCAATTCCTCTGCGTTCACGAGCTTGCGCTGAGTCGAGAACACCCACAAGACAAGCAGTACGACGACTGCAATAACGATGATAGTGATCATAAGAATATAATTTTTTGCAATATAATAATTTTTCAGGATATGTTGCTATAGTCTTTGAAGTCGTATTTGCCCTTTCTGAGCTCCCGTGCCAGAAGCAGGTTTCCGGGAGCCTCGAGAGTGGGGTCGGAATCGAGCACGCGCTGCGCGCAGGCACGCGCTTCCTCGAGCAAGGAGCCGTCGCGGGCCAGCGAGGCAATGTGAAGGTCTATGGGCATTCCGCTCTGCTGGGTGCCCTCCAGGTCGCCGGGACCGCGCATCTTCAGGTCCTTCTCGGCAATCTCGAAGCCGTCCTCGGTGGCGCACATCAGTTCAAGGCGCTCCTGGGCGTCCTTCCCGGTCTTGGGATCCTGCACAAGGATGCAGTAGGACTTCTCGGCGCCGCGCCCCACCCTTCCGCGCAGCTGGTGCAGCTGGCTGAGGCCGAAGCGCTGGGCGCTCCGGATCACCATCACGCTGGCGTTGGGCACATCCACGCCTACCTCTATGACGGTGGTAGAAACGAGTATCTGGGCGCGTCCCTCGACGAAAGCCTTCATGTTGAAGGACTTCTGCTCGTTGCTCTGCTGCCCGTGGACGATCGCAACCTTGTAGCCCTCCTCGAGCGGGAAAGCCTTAACGATATCCTCGTAGCCCTGCTCCACGTTGCTTATGTCCTCCATCTTGTCGTTGATGAAGATCATGGGATACACCACGAACACCTGCCTGCCTTTTTTGATCTCGTCGCGCATGAAGCGGTACATGGCCGGAAGGCGGTTCTGCCCTATCAGCATGGTCTGCACCGGTTTGCGTCCCGGAGGCATCTCATCTATCACGGAAACGTCGAGGTCGCCGTAGAACGTCATAGCCAAAGTGCGCGGTATAGGCGTGGCGGTCATTACGAGAATATGCGGAGGAATGCCGTTCGGTCCTTTGGCCCAGAGGCGGGAGCGCTGGCCAACGCCGAAGCGGTGCTGCTCGTCGATCACGGCAAGGCCGAGCGCCTTGTACTGCACCGGGTCCTCGATAAGCGCATGCGTGCCGACCACAATCCCGATGCTGCCGTCGGCAAGGCCTTCAAGTATGGGGCGCCGCTCCTTCTGGGTGGTGCTGCCGGTGAGCAGCGCACACTGCACCCCGGTGGGTTCAAGATATTTGCTGATATTGGCAAAGTGCTGGCGGGCAAGCACTTCGGTGGGAGCCATGATGCACGCCTGGTAGCCGTTGCCCACAGCTATCAGGCAGCTGAGCACCGCCACCATCGTCTTGCCGGAGCCTACGTCGCCCTGCAGCAGGCGGTTCATCTGCCGCCCGCCGGAGAGGTCGGCACGGATCTCTTTTATCACACGCTGCTGCGCCCCGGTAAGCCGGTACGGAAGGGCGTTGTAGCAGCTGTGGAAGGGCGCACCCACCGCAGGCATCACCAGCCCCGTGTCGGCGCGGCTGCGCACATATTTCTGCTTGAGCAGCGACAGCTGGAGGTAGAACAGTTCCTCGAACTTCAGCCGGCGGGAAGCCATCTCCAGTGCCCGCATGTCGGCGGGAAAATGGATATTCTGCATCGCCACTCGGAGCGGACAGAGACCATATGCGTCGAGGATGTATTTGGGAAGCGTTTCCTGTACTTCCGGAAGGCAAAGGGCCAGCGCCGCCCGCTGCAGCTTGCACATCAGCTTGCCGGTAATGCCGCCCGCCTTGAGTTTCTCGGTGGCGGGATATACCCCGGTGAGGGTGCCGCGGGCATTAGGGTCCTGCTGCGGAGCGTCCACCTCCGGATGCACCATGTTGATGCGGCCGTTGTACTCCTGCGGCTTGCCGAAGAAGAGGAAGGTCGCGCCCGGCACCAGGCGGTCGAAGTTCCACTTGACGCCCTTGAAGAAGACCATCTCCATGCGGGCGGTGCCGTCGTCCACAATAACGCTCAGGTGTTTGATATTCACAAGGTTGCGGGAAACCACAGTGCCTTGAACCTGAACGTACGCAAGGTCCGGGGTGGCCGAAACGATAGGCGTTATGGTGCTGCGGTCGATGTAGCGGAATGGGTAGAAATGGATGAGGTCGTCGAGCGTATGCAGGTCCAGCTCCCTCTTGATGAGAGCCGCACGCTTGGGACCTACGCCGGGCAGGAACTGTATGTCGCTGGTCAATTCGCCCATACTACAAATGTAGGGAAAAAAGGCGAGAGGAGCAAATAAGGATTGGGGGTGGTGGCTCCGCCACCACCCCCAATCCTTATTTGCATTGCGCGGAAAGACAGGGATTCGAACCCTGGAGCCGCTTTAGGCGGCCACACGCTTTCCAGACGTGCCTCTTCAGCCACTCGAGCATCTTTCCAATTCGTGGGCAAAGGTAATAACTTTTTTGGGATTTCTGCAAATTGACGTGAAAAACTTTTAATTTTGTAAAGTATGAGGACGATCAAGGACACCCTTACACTCGAAGATGCGCAGCGCCTGTCCGGGCCGCTGTCGTTCAACCTGATGCTCAAGCCCGCAGGATCGCTTTGCAACCTCGACTGCGCCTACTGCTATTATCTCGACAAATCGGAGATTTACGGCGGCCGCGAGCCGCACATGACCGTGGAGGAGCTGGAGCGCTACGTGCGCTGCTATATCGAAACCTGCGAGACCCACGACGTCAGCTTCAACTGGCACGGGGGCGAGCCGCTGGTTCTCGGGCTCGACTTCTACCGCAAGGCGGTGGAGTTCCAGAAGCGCTACGCCGGCGAGAAAACCATACACAACACGCTGCAGACCAACGGCACCCTTGTCACCGACGAATGGGCGCGCTTCTTCGCGGAGAACCGCTTCCTGCTCGGAGTGTCCATGGACGGCCCGCCCGAGGTCCACGACCGCTACAGGCGCAACAAAGGCGGCGCCCCCAGCTCCTCCAAAGTAATCGCCGGCCTGCGCAGGCTCTACGACGCTGGCGCGGAATACAACATCATGGCCACCATAAACAGTGCCTCCGAAGGCCGGGGCCTGGAGGTCTACCAGTTCCTCAAAGGGCTGGGCAGCAATTACATACAGTTCTCCCCCGTCGTAGAGCATGTGGTCTGGCCGGAGCGCGGCGGCAAGCCCGACAGGCATGCACGTCCGCACATAGTGGACCCGTCAGTCGAAGGCGCTTCGCTCGCCCAATGGTCGGTCAGCCCGGTCGGCTTCGGACGCTTCATCTGCGACATTTTCGACTACTGGGTCAAGCACGACGTGGGCAGGTACTTCGTGAACTTCTTCGACTGCACGCTGGCCAACTGGTGCGGCGTTATGCCGGGCACCTGCAGCTTCGCCGAAACCTGCGGCGGCAACGCGGTGGTGGAGCACAACGGCGACGTATATGCCTGCGACCATTTCGTGTATCCGCAATACCTCCTCGGCAACATCTACAAGGATTCCCTCACGGCAATGATGACCTCCCCTCAGATGACGGCATTCGGCATCGACAAGCGCAATGCCCTGCCCCGCAAGTGCCTGCGCTGCGATGTGTGGCCCCTCTGTCACGGAGGCTGCCCCAAGCACCGTTTCAACAAAACGGACTCGGGGCAGACCGGTCTCAACGCCCTCTGCGAGGGCTATCAGATGTTCTTCAGGCACAGCGCCCCAGCCATGCAGAAGATGAAAAAGCTTCTGGAGGAGGGCAAGGCGCCGGCTCTGGTAATGATGATGTAACTACCTCTTGTTCATGGCAATACGTGCCTGGAGCTCCCAGGTGCGTATGCGATCTTTGTACAGGTTGTTGCGGTTGGTGGCCTCAACGTCGAGTGCGGCGTCGGAGTTGCCTCCCCAGCGGCGGCAGTTATACATCACGTCGTAGATGCGTCCAATTCGGTATTCACGGCTCACGCGGAGGGCGACTGCATAATCCTCGCCGTACTTGGTGGTCGGGAAGTTGAGCTCGCGCAGAAGCGGGGTCCAGAATCCGCGGGGAGCGCCGAGTCCGTTGATGCGGAGGGCGTTGTTCCTGCCGTTGTCGGGGGTCCACTCGCGATGGTCGATGACTCCCGGAGGGAGCTCCCTCATCTCGAAATCGGTGATCCTGTAGGTGCCCACAACCATGGCGCAGCCCTGCTCGCGGAAGGCGTCCACGAACTTCTGAACGGTATTCTCATCGGAATAGACGTCGTCGGAATCGAGCTGCAGGGCAAAGCGGCCGCACTTGGGATGATGCAGGGCGGCATTCCAGTTTCCGCCGATGGCGTGGTAGGTCTTGTCCTGGGCGATGTAGATCAGCTTGGGGTCGCCGACGAACGATTTGATCACGTCCACGGTGCCGTCGTCGCTGTTGTCGTCCACCACTATCACGTTGTAGGGGAAATCGGTCTTCTGCGAGAGTGCGGAACGGATCGCATCGCCAACGGTGCGCACGCGGTTTTTGCAGGGAATCACAACGGAGGCCTCCACGGGGAACTCGCCCTCATGGATATTTACCTCCTTGAATTCCGGCTTCAGATAGCCGCCGATACGCTTGAGGTATGCGGTGCAGACCTTCTCCATCTCTACCTGCACGGCCCTGTTGCGGGGATCCACGTAGTCGAAGAGCTTCTCGCCGGAGGCGCGGGTATCGGTCTCGATCTCGTAATAGAGCAGTTCGTTGGCATGCACCAGCGGGCCCATCTCGGACACCCTCAGGCGCAGGTCGTACATCGCCGCGAACTCATATTCCTCGTCCATCGCAGCCACCGCCTTCTTGAGCAGGTCGGTGCGGTAGACCTGGACACCGCCGAAGTCGAAGTCGTCGCGCAGCGAACCCTCCTGGTAATCGATCACCGGAGCGGGCTTGTCGCCGTTGAAATGGTCGGCGTAAATCATGGCTGCACCGCTGTCGGCGGCAATCTGGAGCAGACGCTCCTGTCCGAAGTGAACCCAGTCGAGGCGGGTTTCACGGGTGTAGAGCAGGGTGTACTCGGAATCGGCTTCCGCAGCAATCTCCCTGAGCTTTCTGGTAGATGTCCTCATGGGGACATCGAAACGTTTGATCTTCATTTTATCTTGATTGAATTGTATAATCATTTACGGCAGAGGCGCTTCTGCTTTGCCACCCAGATGCTGAGCAGCAACGCTCCGAGCACGGCCCAGCCGGCGCCGAACCATACCGTCAGCGATGCGGGCAGGCCAAGGCAGGTCTTGTCGATGCAGAAGAAGGTAAGGCACACGGAGAACATGAACACCCCGGGAATGGCGGAAATCAGGAACGCCCAGCCGGCGGGATTGCGGCGCACCAGGTACACAGTAATCGTCAGGAAGAAGAACACCGACAGCGTCTGGTTGGACAGTCCGAAGTAGCGCCAGATGGTGTTGAAACCGTCTGCATGCTGGATGTTGAACCAAAGCAGCAGACCCACGGCGGCAAAGATAGGCAGGCTGATGAGCAGGCGGTTGACTATCTTGTCCTGACGCACGTGGAGGAACTCGGCGATGTTGAGACGGGCGCCGCGCAGAGCGGTGTCACCCGAGGTGATAGGAGCCGCGACCACGCCCAGGACGGCGAGCACGCTGCCCACCACACCGAGCCAGTTCTTGCAGATGGCGGTGACCACCTGAGGCGCCGAAGCGCTCTGCAGGCCGCATTCCTGCATGCCGCCGTCGAAGAAGAAATAAGAGCTCACCGCAGCCCAAACCAGCGCCACGATACCCTCGGTAATCATGGATCCGTAGAATATCGGGCGCCCCATCTTCTCGTTCTTGAGGCACCTCGCCATCATAGGGCTCTGGGTGGCGTGGAAGCCGCTCACGGCCCCGCAGGCCACGGTAATGAACAGACACGGGAATATGCTCTGCCCGCTGACGCCCACCGACGGAGCCCTGTTCTGCAGGCCCTGCCAGAACTCAGGCAGCGAAGGCCACTTGACGAAGAGGCATATCATCATCGACACCGCCATGAACAGCAGTGCGAATGCGAACAGAGGATAGATGCGGCCGATGAGCTTGTCGATAGGAAGCAAAGTGGCGATGATATAGTATCCCAGCACCACGAGAGCCCAGATAAGCACCCACTTGGCGGTGCCGTCGCCGGCCATGTCGCCCAGGATGAGGGCGGGGCTGTATACGAACACGGCGCCCACCATGAGAAGCAGAAGAGTGGTGAACACCACGATCACGCCGCGGAGGCCCTTGATCTGGCTGCCGATGATTTCGGGATAAGTGGCGCCGTTCTGGCGCATCGACAGCATGCCGGAGAAATAGTCGTGGACCGCACCTGCGAAGATGGATCCCAGAACGATCCACAGATAGCATGAAGGGCCGAACTTGGCGCCCATGATGGCTCCGAAGATGGGGCCGGTGCCCGCAATGTTCAGGAACTGGATCATATATACCTTCCACGAAGGCATGGGGACGAAGTCCACGTCGTCGCGCATCCCCACGGCAGGGGTTACCCTTGCCGGATCGGGGCCGAACACCTTCTCCACCACCTTTCCGTAGACAAAGTAGCCGAGAATCAGGGCTAAGATGCTGATAATGAATGAGAACATATGCTATTACTTTTCTACTCCGAATGCAAAGACTATAGCCTCGCGGAACACTTTACCGGGCCTGAGCACCACTGGCGGATACTCGGGCTTATTGGGGCTGTCGGGATAGTGCTGGCACTCGATGGCCACTCCGTAATAATCGTGATAGACCTTGCCGCGCTTGCCCTTGGGGCAGCCCTCCAGCCAGTTGCCGGTATAGACCTGCACTCCGGGCTGTGTGGTATAGACCTTCAGCACGCGTCCGCTGCGGGCGGCCTTCAGCTCCGCCGCCTCCTGCAGCTGGCCGGGCATGTAGCCGTCGATCAGCCAGCAGGCGTCGTAGCCCTTGCCGATCTTCAGCGCCGGGAAGTCCTTGCGTATGTCGCGTCCCAGGCGCTTGGGATTGAGGAAATCCATGGGCGTACCCGCCACCGGCTCCGACTCCCCGAGAGGAATGAGCGTAGCGTCGGTGGGCAGATACTCGGAGGCGTTGAGCCTGAGCCTGTGATTCAGCACCGAGCCCTTGCAGTCCAGATTCCAATAGGCGTGATTGGTGAGGTTCACCACCGTGGCGGCGTCGGACTTGGCAGTGAAGGTCAGGCGCAGCACGTTGTCGTCGTCCCACTCGTAATGGGCGACCACCACCATTCTGCCGGGATAGCCCATCTCGCCGTCGGCGGCCACGTACTTGAATTCCACGGCGCCGCGCTTCTTGCGGGACTCCCACACCTTGTTCTGGAAGCCCTCGGGGCCTCCGTGAAGATGGTTGGGGCCGTTGTTTACCGGCAGCTCGTAAGCCTTGCCGTCAAGGGTGAAGCGGCCGCGCGCGATGCGGTTGGCGTAGCGCCCGGGACACTTGCCGAAGCAGGGGCCGTCGTACATGTAATTCTCGGCCTTGCCGTAGCCCAGCACCACGTCGCCGAGCCTGCCGTCCTTGTCGGGAACGTTCACGGCCACAATAGCGGCGCCAATGTTGGACAGCACCACCGACGCCCCGGAGGCGTTGGTAATGGTGTAACGGTAGATAGCCCTGCCGTCCTGGGTCCTTGACCAAAGTTTTCGGGAAACTGACATATTCTTGGTAATTAGCGTGTTATACGAATGCGCCCATGTCCCTTAAACGGGCCCTGAGGGCGGAATAATCTATATCCTGCACCGCCTTGCCCTGCTTCAGACTCATGGCGGCTGCGACTCCGGCGGCCTGCCCAAGGCCCATGCAGCTGGCCTGCACGCGAAGCGAAGCCAGCGCCTGGCGGTCGGCGGAAATGCAGCGGCCGGCGACTATCAGGTTGGGGTAACCGGGTGCGACCAGCGCCCTGTAAGGCACGTACGCAGCCTGCTTCAGCTTGACCAGAGTCTGCCCCGTTCCGGTGGCGGAATGCATGTCTATCTGGTGAGCTCCGCGGGAGATGCTGTCTTCGTACTGAACGCCGGAGAGGTACTCCCCGGCCGTGACGGTATGCACGCCCACGATGCGGCGCGACTCACGAATACCCGGCTGCGGCGCCGTGGAGGACACATAACTGTCCCGGAACTCCTCGAAGTTCTCGCGCAGCAGGCGTGCGAACTTGAAGATATCCTCGCGCATGCCGAGCCCGGCTGCGGTAAAGCTGTCGTTGTTTGTGGCGTCTGCGGCAGCGCGGGTGATGTTCACCGCCACGCTCCCCCTGTGCATCACGCTGTTAAACCAGGGGCCGCCGAAATCGGGGATATCGGCCCCGGCCTCCTTCAGCTCCAGCAGTTTCTTGCGCACCGGGGCGCATTGGCTCGAGCCTTTCTTGCCGCTGTGGTACATGTAGCGCTGCATTAGGGCGCTGTCGGTATCGACTCCGGAGAGCACGAAGCAGTACGACAGCGGTTGCAGTTCCCCGCTCTCCTGCATGGGCACGCCGGCAAGCCAGGCAAGGTCGCCGTCGCCGGTGGCGTCGATGAAACGCTCAGCCTCCAGCACCTGGAGCCCTGTCTTGTTCTGAATGACAATGCTGCAAATGCTGCCGCCTTCGGTCTCGCACCCTATGAGAGAAGAATTCATGAACAGACGTACTCCGGCCTCAAGCACCATTCTCTGGGTGCAGAGCTTATAGAGCTCTATGTCGAAGTCGACATTGCCCTTCGGCCACTGCACGCATGCTCCGCCGAGGGCCTCGAGACGTTGGATAAACTCCCACGGGATGCCCCCGATAACCCTTTCGCCATCGAATGCGAATTCGCTGATGGGAGCGACGTACCCGGTCGTAGCCATGCCGCCAAGGAAGGCATATCGCTCGACCAGGGCGACTTTCGCGCCCTCGCGCGCCGCGGCCACCGCTGCTACGAAGCCCGCAGGTCCGCCTCCGCAGATTATGACGTCGAACTTCCCAGCCTTGACCAGACGGCCGTCGAGAGCCTTGCCGGGCACTTCGGTGCGGGCGGCAAGGGCGGTTTCCGAACCAAGCGCCAGAGCGGTCAGTCCGGCAACGCCGCCTTTCAAGAACAGTCTCCTTGAAATCTTATCCATAAACGCACAAATTTACTAAATAATTACCTCATATAAAAATGAAAAAACTTGCAAAGAAAGTTTGGATGATTGCATTTTTTCGCTACATTTGCAGAAGTATGCAACAGAGCGGTAACAAATTCTGGTGGCGTCTGAACGATATTTCCGGTCAGGCCCTCCGCTTGTATGCATAAAAACATGTAAACATAGAATCAAGCAAGAGGCTGTCCGGAACCGGGCAGTCTCTTTATTTTGAATATCAACTAATTAAATATCAACAATATGAAACAGAAAAAATTCATCCTTCCGGACTCCGAGATTCCGACCCATTACTTCAACATCCAGGCAATCATGCCCAACAAGCCGATGCCGTTCCTGCATCCTGCGACCAAGCAGCCGCTGAAGCCCGAAGACCTGTACCCCATCTTCTGCAAGGCATGCGCCGACCAGGAGCTGAACCAGACCGACGAATGGATTCCCATCCCGGAGGAAGTGCGCCAGCAATACGCCGCCTACCGATGCACCCCCCTCGTGCGCGCCTATGAGCTCGAAGCGGCCCTGGGCACGCCCGCGCACATATATTTCAAGAACGAGAGCGTGAGCCCCGCCGGCTCCCACAAGCTGAACTCCGCCATCGCCCAGGCCTACTACGCCAAGGAGCAGGGCATCACAAACCTCACCACTGAGACCGGCGCCGGCCAGTGGGGAGGCGCGCTCAGCTACGCCACCAAGAAGTTCGGCATCGAGTGTGCCGTGTACATGGTCAAGGTGAGCTATGAGCAGAAGCCCTTCCGCCGCAGCATCATGCAGGCCTTCGGCGCCGCCGTGACCCCTTCGCCTTCGATGTCCACCCGCGCCGGCAAGGACATCCTCACAATCAATCCCAACGACCGCGGCTCGCTCGGATGCGCCATCTCGGAGGCCATCGAACTGGCTGTCAGCACGCCGAACTGCAAATACGCGCTCGGATCGGTACTCAACCACGTGTGCCTGCATCAGACCGTCATCGGCCTCGAGGCCGAGAAGCAGATGGCGCTCGCCGGCGAGTACCCCGACATCGTGATCGCCTGCTTCGGCGGCGGCTCCAACTTCTGCGGAATTTCGCTCCCGTTCATGCGCCACAACATCCAGGACGGCAAGAAGACGCGCTTCATCGCCGCCGAGCCCTGTTCCTGCCCCAAGCTCACGAAGGGCAAGTTCGAGTACGACTTCGGCGACGAGGCGGGCATGACTCCCCTTCTGCCCATGTACACCCTCGGGCACACTTTCAAGCCCGCATCCATCCATGCAGGCGGCCTGCGCTACCATGGCGCCGGAGTCATCCTGTCACAGCTGATGAAAGACGGTTACATGGAGGCGGTGGATATCGAGCAGCTGGATTCGTTCCGCGCCGGCGTACTCTTCGCCCGCACCGAGGGAATCATTCCCGCACCCGAGTCCTGCCACGCCATCGCGGCCACCATCAACGAGGCCCTCAAATGCAAGGAGACCGGCGAGGCAAAGACCATTCTCTTCAACCTCTCCGGCCACGGTTTCGTGGACATGAGTGCCTACGACAGCTATTTCTCCGGCGAGATGCAGAACTACCACCTGAGCGACGAAGAACTCCAGAAGTTCATCGCCAGCGCCGATAAATTGAATATCTAGCGCAGTTCAGCCAACTCAAGGACAAGGCGCTCGGTCTTGTCCCAACCGAGGCAGGGGTCTGTGATGGAGCAGCCGTAGATGTGCTCGCCGGCTTTCTGGGAGCCATCTTCGATGTACGACTCTATCATCAGGCCCTTGACCAGTTTTGCAACGTCGGAGCTGTTGCGGGCGCTGTGAAGCACCTCCCTGGCTATTCGGCCCTGCTCCAGATACTTCTTGTCGGAGTTGGCGTGGTTGCAGTCGACGATAACCGCAGGATTGGCATACGTGCCGGCAGCGTACAGCTCCACAAGCCTCATCAGGTCTTCGTAACGGTAGTTGGGATGACTGAGGCCGCGGCTGTCCACATAGCCGCGCAGGATAGCGTGTGCGTATGGATTTCCGGTGGTGGACACGTCCCAGTTGCGGTAGATGAAGGAATGCCCGTGCTGGGCAGCGTAGATCGAATTCATCATCACGGTCAGGTCGCCGCCGGTGGGATTCTTCATGCCCGCGGGGATGCCCAGGCCGCTGGCCACCAGCCTGTGCTGCTGGTTCTCCACGCTCCTCGCCCCCACCGCCACATACGACAGCAGGTCCGACAGGAACAGATGGTTTTCGGGATACAGCATCTCGTCGGCGCAGGAGAACCCCGTCTGCTCAAGCGCCTTCAGATGCATCTTCCGGGTCAGCTCCAGGCCCTTGAGGAGGTCAGGGCCGGCGATGGGGTCGGGCTGATGCAGCATGCCCTTGTAGCCGGCGCCGGTGGTGCGGGGCTTGTTTGCATAAATGCGCGGCACAATCACTATCTTGTCGGCAACCTTGTCCTGCAGCGGACGCAGGCGCGACACGTAATCAAGCACGGCGTCCTCGCGGTCCGCGGAACAGGGACCGATTATCAGCAGCAGCTTGTCGGAGCTGCCGTCGAGTACGGCACGTATCTCTTTGTCGTTCCGCTCCTTGCGCGCAATGGCTTCGGGCGAAGCCTTGTACATCCGCTTGAGTTCGTCCGGGCTCAGCAGCTCGCGGTTGAATTGCATATTCATAGCTTCCGTCATTATTCGTAACGCATCAGTTCTTCTATAGTCCGTTCAGGAGTGCCGTCGTTGTTTACGGTAACGTCCGCGGCACGCAGATACAGCGGGCAGCGCTTCTCCCAGAGGGCCTTCAGGTCTTCTTCAGTGGAAGACAGCGGCCTGCCGGGAGTGGGCATAAGCAGCCCAGGATCGCGGTCCAGCAGGCACAGGAGGCCGTTGTGGCGCAGGAGGCGAAGGTTCTCTTCGCTCAGCACAGCCCCGCCTCCGGTGGCTATCACCAGCCCCTGCTCCGCCGCTACCGATTCGATGGCGGCGGTCTCGCGCATGCGAAAGCCCTCCTCCCCTTCGCGGGCGAAGATTTCCGGAATCTCCATTCCCGCCTGAGAGGCGATGACTTCGTCGATATCAACGAAGCGCCGGCCGCAGCGGGATGCAAGCCCGTGCCCTATGGTGCTCTTGCCGCTCGAAGGCATGCCCAGCAGCACCAGGTTGCGTTTCCGGCGCAGCAGGCTGTCGTAGAGCCGCAAGCACATATCGTCGCCGAAGGTCTCGCCGGTGAAGAATTCGCGGGCCTTGACCGCCTGCGCCACGAGCATCATCAGACCGCCTTCGGCAGGCACGCCGAGGTTGCGGGCATCAAGCACCAGGCGCGTGCTGAGCGGGTTGTACACGCAGTCCAGCACCCCGCGCAGGTTCCTGAAGGCACCCAGGTCCGTCGGACAGCCCTGCCAGTCGGGGAACATCCCCACAGGGGTGGCGTTCACGACAATCTCGGCGTCGCTGTAAGTATCCACGTCGGCAAGCGGCAGGAAGCCTTCGCCGCCGGGTTTGCGAACGGCATAGCGTATACGCCCAACACCCATAGTCTTGGCCGCAGCGACCACCGCGCAGGCAGCTCCGCCAGCTCCGAGCACCACCAGACGCGCTCCCTTAAAGTCCACCCCGGCATGCTTTGCCAGGGCGATAAATCCATAATAATCAGTATTATAGCCTATAAGTTTCCCACCCTTGTTCACTATGGTGTTCACGGCGCCGGTAAACCGAGCAGAATCGTCGAGCTCGTCGAGCCTGTGCTGCACCATACGCTTGTACGGGATGGTCACATTCACGCCCTTGAACTCCCTGGCCTTCAGGAAAGCGGGCAGTTCCTCCAGCGCAAGCTCCCGCAGCTCGTAGGGATCCTGCGAGAGCTGCGAGTGGATTTCGCGCGAGAAACTGTGCCCGAGACGGGCTCCTATGAGGCCGTATTCCATCTACTTCAGATAATCTGTTCCGTATCTCAGCGCCAGCTGGTCGCAAAGCACAAGGGCCACCATGCTGCTCACCACGACGCATACGCGGCGCACTATCGCCGGATCGTGGCGCCCCGTTATTTCCAGAGTTGCGGGATCCCCGGTGCGCAGGTCAACGGTCTGCTGGGGGCGGGATATCGACGGCGTGGGCTTGACCACCGCATCGAACACCAGCGGCATACCGTTGGAGAGGCCGCCGTTGATGCCCCCGGAGTGATTGGTCAGCGTAACCACCACTCTGTCGCGGACGCCGAATGCATCGTTGGCCTCCGAACCCCGCATCTTCGCCAGTGCGAATCCGCTGCCAAACTCGATTCCCTTGATGCCTCCGATGGAGAGCACTGCGTTTGCAATCACGCCGTCCAGCGAATCGAACCACGGCTCGCCGACGCCAGCCGGCAGGCCGCAGACCGCAGTCTGGACTATGCCACCCACCGAATCGCCGTCCGCCTTCGCTTCCAGAATACGGGCCTCCATAGCCTCCTTCACGTCACCTAGAACAGGGAATTCCATCACCGATATGCGTTCCACCTCCGCTGCCAGCGCTTCAGAATCCGAGGCGTTGAAAGGCAAGTCACGCACGCCGGCGCACTCGAGGATATGGGTGCCCACGGTAATCCCTTTGGCCTTCAGGGCGCTAAGGGCGATTGCTCCGGCCGCAACTATGCCTGCGGTCACACGGCCGCTGAAATGCCCGCCGCCCCGCCAGTCCTCGAAGCCGTCATATCTGACGTGTGCCGCATAATCCGCGTGCGAAGGGCGCGGGAGGCCGCGAAGCCGCTCATAGTCAGCGCTCTGCACGTTTTCGTTGGGAATGAGGATGGACACAGGCGCACCGGTGGTGCGACCTTCGAACACGCCGCTGACGATGTTGAAGCAGTCGCTTTCGCGGCGGGCGGTGTCGGCCAGGCCCTGCGGACGGCGCAGACCAAGCTGCCGGGCGATGAACCCTTCATCCACAGGAATGCCCGGGGCGAGGCCGTCCAGTATAGCGCAAATCATCTCCCCATGCGATTCGCCGGCAAGGGTAAGGATTACGCTGGTGCCGAGGCTGTTTTTCATATCTTTCGTTTTTCAATTATTCTCCGAAGTGCCGCATCATCTACCTCCTCGAACCTGTAACTCCCTATCTCACTAACCCTTACAATCCTTGTCACATCTCCCCTCCTCTTCTTGTCACTCACCACAAACTTCATCAACTCCTCCACCGTAAACGGATCCTCCGTCGGCAGATTATACTTTTTCAACAGTTTCTCAATCCTCTCTTTTGCGGAGCCTTCCGCCATATATAGCATACCTATGCTAACCGCCTCTCCATGATAGAATTCTCCCGATGCCGCTTCAATTGCATGACCGATGGTGTGGCCGAAGTTGAGAACGGCGCGGAGGTCGTGGTCGTGGGGGTCGGAGGCGACGACGGAGAGTTTGATGCGGAGGGCGGCGGAAACTATGTCCGGAAGAAGCGGGCGGAGGTCATCAGCAGTTTCGAGGGTGGAGAAGAGTGCGGCGTCGCTGGTGGCGGCCATTTTGATGACTTCTGCAAGGCCCTCGGAAAACAGACGCGGACTCAGCGTCGATAGGGCGTCGGTATCGACCAGCACTCCGCGAGGCTGATGGAATGCGCCGACGCTGTTCTTGACGCCGCCGAAGTTCACCGCGGTCTTGCCGCCGACCGACGAATCCACCTGCGAGAGCAACGTGGTGGGCACATTGTAACAGACTATGCCACGCAAATACACGGCCGCGGCAAATCCCGCCATGTCGCACACAACGCCGCCACCTACGGCCACAACGGCATCGGATCGGGTGAAACCACGCTTCAGAAGCTCGGCAAGTATGAGTTCCACGTTGCCGGGATTCTTGGCCGCCTCGCCCTGGGGCAGCACCAGCAGGGCGCCGTCCAGGCACTGGTCGAGCACGGCGCGTGGATACGCCTCCGGAACGCCTTCGTCGGTGACTACCAGCACCTTGCGGTGCAGGTCAAACACCCCGGAAGCCTCGGCCAGCACGCCGCTGCCAATCCTGACGTTGCCGGGAAAACCGCCGTTCCGCTGTTGGTAAGCCCTGGAGATGCTGATCATCTCCTTCTGCAGCCGCACGAAGCAATCGCGCCTGGCGGGGTCCTTAATGGCCGCAGCGCCGTTGGCGATCACCTGGTCTTCGCGGGCAGCGTCAATAACGGGTAAGCCGTTGACCTTCTTGTACTCGAGGATACGGTCAACGGCCTGCATTCGCCGCTCGAACAGAGCGGCAATCTCCCTGTCGACTGAAGCGATTTCCAGCCGGGCTTCTTCCAACTCGTTCAAGATGAACTGAAGCGAAGAGCTTACTGCTCAGGTTCGAACATGTCCTTGCCGACTCCGCAGAGGGGGCATACCCAGTCTTCGGGAAGTTGCTCGAAAGGAACTCCTTCGGCGGCATCGTCGTAAACGTAGCCGCATGCGTTGCAAATGTACTTCATACTCCTTTTGTTTGTAGATATGCAAATATAATCAATCTAAGCTACAATTCAAAAGGAGAACTTGTAGCCGACGGACAGTATCGTGTTCAGGTTGCGGTCCCAGGTGAAGGATTTCAGGTAGGTGCCGGCCTTGTTCACGTCGAGGTTCTTGTCGCGGCAGTAATCCACCATGACACAGAAATCGAGGGCGTGGTTCTTTGTAATCTCCCACTCGGCACCCAGGGCGCCGCGGTAGCGGTTGAAATAGGTGGAGTTATAGCCGGTAAACTGATAGTCGGCGTAAGCCTTGCTGGTGGTGCTCCAGGTGGCGGTGAACGAAGGATCGTTGAAGATGGTACGCACCTCGGCGAAGATGTACGGTTCCACGCGCCCCAGGCCTTTGTACTGCACTTTCGCACGCGACTTGAGCATAATCGGATCAGCTACTTCCTGATAGGAATTCAGCGATTCAGTCTTATGCATGAAGCGGACCTGTTCCTTCAGGGAAAGGCGCCAGGGGCCGGTTTTCCACGAGAAAGTCAGGTCGCCGTTGAAGCGGTGGCGCGGAGTCCATGCCCCGGAATTGCGGTGATGGTAGATGAACTCGTATCCCACTCCGGCTTTCAGCCACGGGGCGATCTTGTAGCTCAGGCCTATCGAAGCCTGATGCCGGTCGAGGGCGGTGAGGGCATTGTCGGTACGCAACTCGTACCCGGCCTCCAGATGCAGGCCCTTGGCCAGCTTCCAGTCCAGCTCGACCGAGGTGCGGGTGCGGAAGTCCGTCACAAGGTCATTCTCCGTACCCTGCGCCGCCGCATTCAGGAATGCGCCCAATGCCGCAATCAGCAAAATAAAGCGTTTCATGGCTATTCCACGTAGTTCTTCGCCTTGGTCAGCTCCCCTATCGTGGCACTCTCGCCGGGCCCCAGGCTGTAGTAAATCTTGATGAACGCCGCATCGCGCAGGAAGTCCACGTGACCGATTTCCAGATTGTCGACCTTCACGCCAACACGCTTCTCGAGGTCGGCAACCAGCTCGGCGCGCTTCTCGGGAACGATCAGGTCGATGCGGTCGTAAAGAATCAGGCGCGTGGCGTGCTGCTTCAGGGCGCTGGCGCTCTCGAGGATTGCCACCAGGCCAAGCACCAGCACATTGGACACGCAAAGCACGCCCAGGGAACCAACTGCAAGTTCATAATGCGGTGAGTCGGAAAGCGCCCCCACAACCTTGTACAGCGGCGCAAGCCCGTTCACTGCGGCCACGGCGATGATGATAAACAGATAGGTCATCTCTCGGATGGGAACCGTTTCCGTACGGTACCGTATCACTCCGAAGATGGCAAAGAGGCCCAGCGTAAGGCCCACGCCCACCTCGGCGTTACCCATCATATAGAGCAGCAGAAGCATGGCCGACGAGAACACCATGAAGGTGAAATAATAGTCGCGCCTGCGGCTTTTGCGGTAATAGAAGAACTGCACCAGCAGCCAGCAAACCAGCAGGTTAAGGAAGAACCTTATGCCCAGCTCTGTCAGGCTCTGGGAGGTGCTCATCACGGCGTCGGTGATGCTCTGCACGTCGATGACGTTTTCGTCGGCGAGATTGAATTCGCCCAGTTCGTCGGGTCCTATCATATCAGTTTGTTATTTATTTGTTTCTCTATTCTGCGAATCTTGGTCTTGAAGCGGTTATGCTTTGCCGCCGGATCGGTAAGGGTAATGCCTATGCAGTACTTGCTCACCTTGATGGGCTTCACACGCCACTTGAGAAGGATATTCTTCATCTCGCTTGGCGCCCTCCCGTCCTGCTTGAGTTCGATAATCACTCCGTTACGAAGCCCGGATTCCAGACCGGTGCGGCAATTGTTGAAGCCCACGCAGGTATCTATGGTAAGCCTCTCCGTCTTGGCCTCGTTCACCAGGGTAATGCGGCGGAAAATCGTCTCCAGCGACGGCTGCAGGTCTGCGGCATCGTATCCTGAGCGGGCCTTGAGGAATGAACAGGCCTCCGTGTCGGACGCAAACCCTTTGAACTCCGCAGGAGAAACTGGAATGCGCTTCTTCTTCGTGCGGCCGTGATTATTCTTGCGCTTTACCTCCAGAAAAGTGAGTCCCGAGCCCACATAAACCCTGGTCCGCACCTTCTGCCTCACCAGGCGTCGGTTGTGATGGTCGAGGAACATCTGCAGGCCGGGAGTATCGAAATACAGGGTATCGTACGAAGCAACCATGGAACCGTCGGTCACAAGCGCCCTATAGCCGGCGTTACGGGCATCGAGCAGCAGCCCCGCGAGCGCCTTCTCGTCGGTCAGAAACTTGGTGTCGATGCGGTTCATCAATTTGATTCCGTCCATCTCCTCAAGAGTTATGGGAGCAAAACCCTCAAGCATCTTCCGTCAGGTATTCGAACACTTTGATGGTCTTCAGCTTGCCCTTGGCGTCGTAGGTGTACTGCGTCTTCTTGCGTCCGAACTCGTTGTATTCGAACTTCTTCACGCTCACCAGCTTGTTGCGCTCGTCGTAGAGCAGTTCGCGCGACACCTTGCCGTCGACGCCGTATTCGTAGCGCTTGCGCCACTTCTGCCCCTTCTGCCCGTATTCTATCTCCTCCACCTTCTTGCCGTCGGGGTTGTAGGTGGTCTGGTGGTCCAGGATGCGCGCCTTGGAAGCGGCGTCGGTGTTCCACTCCTTGATCACCAGGTTCTTCTTGTTTATCTTCTTGGCTTCCTGCGCATTGAGCGCGGGGATGACCAGCAGCAACGCGACTGCGGCCAGGATCAGACGTTTCATACTACCAGCGCCCGCCTCCTCCGGAATAAGTAGAGAGATTAACCTTGCTGCCGCCGCTAGCGGTGCCTGACGACCAGCCGTTGCCGCCCCAGATCGCACTGCCGTCGCTGATGGTCACGCCGGACTTCATGCTCGCGCTCTTGCCGTCCACGTACACCACCATGGTGCCGCTCGACGACGGGGTCTTGAATGCGAACACCGCGTTGCCGGACTCGTCGCACACCACGTGCGTGGCGCCCTTGCTCCAGGATGAGCTGCTGTAGGTGGTTCCGGTGATGCTGGAGCCGCTCTCGATGCCGCCTATCGCCACCAGCGTGCCGCTCTGTAGGTAGAGCTTCCTGCCGCCTTCGGTATTGGCGTCCACCGCCACTTCCGGGGTGCCCTTGGTGCACACGGCGTAAACCTTTGCGCCCTTGATATAGAGGTTGCCGTTGGCGTCGATTCCGTCGTTGCCAGTGGACCAGCCGCATACGAATCCGCCGGAGAGGGTCATGTCGCCTGCGGAGTTGATGGCGTCATCGGAGGGAGAGTAGGCGTAGAGCACGCCTCCGGTCATCTCCAGCTTTCCCTTGGACTCGATGGCCTCGTGCGATGCGGCACTCACTTCGATGCTGCCGCCGCTGATGAAGATGTCGCCGTCGAACTTGACGCCCTTGGCGGACTTGAGATTGCTGCTGTCGCCTCCTCCGGGCTGACCGCCCCCACCGCCTCCGGGACCGCCGCCGCCGGGACCTCTTGTGCCCGAGTCGCTGAGGTTGGATCCAGTCACCTTCACGGACACGGTGCCGCCCTTGAAATAAGCGGCCTGGTCGCCCGTGATGCCTTTTCCGCCCTGGCCGGAGCTGGTTATGTCGAGCACGCCGCCCGTCATCACGAAAGTGGAGTCGGCCTTGATGCCTGCGGATCCGGTGTATTCGGTGGTCGTGACGCCGTTGGTGGTCACCTGTTCGCTGACCGTGCCGCCGCTCACCTTTATGCTGATGCTGCCGCCGTTGATGTTCACGGCCGCGTCGGAGCTCAATCCCTTCTTGCCGGCGGCGCTGGCTGTGGCGCTGATGGTGCCGTCGTCAACGGTGATGCCGTCCTTGCCGCGGAGCGCATGGCCTGCGGTGGACGATACGCTAACTGTCTGGGGACCCAGGAAGCGGAGGTAGTCGTCGGAGGTGATGCCGCCCTTGCCTGTGGCTGTTACGGTCAGCGAGCCGTTGCCGCTGAACACCAGCTGGCCCTCGCTGAAGAAGGCCGCCTTGCAGTCCTCGTCGGCCGCCTGGTCGGTGTAGTCGCCACTCGCGTTCACGCTGCCGTCGGCGAGCTTGTTGCTGCCCTCCAGCACCACGAAAGTGCGCTTGTGGCTCTGGTTGCTGATGGCGGCGCCGCTCTTGTTGGTAAGGTCGAGCCCCTTGAGCACCAGCGCCTGCTTACGCTTGCCGTAGATCTTCAGGTAGCCGTTGGAAGAGCTGCCGGAGAGTTCGAAGCGTACGATTTCGTCGTACGAACGGTTGTCGACGGTTACGCCCGCTCCGTTCACGGCCACTACGCCGTGCTCGTCGCCGGTCACGCTGGCAGAGCTGCCGTTCCACACGATTCCGATGGTGCGGCCGAAGGTCACGCCGGCAATCAGGTCGCCGTCGCCCTCGGCCTCGTCGGGGTCGGTGGAGTCGTCGTTATCGATAATAGTTGTATCCACAGGGTCTTCGGTGATTGCAATGACGTCCTCCTGACATGCACAGCATGCCAGTGCGAAAGCGATAAGGATAAGTACACGTTTCATTGCTTTAAGGTTTCTTCGCAAAATACCAAATTCCGGGCCAAAAACAAAATCCGCGATTATTTTTTTATTTTTGTAGTATGAAGAAGATTATCCTTTGCGCGGCGATGTTTCTTGCCGCATCTGTGGCAACCGGCGCACAGTCCGACACCGTCCGTTTTGCTTTTTTGACCGACACTCACCTGTCAGTTGGCTCCAGGTCCTGCAATGACCTGCGACGCTGCATTGCGGATATCAATTCCCTGCCGGGGCTGGACTTCGCCGTGTTCGGAGGCGACATCACCGACTTCGGAGCCGACGAGGAAATATGCATGGCCAAGGCCATGATAGATTCGCTCGATATCCCTTATTACGTGGTGGCGGGCAACCACGACGCAAAATGGTCGGAGAGCGGCTGCAACACCTTCAAGAACGTGTTCGGTTACGAGCATTTCGAGTTCCGGAAGGGCGGCTGGAGGTTCCTGGGCTGCAACTGCGGGCCCGACATGCGCATGGCCCCGGCCCTGCTCCCCAAAGACAGCATGGACTGGCTGGAGGGGCTGGAGGCCGACAAAAAGAGCATCTTCTTCAATCACTATCCGCAGGACACCTCGGTGCTCAATTATTTTGAGGTCACGCGCGCGCTCAAGCGTGCGGGAGTGCAGTTCGAAATAGGAGGCCACTGGCACCAGAACCGGGCCATGAACTACGACGGACTGCCCGCAGTGCTGTGCCGCTCCACCATGACCGACCGGATCAGGCCGGCGGGATATACGCTCTTTACACTGACGGGCAGCTCCATTATTGCGTGCGAGCGCAGGCTGCCGGCAGATGGTGCCGCAGAGACCGTACAATGGTATGAACGCGAGCTGGCTCCGGTGTGTGACACGGTTAGTTACGACGCTTGCGGAATCGCATCGTCTTACCCCTGGCTGCGGTACGACGTCAACGAACAGTACCCCCAGGTGCAGGAGGTGTGGAAAAAGAGAGATAACGCCAACATAGTGGCAGGGTTTGCGCGCAAAGGCGGCCGGGCATGGTATGCAACGGCATCCGGCACGGTGCGGTGCATACGCATCCGGAACGGCAAGGTGCTGTGGAGCAGGGAGTTCCCGGGAAAAATCTTCTCCACCCCTGCGGTGAGCGGCAACCGGCTGGTGTTCGGTTGCACCGACGGCTGCATCTACGGCCTGAGCGCCCTTACGGGCAGAGAGATATGGAGCGTGCGGGCAGATAAATCCGTACTGGCGTCGCCTGTGATACGTGACGGCGTGGCTTATATCGGGGCGTCGGACGGAAAGTTCCGGGCCATTAAATTGCGCACTGGCGCGCCTGTGTGGACCTTCGACGGAGTTCAAGGCTTCGTGGAGTGCCGGGCGTATTTAGACGATGAGCAGGTGGTATTCGGCAGCTGGGCTGGAAAGCTTTGGTCGCTGGACACCCGCACCGGAGAGCTTCAGTGGACCTGGAACTGCGGCAAGAGTTCGCGCATGTACTCCCCCGCCGCCACCTGGCCCGTGAAGGCCGCCGGACGCATCTTCATCGCCAATCCCGACAGAAAGGTATATGTGCTTGACGCAGCCACCGGAGAGCAGCTGTTCAGCGTCGACGGCGGGCGCGAAGCCATAGGCCTGAGCGCCGACGGCAGCACCGTGCTGGCCAAGACCATGTTCAACACCTCGTATGCTTTCAAGGCGGATGTGCCGGTTCCTGAAGGCGGCTCGCTGCTGGATTCGGCGCTGCTCTGGCGCGTGCCCAACGGCATGCATTACGAGATTGGCCCTACTCCATTGGTCGAACTGGACGGCAGCGTGCTCACACCGTCGGACAAGGGGAACCTGCATGCGTTCTCGCTTGAGGACGGCTCGCTGCAGTGGTGCCACAAATTCTCGCTGGCGCTCATCAATCCCGTGGAAGCATGGAAAAAAGGCCGAAGCAAGTACATACTCGCCTCGGCCATGGACGGCACAATCGTGCTGTTGAAGTATTAGGATTCCTTTTCGGGCTCCTTGAATTCCTTCCTGGCTTTCTTTACCAGATCCTCGCCAAAGGCCACCCAGAGGCATGACAGGATTCCGCCAAGGAAGAAGAAGATTATGCACACCTTGGCCCTGCTGTTCGACGGCATCAGAGGCACCGAAGCGGGTTGAACCACGGCATATACAGGCTTCACTTCCTGGATCTTCGCCTTTGCAAGCTCACGCTGCTGGGCCATCTGGGAGTAAATCTGGTTGGCCAGGTTGGCCTCGTCCTGCAAACGCTGACGGGCACTGCTAACCGACTGGAGGATAACGCTACGGTCGTAGTCTACGCGGGCCGCATAGGCCGACTGGGCCTTAACCAGCTTGCGGTACGCCTCGTCGGCAAGCTCCACGTAATACTCGTAGTCGGCGGTTGCCTTCTTGGTACGGTACTCGGTCACGAAGTCCTGGAGGCGCTGGCACACGGTATCGGCCACCTGCTTCACAATCATGGGGTCGTCCATCACAACATTGATGGTGGTGACGCCGGTCTTGTTGTTAACGGTCGTATTGATGGCAGAACGCAAAGCCTTGATTGCCAGGCCCTGACGGGGAGTGAGGTCTTCAGGATCTATCACGCTGTCGTCGTACAGATACTTGGCATCGGCCTTTTCGCGCTTTGCGGCCTTCCTGGGGCTGAGCGGCTTATCGCGCTCCAGCAAATGCAGGAAAACCGTAGTGGTGTCGGGCTTCACGCCCTGGACTTCCAGTTTGCGGGGCACGAAAGGAGTCACGGGCACCTCGAGCAGCGAGCACAGGAAAGGCGTGCTGGAGCTGATTTCCGGGAACAAAGTGATATTGAGTGCGTCCGGAGTGCTGTTCAGCGTCATGTTGCCAACACCGAGCATGCTGGCAAGGGTTCCCAATGAACCACTGGAGCGATTCTGGAGCTCAGGTGCAAGCGTCATGGTCACGGTATACGTGCGCTTCATCAAAAGCGCATAGGTCACGCCAAGCACACAGAAGATGAATGTCACCAAAAAGATGAACTTCCAGCGCTTGACCAACTTTCGGAGAATCTCCATCCAGTCGATGGACATCTCGTCGTCCTGGACCTGTTGAATCTTGTTCTCTTCCATATTACATTATTTATACCTGTCCAATGCAACAAATAGATATGCAGCAGACATAGCCACAGTGCCAAGAGCCGTAACAGCCTGAGTACTACGTTCAAAAGCCTTGTCGGTTATGCCCTCCGGTTTCTGACGCTGCGGTACCACAATCTCGTCGCCGGGGAGCACCTGGGTACCCAGTCCCATCTTTTCGGAAGTTCCGTTCATGTGCACCACATAAGACTTGCCCTTCTGGGCGCGGGCGGCAAATCCACCGCAATCATTAACATAGCTTCTTACGCTCTTGCCGCTTTCGTAGCTGATTACCGACGGCATCATCACACAACCCATCACTCGCACGGTGTTGCGAACCATAGGGATGTCGAGCACGTCACCCTCCATCAGTTCGATATCGTACTGGGAGCCGGGATTGGTAAGGGCCTTGTCGAGCTGAATTGCAACCTGATAATTGGATGCAACCTGGTTGCGGTAAACATCTGCGGTATCAAGCTGCGAGCGCGAATCGTCGTTACGATACTGAAGTATTTCCAGCAACTGCCTGCGCTCGTCTTCTCCCATGTTGCGGAACAGACGGGCACCCTTGAGATATGCGTACTTGGTAACTCCGCCAGCCTTGTTCACAAGGTCGCTGAGGCGCTCGTTGCGGGTTGTGAGGGTAAAGCTGCCGGCAAAGTTGGCCTCGCCGGTAACGGTCACATGTGTCTGCACGTTATAGGAAGGGCTGTAATGAACAATCACTTCGTCGTAAGGCTGCAGATAGAACTTCTCGCCTTCGCTGCCTTCGAAGTTGCCATCGACACTCATGCTTATGAGCTCGCCAACCTCGTCCATACGGAGCAGGCCGTTGGCATCGCGCTTGCGGCGGGATACGTCCACACGTGCAAGCGAAGCGCCTTCCTTAAGGCCGCCGGCCATGATGATAAGGTCCTCAACCGTTGTGTTCTCGGCAAAGGGGAAAGTACTCGGGTTCACCACCAGTCCTGAAATCGTCATGGTGCCACGCTCCTGAATGTCGGCCTTGCTGGTGATAAACAGCTCATCGTTCTTCTGCAGATCGATGTCGGGATCGAGTCCGTCCAGAACCCTACCCAAGTTCAGGGAAATAACTTCCCTGGTCTTGTCTTCATGCTGACGGTGCAGAACGGCACGGGTTGTAAAGGCGTCGGGCAGCAGGCCGCCGGCCTTTGCCACCAGGTCGCGTACGGTATTTACCTTGCCGCCAAGCTCATACATGCCGGGCTGATAAACGGCACCGGTAATGTTGATACGGTTCTCGTAGAACGAATTGAGCTTGCCAACGGTTACCTGATCGCCGTCCTTCATCTCGAATTTGCCAAAATCTGCCACCTCTATGGTACGGATCTCATAATTCTTGCCGCTCTGGCGCATAACGGTAATGTTGTCGGTAAAGGCACCCGCAGCAAACCCGCCTGCATACTTGATGAGGTCGGCAAGGGTTTCGCCGTCCTTCATCTCAAAGCTCATGGGGCGCTTCACCTGGCCGCCTATCCTCACGAGGCAAGTGTAAGGCTTGACCATAATCACGTCGCCCTCCTCAAGGCGCATGTCGCTTTCACGCGTACCGTTCAGCAGGAAGTCGTACACGTCCACGGTGCCCACAACCTTGCCGCCACGGTTGACGGTGATATTGCGTAGGGACCCCGGTTCCACCACGCCTCCTGCCAGATAAAGGGCATGGAATACGGTGGAGAATGCCGACAGCACATAGGTTCCGGCATTGCTCACGTCACCAAGGATATTCACCTGGATGGTCCTGATCTGGCCGAGGCTGAGGCGGATGTCTGTACGGCCGGAACTGCGGTTAAGACCACCGTAAATGCCCGACAGCTTGCGCTTGAGGTAAGTATTGGCCTCGTCGATTGTCATTCCGTTCAGATACACGGGTCCGAGTATATCCACGCTGATACTGCCTTCGGGCGAAATCTTGTCCCTCAGGGTAACCTGGTTGGCTCCGAAGATATCGATAATCACCTCGTCGCCGGGGCCCAGCTTGTAATTCTTAGGCGTTGCCAGATTCTCGCTCGGAGCAAAGTTCAGCGCCTTGTTGCGGAACACGTCGCGTCCGAACACATTGTCGCCGGTAGTCTCGGCAAACGACTCGGGAGCCATCTCCACTTCAGCTGAAACGCTGTGGGTGCGGTCCTCCGCCACTGCAGTGGACTTGGCCTGGGCCACGCCGGTCTGCTGGCTCTCGTACAGGGCTTTCACCCTCTCGGCCTGGGCACGGTCGACGCCGCGGGCGGCGAGTTCGGCAATCATGGAATCCTGCGATTTGCCCTGGGCGAGTCCGTTCTTCACATACTCCAGCACCTGGACATCGGTCATCGAGCTCTGCGCCACGGCACAAATGCCGCACAACGCAAAGGCTCCAATCAAAATCATCCTTTTGAATATCATATTCATAATGGTTTTAGTCCACAAATATAACAATATTTGTCGGATTATCCTTCGTATTCCTTCATGGCCTTCACAACCCTGGGCGAAAGACGCAATATCGCATACATCGTAGGCACCGTCATAAGGGCGAAGGCAAGGTCCATCACGCTCACCGCCACGTCGAGGGTAATCACGCTGGCAATCAGCAACATAAACAGGTAAAAGATGTCGTATCCGCGGGCCGCTTTCGCACCAAAAAGGTACTCCGCGCAAGTGCGTCCGTAATACGAGTACGAGAACATGGTAGAGAAGGCAAAAACAATCACCATCACCATGAGCAGATACTGGCCCACATAAGGGATGAGCACATCGAATGAGCCCAGAGCAACGGAAAGGCCCTTCACCCCTTCCACATGATAGCAGTCGGCAACCAGGATGGGGATGGCGGTAAGCGTACACACCAGCCCGGAATCTATTGCCGGCCCGAGCATGGCCACATATCCCTCACGCACCGGCTCCGCATTACGTGATGCTCCGTGCATCATCATTCCGGTACCCACGCCGGCCTCGTTCACCAGCATTGCCCGGCGAGCGCCGGTGACCGCCACTCCGGCCAGGCCGCCCAGGCCTGCCTTAAGGCTGAACGCGCCCTCGAATATGCTTGCAAACACTCCGGGAATCTTGTCCAGGTTGGTAACGATAACTATCAAAACCAGCGCAAAATACACCGCAACCATGGCAGGCACAAGCTTCGACGACACCTTGGAGATACGCTGCAGGCCACCCAGCACCACCAGCGACACTATTGCAGTAATAACCGCACCTATCCCCAGCCGCAGCCACACTGTTGGCTCCACCTGCGGCATGAAAACAGTCGTCACCGCCTCAACAAGCTGGTTCGACTGCATCATACACAGGCAGCCCACCAGGCCCACCGATGCAAACATCATCGCCAGCGGCTTGAATTTGGGGCCGAACGCTTCGGTTATCACGTACATCGGCCCGCCCTTAACCTGTCCGTCGCGAGTCCGGCCTTTGAACATAATCGCAAGCGTGCCCTCGAAAAACTTGGTGGCCATACCGAACAGGGCGCTCACCCACATCCAGAATATGGCTCCGGGGCCGCCCACCACAATCGCTATGGCCACGCCGGCAATGTTCCCCAGCCCCACAGTGGCGCTGATGGCACTCATCAGGGCCTGGAATGAACTGATCTCCCCCGCCCCGGTCTTCCTCGTTTTGAGCGAGCGCACGGCAGTACCCAGTTTGCGGATCGGCACCGCCCTAGAGTATATGAACAGGAAAAGCCCGCCGCCCACCAGCCAGATGAACAGCGGATACCCGCATACGAAGTCTGAAATCTTTATTATCAAGTCGTGCATCTCAATGTCATTTAGTGGGCTCCATGTGCACAATTATGTGCGAATCCTTGCCAAAGCGGTCGCGGAAACGGCGTTCCACGTCGGTGGCTATCTCGTGCGCCTCATCCAGGGTCATCTGCCCGTCCAGGCGGATGTGGACCTCGGCGGCAATGCGGTTGCCTATCCTGCGGGTGCGCAGGTTGTGCGGGTCGGAAACGCCCTCGACGTTGCTGATCAGCGACAGCATGTCTTTCTCCGTCTCCGAGGGCAGGGAGCTGTCCGTCAGCTCGCCGAAACTGGGCCCTAGCAGGTCCCAGGCCACCTTCACCAGCATCGCGCCCACCACTATCGACGCCAGCGGATCCAGCACCGTCCAGCGGTTGCCAAGTATGATGGCCCCTCCGATACCTATGGCCGCGCCAATGGAACTCAGCGCATCGGACCGGTGATGCCATGCATTCGCCTCGAGCGCCGGCGAACAGAGCATCCGCCCCTTATAGCGAGTGTACTGGTAAAGCACTTCCTTCACAAGAATTGATATCAGCGCTACCCAAAGGGCCACCTTTCCGGGCGACGGGATATCCTCACCCTGCAGCCACCGGGCCAGCTTGAAAGCACCCGATACAACGATCCCGACTGCCGCGGCTCCCAGTGCCAGGCCGATGAACAGCGTAGCAAGGGTTTCATACTTGCCGTGCCCGTAGTCGTGATCCTCATCCTGCGGCCGTGCCGAAACCCGCACGAACACCAGCACCACAATATCGGTCACGAAATCCGACAGCGAATGCACCGCATCCGATATCATCGCCGCCGAATGCCCCATCACTCCCGCCACAGCCTTCAACCCCACCAGCAGCACATTCACAACACTCCCCTGCAGCGTCACCCGCGATATTTCGTCTTCTCGTAGCATAAATCTTTTCCACGAAGTTAACCATTACTCTCAATATAACAAAACATTTTTCGAGAGTCTGCAGCAACTGGTCTTTTTCGTATAAACAAACAACCTGAGCGGGAAAAGTAGTATCTTTGATGCGTGAACACCGAACGACATCCCTTCCAGCCCTTCCTGCCGGAGAACGCGCGTATTCTGTTTCTGGGGAGTTTCCCGCCCCAGCCGCATCGCTGGTGCATGCCGTTTTACTATCCGAATTGGATCAATGATTTCTGGCGGATCATGGGGCTGATTCATTTTTGCGACAAGGAGCACTTTTGTGTGCCGGGGGAAAAGAGATTTGATGAGGCGGCGATTAGGGAGTTCTGCACTCGGGAGGGCCTTGCCTTCTACGACACGGCCTGCGAAGTTAGACGATTGAAGGACAATGCCTCCGACGCGTTTCTGGAAGTGGTGACACCCACGGACATCCTTGCGCTGCTGACACAGATTCCGTCCTGCCACGTCCTCGTCACCACCGGCGAAAAAGCCAGCACCATCGTCTCCCAGACCTTCGGCTGCCCCGTCCCGCCGGTGGGAGGACACGTTGTCATTTCGACCAAGGCCGAAGACCGCGTGGTGAAATCTCTCACCTTCTACCGCATGCCCTCCACCTCCCGCGCCTATCCCCTGCCGCTGGAGAAAAAGGCCGAGGCCTATCGTCAATTATTCTGATGCGGGCACAAAAAAGGCCGATGCCTTAGCATCGACCCTCTTCCAGTATCAGCCGTAACTGGTATTATTTACCCATATCACCTTCATCCCCGTCATCAAAATATCAAGGATTTATTAGATAAACAATAATTATCAGGGAAATATTAGATATTACCATATCTCATTCTGGAACGATTCCCGAGTTTGTCTACGGAATTTGAACGTAATGACACGCCCAGCCCAACATAGCATCCCTCTACAGTCACATCTGTCAAAACGGAGAGCCTTCTACAATGGACTGCACAACTGTTTTGATTTCATCAGGGACCTCCTCGGGCTCAAAAAAAGGAACAATACTTAGGGCATTGAATCCCACTCCGTACTCTGTTTGCGACCAGGCAGACAAATGTTTTAGATAATCCTTTCCGGGGACCACACCCATCGGATTAACCCATCGTTTTTCCAATATCTTCTCTGCTTTTTGTTTAACCGTTTTAAACGCAAGCGCATTATCCTCTTCTAGAAGACTGGTGGCAATATTATCAAGGACAGTCTCCTTCTCTTGATTTGCCAATTCTGTCATCTTATCTTTGACAATTTCTAATGACACCTTCCCTTTTCGTTTTTTCGCTGATATAAAACGAGTTATAGCCTCAGGGGACAACACATAGTTCTCTATCTCCTTCCTTCGCCAGATATGGAGATTAATATGCTTATCGATAGCCTCTTGTCTTCTTGACTCTAGAATCTCTTCTGAATGGTAATCTGAATCAAATATACAGTAGCAAATTACATGTATTTGATTTGAGTTAAAAAGGCCGGCAACGGCCACTGCTCTTTGCCAACCGCCCCATCCTTCTACAAATGATTTAGGAAACGAACTGATAGCATTAAGCCCTTTGGGATAGAGGACCGCCTGAAATTGAGATAAAATTAGACGATCCGTATCACGCCCCTCCCAAATCATAAATCGGTGGGAAATAAATAATCTGGAGAGATCAATATTGAAGATACTGCCCATCTCCTCAACCTGCTTTTGAAGAAGAGAATGGCTTCCTACTGATTTGACAACTCTCCTTTTGTTATTTACAGGAATAATATTTTCTGGCAAGACCTCCTCCATTATTTCAATAGAGTGTGTAGCGACAATCAATTGTGAGAACATATGTGAGACAAGCCTGATTAAGCGACGTTGAAGGTCAGCGTGCATATATACATCAGGCTCATCCAGAATGACAACAGAATCTTCTGTGCACTGTGAAAGAAACCACATACATTGGACCCACATTTGTAAGCCATGTCCCATCCAACCTATTTCTGCAGTAAAGTCATGATTCCTAACCAGGAACTGCAATAACTGCCCCTCATCACTGAATGTTGTTTCCACCGGGTTAACCTGAAGACCTTCCCAAGTTGACTCCACAAGTTCCTTAAAATGTGGATATTTATCTTCACAATAGTACAATTGATTCCGGAAATTTCTTGAGGTCAACCGCGTATTTCTATTCTGAACCACCGTTGACCGACTTATCACTTTCTCATTCTCCATCAAGGCCGATATATGAGGCAAGACCTCCACCGGCGGAAATGCCAATTGTCTAGTCTCCCTAACGCTTCTAACAGGAACGCCATCCTTCCCTACCAGAAGAGCAAATATTGATAGTCTCTCCCCAACATATGCTCGAATTGAGCACCCATTTGAGAAAAAGGCCTCTATAACTGCCGGAGGGTTTCCGTACATATTAAAGATTCCTTTATCTGATATATTTTGATTCTCCATGCTAGGAGAAACTCCGTTGTCTGACTCATTGGTAACCCACTCCGGCGGCCTAATAAAAGAGAGATTCCGATACTTACGAACAACAGTTGAAATTATTTTCAATGCCTCTATAAGTGTAGATTTACCTGCATTATTACGACCGACAAGAATAGAGACATCTTGAAACACTACCGTTGTATTCTCAAAACAGCGGAAATTCTTTACCGTTAGTTTCTTTATCATTTATTTCCTCCTGAACATTTATATCGCATCCTTATCAAATATATTGATTTTGAAATATTCAAACAAAAACAGCGGGAATCCATTCAACACAGCAATCTTCTCCCCGTCACACAGATACTTCCCGCATTGCCCTTCAAATATCCGCAGTTGAGCAACTGTCTCTTTATCCTCCGGCACGGTGTCCCGCCCGGTGCATATATAACACGCCTTTGACGTATGCTGATGCACTAGCATAATCCAGTTGTCTTTAACCCTAAGATACTCTTGTTTTCCGAGCCTATGTCGGCCGCCATCCGGCAACTCTATAAAATCCAGACTCCCGTAATAACTAAACTCCCGAGCAATATCCTTAAAGGACCGAGCCATGCAGTCGCATCGCGAAACAGTATACTCCACAAAATGCTCATCAGGAAGCTCCTTCGTATAGCAGAGAGACTCCACCATCGGATAGCTAACATACAACTTCCCATTATCAGTCTCATCGTCAAACATCTCCAGCATTTCCCGTAGCCGCTGGTTCATTTCCTCCAGCGTCAGATTCTCGTTTTGGAAGTCGAAATCGAAGAACAAATAGATTTCAGAGAAGTCCGATGAGCGGGCATTATCAGGCAGGCCATTGGCCTTGTTCTCCCTTAACACGGAGACGATGTCGCCATCGCCATCGAACTCCTGCAACTGCCGATACAGTTCATATATGTTGTTCCCGAAGGAGCAGACAATCCTTTCCCCCTGGCCGAAGAACAGGCGCTCCAGCGTCCTGAAAACCCTCGGTTCCCTCTCTGCCCCTTCAAAAACAAACAATATCATACCTTGAACGCGTTACCTCTGAACATCTTCTCGATATTGTGGCCAAAGCGGAGTTCCTTCTCCGTGCAGTCCACCAACGGCTTAATCTTGTTCTCGTTGAGAATAAAGTTGCAGTCCGGCCTCAGCAGGTCGTTCGTCATCAGGTAGGTGTTGTGAGAAGATGTGAAAACCTGGCAATCCTTCTTGAACAGGATCTTGCAAACCTCAAACGCCAGTTTGAAGTGGTAGAAAGCATCAAACTCATCGATGAAAACGAAGGTCGCCTGACCCATCCACTGCATCCAGAAATACAATAGTTCCAAAGACCTAGTACCAGTGGAAATGATATCCTTGAATTGAATTCGTTTTTTGTCTATTAGACAGAACAAGACCTTTTCGCCTGTTCGCGGGGGAGCAAACTCAAAACTCTGGTCACTAATATTCACAAGGAAACGGCGAAAATCATCTATCAACTTGTTTTTGATAATATACTCCTCAAAATCGTATATACCTGTTGCCAGTCCAATAAACTCACGCACATCCAGATTCCTGAACCATAGCATCCCATTCACGAACTGCTGCATCTTAATCAGATAATGATCCTTTGCCAACGGTATGGACATTAGGAGGAAGTTCACGATGGGGATATTATTGGCATTGTCTGCCAGGTTATGCTGGATGGTTTTATCAATGGGGAAAGCCACCGTGTCAATGCTAAACTTCCCATCAGCACGTTTGAACACTGGTTTCCCATCAACCACCATTGCCTCTGCGGTCATGATACCGTGATAGTCCTTGGAATAAGTATACTCCACAGTCTGCCCATCAAAACGGAACACATATTCAAACTCCACCTTCAGGTTAGGATCTCCTGCATAGGTAAAGTTGGCATAGTAATCCGCCTTCTTCCATTTCTGGGAAAGATGATTGACGATATCGAATATCGCGAGACTGAAATTGGTCTTTCCGGAGCCATTGGGACCATAAACGATACCATTCTTGATGATATCATCCTTAATGGCATACAGATTAAAGTTAAAGTTGCTGTGCCTTGTGAGGTCCAGCTCAATCTTTTCCTTAAATCCCCGGAAATTTTTTACGGAAAACTTAGCAAGCATAGCTCATTTCTTTTATTTCTCTCGCAAATATAGTAACTTTTTTTGAGAATCCGTAATTTTTTTACGGATATTTGCAATTGCGCACAAAAAAGGCCGATGCCAAAGCATCAGCCCTATATAACATGTTTACATCACCGCTTCTTTTAAGAGTTCATATATCCGGCCTTTCTTCCACTGAGTGGAACGGTGTTGCCGCTGAATGGCAGCGAGGCGCCAGAGGAGACGACGGGTATTGATGACTTGCAGGTTGTGGTAATAGTGGAGCCTAGGTAGACGACATCTTTGGAGCGAATCTGCGACAGGCGGTCATCAAAGGCGCCGGGCGTTCCAAAATAGTCTGGGTAAATATCGTCATATGCGGCCTTGTGGAATGAATCCAGGACCGTGTATGTGTCCACCCGGCCATTCCAGGTACCACCGATGACTTCAGCGTCCGGGGAGACTTTGGAGAGTTTGTCGATTAGGTCACGGGATTTCATGGTAGATCGTTTAATAAATTTGCGATTATCGCATTATTATGAAATGCTTTCGTTAGGCAAATGTTTCATCTAACCCACATAGACCTCCACAATTTCAAAGAATGTCCCACACTCACGTCTTTTCATAAACTCTATCGCTTCATCCTTACTTTCAAAATAGTGGATTTCATGGGGCATAGATGCTCTATAAGAGAACTGAAGGCCATATTCCGTTTTTTGCAGATAGGCTGGCATATCATGACCGTTCACACACACCTTTCTTATTGCATACTTTATTTCCATAACACTTAAAACTTATCAATTATCTTTGCTATGTCCTTTTCTACCATCACAGTTCCGTCATCATCAATAAAAATATGGCCTTGTGATGTCTTCCTTTGACAAACGATACCATCTTCAGAACTCATATTATTGTCCCCTTCGCAATAGTCAGTTGAGCTATATCTGCTATCCACATTTCGATTGTCGTCATCATTTGCTTTTTCGGAAACGATATTAAGCTTTTTAGTCTTGCCGTTTCTCATAGCATCAAAAAGTGCCGTACTAAATGAAGAACGGAGACCATGATGAGGGCACACTAGGAAGTCAACGCCCTGTCCAATTTTCTTTTTGATTTCATTGTTATACTCAAGTAGTTTCTTCATTCCCTCCTTTTGAATATCTGCCGCAAAGAATATCCTATAACCAGAGTGAATATACAGAACAATTCCTATATTATTAGTATAGCTTTCGTCTTTAAGTGTTTCATCATTCTCCACCCATCCAGGGTAAATAAACCCAATTGTCATCCGTGATGGATCGCATGACCTCAATGGAAGACATCTACCTTTATATGCCTCTTTTACGTTCTTTACTTCTTCACTCGTTGGATCGTCGACAAGGCTCCAATTAACGTTTTTATATTTCTCCTCCCCTTCCGACAGATCGTTTGGCGTGGTATACAGCGTGTAATGAAACCTTTCATTCATGGCATTCAGATCAGTAATATGGTCCCTGTGAGGATGCGAGAGGAACAATTGATCTATAGTATAATAATCCTTTTTTCCTTCTCGCCTTTCAAATAATGGAATTAGAAAATCATTCACTGGTGAGAAATCATTACTCTTTCCAAGATCAAAAACAATTCTTTTGTTTCCTAACTCAATATAGGCACTCAACGCTGGCCCAACATTAAATACGACTACTTTCATATGCTTTTATTATTTGTTTTTATATGTACCTGTAAACGTTGCAAATAAATACTTGGCATAACTCCATCCTCTGGTTTCAAGCAACAGATAACAACCAACCATCAACAACAACTGAATCAATAATGCTATCACTATAGCCCACCATGACAACCAATCACAAAAGATATTCGTGATACCCAGGCTCATTATGAGGATAATACTCCATACCCCAGCACCAAGATAGTTGCGGCAAAAACCAAACTCTATGTTATACTGTTTCAATAACTCGTCACCACGACAGTTTTGCCTGATTTGGGATACCACATCGGCTATCTTCTGCTTAGCCTTTTCCGGATCCATCTGTTCCTCCTTTTGAGTTGGCAACTTGATGCCAAATGTGTCTTTTACCTTTGCAGCAATCTCCTTGTGGTACTCTGGCGACATTGCCGCATTCTCCCACATAAGCATCTTGGTTGTTGGCATTTCAGTTTCGTCTTTCCTGAATAGCGGATATTGAAACAACCACTTTGACGTTTCTCTAAATAGTTCACTTGCAAGATAACCTACAGACAGACTCACCAAACTAGTTCCTCCTATCATCCACGTTATCCACTTTACATTACCCGCCACCGCTTGATACGTAGAAAGCCACTCACCAATACACATGGCAAGCAATATGCACATTGGGAGCACTCCCAAAATTGCGGGATAGACCCTTGCGACTCTTATGTATTTATTCATCATTAAAAACACTATTAAATTGTGACTATTATCTCTCTGTTACACGTCCGAGATAACCATGATTCCCCAGTTCTTTTCTAAAGAGATCAGGCTGGTTTGACGTTTCACCATTTCAACCAGCCTGATTAGGTTTCTACATCCAAGAAATACTTCTTAGGTAATAACACAACAACTAACCAAGTTCTTTAGTCGCCTTTCTTGTGGATATGCGGTTTCAACGAAGGAGTGTTACCAGGCGTTTCCTTATTGTCACGGCGACGTTTGTCAGGCTTCCCTGTTGACTTGGCGATAGGCTTTGGACCAGGTTTAATTCCCATAGTTGTCAAAGATTATCAGTGGAACAATTCTGGTTTCTGGAGCCAGCCAGGCAAACCCTCGCTTTTTAACAGGAGATTTGCGTCCCGCTTTTGCCGCAAATGTATAACCTATTTTTCATTTTTACAAGTTCTTGCGCGTTTTGCACATAGAAAGTTATCAACAACGAAATTAACAATATCGTATTTACATTTATATGTAATATCCAAAAATAGATATTAGCACAGCGCCGGCCATGCCTATCCCCGGATTTTACATATTTGCGTAAATTCCTGAAATAAATTTGGAGAATTCGGAGAAAAACCCGACCTTTGATGTCCCAATAATATGGCTTTATGATACAAGAATTCCGCGTGTCCAATTTCTTATCCTTTAGGGATGAGACCGTACTGAGTTTCGAACCTGTGGGTGACGGTCGCCGGGGTAAGGCCCCCAAAAAAGGGAAGGACCATCTTGTATGCAAAGTCAACGACAAGATAGAACTCTTGCGGCTGGCTGTTTTCTATGGTGCCAATGCTTCGGGGAAAACCAATATCCTTAAGGCCATCAATTTCCTGGTCTTGTTCTGCAAAAAACGCGAGGCGAAAGCTAATGCTCCTACCGGCGTAACCCCCTTTATGCTAAACAGCATAACACGTAATCAGCCATCCAAGTTTAATATCCGTTTTTTTGTTGACGGCGTGCGGTATTGGTACAGCCTGGAAATAGATCCAAGACAAGTCATCTCGGAAGCACTTTACGTGTATAAGAATAATAGTCCGCAGCCTACTTCGGTGTTTAAAAGGGCTCAGAACTCTATTGAATTCAACGCCTCCGAGAACACGATTTCAGCCACTGCTAAAGAACTGTTGCAACTCCACTGTCTCTCTAATCTTCCTTTCTTTGCATCTAAGGCCAGAGTCAATATCCAGTTGAATTACGTTGACCCTGTGATGAAATTTTTCGAGGATTCTTTCATGGATAGTGAAATTGAGAATGATATTCTCTTTACTGCCGCAGAACAATTTGTATCAACCACTCCGGATGTAAAGGATCATATCCTTGCTTTCTTAAAGGAGGCGGATTTCAATATTTCTGGCATTACATCCCAGAAAGAAGAGGTGTTGATACCAGAAGGGCTACGTAATGCTATCCTCTCCGATTCCTCTACCCCTGCTCCAGTAAAGGAGCAATTAAAGGAAAAGGCTTCTTTCAATAGAATAAAGACTATGTTCACTCACAAGGTGAACAACAATGGCATCATTGAGGAATACGAGTTCTCCAGTCAGGAGCAATCGTTGGGCACCCGCCGTATCTTTGGTCTCGAAAGTTACCTTTATTTCATGGAGGAGACAGATAATGTGGCTATCCTGGATGAGATTGATTCTTCATTACATCCGGACCTGGTGGATTTCGTGCTCAGCAAGTTCGCCAGATACCGTAACAGTGAATCACAGTTAATAATAACAACGCACTATACCGGATTGCTTGACAATTCGGATTTACGTGATGATTGTTTTTGGATTACGGAGAAAGACAAGACGGGAGCTTCCTCCATTCGATCTGTTGGAAAGATCAAAGATGCTAGATTAGCATCAAAAGAAAAGGGATACCGCCGTGGGAAATTGGGCGGCACCCCTGATATCAAAAAAGAAACTGAAGGGATCTTTGACTTCGTTGAAGGAAAGGAGCTTTCGTTGTTTGACGTTTAGGTTTTCCCCGCTCCGGCACAGCGTCGCTGTCGCGCCGCAGAGCCTTCCGCTCCCCCCGCAGAGAGGCCGCACGCCAGGGCGTGCGCCCACTCTGCCTAAGCCACCGCACTCATTTCATTTTTTTGCAATTCTCGCATTTTTATTAAATGTCAGACATACTGGTTCACCCTCCTATTCTCCTCAATCTTCCCAAGCAGCACCTTAAACTTCTCCACTCTCTCCCCCTTCATCTCCCCCTTATTCATCAGCTTCCTATTATGCTTAATCCAATTAAGAATATCGTGCTCTTCTAAACGATGACGCGACGGATTTCTATGGTTCAACTCCATGAACTCCATCGCTTCCTCGTACTGCTTCATCCACCGTTCATCTTGGGTCATTATCGTAAATAATATCAAATGATTAAAGAGCATAAACTAAGATACAATCAGATGAGTAATCACTCCTGAAATGATCCCTAATACAATTGTACCTAATACTGTTATTAGAATTAGATTTCTAACCTTACCTAGCCTGTTTAAGTATTTCACTTGCTCTCCTATTGCAAAACCTCCTTCTGGATATAATTTCCCGACGACCCATCTTACTATAAACACTGACACTACGGCACAAATAGCAGAAATTCCATTAAGGAACAACATATTATATGTCTTATCTGCAAGTTGAGTTTTATCTGTCAGAGTAAAATAGGAAAATGCTGCTATTGCATACAATAAAATCCAAATAACAATATAAACAGGCGTTTTATGAATCCACCATAAAGGTTCTTGGGCATTCTTAACAAACTCATCAATCCTTTGGCTATAGAACACTATATCCTTCTCCTCCATATTGTTTAGGGTTAGGATACATGATTTATCAAATTTAGACAAATCGAATAAAGAGACAGAGAAGTCTTTATAGAACGAACGCTCTCGATGTTCTTTATTCCCGGAAATAACAATTTTGATAATACGCCTAGATTCAGGGTTGCTATAAGATAGGACCTCTTCTTTGTCACTCAAACTGTAGTTGGCACCATCCAATGTATATATTTTATATTCAACATCTACAAAACTGTCCTCTATGAAAGAGGCGATATAATTAAAATGCTCCTCGTTGATAATCAATGAACGATCATAAGATTTTGTTAATTCTCCAATCATAATTCTAGTATTTATCATGCACAAACAACCCTGATATCCGCGCCAGCAACACCTCTGCCTCAACCTCAGTCTCTTTCGCCTTCACCCTCATATTGGTATAGGCAATATACACGAGGAAGGCCTTGAGAATAGCCATATCAAAACTCTCTGAAATCAAATACTCGCCATTTTGAATAAGCATGTACCCAGAAACAGCCAGAAGTACGAAGTACAGCAAATACAAGATAAAAACCATATTACTGGGATGTGCCAGATAAAAGGCCAGTTGCTCCCTGTGCGATTCATAATCATGATTCCCCCAGTTCTTCAATGGAGAATGCCTGATAATCCATTTTGTCACAGGATAAACGGAACTAAGCACTGAGCCAACGACTATCACAATAAAAGCGATGGTCTCAGGTTTAAAAGCAAGCCATCCTATTTTTGCTAGACCTGTCAGGATAATAGCCGGCACCCCAAAGGCAAATAAAACAATAAACAAGTAGGTCCCAGCTATCGTTATAAAAGGATGAGCCAAAGCCACCAGCAGATAAACGAAAGCAATCGGCAACGACACTGTGTTCTTACATGCCCTCGTAACCCTTCCTGGCAACAGCCTGGCAATCCATCCCACCATCTCGTAAACAACGATATACCCTGCAATTACCAGCAATAGCCACCACCCCAATCTCATAATCAGCCATAATACACCGCAGAATGCGCCCCCGCCAACGAGAATGATAGCAAAGATGTACACCCAAAGCTTGGCTTTAACTGGTAATTCTAACTTCTCCATGAATCTATGCCATCGCCTTGGATGAATTGTTCGTATATGCTCTTGATTCCCGGAAACGACATGGGTTATATTGCATTCATAGTACCCTTCCGTCTTTTTATTAGGTTTATGATACTCTATAGGATACTCCCATACTTCGCCGTTCTTTAGCAAAACTAGAAAACACCTGCCTGTGATGATGGCATACGTCCCTTTAGTATCATAATGCACAAAACTCTTCACCACTTCAGTACCAGCAGCCATTGCCTCCGCCGCCACCATATCATCCATCAGTTTATGAACAGTCTTCTCTATGACCGCTTCATTCGCCTTTAAAGGAATTGTTGTCCACCACAAGAAGAGAAAGAAGAACAGAATGACGTTCGGAGCAAGCGAGTAATAGCTCCCATGAATGAAGTACTCCACCCCAGTGCCAACAGCGAGCAATATGGCCGCCAGAACTATTATCCATGGCTTTTCAAACACCTGCCGTTCTGCAAAACGGAAGCATTTATTGCCGTTACTTGTCTGCCAACGTTCGTCCTGGGTCATTTCAAAGAATCATTAAGCATCAATCCCCGCTTCCTTATTCCGTTTGCTGCAATTCGCGTAGTTCTTCTTGTTTCTCTTTCAACTGCTTTTTAAGTGCAGCGTTTACTGCCGTTAGTACCTCCTTTTCAGCCTCATGCACCAATCGAGAGACCTCCCCTACGGACTCCGAGACTACTTTTACCTTGTCATGGCATTGCTGATTGGTATCAAACACATATTGAATCTCACTAATATCCTTAAACGAGGAGGACACTTTCACAATTTCATTCATTCTCTCCAACAGCGCCCTTGAAAGCATCAGGGTTGTCTGCTGGTGGTTTAATATATCATCTATCCGTCCCTGGTACTCTTGCAGTTTAGTCAATTCACGATTACCTGTAAGGACATAATTCTTAATCTCACCAAGCTCTTTTTCTTCTTCAACACACTTCTTGGTTTGCTTTTCAACTGACTGTAGCTCTTTGTGGCAGGCATCTAAAACGCCATATCCCATTCTGTTCTTTGAAATCTCGTGGAAAGTATCTTCCTTGGTCGCTCCAGCGTACAAATACTTATCAATGATTTCATCAAATCTCCTTACAACCTTATTCCCGAAATTAAGTTTGAACAAAACATATAATAGAATCAAGATAGCTGCTACACAAGCAGCAAACTCGAAATCCGGTGATAGGATTTGACTCCCTGCCAATTTAAACGACTGTGTCCCAATGATGCTATAGACACCGCCCATAATTGATTCAAAAGCCACATTCACCCAAACCCAAGGCAAAATCATCTCACTAAAGAAAGATGGCACCACCTTTTCTTTTTGGCATAGGGCCAGAATGAGGACTATCGTGTATGCAATTATTACAGTAACCCATAGCCAGAAAACGAGGTTGCACCCATTTAATATGGCTATCATTATTGTGGACGTTATCGCACAAATATAGACAAAGACTATCTTCACTATGGGCATCACCTCCTTCATCATTCTCACCTTTGAGAAATCCACGGCTCGTTGCCGCTTAAAGAGGTTTACCCAAGAATGGTAGGTCAAGAAGAACGCAATGATAAATCCTGTGTTGTACAAGACCTTCACCACCTCTAACGAAGGGCTCTTACTCAACACAGCATACCCTGTACATATGGCTGTAATAATTGCACCAGCTAATGCCCAATTGTTCCACCCGTGGAATTCGCTGAGACTATTCTCTCTATCCCTCTCAGAATACAGGAATGACAGGAACTCCGTATCTGACATATTTGTGATATGCTGTGTATCCTTCATTTCTCTTAATTAATCCAAACCTCATCCTGCCTCATTCCCCCTCCTCCGCTTCAATCTCCTTGGCTATCATCTTATATCTTCCCCTTATCTCTTCTCTCTGATAGAACTCCAACAAATCCATCTTGCTCAAATACCCATCCTCCAGATACTTTGCCAGATACTTCTGGTCAAACTCTATCGAGAGCAGGCTCTTCTCTATGTTCTTCAGTATCTGCTGGTTATTCTTGATATTCATCTTCACCAGCGTCCCAATGCTCTGCACATCACGGATATCTTTCAGTAGCCGCTGGATGAGCATATTCACAAACTCCACTTCCACATTCTTCCCGTCCTTCCGCAATGCCAACCCTCGGGCAAGGTTATACGCTACTGCCAGATTCTGGTAATCAGATGCTTCATAGTCGATAATACAGATAAAACCAATACCATCCACATACGACACACCATCTACGGCACGCTGAATAGAAGCGTCCGCCAGCGTCTTGTCAAACACAATGATGCTCGCATTGGTATCCCTGTTCACAGTCGCTTCCAGCAACTGGCTCCATGCCGTGTCATACTTGTTCGATGCGATATCCGGCGAATCCACATCGCCCATCTTGATGCTCTTGTCAAACTTGCACTCAATGGCCACTTTCCGTCCGCTGCTCTCACCGCCGACGTATGCCATAATGTCGCCCGTCTTGTTATTCTTTAACAATCCTTTCGACGTTCCTGTCAGCGACACCACATCTCCCAGATGATTCCGCTCGATATACTCCTCCAGGAAATCAAGAATATCATTCTCAGCCGCCACACCCTTGATAGCCGTTTTATGGAACACCTCCTGCTTCATGTCAAACAGCAGTTTCAGGTTCTCCAACTGCACTCCCAGGTCATCTGTGGTCTTCGACAAGAAAGCTGAGAACCTGTCTTCCATCGTAGCCAGCACGCCTATCCGGATTGCGCGAAGCAGAGCCGCCTCGCGTTCTGTCTCCGGCAAGGAGTCAAAATATCTGTAAACTAGCTCGTCCGAGATTTCAAAACTATCAACCTGAACGCGCTGTAACTTATGGTCTATTCGCATACTCTATACCTGGGAATAGCGATAGCCGCCTTTCTTTATATATGCATCAAGATACCTTCCGTGAGAATCTGCTGACATCAGCCCGTCATACAAACTTTGGGGCACATCATAATACTGATATACTGCACCCGTTTTAAACTCCACTTCCAATGTCATGCTGGAAGGGTCGTAACCGATTGATAAAATGTGTGATGATGATACAAATTGTCTTTCCATAACCTTTGTCTTTTATAAATTGATTTGTTGTAATCGCCATGCTCTGACAATGTCCGGGTAGTCTTTTTCTTCTATGTTCAAGACATTATTCCATCCGCCCTTGTCATCCTTATCCGAGGATACTTCAGGATCATTGCTGTCTGGTCTTCTTGCCTTGTCAGGGAATGTAATATTTGCTCGCATGGGCATTCTTACTGCTTCTCCTACAATAATAGACTCTCCTGTTTTCAATATCGGGAGCATATTAATCAGATTCGATAAATTATCCGAGACCGTATTCGCAATTATTCCTCTGTCATTTGAATTGGTAAGTCTTAATGCTATCGTTGTACCACATTGTGACAAAATTGTTGTGTCTATTTCCGATGGGCGCTGACTCACAATCATTGCGCTGATTCCATACTTCCTACCCTCTTTCACTATCCGTCTCACAATACTTGACGCACGGCTATTATTTCCACTCCCCAAATAATTATGGGCTTCCTCCATAATAATGAGTAACGGACGATTTCTTCCTCCCTGAGACAGGTTACGTCCCCAGAACAATGAGTCATACATCACACGAAGTAGAATGCCAATAATATCATGCAGAATACTTCCTGGTACACCCGACACGTCAAAAACGGAAAGAGGCTTCTCGCCCATCCATAATTTCAGTAGGGCATGAATGTCGTTGTCTATCTTTCCATCCTTGTCTGGTACATATCCTTCTGGCTTATATGCAAAATCAAATCTTGAGTCCGTCAACTTGGCTTGTAGTGATATCAATTGCCGCTTCACCGACATTGGGGTTGCAGAAAGATAGACCCTGCTCTGCTGTTGCTCCTGATATCTTGGTAAAACAAAAGGTTCTATGCTGCCCGTACATTTCGAGCCATCTGCGTCTTGAGCAAAAGCCTCCGTTGTTTTTGTCTCATCAAAATCTTCATAGATGGCACAGAACTTTTGACCTGTTCCAGTACAAATATGAGTAGAAAACATAAGCCGATACAAATGAAGGAACAATCGTTTCAGACTGAATGGTATTGGTGTATCCACAGTAATTGCATCCTTGCTCAGATATGAGAACAGACCAGGATTCTTCTCAACTGTTAGTTTTTTCAGAGCCAACACCATTTCAGACAGCGGGAATCGGTCATTGTCAGAAACATCGCCAAATGCAAAACTCACAAATTCATCAAAACTCATTGCCCAATAGGGAACTACAAGTTTATGCTCAGTGGCATCCTCAGGGGTTATCCTGAATATATTTGCCCTGTCCTTAAACGTCTTGCCATATTCGCCATGTATATCCATCAGAATAATACGGGAAGATGGAAATTTTTGTTGGTCTATCAGCGTATTCACCAATCCGGCAACTGTTGTAGATTTGCCGGTGCCCGTAGAGCCAACTATAGAGCAATGCCTGCTTACCAACTTATTCACATCCACCAGCGCAGGTATATTCTCTGCTCCTGAGATGGTTCCTACAGAGACGAATTCTGAACCTTGCTGTCTTCCATATATGTTAACCAAATCCTCTTCCGTCACAATATGAACTTCCTGCACAATCGTCGGGTACCGCGATATCACAGGTACAAAAGGTTGCCCCAATGCTCTCGCACCTGCCGACGGAACAGTCACCCACCGGA
>JAEEGL015123234.1_pt1 | contig 55067 bp, 39 predicted proteins | sample 9134231 | NCBI WGS metagenome assembly JAEEGL01 (sample SAMN16246548, study PRJNA631951) | gut metagenome | biome: gut microbiome; feature: rumen; material: fiber-attached | host: Bos | place: Iran: Karaj | collected 2018-10
CGTCGTCACATAAGCCTCATCAAGTGACTGCTCTTCAGCGATGAATGACGTTTCGCAGCCGAAGGTGTGTACCACGACGGCACGGTTCCCCGCGTGGGCCGTGGCCGTGCCGCCCCGACGGCTCATAAAGCCGTAGCCGTCGAGGGTTCCTTTTTCCGTATCGTAGACAAGGGACCTGTATGTCGTTCCCGCGTCCATACGGCCGAGAAGCGGCAGCTCATCTTCCACCGTCATGGACACCTCGACGTTGAGGTTCTCCACGAGGAGGTCCTTCCGTGTGCAGCCGTCGGCCGCCAGGAGGGCGATGAGGGTGATGGCTATCGTGCAGGCGTGTTTCATCTGGTCTGGTTTGCCAAAGAAATGTTATTCATATACCACGGTCCATCCGTTGGGGACGCCGCTGGCTCCTGCGGGGAGCGTGACGCCGGTGGAGAGGGTAAGCGTACCGGAGGCGGCTACGCCGGCCATCCAGCTGTCCAGGGCGTTGGCCGCGCTGGTGTTCGTTGCGGACATGCGGACAGAGTTAAGCGTTCTCTGATTACGGAACATTTCACGGTAGCAGTTTACCTCCAACGTCGCCGCCGGAAGGTCGGGGGCCGTCGTCAGTCTGGCCTGGTTCCCGTCGCTGAATTTGAACATCGAATAATAGCAGCTGGGGGCAAGGATCGTAGCCGGAAGGTCGGGGAACGACGTCAGGCCATAGCAGTCGTAGAACATCTCGTGGTAGCAGGCATTCGCCATGAGCATCGAGGGCAGCTGCGGCGGCGTCTGCAGGGCATAGCAGCGGTAGAACATGCCGTAATAACATAATTCTTTCATGCTTTCGGCCGACATCTTTGCAGGCGCCGTCGTCAATGCCCAGCAGTTGTAGAACATACGGTAGAAGCATCGGGTGCCGGGGGTGGCCTCTCCGAAATCGGTCGGACCGGTAACCATCGCATTGCAGTTGGAGAACATATCATGGCAACAGCCGGTCAGTCCGCCGGTGATGTTTAGCATGTCGGCACATTTCGTCAGGTGAAGTTGCGGTCCGGCCAAAAGGGCGGAGCATCCCTGGAACATCGAGCTGAAGCATGCCGCCGCCGCTTCGGTCGCGGGTATGTCGGTGAAGCAGGACGTCATTTTCTTGCAGTTCAAGAACATCATGCGGCAGCAGCGGTCCGCCGTCGTCTGCAAGGGCATGATGGAGGGCCCGGTGACAAGGTTGGCACAGTTGCTGAACATGCCTTCATAGCAGCCCCAGGCGGCGGCAGTGGCCGGCAGGTCCGGCGCTGTAGTCAGGGAATTGCAGGTCGCAAACATGTTTTGATAGCAGGCGTCTCCGAGCGTCATCATCGGCATTACCGGTGCGTTGGCCAACGCGGAGCAGCGGGTGTACATTTCCCCGCAACCGCGTCTTGCGACCGACGTGGCGACGAAGTCCGGGGCGTTGACAAGGGATACGCAGTCGGCGAACATCTTGTCGAAGGATTGCTCGCCGATGGACGGGGCGGAGAAGGTGGCCCTGTTCTGCACGATCTTGCGGTTGCCGGCGAACATGCTGCAGCAGCAGTTGTAAGCCGTCGATGCGATGTCCATGGCAGGCATGGATTCCATGTTGGCATTGAAATAGAACATGCATTCGCAGCTGCGCGAACCGAAGTTCGTCGGACCGGATCCGATGGCGTCCATCGGCGTGACGAGGGAGGAGCATTCGCGGAACATGTTCATGCAGCTGCGCTCCTCCAGCGTGGACGCTGTGATCGTCACCGCGTCGCAAGCCGTCAGGGACTTGCACAAATTATACATCTCGTTGAAGCAGGCTTTTCCCGTCTTTGTGACCGTCATCGGCAGCGCCGCCGGGAGCTTCGTCTTCCTGAACATCTGCGAACAGCAGTCGCCGCCGGCGGAGAAGTCCGTCACGGTAAACGTAATCGGCGCGGAAACCAGGTTGTCGCAATCCGAATACATGGCCAGGCAGGAAGCACCGGCTATGGAAACGATCTCCATCGGCATGGCCGTCGTCAGGGCGTCGCAATTATAGAACATATTGCGGCAGGTGCCGGATTTGAGGGCGGTCTCATTCCATTCGATGTTGATCGTCGAAAGGCTCGTACAGCCGCTGAACATATCCTTGAAAGATTCGGACCCGCTGACGGTGTTTACGGTTATCTCCGGGGTGTAGGTCAGGGAGGTGCAGTTGCCGAACATGAGCAGGCACGCACTCTGGGTGAACGCGGTGATCTTGATCTCGGACGGCGGCGTCACAAGGCTTTTGCAGTTGTAGAACATTCCGTTGAAGGCGTCCCTGCCCGTCAGCGTCTCCGCGAGGATCTCCGGGGCGCGGGTAATGGCTGTCCCGTTGAACATGGAGTGGTAAGCGTTGTTGGGGAGGGAGGTGGCCACAAGCTTGTCGGGTACGTTCTCCGACAGGTTGGAGCAGCCGTAGAACATCTCGCTGAAGGCGTAATCCCGCAGCGTCGTCTTGTCGTCAAGGCCGTCCGGGCAGCGCGTCAGCGCCTTGCAGTTATAGAACATACGGTATGCGGCATGGTCTCCCATCGTCGTGCCGTTAAGGCGTTCCGGCGGCGACGTAAGGCTCTGGCAGTTGGAAAACATGTACTGGAATACATTTGACGGGCTGCTGTCCGCGGCGATTTCTTTCGGGGCTTCCGTCATGTTTACGCAGTCCGCGAACAGGCAGAAGTAGCATCCCGGTGATACCGTCGTGGCCGTAAGCAGAAGGTCCCGCGCCGAGACCACGTTCGTGCCCTGGAAAAGAGACCTGAAAGTGCTGTTGCTCGTTATCGACTCGACATCCTGGAAAGAGTCCGAGTTGATTATCGACGTCAGGTTGCCTGACAGGTCGAAACGCAGGGTGGCGTCGGAACGGAAACGGTGGTAGTTCGTCGCCGAGTAAAAGTAATACGGGTTGTCGCCGCGTACGCGCAGTTCGTCACCGGGGACAAGCGCAATCGGAGCGCCGCCTGCGACTGCGGTCCAGGGAGTCCACGGGCCTTCGTTCAGTGAATATTCCAGCGTCAACGGACCGCCGTTGTTCGTTTTGTCAAAGTACAGGACGCCCGCCTCCTTCGCGGTGAACGTCAACGGAGTACGTTTGACGTTTTTCGTGGCGGTGCAGGTGAAGTTCTTCTCGCCGAAGGAGAGTGCGCTGACATTGATGTCCCACTCCTCCTCCTGGTAGTCGACGGAAACGCCCCACGTACCGTCATGGTAGGTAAGTGGAATATAGTTTTTCGAGGCTCTCGACCGCCAGTAGATCTCCGACTCCGGAGAGAAGTCGAAGCCGTCGCCGATGGCGTCGACGCGGGAGGCGGTGGCGTAGAAGACGTTGCCAAGGAGCAGCTCCTCGTACGAGGAATACTCTGTTCCTGCGTTCCACGGCTCCTCCGTGACGGTGAACGTCAGGTCGCCCACCGGCGGCTCGTCGAAGGAGATGCTGTAGATATAGTGTTTTCCCATCAGCCACGTCGCGTGGTCCAGTTCCTTGGTCCACGTCTTCTCCTCGCCGCGGATGATGTAGTCGATCGTCATCGTCGTCATCTCCTGCTCGGGGAGAAGCATTGACAGCGACACCTCGCCGGTGGGCAGCGGCTGGCCCATGACGCCGTGCAGGTCGTCGACCTGGACATCCTGGCGGAAGTATCGCCGCGTGTTCCATGTCGCCACGGGGTCGCCGAAGTTGTTCTCTATGGTGAGATCTCCGGCGAGATATACGTTCGAGAGGGCTACGCGTGTCACGACGACCTCGCCGGAGACGTTTTCCGTCTTCCCGAGGCGCACGTCGATCCAGGCCTGCGCGTGGTTCATCTCCAGCCCCAGCGCATCCGACTGCGACGTGGCGCTATGATACAGGGAGCCGTAGAGGATGTCGTCCTGCGTGCGGTCCGGGCCTACGCCCAGACGTACGCGTTCCGCGGCGTTGGGCTCGCCCCAGCGCGCCGTGCCCCAGTCGGCGTCAGCCTGCGAGAACGGCGTCGTCGAGGAATATGCCAGGAAGTCGAGCTGGCCGCCCATCGGCCAGTAGATAGCCGGGTCGTGGCGCCAGCGTCCGTTGGAGAGGCTGAATGTTTCGTTCTTGAAATAGTTTCCTTCACGTCCGCTCTGAGGGTGGAGGTACGCCGAGATGGTCAGCGTGCGCGTGCCGGCCGTCTCATCCTCGAGCACCGTGCCCGTGACAAGGCCTTTCGTCTGCGGCACCGCGGCGTCGAAGGCCACCTCGCGGGAGCCGTCAACGGGCACCCGCATGGGTTCGTCCATGTAGCAGGCCGTCAGCATCGCGGCGACGGCAAGGAGCGGAAGGATCGTTCTTTTTCTCATGGTATGTTTTCTTCTTTTGTTTTCTTTGCGTCCCGGAGGGCGGTCAGGCCCCGCCGGGCTTGTTTTTGCCACGGTATCTTTACAGTCCTCCGCGGCGCAGGACGGTGTGCCTATTCTCCGTAGTTGATGACGGTCCAGGATGCAGGAATGCCGTGTACGCCTCTGGGGAAGTCTACGGCGGAAGCGCTCCGTATAAAGACGCCTTCGCCGGGGACGCCGTTCATCCAGTCCTTGAAATCGTTTTCTGCATAATTCTCTGTCAGCAGCGTCGCCTTTGTCAGGGCCGCGCAGCCGTAGAACATCTGCTGGAAGGCACCTGACGCTTTCGTCGGGGCCTTGATGACCGGAGTCTCCGTCAGGGCCGCGCATCCGTAAAACATGTTGCGGTAACATGTTGCATTGAGGCTCGTCGCCGGCAGTTCCTTCGGCGCCTTCGTAAGCAGCGAACAGCCGTGGAACATAGATTTGTATCCGTTTTCTCCTACCGTCAGCATCGGCAACTCGAGGAGCGAGGCATCGAGGACGCTGCTCTCCTTGAAGAAGTCGAGGAAGCAGTTGGTGCCTACCGTCGCCGTGGCGCCCTGGGAGCGGAAGTTGTCGCCGACAAGGAGCGATGCGATATTGCCGCCGATGTTATAGCGGCCGATGATCGTGAAGCGGCCCGCGGTGGTATATGCCGTGGCGTTGGCCCTGAACCACGCGGCGTTGCCGGCGGGCAGCCGCAGCTGACCCGAAAGGCGCTGCCATTCGCTGTGGTCCGTGGAGTAGTACAGCTGGTTCGTTGTAGGGTTCGACACGACGATGTCGCCGACGGCCTCAATCCAGAAGTAGTCGTCCTTGATGAGCGTCTTCTCGTAAGATACCGTATAGGACGTTCCGCTGCGACGCACCGTCACCAGATAGCAGCTCGTGGCAAAGGTCACCTCGTCGCCCCACGTGCCGATGCCGCCGCTCAGGGCGACATAGTCGTTTGCGACGTCCGGACGCCACCAGTAGATATCGTTGGCGTCGAAGGTAAAGTCCTCGCCGACGCGTTCCACCGTGTTTCCGGTGACGCGAATCGCGCGGTCGTTGATATACACGGTCTGGCCGTTCCAGTCCGTCACCGTCGGAGAGACGAGGATCTCTGCGGCCTCGAAGTCGAGGACGTAGACGTATTTGCGGCCGGCCTCCCAGACGCCTTCGCAGTTGTAGGTAAATACGCTCTGATGGTCGTTCGGCTGGCCGTCGCCGTCGAAGCCGTTGTGGAACGTGTACCGCACGGAGAATGCCGACTGCGGCTGCGCCGGCGCCAGCAGCCCCAGACCTCCGATGCCGAAGTGGCAGCCGTCCTCGGCGATGTCCATCGCCATCGGCGGCACGGTATAGGGGAACGCCGTGGCGGCGACCCCGTTATCCGGGACGGCTACGGCGGCCAGGGGATCCACGCCTTCAAAGGACCAGAGACAACGGCCGGCATCTTCCGCCTCGGGGACGCCTGTCAGGGACATGAGCGTCTCGTTGTCGCAGGCCAGGGCGGCCTTGCCGGCGTGATATGCTCCGTCTACGGTAATGCCGTCGATGGTGAATCCGTAGTTCGTCGTGGCATCATATTCCATCGACGTCGAAGCGATCCAGCAGAGTAGGGCTTCGGCGTGGTGCAGGAGGAACGGCGTGCCTGTGGAGGTCTTGGACTGGCGGCGCGCGGCGCCGAAGACGATATCCGACTGGACGTTGCTGTTGTCCGGCACCGTCAGAATCACGCCGTCGGCAGCGGTGATGGTATCGACAGGCCGCGAGGCGGCGGCGGAGAGGCCGTCAGCACTCCACGCGAAGATATCCAGGGTGCCGTCCATGGGCCAGTATTTCGGGTCCTCGACGCAACGCCACAGGCCGGCGTCGTGCGAGAAGCGTTCGTCACGGAAGTATTCTCCGGAAGAAGACGACTCGTCGGAGTTCCAGTATGCCGTCACCGTAAGAGTGCGTTCCGTAGGAAGCGTCGTGCCGTCGATGGCGGATTTCGTGGCGGAGGTGCCGACGGGGCGTACGCCGATCTCGGTGGAAGGGGCGTCGGTCTTGCGTTCAGTCTCCACGCAGGAGGCCAACGCGATGGATGCGAGAACAGCAGTGGCGGCAAATGTGATAATGTGAATGTTTTTCATCGCAGATCCTCCTTATATCGAAACGGTGGTTATGGTCCAGCCGGCGGGAACGCCGCTTATACCGGTCTTGGTCCACGACGCGGCGGCGTTCTTGACGAACTCGCCAGTGGTCGCCACTCCCTTTACCCAGTTGTCCAACGCGGCGGAGGCGGAGACGTCCGTCGCCATCATCTTGATCCGGCGGAGACTCGCGCAACCGGAAAACATCGTGTTGTAACAATTCTGCACGAGTGTCAGGGCCGGCAGCTCCGGAGCATTGACGAGGGCCGCGCAGCCGGAAAACATATACTGGTAGCAGTATGGTTTGAGCGTCGGCGCACCAAGCGTCGGCCCGGAGGTCAGCTTCTTGCAGTTCTCGAACATGGCCCTGTAGCAGCTCTCCGCGAGCGTCGAGGCCGGGAGGGCGGTAGGTGTCGTGAGGTTTTCGCAGTTCTTATAGAATTGCCGGTAGCATTCCGATCCGAGCGTCGTAGCGGGAAGGACGGACGGGCCCGTGACCAGCTTCTTGCAGTCCTCGAACATCGACATCATCGCCTGGGCCTGCACTTGTTCCAGCGCGGAAAAGTCGATGGACGATATGTCGGTGAGGGCCACACAGCCGAGGAACATGCTCTTGCAGGCATTCTGGTTGATTATCACCGGTCGCATGGACGGCGTCTGGCGCAGGGACGTGCAGCCGTAGAACATCGAGTTCATCGCGCTGGCCGGCAGCGACGAGACGGCCGTCAGGTTGAGTGTCGAGGCATCAACGAGCGCTGTGCAGCCAGAGAACATGTTCGCCATCGCGCCATCCTTCAGCGTCGTCAGCGCGGATAGGTCGATACCCGACAGGTCCGTCAGCGAAGTGCAGACCTGGAACATACCGTTCATTGCGTTCTTGCCGATGGACGAAGGACGTACCGACGGCACGGAGGAGAGACTCGTGCAGCCCTTGAACATCGAGTTCATCGCGCCATCAGGGATGGTTGAAACGCCCGAGAGGTCTATGGCGGAGACGTCCGTCAGCGCCGTACACCTGTTGAACGCCGAATACATGCAGTTGTTGCCCAGTGTCGTCGGATGGAGAGTCGGCGCGGCCGTCAGGGCCGCACAGCCGTAGAATGCGTTGTACAGTGAGTTGTTCGGGAAGTCCGATACTGCCGTGAGGTCGAAGGCGGAGACGTCCGTCAGGGCCACGCAGTTTGTGAACATGTCGCGACAGGAGTCGCTGGACAGCGACAACGGCCGAACGGCCGGCGCGGAGACAAGGTTGGAGCAGCCGTAGAACATCTCCTTGCAGACGCTGGTAGACAAGGCCGTCACGGAAAGCGCCGGAGCAGCCGTCAGGCTGACACAGTTGTAGAACATGTTCTGGAAGCCGTAGGCGGCGACCGACGTCGCCACGATGTCGGGGACATCGGTCAGCGAGATGCAGTCACGGAACATCGCATAATAGCCGTATGCGTTCACCGTCGTCGCGGTGAGCGCCGGAGCGGCTGTCAGACCCGTACAGCCGTAAAACATATCGCGGCAGGCGCGTTCGGAGATATTCTGATAGGGAATGATGAGATCCGCGGCGGAGACGAGGCGGATGTCGTTCTTGAACGTCGCAATGAGGGCGTTGGCATTCAACGTAGCGGGTACGGCGTCGAGGTCGCCGCCGGTGACGATGGAAGCGATGTTCCCGAAGACGTCGTGCGCGCCGGAGAAGGAGAGCGTCATAAGGCGGTTCTCCGCCGCACCTGTCTGCGTGCGCCGCAGCCGGAGCAGGTTGCCACTGTCCAACGGCAGGCCGCCGGCGGGGGCCGCGGCCCAGGTCTCGCCGTCGAGGCTGTATTCCAACGTACCTTCGCCGTCGTCGGTGAACGTAAACGTGCCCGCCTCGCGGATGCGGAGCGTCAACGGCTCGTGACGGGAATCGCGGCGGAAGGACCATTCATAGGTACCGCCCGGCGTCAGCGTCAGCGTCACGTCGTAATCCTCATACGAGAAATGGACCGCGTCGCCCCACGTGCCGTACTGGTAAGTGACGCGCCCGTATTCGTGTTCGTCGTCCGGACGCCAGTAGTAGGTGGCGCTCGGGCTGAAATGGAAGTCGCGGCCTACGAGGTCGGTCTGCGGCCCTGTGCCATAGATATGGTTCTCGGATTTGTCGATGGTGACCGTATTCCAGTCCTCGACGCTGGGAGCGAGGCGGATCTCCGTCGGGGAAATCGTGATGTCGTAGATATATTTCTTACCCATCAGCCACGACGAACCGTCCTCGAAGTGGAAGCGGTGGTCGAAGACCAGCGGACTCGTGCCGAAGGAGTATTTGATGACCATGTCCCTGCAGAGCTGCTCCGGAAGCAGCATGTCCAGGCATGCTATGTCCGTCGTCATCTTCGTTCCGATGACGTTCCAGTTGTCGTCGACCTGCGTGTCCGTGCGGCGGCTCAGCCGGAAGTTCCAGCTTGCCTCGGCCATGGCGAACGGGTGCTCCACTACGAGCGTGCCGTCTGTATAGACGTCAGTGAGGGTGAGGTCCTGCAGCGTCACGTAGTCGTTGACGGTGCTGTGGATGCGGAACTGGAGCCATGCCTGTGCGTGTTGAAATACCATCGGCACATGGCCGTCCGTATTGCCGGCGACCTGGTTGCGGATGAAGGAATAGAGGATGTCGTCCTGCGTGAAGCGGCGGTCCACGGAAATGCTCATCGCGTCCGTGCTTTTGCCGCCGTGCCACGTGACCTCCTCGAAGGGGATCGTGCTGCTGTACCCCAGAAAATCCAGATGTCCGCCCATCGGCCAGTACAGGGCCGGGTCGTGGTGCCACAGGCCGTCATCCTGACGGGCATACGCCTCGTCACGGAAATACTCCTGCTCGGCGCCGCTCTGCGGCTGCAGCCATGCCGTGAGGCGGATGCTGCGGGGTGCGCGGGTGACTCCCGCTGCTTCGTGCAGCTTGTCGTACGGGGTGTCGAAGAGGGTGGTGCCCTCGACATAGCCCTTTGTCCGCTGCGAGGCGTACGCATCGACGGTGAGGGCCTGCGAAGGCGTCTCCGGCTGCGGCTGCTCTTCATGGCACGAGGCCAGCAGGGCCAAGGCCGCGATAACCGCCGCGACGCGGAAGATGATGTGTCTGAGCAATGTCATGTCGTGTTCCTCTTTTCGTGTTCTTGTGCGGGACCGTAACCGGCGGGGAGACCGCTCCCCGTGTGTCCGTCTGCGGGACCGCCTTTCTGTTCTTTGACACCGCCCCGGGAGTCGAACCCGGGACGGCTTTTGGTCTTCTGCTTGAAGACGGCGGCGTCAAGCCGCGGCCTGCTTACTCAAGCGTGGAAGGGAAACCGGCCTGACCAGGGTTGACTTCGTCGAAGGCGACGACGGTCGGCTGGACGGTGATTTCGTACGGTTTGATGGTGATTTCGTAGATGTACTTCTTGCCCATCTCCCAGGTAGCATTGGCGAGGTCGTAGGTGTACTCGAGAACGCTGTCCTGACCGGCGAGGGTGTAGTGCATGACGAACTTGGTCTGAGGCTGCTGAGGAACGAGCATATCCATGTAGCCGACGTCCTTCTTGATGAAGTTCGGGGCGAGGATGGCGTAGGTGTCGTCCATAGCGCGATCAACGGCGGTCTCAGAGGTGAAATTCCAGGAAGCGCTCGGGGTGGCGCCGCCCTTGAGGGTCAGCTCACCGCGGGTCTGCAGGTCCTTGATCGTGATGTCGTTGACTTTCACGATGTTCTCCATCGTCTCGTCTTCGACCTTGATCTGGAACTGGATCCAAGCCTGGGTGTGGTTGAAGGTCATGGCGACAGGAGCGCCGGCGTTGGTCTGACGGCCCTTGACGGCACCGTAGAGAACGTCATCCTGGAGATAGTCCTCGGAGATGTAGAGGATGCACTCGGAGGCGGCGTTGTCCTGGTTCCACTTCACGGCAGTACCGGCGAACGGCTTGGTGCTCGAGTAGGCGAGGAAGTCCACGCCCTGGGCGCCGATCGGCCAGTAGATCTTCGGGTTGTGGTGCCAGAGGCCGTCGGTCTCACCGTTGGCGTTCTTCTCGAACGGCTGGGCAACGAAGTAGTTGCCGGAAGCGCCGCTCTGAGGGGTCAGGTAAGCGGAGAGCTGCATGGTGCGCTCTGCGCCGGGGGTGCTGGGGTGAAGGGCGTCGTACGGGGTGTCGACGAAGTCAGCGCCTTCCACATAGCCTTTCGTGGCAAAGTTGGCGGAGACGAGGCTGAGCTCCTGCATCTGCTCATCAAGCTTGGCGGGTTTGTCGATCTCGTTGCAGGCCGAGAAGACCAGTGCAGCAATAGCTGCGAAAACAAAAACTTTTTTCATTTGTTTTTTAAGTTTTTGGGTTAATAATTGAGTGAATTGGAAAAAAATGTTTGGGTTAATAATTGAGTGAATTGAGGTTTCTCTCTTTTGTTGTCTCGATGTTTTGGCGATAAAATATTTTTAGGGGGTTAATGTCTACTCCAGTACGATCGTCGTAACGTCAGGGTCCCACGGATCCACAAGCGGGTTGAAGCCGCCGTCCTCGCGGGGCTTGACCTCGATGTCGGAGTCGATGATGATCACGTGGTCCTTGTCCTGCTGGTCGAGAATCTGGTCCGTGACGTCCACCTGCCCGTAGTAGACGGAGCCGTTGGGGCCGGTGAGCTGTATCGTCATCATGCAGCGCATATCCTCATCGAGCTTGCCGAAAGTGGTGTACGGCGTATAGATGATCAGGCCTTCGCCGGATTTCGTCGAGGGGCTGTCGACGGGCGTGTATTCCTGCGACATCCGCGTCTCGCCGGGAAACATCACGATGCCGCGTTCCGTGAGCTTCTTCACGGGGCCGAGCATCGTTCCCGCCGTCTGTCCGCCGAGGAAGAACATGATGGACTGCGCGAGGTCGAGGTTCTTGATGCCGTAGACGATCACGGTCCAGTCCTCCACGCGGGGATCAAGGACGGTTTCGATGATATATGTTCCGTCTTCGGCGGTGATGTACGGCACCTCCACGCGCTCGCAGTAGGAGTACAGGTGGTCCGGCGCCAGAATCACCGGGACGTTGTTCGTATAGCCCGCCACGGAGGAGTGGGCGTAGGCCTGCGACAGATAGTCCGTGTTCGTCACAGACGACACCCTCGTGTCGAAGTTGTACACCAGCAGATCGTACACGCCGGGCGTGAGGCCCGTGACATATCCGCCGTCAGGGAGGCCTGCGGGGTGCGTGTCAGCCTTGATGTACGTGCTGATGATCAGCTTGTGAGTCAGTGTATCATAGAAGTTCACGGCGTACATCGTCGGCTTGCTGCCGTCAGACGTCTCCGCGTTGACCTTGATGGCAACGTAGTAGTCGCTCGTGGGGTAGATGATCGGGTCGCGCTGGCAGGATGCGGACAGGATGCACGCGAGCGCCGCGGCCATGAGGATGATGATGGTATAGATGCGTTTCATGGCTTAGTCCTCCTTCACGGATTTGATGACGCGCGTTTTCTCGAAGATCGGCACGACGATGTTGATTCCGGCCCTGAGGGGGACGAAGCCCTGCCAGGACGAGTCTTCCCAGTTGCCGATGAGCTTGCCGCCTTCAGTATGCACTTCGTAGCCGCGCCAGCCCGTATTCACGTAGCCCGCGGCGATGTCGAATTCCAGGTGAACGTTGCCCTTGCCCAGCGGAAGCGCGTACATGTAGTCCACGCCGGCGACGAAGTATTCGCCCTGGATACCTTTCCAGGCAGGCTGGAAGTCATAGTATCCCGCACCGGCGATGATGCCGACGCTGTGGCCGCGGAGACGGTACTTACGGAAGGCGTCGTCGCTCTGGTGTGCCTTGCCCAGCCATACGCGGCCCTCGAGGGTGCCGCCGAGGAACTCGAAGCAGCGTCCCTGCGCAGGATACACCTTGTTCATCCACGGGCGCCATACCCACGGATAATACCAGTCGGCGCCGACGGAGAAACGGTTACCGATGGGGACCTCCACGCCGACATTCATCGCCGGGAGGAGCAGGTTGCTGCGGAACGCGAGGATAGGTACGCGGTAGAGGCTGTCCCGCATCCAGCCCTTCGGCTGGCGCTGCATCTCCAGCGCCGCGAGGACGTTGCGCGTGGCCGCCTCCGTAGCGCGGTCCACGGCTTCACCGAGGAGCCAGTCCGCATCCGGGCCCATATACTCGTGGATGATGACGATGGTGTCGCGGAGGCCGTTGCCGGCCGGGCGGCTGGCGATGACCCTCAGCGTGCCGGCCCCCTGACGGAGGTCGGGGTAGAGGTTCTCAAGCATCCACCGCCAGGGCTTGCCGCCCTCGAGGGCCTTCATGCGGTCCATGCATTTCTGCTTGTTCGCCGTCGACGGGTCGAGGCGCACCTCGCTGTCGGCGATGATGTCGAGGACCTGATCGCGCCATTGGAAGTCCGTCTGGCGGACGAGGTGCCAGAGGCCCTCCCAGTCCGCGCCCACGCCGTGGGCCTGGATCTGGTATGGTGCCAGGTTGGTATTCTCCAGCAGCCAGCGGCGGATGCTGCGGGCGCGGTCGTCGGCGAGCTTGTCGTTGTAGAGCACGCCGCCTTCGGGGCTTGCGCCCGTCTCCACGGTCACCGCATGCACCTGCACCTCGGGGTTCGCCAGCAGGGCGTCCACGCCGCGCGCAAACCGCGCGAGGCGCTCGCCGTTGCCGCGAAACTCCGGCTCCAGCTTGTAGATCGCCTGGCGGAAGTACACCCGCGTGCCGAGGGTGTCCGGGCTGCCGGGCGACACCTGCGCCGCCGCCGTGGTGGCGACGAGCAGCAGGGCCGGCAGCAGAAGCGTCTTAAAAAGTCTGTTCATGAGCTTCATGTCTTTTGTTTCGTATTTTCTTGGCAGGGAGGGCGGCGGTCAGGCCGCCACTCCCGTTACGCATCATTTGTCGCCGCGATGCGCCGCCGCGGCAGGAGGGGTCCGTTAGTTCACGGAGTCCGCATCGATGGTGTAGCCCGTCGTCGAGACCGTGATCTTGAAGTTCGTGGTCTTGGTGTTGTTCGCGTTCTCGGGATCGGTGTAACGGCCGGTGATCGTGTACGTACCCGTCGAAGTGCCGGCGTCGACGATGAATCTATAGGTGCCGCCGGTCACGGAGTAGTGGATGCTGCTCGGCAGGCCGTTCAGGCCCGTCACGGATGCCGTTACGACACGGCTTTCCGTTCCGCCCGAAGGATACACCTTGTAGATGGCCTTGAAGCCCACTTCGGCGCTGTTGCCGAAGCCGACCTCTTCGCCGTCGGATGCGGAGATAGACTTGAGGGCGTCAAGCTGCCAACCGATAACGTTGAAGGTCGACGTAGCGGTCTTGCCGTCGTAAGTGACCCTGATACTGGCCTCTCCGACAGGATGCGTCGAACCTGCGACAAGCGCGTTCTGGCTATTCGACGGTTTGTTGTAGGTCGTCCAGTTCAGCTCCTTGTAGCCCTTGACCTCGAAGGAATCCGGGATGACCGTCGCCGTCGAATTGTCGGAATAATGGGCGGTGAACGTCGGCCGGGCCGAAGTCTCGGAGTGGTACGAGTCGCCGTGATAGATGTCCGGCATGCTGATGGAGATGGAGACCAGTGTCACCGGTTCGGGCTTACCGCCGACCGTGAGAGTCGTGGAGACGTACGTCGTGATCGTTTCGGAGCCCGTGTAGGCGCTCGAGTTGATCGTGGCGGAGACACTGCTCGTCGACGTGTTGTTCGCCGTCAGCGTGCTTCCGGAGACCGACACTTCCGACTTGTTGGAGGTGAAGGTCACGTTGCTCGTCACGTTGCGGACATCGGTCCAGGGACCCCAGCTCGTGCCGCCATCGGTGCTCGTACGGCTCTGCAGCATCGCGGATGCCGTCGACGTGCCGTTATAGGCGATCGACGCCGGGCTGACGGACGTTACGATCCGGTACTGCGTGAGCACGGGAACTTGGTCGTTGACCCTGATGGTCACGGACTCGCTTTCGCTGACGGAGGAACCGCGCTGCGTGCCGTTGTACGTTGCCGTCACGCTCGTTTCCTTATAGCCGCTGCCGGCGGTACTGTTGTGTCCGGTCACGGTGGTCGTCTTGCTGCCGCTGTTCGGGCTGACGGTGGCGACGGAGGTGTTGGCGGACGACCAGCTCCAGTCGGAGGCGTTGGTAGTGACGTCGGTCCAAGAACCGCCGTTGACGCGTTCCTGAAGCTTTGCGGTCAAGGCTACGGTGCCGCCGTCTTTGAGCGTCTGCGTGCCGGAAGGAGAGATCACCACGCGGTACTCATAGATCGGCGTATCGCTATTCTCCAGCGTGATGGTCACACTGGCGGAGTGGTCGGTCTTGGTGAGGATATAGGCGAACTCGGCCGGGAGCCAGATGTTTCCGCTGGAATTCGACCCGTTGCCCCACGTTCCGACCGTATGGGCGGTCAGCTTGACGGTCTTGCTGCTGCCGGAGGTGTTGCCGTTGCTGACGGTGGCATCCTTATGGCTGTTTGCCGAGGTGGACAGCGAAGCATACTGCGTGCTGCTCAGGCTCCAGTCGAGGGAGCCGCCGGAGACGATGTCGTGCTGGTTCTCATTCCATGCGCCGCTGGTGCCGTAACGGAACCTGTATTCAACGACGAGGTTATACGCCTGGTTGCTGGCCGCGGAGATCACATCCGAAGTGAGCTTCGTCGTGGACCCCTTCTTGGCGATATACACATCGGTGATTTCGCGGTACAGGCCGTTGGGATCGTGGTTCCACGCGCAGTGCGTCAGGTTGATCACCACGTCGGAAACGCCGTTCGTACCTTCGATGACGAGGGTCCCGGTGATGTCGGAGTTGCCGGTGTTCTGCGTCTTCGGGTAGATCCGGAGGGTGTTGCCGCTCTTCGTGTAATCGAAGTGGTCGGACACGCTCTTCACGGACCAGGTGGTGTTCGTCGCGGATACCGTGACCGTCTTCTGGTCACCGCTTCCGCTCTGATCCCAGCTCCAGATAAGGTCGGTAGGCGAAGCCGACAGGGCCGGCTCGACATACTTGCGTACCGTAAGGGTATAGTCGCTGCTCAGTCCGGCGTATTCAGCGGTGATGTCGCCGGTCTTGTTCGATCCGCTGGTGTTGTTGGCGGTGTACTTCTGCGTCGAGGTGCTGAAGGAGCCGACGTTGGATGCCGTCAGGACGGACTCGCAGGACCAGGTTGCGCTGTTGGTCACATCGCGGAACGGCTTGCCGGCATGAGTACCGGTACCGAAGGTGTTATCCAGGACTCCGTTGTCGTAGCGCACGTAGTACGCGTAGAAGTAATCGGAGCCGTTCCAATCGAGGGATCCGCTGCCGGCGTCGTCACGGATATCCGCGAGCGACAGATTGGAGTAGCCGGGGTACGCCGTACTCGTGATCAGCTCGTAGGTGTAGTTGTGGTCCTCGATCGTGATGGTGACCGTATTCGAGCTGCTGACGCCCTGATACGTGGCGGTCACGTTCGAGCTACCCACGGCCTCGGCGTGCGTCGACAGCGGGTTCGTCGACGTGTTGACCGACAGCTTCGTGGCATCCGAGCTGCTGAGCTGGAAGCCCGTCGTGATGTAGTCGGGATCGCCGCCATCTTCATACGTCACCTTTATGCGCCACTGCTGGTCGCTCTCGACGGAGACGGTCTTGTTACCGGTGGTGAAGTCGCTGGCGCCGGCAGGCTTGACCTGCAGCTCGACGCCCGTGACGACGCGCGGCAGGACGTTCACCGTGGCGGTGTTGCTCGTGACGGTGACGCCGTTCAGCGTGTACGTGGCGTTGAGGGTGGTGGTGCCCGGCGTGGCCTGCGAGGTGTATGAGCCGCCGCCGTTGTTCGTCAGCAGGCCCTGGCTGTCATTCGACCACGTCGCCGCGGCAGTGACGTTGGTCGTCGTGCCGTCGTCGTAGGTTACCGTGGCCGTCAGGCTGACGGGCTTGCCGCCGACGTAGACGTTCTGCGTGGCAGGGGCGACGAGCAGCGACTGCGGTTCACGCGTATCGTTATACGTTACCATGAACGATGCCGACTTCGTGACGCCGTTGAAGGTGTAGTCCGCCGAGAACAGCGGTCTGGGGTTGGCGGCAGTAACTTGGGCCCAGGTGTTGAACGGTGGCACGTATTCGGCATTGGAAACCCTGGATCTCCGGATTTGGACTGCTTTATATTCTCCGCTGTTGGAGAACGCGGCGTTGGCGTTGGAGTTGTTGATGTAGACGACATTCTCGTTGCCGCCGTTATAGAACCAGACACCATGTCCATAAATATACTGTACACGATTCGCATAGTCACCTGGAGCGAGGCTCCAGACGACGTCATCACGGGTGGTGATATCGTCCATCGTGCCGTCGGTGAAGTGGGCGTAAAGCTTGAACGTCCGGTCTTCTGAACCGCCGTTGACCGATTCTCCGCCTACTCTCGGTCCATAGACCTTCGAGGGAACGAGCTCCAGGTGATCGAGGACACGGTCATCATAAACGCGGAAGAACGAATAGCGGAACTCGTCGAAATTGCCGTAGGACGAAACGTTCGACCCGGTGGCGCCGATACCGGCGGACGAGGGGATCGCCGCGCTGCGGCCTTTCTGGGGGTTGTCTCCGAAAGCCGTGAGGATGTCGGTATAGTTGATGTATCCGTTGCCGCCGACCGTCGCCTGCGCGTCGCCGGCGATACCCTTGCCGGCGAAGCGCGCCGCACCGGCGGTAAGGCCATCATAGCGTACATAGTCGCCGCCGTCCGTGACGGTGATGTTCGGGGCTACGAAGCTGGTGACGTCCACGCCGCCGAGGTTGTCGTCGCCGCCCTTGCCGTTATTGTCGACCCAGTAATACTTGATATCCTGCGTGCCCGTCAGAGGGACGTCGAGGCGGCTGGATGTCGTACTGGAAGGACGTGCCTGAAGGATACCGCAGTGGACCTTCGTCCGGACGTACAGCTCCTTCGTTATGCCGTTTTCGGAGTAGGACAGGGTATAGAGGCCGGTGCCGCTGTGCAAGAACCGCACGAGGCGTCGGGTGGCTCCGGCCGAGATTCCGCGGAAGAAATACTTCTCGCCGTTGTAGTAGCCCATGCTGACACCTGTGGCTACGGTATTCGTGAACATGGCGCTCTTGTCCGTGACCCAGTCGAAATACGGGGCCGTGGAGCCGTCGCCTCCGAGGTTGACTTCCGTGCCGTCGGAATAGACGGCAAAGACGCGGATGGCGTATCCGGCGCCCCACTGGGCCGCTTTCGTACCCTGAAGAGCCTGGACGAGGACTGTGTCGCAGGTCAGATGGGAGATCTTATAGTCCGTCGAGGTGCCGCCGTTCTGCGGTTCGTGTTCCGACTCGTAGGACCAGCCGTTCCATGCGCCGAAACTCTGGCCGCTCGTCCCGTTCGTCAGCGTGCCGAACTGAATTCTCAGCTTCGTCAGCACACGTCCGGCGTTGACGACCAGGTCATCATACTTGCGGCCGTCCAACGTGATGATGTGCGCCTGTCCGGTGACGGCGGCGCTGCCGGCAGGAATGAAGAAATACAGCGTGGCAGGGCTGCCCGAGAGCGTCACCCAGTCGCTGTTGTAGCCTGCGGGGATCTCGTTGGCGCCGGCGTTGTCGTAGAACACGCGTACGCCGCCGTCATACAGCGCGGCGTCGAGCTTGAACCGGTAGGTCAGGTCTTCGGGGTTGCGCGTGATCGGTTCCGGGGTATAGGCGCCGGAAGGGACGCTCAGACCAGCACCGCCAACGGCGATACCATCCTGGAACTGCAGGAGGCGCGAGTCGTCATAATGGCCCGCTTCGATCTTCCAGAGCGGATCCACAGGCGGATCGGTCGGGTTGTCATCGGCCTCCTGGATGGCCTGGTCGATGGCGGTGTCCGACAGGGTCAGCGTAATGACGTTCGCGGTATTGCGGATCACGTCGAAGTTCGACGTGGCGTTCGTGCCGAGGAAGAAACGGTAAGTGATGGGGACGTCGGTGAGGCCGTTGCCGGAAGCCTTGCCGAGGATTTCGACATACGTCGGACGGTCGTCCTCGCCGAGGTTCTTCGGTTTCTTCTGCCAGGTATCCGTGATGGCCTTCTCGCCGTAGAGGTTTTCGAGGGCGTAGAACGTCGCCGCAGCGCCGCTGTTGAGCTTCGCCTTGTCGCTGTCGGTACCCGTCGTGGTCGCCATATCGGCGCCTGCGACGACGGCGGTAGCCGTATTCGTGTCAAACGGCTTGACGGCGGTAGGGCCGACGACGCGGGCGTTGTCTACGGTATAAGTGTACTTGGTCAGGCCCGAGCGGACAATCGAAATGTCATACTTGGCCACGAGGCGCTTGAGCGGGATGTTGAGGACGGCGCCCTGCTGGATCTGCTCGCGCGTGAACGCGATGCCGGCGGGAGTGCCCGTCGTCGACGTCCACGCCATCGGCAGCGCGCCCTTCGTCTGAGCGGCGGCGATGTCGAGTCCTTCAGCGACCCACGACGCCATCGACGATACCGTTGTGGTGCCGAGGGTGAAGTTCCCGCGTACGTCGCCGCAGTTGGCAACGGCGAACCAGTGATACGGGTGTCCGGGGACGACCTCGATGTTGGAGATGTCCTCGCCGGAGGCGACGTGATACTTCGCCACGAGCTTGCCGTCTTCAGTGTCGAACTGAAGCAGCGACCATTCGGCCACGGCGGCATCGTTGCCCGTGAAGGTACTCTTCGTCGTCATCGGATCTTCGATGGGCTCGACGCTCAGGGAAGAAGCGAGGCGCGGACCGCGGGAGCGGATGCTGCTCTCGACGACGGCTTTCTGCAGGCCGTCCGTACAGGACGCCAGCAGACCCGCCGCGAGGACGGTCGCAAAGAGGAGTTTCGTGATTCTGAATTTCATATCTTATATAACTTGATGATTGTTCCGATAGGTTACTTTATGTAGACTTTCGTCGTGCCAGTGACGCCGTTATATGTGGCGGTTACGGTCAGCGTGTCGCCGGGATTGAAGTCTGTGGCGGATATGACGTTCGTCGCGCCCGCGACGGGCTGTCCGGCACTGCCGACCCTGACGGACCACGTGCATTTCGCGGTAACGTCGCGGCTCGTACCGTCATTGTATTCAGCCTTGGCGGTGATCGTCACGCTCTCGCCGTTGGAGTAGCTGAGGTTCCTGTTCTGCGGGTTCAGCACGATGGCCTTCGGTACGTCGACGACGGTGACGTTGATCGTCTTCGACACGTTGCCGCTACGCGCCGTCACCTTGCAGGTACCCTGGTCCATGGCCTGGAGCGTCCATTCGCCCGCGGAGAGGCCGGCGCGGACCTTCGCGACGTTCACGTTGTCGGACGTCACGGTGACGGAGGCGTTCGGTATCACGCCGCCGTTCTGGTTGAACACCTTCACGGTCAGCGTCTCGGACTTGCCCACGTTGATAGTCAGGTCGGATGCGTCGACAAGGTTAACGGAGTAAATCGCGACGTTGGTGGCGGTGGCGGCGGTCACGGAGACGGGGATATAGTTATTCGTAACGAGGGTCTCGCCAGTGTTCTTGAGGAACATCTTTGCCTTGACCTTGGCGGAACCCGCTCCGGCGCCGTTGACAGTCCACTTGTTGTTTACGGTGCTGATTGTCGCAACGGCGGTATTGTCGGAAATGAGCGTAATGTCATAGCTGCTGCTCGACGGGAAGCTCGTCTCCTTATCATTGACGTAATACTTGATCTCGTAGTCAAGGGCCTTGCTGTCGCCCTCGCACAACGAGACCGAAGGATTACGCGAGAAGCGGATCTCCCGCTTTTCGCTCTTGGCCTTCACCTCGACGGCGCAGGTGGCGGTCTTACCGCCGTCTACCGTCTTCACGGTGATTGTCGCTGTGCCGGCCTTCACGGCCTTCAGCGAGCCCGTGCTGCTGACGGTGACGACAGCGGTGTTGCTGCTGGTCCAGGTAACGTTCTGGTTTGTGGCGTTTGCGGGGGATATGGTGGCGATGAGCCCCTCGGTATCACCTTCCGTCAATGTGACGCTGGTGCGGTTGAGGCTTACGCCCGTCACGGCGACGGTCTTGCCGAGGACCCTGACGGAGCAGGTGGCGGTCTTGCCGCCGTCCTCCGTTCTTACGGTGATGGTGGCCGTACCTTCCTTTACCGCTGTCACCTTGCCGCCGCTGACGGTGGCGACACCGGTGTTGCTGCTGGTCCACGTGACGTTCTTGTTCGTGGCGTTGCTCGGCGATACCGTGGCGGAAAGCTGCTCATAGGTACCTTCCGTCAGTTCAATAGAGGTCTTGTTGAGGCTCACGCCCGTCACTGCGACGGTCTTCTCAATCACCGTTACCTTGCAGGTAGCGGTCTTGCCGCCCGCTTTTGCGGTAATGGTGGCTTCGCCCTTGGCCTTTGCCGTCACGGCGCCATAGGCGTCAACGGTGGCCACGCTGGTATTGCTGCTGGTCCATGTGACGGTCTTGTTCGACGCGTTGCTCGGCGATACCGTGGCGGTAATGGTCTTCGTGTCGCCGGGGTTCATCGACAGTGTCGTAGGATTCAGCGTGATACCCGTCACGGCAATCTCCGTCACCGTAACGTTTACCTTCGCACTCTGTACGGAGCCGCTGTAGGCATATACTGTGGTGGATCCGGCCTTTACGCCCGTGACCTTGCCGCCGGAGACGGTTGCCACGGCGCCGTTGTCGCTCTTCCACGATAGCGAGGCGCTGATCGTCTGGCCGTACTGGTCTTTCGGCGTGGCGGAGATGGTGGCTGTCTCACCTTCCTTCACGGAGACGGAAGAGGGAGATACCTCTATGCTTGTCAGCGTAGCGGCGGGTTTGCCCGCCTGGCGAAGGGCGACTGTCGTCGATGCCTTATTGTTCTTGTCCTTGATGGTCAATGTCGCTTTGCGCTCTGCCGACGCCGTATTGCCGCTCTTCGGATTCACGGAAAGTGTCGTTCCAGAAAGACTGTAGCTGTAGTTCGAGTCTCCGGACAGCGAGACCTGCAGGTCGGCCGCCGCGATGTTCGCGAGCTGGAGCGATACGGCCTTCTTCCCGGTTTCATTATAGCCCCATTCCAGCGAAGACGGGCTGGCGACAATGCTGTAGTCAACCTTTTTCACCGTCACGGTACGCGTGGCGCTGCGGCCCGAGCCGTCTCGCGACGTCGCCGAGATCTTCGCCGTACCGGCGGAAACGCCGGAAACGCGGCCCGTAGCATCGACGGTGGCGACGGAGGTGTTGTTGCTCGTCCACGAGACACTCTTGTCGGAAGCGTTGTCGGGCTTCACGGTCACGGTGTATTGGAAGCTCGCGCCGACGTTAATGGTCTGGTCCGGCTCGTTGATCGTGACGGATTCCACCTTTACGACGGAGCTCTTTACCGTTACTTTCACGTAATCCGTATGCGTATCCGCCTTGGCGTTGATATATGTCGTTCCCGCTGCCACACCGGTCACCAGGCCCGACGACGATACCTTCGCGACGGACGAGTTGTCACTCGTCCATGTGACGGTCTTGTTTGTGGCGTTGCTCGGCGATACCGTTGCGGTCAGCTGCTTGGTGGTCCCGGGAGTGATCTCGAAGTTGCCCTCGTTGATCTTGATGCCCGTCACCTCGACGGAACCGGCGGCGACCTTCACCTTGCAGGTGGCGGTCTTGCCGCCGTCCGCTGTCTTCACGGTCACGGTGGCTTCACCTGCCGATTTCGGCGTCACATATCCGTTGCTCGATACGGTGGCGACGGACGTGTTGCTGCTGGTCCATGTGACGGTCTTGTTCGACGCGTTGCCCGGCGATACCGTGGCGGTCAGCTGCGCCCCTGCGCCTCCCGCCGTGAGGGAGAGGGAAGTCGGAGACAGGCTCACGCCCGTAACGGCCACGCTGCTTGTTCCGGCTTGCGAGAGGCTGACGGTGGCGGTGGGGCCGCCCTGTACGGATACCGTCACCGTCCCCGTGATGGCGGACGAGCCGGTGTTCGCCTTCGAGCGCGTCACGGTGAAATTGCCGTTGCCGCTTCCCGATGTCTTGTTGACGGAGAAGTTCGAGGTGCTGACGGATACCGTCCATGCACCGTTGCTCGTTACAGAAACGGTTTTCGCGCCGGTCTCAGACGCGTTCCACGAGAGGGAGGTCGGGGAGACGGACAGCGTCTTGTCGGAATCCGTGATCGTCAGGATGAACTGCTGTCCGGCCTTCACGCCGGCGTACGTGGCCTGGTAGCGGGCTTCGCCCTTGGCTTTCGTGGTGACAATGCCGCCGTCGAGGGTGGCGTAGTTTGAATTCGAGGAGCTGTAGTTGCTCCAGTTCGGATTGACGGTCTGCGTGGTACCGTCGCTCATCAGCACCGTACAGGTGACGTTGCTGTAGAGGTTGTATTTCTCGCCGGCCTTGACCGTCGCGGCGGTGGGGTAGATGGTCACCGTCCGTACAGTGGCCTCGCCGGGCGTCACGCGCACGGAGAGCGTGGCGGTCACGCCGAGGTTCTCCGCGGTGATCACGGCCGTGCCTTCGCCCTGTGCCGTGACCTTTCCGCCGGAGCTGACCGCTGCGACGGCGGGATTGCTCGACGAGAAGTTGCAGACGCTCTTCACGGGGTATGTCTGCGAAGGGTTCTCACAGTACACCGTGCCGTCGATCTGATAGGTCTCTCCGACCTTCAGCGTGACGGACGTCGTGTTGAGCACAATCTTGGTGGTATATTGTTCCGACTTCGTCACCGACACGGATACGCCGGCCGTTGCGCCGCCGTAGGAAACGTTGATGGTAGCGCTGCCGGCTCCGATGAACGACACCTTGCCGCCAGATACCTTCGCGACGGAGGTGTTGCTGCTGGAGTATGATGCGGAAGACGTGACGTCCTTCATCGAGCCGTCGCTGTAGCGGCCGTTCACCGTAAGGCTCACCGGGCTGTCGCCCACTTTCGCTGAGATCGACGAGGGCGAGACCGAAAGGCCCGTCAATGAAGCCTCCGCGGTGACGGTGACGGAGCAGGATGCGCTCTTCCCGCCGTAAGAGGCGGTGATGCGCGCCGAGCCTGCGGAGACGCCGGAGACGAGGCCGTAGCCATCGGTGGAGGCGACGGAGGCGTTGGAACTGATCCATTCGGCAGCATACGTCACGTCCTTGACGGTTCCGTCGCTCATCCGCGCCGTGGCGGAGAGGGAGGTGGAACGTCCTGCGAGCAGCGACAACGAACTGCGGTTCAGGCTGACGGACGATACCGTCACGTCGCCGCCGCCTGGATTGCCGCCGCCATTACCGGTGACCGTCACCTTGGCGGTGGCGCTGAAACCGGAGAGGAAATAGATGACGTCGCAGGTGCCTTCGGACAGCGCGACATAGCTGCCGTCAGAGCCCGCAAGGACGGAATTGTTCGAGAGGCGGAAGTTTCCGGAGGCGTCGGTAGATCCGTCTTTATAGCGGACGGTGCCCTGGAAAGAGACCGTTTCACCGACCTTCAGCGAGGCCGACGAAGGGTTGATCTCCACGCCCGTCACCGTGCCGGAGACCTTCGTCACCATGCCTGTCGCGCGGGCGGAGAGATTCACGCCGTCCTTGACGTAACGCGCCTCTACGACCACCTCGCCGGTGGCGGTGGTGGTGATGTAGCCACGCATCACCTCGCGGCACGGGCCGGCGTACGACCACTGACACTGGGTCGACACGTCGCGCGTGGTGCCGTCGCTCATCACGGCGTATGCCGAGAACGAGCGGCTCTCGCCGACGACGGCGGAGAACCATGACGGCTCGATGCGCAGGGCCTCCATCTCGGCAGGCTTCTCCGTCACGGCGACATAGGCCTTCGCGGTGAAGCCGCCAAGGGATGCGATGATTTCACCGGTGCCGACGGTGACGGCGGTGAAGCGGTTGCCGTCACGCTGCATGTTTTGCGGATATGTCCAGGAGACGGACTCCGTGACGTCTTTCTCGGAGCCGTCAGTATAGCTGCCCGTAACCTTGGCCGTAAGAGATTCGCCGGGGTGGAGGATCACCGCCGAGGTCTGCATGGAAATGGCTTTGAGCGCGGCTTCGAGAGCCGGGACGGTAACCTCCGAGGAGGCCTCCGCGCCCTGAATCTTGGTCTTGACGGAGATGCGGCCCTTGATGGCCTTGTATGTATTGTTGGAGATGGTGATGGTGTTGCCCTCTACTTTCTTGCTTACGCCAGAAGGAGTTGCCGTGACATCCCAGCCGCCGTTGTCGCCGCCGACGGTCCAGACGCTGACGCCGGGAGCGGATGAGGTCTCCGTGAGCGTGACGGTCTCTTTCTTCTTCTCGAGGGTGATGTCTGCGACGGCTTTCTTCGTTTCGTCGACCTTGTTCGTCAGCGTGAGCGTCACCTTCGTGTCGGTGAATGCCGGGCTGTCGTTGCGGACGGCGACGGAGGACGTGCCGAGTTCCACGATCTTTGCGCCGTCGCCGGATACCGTTGCCGTGAAGGCGCTCGTCGAGCTGACGGTGAACGTCTTCGTCTGGCCCCAGGCGATGGTCGCGCTCATCGGCGTGACGGCGATCGCTTCGGGTTTCTTAGCCACGGTCACAGTGGCGGTGACGGTGGCGGAACCGGCCTTCGCCGTCAGGCGGGCCGTCCCTTCTGACACGGCCTTCAACTTCCACACGTTCGTGCCGGCGGCGGCCACGGCGACGCAGGTCGAAGAGCTGGTCAGGTCAATGTTCATCTGCGGCTCCACGCTGAGGGAAAGGGTGGTCTCCTCACCGGCGGTGAGGGAGAGGTTTTTCATCCCGGAGATCGTCGGCTCTTTCACGGTCACGTGTGCCTGCGCGACGGTAACGCCGCTCTTGGCAGACAGCACGGCCTCGCCGGCGCTGATGCCGCGCACCACCCAGGTATTCGCACCCGCTTCCTTCACGGAAACGTTGGCATTCGAGGCGGTGAGGGTAATGGGAGCCTCAGGGGAGACGGACAGCGACAGGCGCTGCTCCTGCGTCTCGTATAACGTAAGGTCCTTGAGGCCTGCGATGGCGTACGAATACGCCTCCACGGTCGTCTTGGCGGCGGAGGCGCCGAGGTCGGCGTGGGAGAACGACAGGGTGACGGAGCCCTCGGCGAGGGCCTCTACGTGGAGCGTCTTTCGGGCACCGTCCCCCTTGAGCGACGCCGTGACCTTCGTGGGGTCGGACGACGTTACGCCGACGCCCTTGTCGTCGGCATCGGAGGGAGACAGGACTACGACGGTATCCAGCGCGGAGCCCTTCTCGAGACGCAGCGTGGCCGGCGCCGTGATGGCGGTGGCCAACACCTTGTCGCGTATTACGTTGAAGGTAATGCCCTTCGAGTATTCCTTGTTGTATTTGTTCTTCAGGATCAGGTGCAGCGTATGCCGGCCCTCGGAGAGCTGTGGCAGCTCGAGCTTCAACTGGCCCTGCATATCGAACGCCACGGCCGTGCCGGGCGCGATTTCCTTGCCGTTGGCCTTCAGGCGGAGCGATAGGTCGTCGTCAATCTTGTAGTTGACGGTGACGCTCTCCTCGCGCGATCCGCCCTTCGTCAGGCGTATGACGCAGACGGCGTTGCCGTCGGTGCCCAGGTGGACGTCGTCCACCGAGACCGTATAACCGTAGTCCGTCACGACGACGTCCACGGGCTTGTTCCCCTCGCAGGAGGTGACCGCCGGCACGAAAAGGGCCAGCATCAACGCCGCCAGGGCGGGGAACAGGAACTTCTTCATCTTCTTCATAATTCTCTTTCTCTTTCTCTTTTCTTTCTCCTTAGAATGCGATTCGGATTCCGGCCGTTCCCTGCGGGCTCGCATAGCGAATCCGGCTCAAGAACGCCACGGGCACCTGCCCGCCGAGGACGAGGGCGAAGTGACGGCCCAGGTAGATTTCCGCCTCAAGACGCGGCGTGGCGCCGAAGACGAACTTGCGGCCCGTGTCGATCGTCAGGACGACGTCCGTGGGGAGGAGGTGCCGGGGATCGATCTCTTCAAGGCCGACCCATGCATCGCCACCGCCATAGACGCTGAGGGAGCGGGAACGCGTGGACAGCAGGCGGAACATGAACCCGCCGCCGGCCTTCAGCTGCCACGACTCCAGGAACGTGTCTTCTACGGCACCGTCAAGGCGCAGAGGCTCATGCATCCGCATCAGGTCGAAGCCCGCGTCCCAGTATCCCGGAATGAGGTACTGGCCGACGCCAACGGAGGCGCCGACGGGCCACTGGCCTTCGAGATTCATGAACATCTGGCCGCGCATGGTGCGCTGCGCACCGGCATCAAGGCATACCAGAAGAAGTATTGCCAATGCCGCCGTGATATGCCGTCTCATCTCTTTCATGTCAAACAAACAAACCATCAACTGAAAACTAAATAACCTATAACCAATCCAATGAAAAAAACCAATAGTTTCCGATATGCCTTGTAGGTTTTTCGTCTTGTTCCTTTATTCCTTTACCGCCCTATTTGTACAGGGCGTAGATGTATTCATCTTCCCAGTCGGCCACGCGGATATACATCAGCATGGCGCGGAAATCGATGCGGATTGTGAAGTCCTGCAGGTCCAGGAGGCTGCCGTCATAACCCGATGCCATCAGGTAGCTGCCGATGGGGCTGCTGTAGAGTTTCCGTTTTTCGGCGTCCTTGGTCCAGAACTCCAGTACGAGGCTGGCATCCTTCTGGCGCGGTACGCGGACCACGATGTTGCCGTGGCCGTCATCCTCCTGGACGTCCGCAAGGTAGCGGCCGTCAATAGCCTCGAGGGGGTATGCCGCATCGAAGCCGCAGGTGTTTCCGCGGACGACCATATTGTACTGGCGCAGCTCCTCGCCGCCTTTGCCGTCGATGAACGTCAGCGTCGAAAATTGCTTGTGCGCCTCGAGAAGGCAGTATGCTTCTTCGCCCGTACAGTCAACGTCCGTGGAGTGGACGAAGATGCTGTCCATCTGATTACCTTCTTCCCACGTTACGACGGTGCCCTTCTGAAGGAAGTTGCGCAGCGGGCGGTTATGGAAGACACCGACCACTTTGGCCATGGATTTCTTGATGCGGATCTCGTCGATCTGCGGGGCGTCCTCGGGCGTATAGACAGCTTCGTTTGCGGGACTGGGATTATACACCGTCACGTCGAACGCCGCGGCCTGGGGGCCGAGGGGCCGTCCTGCGAGGATATCCGTGTAGTCCACGTCGAGGTAGCAGGGACAAGGCTCCCTGTCCTCCAAGACTGTGCAGCCCGTGCCAACCGATAACGCGCAGACGACTGCCGTAAAACACAAGCCCATGATTCTGTTTTTCGTAAGGATTTGAAGCCTTGTCATAGTGCTACTTCTTTGAATAAAAACGTTTTGTATGAAAAGAAAGTTACCTTTTTAGATGGCCTCGTTGTAGGTTGCACCCGTATCCCAGTTGCTTACCGTGACCGAAGCGACGAGGCTGCCGGTCGGAACGGGCTGGTTCGGATCGTCGGATCCCATGCCGGTAATGGATACGGACACGTCATAGGCGGTATTCCGTTCCAGACCCTTGCTGTTCTTGTACAGCGTCACGGGGTAGTAATACGTCTTCGTACCGGCCTGCGCGACGATGACCAGTCGCGGCAGGATGCCGGCGGTGGCCTGAGCGACCGTCGTCGGGCCGAAGTGATCGGCGCTCTTGTCGGACGGCATGGCGTAGAAATATCTGTTGTACGTCTTCGTATCGCCGCTGCTGATGCCCTGGTCGGCCGAAGGCACACCGTAGAACACCTGTCCGGCATAGGCCGAAGGATTTACCTGCGAAACGGCGGTGATGTAGTCCGACGGCGTCGAGGATTCGTTCTGTCCGGCGGCGCGTCCTGCAAGGTTCACCCACTGCGAGAGGGTGCCCGCACCAAGCGTCCACGAGCCGTAGACGTTCTCCAGGTACACCGCCTTCACGGACAGGTTCAGGCCCAGGGATGCGGGGACGGCGTTCGTGACGTCCTTGATCCGTACGCGCGCGCAGTAGCGGCTGATGGGAACGGTGATGTTCGTCGTTCCGCCGTTGGTGATGGTAGCGCTTTCGGAGCCGCCCATTACGAAGCCCGCGGCGGCGTCGCAGTTGGCCAGCGTGATGACGGTGGCGTCGACGGCGGATTTCGTCGTCAGGGCCGCGGTGCCGTCAGGGCCGTTGGCGATCACTTCGACGGTATAGGCCGCAGCGGGAACGTTCGACAGGGCCGCCGTCCATACGCCTTCGCCCTGAGCGGTCATGTCGCCCAGCGCAAGATGCTGGTACAGCGCACCGTCCTGGCGGAAGATGAACACGTCGAGGGCGTTCACGGCTTTCTCCGTAGGGAGGACGGTATTGTCGGACGCCTTGGTGGCGGATCCGGAGTTGATCGTGAGCGTGAGGGCGCCGACGTCTCCCTTGATGGGGGTGTCCACTTCGCCGCAGGCGGCGGTGAAGCCCAGAAGGGCCGCGGCCGCGCTCAGAATGATGATGCTTTTTTTCATGGCTGTGTATTGTATTTTCTCTTTCTTCGATTTAATATCTGTAGCTGTCGAACTCGCTGCCCGCCTTCCACGCTTCGATGTTGACGGTAAGGCCGGCATCGCGCTGTAGCTTGTCGTTGGGGTCGGTGGAACCCCGTCCTGTGAACGTCATCCTGACGTCATAGGTCCAACCCGCCTGGGGGTTGTCGATAGTAATGGGGTAGTAACGGTATGTCGCCCAGTCGGAACCCGTATAGAGGTCGACGACGAGGCGCGTGCGGCAGTCCTCTGTAGTGGGGCCGTAGTGGTCGCCGCTTTCCGCCAGCGCATTCGGCAGGCAGAACATTACGGCGTTGATGGTAATCTCCTGGTTTGCCATCCAGGAGCCGGAGAATGCCTGTCCGGAAATGTAATCCGCGTACAGGTAAGGGTATGTTTCGCTGACGGCCTTCGCCAGCGGGGCGGGGTTGCCGCTTGTAGGCTGGGGAACGGCGTCGGTACCGTTGACGAGACGGCCCGCGGGGAGGACGAGGCCCGTGGCGCTGCCGGTCTTGTCGAAAGACCAGGCGGATCGTACGTTCTCGAGCCATACGCCGCCGAGCTTCGGGTTGCTCCCGGCGAGTGGCGTGTCGGCGAATGCGCTCGTGACGGTGACGAGCCGCACGCGGGCGGCATAGCGTTCGACCGGCACCGTAGTCGTCGTGGTCTCTCCCGCGACGCATGTGACGGAGGTGACGCGGCCGGACATCAACATGCCCTGGATGCCGCTGTTGCCTGCGACGGCGCCGGGGACGGCGTCCTGCAGGGTGATGGGCTGGGATTTTAGCGCCGCATAGGTATTGAAAGTCTTCGGGTCGAACGTCTTCGCGTTCGCCACGACGCAGATGTCGTATGTTCCAGGGTCGAGGGTTACGGTGAGGGTACCGTTATTGGTGGACGTGAACCGCTCACCGTAGACCTTTTCCCCGTTCTGATAGACCAGAAGGTCTATCGCGTCAAGGCGCGTCTCCGACGGAAGGAAGTAGTCCGGGACGGACTGCCCCTTCGTGGCCGGAGATGCGAGCGATACGACGACGGCGCCCTTCCCGGCGACGGGGCCGTCGAGGGCAGCGGGTTCGCATCCCGCCAGGAGAAAGGCCGCAACCGAGGCGACCGCTACGATACTACATTCGAGTGCCTTTCTTATTGCCGTCATCATACTGCTCATTTTGGATTTGATGAATGTAAAACTGTGAATGGAAAGAGTGTCTTGATTAGAAAGTGACGTTGTGGTCCGGACCGGCGGCCCAGGCGGCGACGTCAACGTTCACGTTCAGGCCAGCGCCTTCGGGAACCGGCTTGTTCGGATCGTCGGAACCTTTCTTGCTGATGGTGGCGGTCACGTCATACGAATAGCCACCCTTCGGAGCCACATACTGCGAGAGGTCGTGCGAGATGGTGATCGGATAGTACACAGTCTCGGCGGTAGCGGAAGCGGACTGCTTCCAGCTGCCGGCGATCACGAGGCGGGTATAGGCCACGCCGTTTTCAGCGATCGGGCCGTTGAAGTTGTCGGCAGCGGCCTGGTTCTGGTAGGCGTAGAAAGCTTTCTTGTGATCGTTGAACGCGGAGACGGTGTTGAAGGTCATCTCACCACCGAATGCGTCAGCGGCGGCGGAGAGCACGCTCTGGTTGCCCCAGCCGGTACGGCCGCCCTGGTTCTTGAAGTTCGAGACGGTGCCGCCGAGGGTGCTGTTGCCATAGATGTTCTCGAGGAAGCAGTTGGTCAGCGTGAGACGGCCGGCAGCGTCGCCGGAAAGGTTCACGGCAGCCATGGTGACACGGAAGGCGAGGATCTTCGCGGTAACGTTGGCGGTGGCGCCGGCGGCGGTGACGGTCACGGGATCGGACTTACCGAAACGGGCCATACCGCTGGCAGGGACCTCGGCGATGTTGTCAGCGCCGGCTGCGAGCGACATGCTGACAGCTTCGAGGGCGGAGAGCGTCGGAGCGGTAGCGTCGGTGTACTGGGTGCCGTTGGCCACGGCAACTACGGTATAGGTACCGGCGGGAACCTCTTTCTGGTACTTGTTGCTGTTGTCCTTGGCGATGACATCGTAGAAGTTGCCGTTGGCGTCGAAGACGATCACCTGCAGACCGCGGGCGGTCATATCGCTGTTGATAGGATCAGTGAAAGCCTTGGTGGCGGGAGCGCCGGGCATGTTGAAGTTGACGCTGAGGATGCCGGTTTCGCCGTCGACGAGCTTCGGGCTGTCGATTTCACCGCAAGCGGAGGCGATGAGCGCAACGCCCATCACCGCCGCAGCAGCTTTATGAAGAAGAGAAAGTTTTTTCATGTTCTTGAATGTTTTTGAGTTATTGATTCCGTTTTTTTGTTTCTATTAGAAGTTGACAGTCGTCACGCCGCCGTCACCCCAAGGGTCGACGGTAACGGTAACGTTCAGAGCGCCCGTGGAGACACCCTTGTTCGGGTCGTCAGAGCCGGAGCCGCTGATGGAGATGATCACGTCGTAGGTCTTGTTACGCTCGACCTTGTTGATGGTCACGGGGTAGAAGTAGGTGTTGCCACCGAAAGAGGCGCGGACCACGAGGCGGGTCAGCACAGCGCCGTCGGTGGGGCCGTCGAAGTGATCTTCGGTACCGGCGTTCTGCAGGGTGTAGAACGGCAGGTCGAAGGGTTCGACCACGCCGGGAGCGACAGCCTTGGCCGGGGCAGCAAAAGTCATGTTCGCAAACTGCGCGTCAGCGGCACCCTTGACGATGTAGTTTCCGGCATCACCCCATGCACCAGCCTTGTTGCTGTTGCCGGCGGTACGGCCAGCCCAGTTGAAGTAAGCCGTAGGTTCGCCGTTGCCTCCAATGTTCCAGGCGCTGTTGCCGTTGATGACGAACACCTGGTCGACGGTAAAGTCGGTATAAGCGGCGTTCAGCTTGTTCTCGACGGAGACCAGACGGATACGGGAAACGAGACGCGAGATCTTCACCTCGCCGGCGTTGGCGTTGTTCGTGCCTTCGGTCGGGTTCACGGTCACGGTGCCCTTGCCGGCCATCACGAAGCCGGAGGCGGGGTCGTTGTCGCCGAGACCGGCGGCAAGGGCCTCAAGGGCGGTGAGGGTGGAGACGTTCGCGAACGGATCGTTCGTGGCGGAGCCGTAGTTGGCCACGGCGGCGCAGGTGTACGTCCCGACACGGACCTTGGCCCATGAAGCGGTAGCTTCGCCGGCTGCGATGGTGGCGGCCTGCTTGCCGTCGACGATCAGGTTGCCGCCGGCGTCGAACAGGAACACGGTCACGTTGTTCAGCGTAGCCTCATTTCCACGGACAGTCAGGTCGGCACCGGTGTCGCCGGGAGCTTTCGTCCCCAAGGCGTCGGGAGTGACGATGCGGATGTTGAGACCGGCGGTCTGCTCGGAGACGAGTCCGTTCTCAACCTCGTTGCATGCCGCGAAGCCCAGCAGGGCGGACGCCGCGGCGAGAGTCAGGAAAAGTTTTTTCATACTTGTGTGAAAAATGATTATGTAATGTTATTGTCCTTCCTGTTAGTAGCTCGAGCGGATGATGCCGCCGTCCTCCCAGTCCGCGATGCGGATCATCGCCTCCACGTACTCGTATTTCTCGGGGAGGTCTTCCGGGTGGTCGACGCCGCGGTTGGAGATCGTCAGGTCGATATGATAGTGCTTGTTGCGGTCCACCTGGCCGATGGTGACGGGATAGTAGGTCACGAGGCCGTCCAGGGTGGCTTTCACGACGAAGCGCGTGCAGCGGGGGCCCCAGGTTTCCTTGTTGTGGTCGTCGGCGGACGCATTCGGATACACATAGAAGGTATGGCCCGGAGACATCTCGGTCGCGATGGAGTCCTGCGGCTGGGCGAACTTCTTACCGACGTGTCCAAACAGCAGGTCCGCAGGGTAACCGGCGGCCGTCTGGTCCTGTGCGTTCATCTTGTTGAACCAGGTATCATTGGCGCCAGGGGTGTTCTGCAGGGCGGTGAGGTCGTTCTGGCCCACGACGTTGGTCATATAGATGTCCTCCACGACGAAGTCCTTCTCGGCGAGCGTGCCCTTGAACTGCGTGCGGATCTTATAGGTGACCTTCGCCACGATGCGGCGCACCTCGATGGTGATCTTCTCGTCGGCCTGGATGACGTGGCCGTCCAGCGAGCCGCACATCACGAAGCTGCCTACGGCATTCTCCGCGAGGGCGGTCAGGGAGGCGAGGAGATCCTTCTTCGTCAGGTTCGCGGCACGGTCTCCTTCAGGGAGGTCGGCCTTGTTCACCACGGCGACGAAGTCGTAGGTGTCATCGGTCAGATAGAAGTCGAACGAACCGTCGGAAGCGGAATACACCTGCACCAGCGGGCCCTTCGAGCTGAAGACGTACAGCAGGCACTTGACGACGTTGCTCTCGGAGAGCGACGGCACGTCGACGGACTTGGTCTGTACGGCGCTGCCCGTCAGGTCGACCGACACGTGATGCTGGGTGCCCTTGCACTCGTCGCACTTTGTGTCGCAGCCGGTCAGGCAGAACGCGGAAAGCCCCAGGAACAGGGCGACCGCAGCGTAGAGTCTCATGGTTTTCATCTGTAAGTTTATTGAGTTATTGATTGTCGTTTTCCTTTGTTATCAGAGATCGACGGGGATGTCGTCCTCTTCCTGCACCAGGATGTCGTTCAGGTTGTAGGCGCGGATGAGGGCGGCGATCTCCGGATCGAGGTTGCCACGATGCACGTAGCTCGGATTGCGCTTGCAGGAGCTGATGTAGCTCTCGACGGCCTTCCGGTCGTCGCCGCGGCGGGCGTAGAGCACGGCCAGCATGTATTCCACCTGCGGGGTGCGGTCCTCGCCCTGGAGCGCTTCGAGGATCTGGAGGGCGGAAGCGTTGCGGTCAAGGCAGCAGTAGGCGATGGCCAGGTTGTAATCCTTATACGGAGCCAGCAGCACGGCAGCGGCCTCGTAGTCGCGGTCACGGATCGCCTGTACGCCACGCATGTACGTCGAGTCGATGATCGTGGTATGGATGGTGTCCTGCACCATATCCTTGCGGTGCATATGAAATGCGAAGTCCACGGTACGGAGCTGCGGGTACAGCACGTCCTTGTAGTATTTGTAACGGCTGTCACGGCGCATCTGCTGCTCGCGGACATCGAAGTCCTTCGTGCCGGCATGCGACCAGTATTCCTCCTTCTCACCGTCGTTCAGCACCACATCTTCACGGATGAGGCTGTCGAGGCCTCCCCAGTTCTCGGGCATGCTGCGGTGGGAGACGCCGATAGACTTGATGCGCTCCATCTTCTCCTGTTCCGGAGTCTTGAATTCGTCGCCGATGGAATAGACCACACCGGAAGCGCGGCGGAGACTGTCGGACAGATGACGGAGCCAGCCGCCGTAGTATTTCGACACGGCGTCGCCGCGACGTTCGCTCAGCCGCTTGTTTGTCGCCCAGGAGCCCTCCGGCGATGCGGTAGCCACGATGACGACGGAATCCATGACGAATTCGTCCACGTCGATCAGCCGTCCGAAGATGTCCTTGATGCGCGTCATCTCTGCAGCGTTGTTGCGGAGCGTGTCGACGAGGTCGGAACGGCCGAGCAGGAAGTCGATGCGGCAGGACGTGTTCGCTTCCACGGTACGCGAGATCACATGGTCAAGGTAGCGCTCACGACCGTCCACGAACGAGCTCAGCGAGCTGATGTAGAACGTCAGCGGGTCGCTCTCCGGGATGTCGTAGATGTGTTTGTCCTGCTCGTAGATCTCGCCGGCCAGCAGCACGTCGACCTTGCGGAGCTTCGGCTGCGTGGCGATTGTCTGAATATAGTTGTACACGAAGTCGCCGTTCATGTTGCGCATCAGCGTATCGAGACGGACTCCCTTCGTGACGTACGGGGCCTTCACGTAGCGGTGGAACATCTTGTCCTTGTCGCGGATCTTCCGTTCGTTGCGGCGGACCAGCATACCGTAGGTGTAATAGTCTGCGGCTTCGCGTTCGGTAACGCCGAACTTGCTCTCGAACTCATCGTCGCTGTACCACGTGGTATCCTGGCGCATCTCCCAAAGCGTAGGGAGGTGGCGTTCGATGTAGACCTCGAGCTGGTGCATGTCGATGAACTTGGTGGAGTCCGTGACGATGCTCTTCAGAAAACGTTCGTAACGGGCGTATCCGCGGTCCTGATTGCGGCGGTAGTCCGCGCCGGTGATATAGATGTCCTCGAGGTCGAGGGTGTCGCCGAGGACCTCCATACGGGGGTACATGCGGATCTGCCACTGCGTGTCGAAGAGGCTTTCGGGGACGATGACCTGGAATTCGATGTCCACCTTGCCGTGGCGCTCGGCCACATTGCGGAAACGGGCTTCGATATGCGCGGCCTGGATGGTCTCGTTCGCGACCATCTCGCCGGTCTCCTCGTCCTTGATGGCGTTCATGATCATGACGTCATGGCCCTGGAAGTCCTGCACTACGAAGGTGTCGCGGCGGGTAGGTATCTCGAACTCCTTGAACGTGGACGCCTCCTTCTCGGGAAGCGTCAGGGAAGCCGTCGGCTGTTCCACCTGAATATGACGGACCTTGCGCGTCGTGGCGCAGGAGAACGTCGACATGACGCCGGCGACGATGATAAATGCTAATACGGTATTGTTGTTTGTTTTCATCTGGTTAACGCGCTGCCGTCCGGGCAGACTGAAGGGGGAAGACGTGATATTGCTTAGAAGACGTAGACGAGGGAAACCTGTACGTCGGGGGAAGGGAGGACGAACCATCCGCGGATGTCCTTCACCTTGTACCATACGCCCTGACGGTCGGGGCCTTCCATGATACGTCCGCAGCGCGGGCACGCGTACTGCGTATAGATACGGCGTCCGGCCCAGATGCCGAGTCCCAGGTCGAGGTTCAGGTGCTTCGCGATCATATACTGGTAACCGCCGCCGATGCCGACGCCATATGCGTAGCCTTCTTCGGTGACGCGCCCGTAGGGCGTACGGCGGTCGAACAGCCAGCCGCCGCGATTGTATTCTTCGGCCTGGACGCGCAAACCTCCCCACCAGGACGAGTAACTCGTCCAAGGCCAGATGCGCATCTGGATCGCTGCGCCCCGCACACGGTTCTGGAAGGCGTTTCCGCGGTCCATGGAACCGTAGTACCACGGGTTATAGCGGAGTTCCGCGCCCAGCGACACGTGCTGCGACAGCGCGACGGAAGCGGCGCCGTTGATGGTGCCGACGTTCGCCCAGTCAAGAAGATTCGTTGAAATCGTTACGTTCTGCGCGGACACAGCTTGGTGTCCGAACAGGATAAATGTCAGGCAGAGGGCCGTAAAGAGCTGTTTTCTCATCGGTTTGCGGACGAATCATATGCTTCGTCGAGGCAAAGGTAAATATAATTTGTCGAAAATTGCAACAAAAATTTGTAAAAAAATGCAAAAGGCGCTTATATTTGCAGTAGCAAATCAACCGAACATCAAAAAAATGCAGACGAAAGGCACTTCAGAGCTGGTTTCTCCGACCTCTTTCCGTATCGACAAGTATCTCGTCAACGACATCTCCGGCTTCAATAATCAGATCGAGTCGGATGACCGTCTCGTCCGGAACATCATCTATTCCGTCGCCGAAGATTACGAGCACTCCCTCTTCGGCTTCGGCACCCTCGACCCGGCCCGCTTTGCCGAACGGTGGAATTACGATCCCTCGTATCTCCGCCGCCGCGTGGATTCTCCTGCGCAGCTCACCGACCTGCCGGCCGACGCCGTCGAGGCGTACCGTGCGCGCATAGCCGGCGGCAAAGGCGACCGCGAGGCCATCGGCAGCGACCAGTATGTCTGGGACACGCGTCTTGAGAACGCCCTCTATATCCTCAGCCACAAACCGTTCAGCTTCAATACTTACGGCGAGTTCTCCATCGTAAACCCCGAAACGCGGCAGGAGCGGGCGTTCAAGACGCACGCCTCCTTCACGCTCTTCTCGGCCATCAGCGCCGTCTACGCCAAGCGGGGAAAGGTCATCTACACCTATACGCTCAACGAGAATTTCGAGAAGAACCTCACGCGCTACTATATCCGCGGCGAGCGGGAAACCCTGCTGGCCCTGCGCGGATCCGGGCTTGATACGCTGTATCTCGCCCTGGCCAACCTGCGCGTCAATCTGGGGCTGAGGGGGAAGGGGAAGACGGATGTGGAGTACGGCCCGACCTTTGACGAGCTGTGCGAGATGGCCCACGTGCCCAAATCCACGAAGGAAGGCAAGCCGTACGAGCTGCGGGAACGGAAGCGGCTCCTGACCAATGCGTTCAAGCGCGTAATGAGCGCCACGTCCAAGAGCGGGGACCTCGAGTGCACCGTGACGTTCGTGCGGGCGGGGAAGGCCGGGGAGGATCCCGTGCCCGTCATTGATTTCGGCACGGACCATATCCAGCGGTGCGCGTCCGACAAGCCCGGCTACGGGTCGCTCGTCGCCAGCATGGAGCGGACCCTCATCCAGCGGCAGCTGATCCAGCGGGAGCTCCTGTCCCTGTACAAGCGGCTGTTTTCCGGCGGTGCCTACGTCGTCCTCGACGAAGGCGAGTTCAACCGCTGGGCCATGGACGTCCACCGGGACCGCCTCGAGAAGGAGACCGCGCTGCGCCTGGCGTACATCGGCATCTTCGGCCGCATCCCCGAAAACGAGGAGTCCCTCAACAGGACCGTATTCGACATGATCTCCGACTGCCGCACCGGGAACCTCTCCGACGCCCTGCGGCGCCTCTCCCTCGCCGGTTAACGGGCACAAGGTGTGACTAAAGCACCACACGCGGGGATTGGAGGCGTGACTAAAGCACCACAAATCCAGCACAAGGTGTGACTAAAGCACCACAATCCGGCCGCGAGGTGTGACAATTTCACCACAAATCCAGCACAAGGTGTGACTAAAGCACCACAATCCGGCGGCGAGGTGTGACAATTTCACCACAAATTTCAAAGGTGTGACAATTTCACCACAAACGCCCTTCCGGCCCGCCTCTCAACCGTCTGATTTTCAGGGCCTCCAAAATGAAGGTGTGACAATTTCACCACGTTTTACCTTATTGTTATTATAAGAGTAAATAATAGAAATAAAAAAAGACAAATAGGTATCCGCGGAAGGGGCCTTCCGGCGCGGTATCCTCTTGTCTGTCACCGCCTTTTCATGCTCGGGGACGAATCACTGAAGGAAGAGGTGCGGGACGGGGAGATGCCGCGGGTGTCGGAGTTCCGGTTATTTTTCCTATATTTGGAATTCAAAACCCCGACAACCCCAGAACGGATGAACATACAGGAAGTAATCGACGGGCTGCTGGCGCGCGACAATGACGTTACTTATGACTTCTTTTACGGGCATGAGCCCTGGTCGTGCTCCCGCAACATCCTCAAAATCCTTCACGCCGTCTTCCGGCGCGAGGTGGACTACTTCGACGCCATCTCCGCCCTCTATGCCTACCTGATGGCGGACGACGGGCGGAGGCTGCGTACCTACGACCCGGAGAAAAGCTCGTTTTTCTACTGGTTCAAGACCGTCGCCACGCGGTTCTACCTCGACTTACGTGACGGGATGATAGATTCCCGCACCGGCGGCCGTATAGAAAGAGAGGAGGGCGACGGAAGCGAGCATGTCATAGAGGCGGCCCGGCCCCGACGTACGCAGGCCGACGCCGAGGCGGAAGCCTCTGACGAGGATGAACGCCGGCGGGAGGCCAAGGCGGATATGCAGCGCCTGCTGTTCAGGATGCCGAACAAGCGCTATGCGTACGTCCTGCAGCAGCTCGTCGTCCTGGAAGAGGATCCGGCGGACGTCGCCGCGAAGATGGGCATCCGCGTGTCGAACCTGTACAACATCCGGAAACGGGCCATAGAACAGCTTGAAAAAACCGCAACATCAGACATCGAACACTATGGATAATAACGACTATATCGACGACAACCTGCTCGCGGCATATGCCGAGGGGCGCACCAATGCCGAGGAGACGATGCGCGTCGTGCGGGCCCTCGCCCATGACAGCCGGCTCCGCGAGGCCCTCGACATCATCCGCAGCGTGGATTGGGAGACGGCGGCGGAGGATATTCCCCTTGAACGCGCGGCAGCGGCGGCGGGGGACAACCTCTGCGACGTCATGTGCGAACGGCGCATCCTCCGGAACTACCTGACCAAGGAGGAGTATGACCGCCTCGACGGCATCGACAGCGCCTGGCTTGCCGAGCACGGCGTGCCCATGCACGATATGGGAGGGCTGCTCGCGGCGCACGGGATGACCGTCACGCGGCGCTATGGGTGTACCGAGAAAGACATCCGCGAGGCGCTCGCCTCCGGCGCGTGGGCCATCGCCGCCGTGGATGCCGGATCCCTGTCCACGGGGTTCCTGTCTGACGTCTTCCACGCCGTAGTCGTGCTGTCGATTGACAACGGGCTGGTCCGGCTGTACGATCCGACGTACGACGAGGACGTCAACTACCTCCTGGACGGATTCCTGTTCGCCTGGAAGGCGACGCGGTATTACCTTGTCACCGCATATCCCGGAGGGGAGCACAGCCACTACGTGCCCAAGCCGCTGGATGTGTCCGACGTCGACCTTGATGCGGACCTCATTGACCTGACGGAGCTGCTGGCTGAGAACGCGCACGAGGCGTGGGCCGCACGGCGCGCGGAGGAGGGCTGGAGCTACGGAAAGCGCCTTGACGGACGGCGGAAGCGCGACCCCAGGATGGTCCCGTTCACGAGCCTGCCGGATACGGAGAAGGAGGTGTCGCGGACGGCGGCGATGGATACGCTGCGCCTCGTCGAGAAGCTCGGGTTCCGCATTTCCCGCTCTGCGCTGCGCCCGTGTCCCACATGCCGGCACGGCGTCGAAGAGAAATTCGCCTACTGCCCTTATTGCGGCACGAAACTGAGCGACAAGTAGTTATATTTTTTTAACAACATCGCTGTTATTGTAATTATTCTTGTTAATCGTATTATATCTGTTATTTGTGTTATTAAAGTTAAGATTATGGAACAGACCGACATTTCCCGCCTTGGCGACGTCATTTATCAGGAGATGAATGCGTCCGTCGCCGGCTTCTCGAATATCGAAGAATTCTGGGACAAGCTGACGACCTTGATAAGTGTGTTCAGAACGCCGTGCCGTATGAACGATAAGCTGACGAAGCTGTTCTCGTATGCCTTGAAAACCGACAAGGTCCTGCCGGGGGACAGGGGCGTTGCGGAGCTTCTGGCAAAAGGTCTGCTGAATTCCGGCAGCGTCGAAGAGTGGAGTGCCGCATTGGCGACGAAACCGATGAATGACTTGGACAGGCTGTGCTATGACCTGAAGAAGGTGCGGGAAGGGTACGTCACCTCTCCCGTGAAGCTTTTCGACATTCAGCGGAATGCGAGGGTCGAGTGGTATGAACAGCTGGCCCAGAACCGGATCTACCCGGCTGCCGTTTGGCGAGCCGCCGGCATGCTCGGCGTGCAGACGGAAGCTGCCGTGATGATCATGGCAAAGCTGTCCCGCAGCGGGAGAATGAAAGTCTCGGAGGTAGGCAGACCGGACTGGGTCACCGGCATCGTGAAAATGGAGTTGTCCGCCGTCGCGGAGGTTGATGGCGACGAGATCGTCCAGACTGCCTGGCATTTTATGCCCGAGGGCCTCGCACCGACTTTCTCCGGCGCCGTCGAACGGTTCGCGCATTATCTGTTCCGCCGTTTTCCCGAAGGCGCGAAAGAAGCGTTCGGGTGCGAAGAAAGTGGACTGTCGGCCGTCGAGGCGGCGACGCTTGAAAACGGCGTCCTCACGGAGTTCTCGTGGCTGGCGAGGCATAAGGACAGTACCGCGGCCGATTACGAGGAATACATGACGGCGCGCACGCAGGCTGTCTTCGAGATCGGCTGCCGCGAGTGTGCGGGTTCCGCGGGCGTGTATTAAACTGCGGGCCTGCGGGCGGACAGCCCACCGTCCGGCGGGCTATTTACAGAGAGAGCCGCCCTTCCGTAAGGAGGGGCGGCTCTCTGTTTGCCTTTCTTTGGCCGTTTTCCGGCCGTTTTACAGCGGTTCGACGGCGCCGTTGATGTCCTTCGCCGTAAGGGTCAGGACGAGATTACGGCTGCCGTTTACCTCGTACAGGTACACCTTGATGACCTGATCCTTCGACAGCGTGATCTTGTCGAAAGAATAGGCGATGCGGCTCGTGCTGTGGGCGGCCGTGGTAAGCTTTCCGAAACGGTTCTTCGGGAACAGGTTGCTCTCGTAGGCGATCTTGCGCTTGTTGCCGTTGTGGCTCTCGAGGATGAAGACGGCATCTTCTGTCTCGTAGGAAATGCCGGAGTTGTTCTTCAATGACAGTACGACGTACGTAATGTCCGAGTACGCGAAAATGTTCTCGCACATGAAGAGCATCCCGTAGTTGCGGACGCCCGTATGGAAGAGCATCTGCCGCATGTCGATGACCTCGCTGAGGAGCGGGGCGTCGCCGCGCTTGAGGGCGTTGGCAGACAGCCCGCCTTTGGGCTTCCTCCTGGAGGTGGCTTCCTTCTCGCGGGAGTTCTGGACGTGGGATCCCGTGTTCGTCACGGCGGAAGCCGCGGTGCCGTCCGGTTCCCGGGTGTCGATCACCAGGTTCGACGGCGTGGGGGAGAAGCGGAGCAGATACGTATGGAAGACGCCGTTAGCCTCCTCGACGGAGACGTTGACGGTTCCCTCGAACGGGCCGCGCGCCATCAGCGCGAGCTTGTTCTTGCCCTGTTCGACGAGCTTGCCCTGGAGGTAGGCCGGCTTGCTCAGGTCGGCATAGCTGATGTCCGTGGCGAAGATCAGATGCGTGGTGTACTTGTCCGAGACCTCGACGACCTCCATCTGGGACATGTCGTAGTTGCCGGCGCCGGGGCGTTTGTCGAGGATCAGGGCCCCCGGCTCCTTCTTGTAGGCGACGATATACGTATGGAACGCGCCGTCGGCTTCCTCGACGGAGACGCTGGCGGTCGAGGCGAATGGCGTACGCGCCTTGATGGCGAGCTTGTTCTTGCTGACGTCCACGATCCTGGCCGCGAGGGCCGTCTGGTTGCTCAGATCGGCATAGTTGATCTCGTTGGAGAAGATCAGGTGCGTGGTATAGCGGTCTGACACGAATACCGTGTCGCGCGGCTGTGCGGCGGAGATGATGCAGGCCGTCAGGGCCGCCGCCACGAAAAACAGTTTCTCTGGTTTCATATGCTATTGACGATTTCTTACAGTTCCTTCAACAGGTAGAAGACGTAGCCGGAGTTCACCTCCGCCGTGACGTTGCCGCCTCGGCCGGTGACGGCCTGGGCACCGACGCTGGCCATGCCTCCGGCGAGGCTGCCGAGGACGGAGCTCCCGAGGGCGGCGCCGACAAGCGTTCCCGCTGACGACAGCGCGGATGTCGCGGCGCTGCCGGCGTTGTTCTTGGCCTGGTTCGATGTCTTGTTGCCCTCGGTGGAAGGGCAGTACAGGCCCTCGCTGCCGTCGTTGTCGAAAGCGACGTAGTTCAGGGCGTAGATCTTGCCGTTGATCTCGATGTTGCTCACGCGTATCTCGAGGCGTTCACCAATGGTGCAGGTGGCGGACAGGTGCGTGTTCCGCGGGATGAGGATGCCGTTGACGGCCATGTCCTCCAGCAGGCGGATGGTGATGCGCTGGCCGGAGCGGATCTTCTCCGAACGCGTGAACATGACCTTGTATGGGTGGTCCTCGTCTTCGTTGACGTACTGGCTCTCATTGTCCAGTGAGGAGATGCCCTCCACCGTGCCCCAGTCGCCGTCCAGCGACGAGATCGAGCCGCTGCGGCGTACGCCCTGCGACGACTTGGCCTCGGGCTCTTCGGGAATCGGATCAGCCTTCGCCGTGGCCTGCGGATTCTTCTTCGGGGCGGGCGTCTTCTTGGGTGCGGGAGCCTTCTTCGGCTGCGCGGATTCGCCCGAGCCGAGGCCGAACGCATTGGCGGCAGCCGCACGCTTGTCTGCGGGGGCGGCCTGCTCCGCCGGGGTCTCCTGCGTAGCGGGCGTGTCGTGTTCCGCAGAAGAAAGCCCGAACAGCTCCTTGGCGCGGGAACGCTTACCTTCCGGCGTCATGGTCTCGGGTTCCGCTTCAGCGGTCATCATAGTGTCTTCTCCGGCAAGGAATCCAAGCGGATTGTCGCCATCTTTCTCGGCGGAAGCATCAAAGATGTCCTTGTTTCCGGGCGTGTACCGCGACCTCACGTCGACCATATCATCGGCGTCGAGGACGTCCTGGTCTTCTCCTTCAGGGACCTCCAGGAATACGTCGTTCTTGGAGGTCTGGGCGGCGGGCTTGGGCTCGGACTTGGCGAGGTTCGCCACGATCATGATCAGAACCAGCGCGACGGCGGCGAAGGCCATGCCGACGCGCTTTCTGGAGCGCGGATCTTCAAAATCCACGTTTTTGAAGATCGGTATCTTTTTCAGTTTTTCAAGATCGAAAGCCATATCGTTTACATTTTATCGTTCATAACAATCCAAGCTTCTGGATGGTGCTGATCAGGTAGAGTATTCCGGCGGCAAGCATCGTGAAGCCAAGCACCCTTGCGAACTTCGCCATGTTGACGCGGTCGGTATCACGGGCCATATTGTTAAGGCCTGTACGCATGTCGTTGATGTTCTGCGTAATATTGTCGGCATAACGCCTGAATCCTCCTTTCTTTGCCATATCTTTCTGTTCGTTTGTATTATCTTGGTCTGGTTTCAATGAGCTGCGGCTTCGTCGCGTAGTATTTACGCATCATGAGGCCGTGCGGGTTAGTCCTCGTACGTGCCACCTCGACGAGCTCGCATTCCGTCTCTATGGAGTAGAGCGAGATGTTGCTTTCACGAAGGACGTACAGGGACGCCTTCGTCTTTGCGAGGTACGGATATCTGTCTACGGCGACGGCGACGGTATCGACGACGATCTGCTGAGTCGCGTTGATGTTGATCAGCGTTGCGAAGTACCGTTGCTCCTTCAGGTCCGTGAAGTATTTGTATGCGCTCTCGTCGGCGAGCTCCATCGCCCGGGATATGTTCTGGTTGATGGCCGTGATGTTCGGGGCGATATTGAAGAACAGCTCGTGGAACCGCGTCACATGGTCGATCACCTCGAGGTCCTTCTGGGCGCCGTTCGTGGCGCGTTGGGCCTCGAGAGCGGCGCCCTGGTCGAGGACGAACACCTCGCTCTTGCTCTTCTCCACGTACGAAAGTGCAAGGAACACCGCCGCGATGGATACCAGTGCGGCAACGCCCAGGGACACGAGCGCGACCAGACGGAAGCCGCGCTGCGTGGAGCGCATGTCGTTCAGAAACTTGATTGCATCGTTTGCCATATGATACCTATTGATGTTTTGCTTTTATTAGTCTCCGTCACCAGTAATCTTGCCGAGGGCGTTCGTCACGTTCGACTGGAAAGACTTCGTTTGGGCGGCGGATTTCTTGGATGTCGCGGATTGTTGTACAGCCGTCCCGCCGGTCGCCACCTTGACGGCCCCTGATGTGGCTGTATGTGCGGCGCCGGCAGCCTTGCCCAATGCTCCGGTAGCGATACCCGCGCCGGCGGATCCGATATCACCGGTGTTTGCTCCGCCGGGGATGATCATGTGGACAATCGAACCGACCTTGGTCATGCAGACGAATCCGACGATGTAGATGAGCGCCTGCGTCGTTCCCAGTCCCTGAATGCAGCCCAGTTGCGATGCGGCATTCGAGAACTGCGGGAGAAGGTTCTGGATGGTGTACACGGACACGATTGTCACCGCATTGCCGATGCAATAGTTGACACACGAGGCGACGACCTTATAGAACGCCAATGACATATATGTCGCGATGAAGCTCCATATCGCCTGCTTGAAATAATCCAGCAGACTGAACACGAGAACCCACGGGAAGAACATCGCCAGTATGGCCATTACGACGCTCGCGAAACCGGTCACGCAAAAGAAAATTACATCGTAAAGCCAAAAGGCGATCATGTTGAAAATCGCCCCGGAAGAAAAGGCCTCCTTGAAGTTCTGCCAATTTGAAAACATCTCGGAAAAATCCGTCGGCTCCGACAGTTCCTTTTCTTTGTTTATGATACGTTTCAGGTTCCTCGTTTTAACGGCTTCCGCAAGCTCGGCCTTGGTTTTGTTGACTTGGATCTCCTTTTCTTCTGCAGTTAATACTGCTGATTCGACTATTTCATCGATCTTCTTTTGAGCCTCGGCCGTTAGTTGCGCCCGCATGTTTTCCAGGGCCTGTTTCTGTTCCCTGTTCCTCGCCCGCTTGGCGACAGAGATTTCTCCGAGATAGTCCATGGTTTCGTCAAGGCTGGCACTCCATACCGAGCCTGCGCTTGCGATCAACTTGTTTTTTGCTTTTTCTGCTGCTTCAACATAATTCTCCCCGGATTCATTGTACTGCCGTATATTTTCTTCTCCACATAGGTCGTTGATGGTGTTCGTGACCTCGTTCGTCAATTTGGAAGCTACGGCGTAAGCCTCTGAACCGCGAGCCGACGCGGAGATGTAGTTGACCGCACCGTCTATGGCCGAAAAGACCGTTCCGGAGATGTTGATGGCGAGGACGATAAGGATAGGGCGGAGCACCTGCCAGAGCCTGATACCTCCGAAGCCTCCCTGCTGCTCGTCGCTCATCACGTCGTAACTCAGCTTTATCAGCTTGAAGGCGACGATGAAAGAAGCCACCATCAACGCCGCGGAAGTTGATGCAGACGACGCCGTCATGGCCTTCAGCTGGGCGAACACCCGCTCGCTCGTCGACTGGGTGGCCTGCATGGCCAGGAAGAAGTATAAGTAGGGAGTCATGGCTAAAGATTAAAAAATACGGTTTTGAAAATTTGCAGGACCACCATCATGATCAGGTATCCGGCGCCGACTTTCCACAGCACGTCTGAACGCTGCCGGTCACCATGGTTATAGACGCCGAAGTTCCATCCGAAGAACAATACCGCGAGTATCGTTATGGCGTATCCGACAATGTTGATGATCTTTGCCTGCAGCGTCTTGCGGGCCGTCGGGTTTGTGGAGGGATCTTCTGGGTTTGTCGAAACGGAACGGGGATCTCTCAGTTCCTCAATGGCTTTCTTGTAAAACTGCTGATCGTTGATGGAAACTTTCTGTTCCGCCGGACGGCGTCTCAGGGCGTCTGACGTAATCTTGTTCCCATCTTCGATATCCTGCAGCGTGGAGTCCTCGTCGACAACCGACGAGACACTTTTTATCAATGAATGATACCGCCTGAACTCCATGTTTACCTTTTCGAGCATCTGCATGCGTTCGTGAAGGGTGAGGTGGTTGTCGGAATTCAGGATCTGGTCTTTCGTGAATTTGAAAGTGTCATACATCCGTCCCGAGACCTGATCAACCACGCGGTACGTCGCGTACAGTTGCGCCGGATGGATCTTTCCGTGGTTCTGATAATATGTAACCTGGTTCTTTAACCGCAGATAATCGAGCTTCAGTAGTTCCATGTTGTCATACAGATCCACGAGGACGTTGGCGTCATCGAAAAACTGCCCGGCGACGGAGAATGTCTTCCTCACGAGCCGTATGTTTTCCTTTGCCTGGTCAAGGTTCTGCAGTGCCGTGGACAGCTGTTCGCCGAGGACGTAGATGTTCTCGGCGTGCATGTATTTCTGTTCTATGAAATGGTCGAGCGCCTGGGCGATCGCGGCGATGTCTATCGTCGGCAACTGCGCCTTTCCCGGCACCACTGCCGACATGGCCAGCAGTACCGTCAAAATGTATTTTCTGAAACGCATGGTCTTTACCTCCAATTCTATTTCTTTTTCGCGAATTCCCTGATCGCTTCGATATACGAACCCAGTTCCGCGGCGCGGCGCAGGACGGGTTCCTTGTCCGTCTTGTTGCTCTCGTAGGCAAGGGCCTCCTCCCGCGACACCTCCGTGCCGAATACGGCGGACCACTTGCCTCCGAGATTGATATACACTTCCTTGTAATGGCCGACTGACTCATCGATGCCGCGGCCGACGGACAGGACGGTGTCCTTGTCCTTGTCGGTCAGCGACAGCACCTTCTGCAGGGGGCCGAAGACGTTGAGGTGGTTGCTCTGGTCGAGCAGGATCTTGACCTGCGAGTTGTCGATGATCGCCGTCTTGATGATCGGGTTGTCGATGATGTCTCCAACTTCCTGAGTGACAACGCATGCCGCCGTGTTGAACTTTCTGGCGGTCTTCCAAAGACCCCTAAGGAACGGAGCCATCGTTTCGTTTGAAATTGCGGCCCACGCCTCCTCGATGATGAACGTCTTGAACTTGTCCGTATCCTTCCGCATCTTCTCGTCGAGCGCGTGCATGATACAGAGGATGCAGACGGAATAGAACTTCATGTCGTCCTTCGACAGGCGGTCCACCTCGATCACCGTGAAATCGGAGGAAAAGACGTCCTTCGGCGCCGGGTCGTTGAGGAGGCGGCCCCGCGTACCGCTCTTCGAATACTCCTTCAGCGCCAGGGCGAAGCCCTTGGCGTCGAACAGGTCCGTCGTGACGCGGAGGTTCTCGCCGGCCCAGTAGCCGTGCGCCTTGTAGTCGTCCCTTTTCAGGGCCGCCAGGCGGTCCGAGGAGTCCTCGTCGTCGAGGTCCGGCTTCGCCTTCTCCCACTCCGACACGAACGTCATCTTGGGGAGCACCTCGTTGTCGAACCACTGGTAGTAGCCGTCGAACAACGGCTTCTCGCCGGTGGCGCGGCAGTGGTACAGGTAGTCCGTGATGGTCTTCTGCAGGACGGTCTTGCGCTGTGACGTCCATCCGCCGGAGGCGGAGGTTTCGTCGGGCTGGTAGATGGCCTGCACCAGCGTGAAGAAGAAGTTGCCGCCTTCCTCGTCGGCGCGGAGCGACCCATCGTCGCAGAGCCAGGTCTCGGCGCCGGCCATCGCGTTGAACGTCAGCGGATGATCGTCGTCCCAGGACAGGTACACGCCGTCGCGGCCGCCGGACTCCTCATGGATGACGGACGCGAGGCCTTCGTAGCTGTCGCCGACGTCAATGATGAACACCGCCTGCCCGGCGTCGTACAAGTCACGGCAGAGCTTGTTCGTGAAGAAAGACTTGCCGGATCCGGAGGCGCCCAGGATGAAGATGTTGTAGTTCGAGATGAGGCCCATCTTCTGCGCCCGTTTCTGGATGTCCACGTCCAGCGGTACGTGACGCGTGCGGTCGCACAGGTGGATGGGGCCGCCGGGGATGCCTTTCTCGTACGTCTCGTACGGCATCAGGCACAGCGACGACATGAGCTCCATCGTCATCAGGTTCTCGCGGCCGATCTCGAATCCGTTCGTCGGGATGCCGGCATACCACAGCACGGGAGTGTTGTAGTTGTTGTACACCGCCGAGATGTTGTTCATCGACTTGATGGCGGACGACAGCAGGCCCGAGATGCGGAGGCGGTCCGCCTCCGGTCCCCAGGCGAGGACGTCGACATGCGTCTTGACGGTGAACAGGCCACTGCGGTATGCCGCCTCGAGGAAGTCCCCGATCTCGGCACCGTTGATACGGTTATCGACGCTCTTGATGCCGGAGTTCATCTTCTTCCTCTCGGCATCCAGCGTTCTCTTGATCTCGTCCTGGTTCGGGACGACGATATACTGGTTCACGACGTGGTTGCATTCGAGCAGGCAGCCGATCTTCGCCGCGAACGACAGCCAGACGGTGTTCGCCGAGCTGCTCAGCGCCGGGACGGAGTCCACCGTCGCGAGTTCCGAAGGAAGCTGGTCGCTCTCGCAGATGACGTACGCCTGAAGCGACTGGTCGTAGACCGACACGCTGTCGGGCGCAAGCATGATGTCGCTCATCACCGGCGAGTCGTTGCCCAGCATCATATACTGCTGGATGATGCCGACATCATCCCCTTCACCGAGATAGTCCCGCTCGCGGAGCGGGCGGGCCGAGACATGGCCGCCCGTGCCCAGTACCGAGAGAAACTCGGAACATTTTGAGCGAAACGTGTCCAGGGCGGCGACGGACGGCACGTTAACCGTGCCGCCGATGCCGAACAGGCCGGACGCGTTTCCGTTCTTGTCGGTAACCGGCCTTGCGGCAATGGTCACGAAAAGGAAAGACCGGTGTACAAGATACTTGCGGCCATCGAAATGCCTGCCGTACGCTTCCGCCAGGAACGGCTCCCTGGATCCGCCTGCGGCCCGCGGGTCGTAATCCTTATACAGATACATCTCTTGCCGATGCACTACGCTCCATGCCGGCAATGTGCGGATGGCCGCGGCGAGGGCGTCTATGATTTCATCATAATCGTCCTCTACGGATGAGTACATCGTCGGAAACGTCAGCTCCCATCCAAGCGTAAGGGCGCCCTTCCTGCTCACCACGACGTCGTCAAAGACGCCGGCGATCGGAAACACCCTCTTGGCGGGAACCGTTGTGCTGGTCATTTTCATGGTCAAGAAATTTTGGGGCCGGGGAGGGCGGCCAGGCCCCGCCCCGGCTGCGGAAACGGCTTCAGATCCCCTCCGCGGGGGAACTCCTATTTCTTCTCCTTTGTACGGATCTGGCAGAGACGCCGCATCCGGCGCGGCGGCACGGTAATGTAATCCGGCAGTCTTTTCGAGCAGAAGTAACGGACGCGTTCGCGTTCGCTGAACTTTGACTGGACGGAAAGGATTACGGCGTACGTGACGCCGACAAGAGCGATGCCGAGGATCGTACCAAAGAGCGAATTAATCGTGCTGCCGACGATAAGTCCGATAAGCACCGAACCCGCCAGACCGTATATCGCATACTTCTGGTAGGTTCCCTTGATGCCGAACAACGAGTTCGTCTTATCCAGCGACTTATAGACGGCGTATCTCATCTACGGAAGGCGCTGCTACAGGAAAATGAACTTGATCACCTGCAGGCCCACGAAGACGAAGATCAGCGAGAAACCCCAGGATACGAGGGCGTCGTTGCTCTGTCCGTCGGACTTGCTCCTTTTTACATAGTTCCACACAAGCATCACAACGCCGATGATGGCCACGAGGATGGAAACGATGTTGATGATAGGCGCCAGCGTCTCCTTCAGGCCGTTCTCCGCTTTGGAGGCGACGGTCGAAAAGTCGAAGCTGGTCTGCGCCACGGCGGCCTGCGCAGATGCGAAAACGGCGGCTGCGGCCATCAGGGCCTTGCCGCAAAGAGATTTGATTCTGTTCATATCGAAAAACGGTTAACAATTAAAATCATTATCAGAGATATCGTCAATTTCAGGATCTTCCTCGTACACGAGGGGGGCGTTCTCGTCCGGTTCCACGATCTCCGGGTTCTCCTCCCACGGCGCCTTCGGCTCCGCCGACTCCTCGGCGCCGGGCTCCGCGCCGGGGCGGTCGAACCCCTCGGGGGTAAGGAAGAACTCGCGCTCGGAATCGGAAATGATGTTGTGCTTGAAAAGGATGTCGCACAGGCTGCGGCGCTCGTCCATCTCGAGCTCTTCGAGGTGGGCCACCTTGAGCCAGAAGTCGCGCGTGAACGGCGTCGGCGGAGCGATCTCCATCTCTACCTGCGGGAACAGGTCCGACTCCATCGGGGTGGAGCCGCCGGGGCCGACCAGCGCGATATGCACGCCGTCCTCCCCCTTGGAGATATTCATCTTGGTGTCCTTGTCGAGATGGATGTTCACGGAATCCTTGTGCTGAGGCGCGAACAACCACAGGAAAGACATCAGCAGCGCCGCGACGGCGATGACCAATAAGATGATGATAGTCGTATTCATGGTTTCATCGATTTGATTTGCCCGGTTACTCGGCGGTCTGCATCGCTTTCCATTCGTTGAGCAGCCGCTCGCGCCATGGCTCGAACATGGGATCGTTGTCGTAGGCGAACCACATCATCCGCATGATCAGCGACTGCTCGCTCATCCCGGAATACTGCTTCATCCGCGAAATGTTAAACTTCATTTCCGGCGCCCCGAACATCGAGTCCTTGGCGGCGTGCAGATTGTTCACGATCGAATGTACGGCGCCTTGCGCCGCTTTCTTTTCATTTGACATTGGCCTTGGTGTTTGGTGGTAACATAACTCCGTTCACACTTTCTTCTTCTTCGGTATATGTCCCGTCTACGCGGGCCTTGATTTCTTCAAAAAGGTTTTCAATGTACGGACACGCCTTGTCGATGTTCGCCTGCGGCCAGCACATGGTGTTGCGGACGAACCCGAACGTCGTGGCGTCCCGGCGGGCGATGAGGATGTCCCTCATCCGCGTACCGGCCACGGGAATGCCGCGCTCCCGGAACATCCGGGTGCTCTCGCCGTACCAGTCGCGCCGCCCGCGGCGCTCCGCCGGCGCCTCCCTGTTCCACACGAACAGGGAGGGCTGGCCTTCCCGTCGGAAACCCTGCATCTTCTTGTACACGGAGTAAGCGTCACTGCGTGACTGCTGGTCCGTGTCGATGGGGAAGACGACGAGGTCGAGGAGACCTTCCTTGGCGAGATGCCACGCGGGATCGGTCGGCAGGAACCGCCCTGGGAAATCCAGCAGCATGTACCCGTCGGCGGATTCCTTCTGCCGGCGGAACTCGCCGACGATGAAGCGGATCTGGTCCTGCGAGAACGTGTCTCGGCCCATGGCTTTCGCCACGCCGAACGGCCTATTCCCGGAGGATAGCCGCGCAAGCTGCGAAAGGGGGTCTGCCTGGATGATGCGCTTGTCCGCCTGACGCATCTTGACGAGCTGGTACGACGGGTAGTCGCAGTCGTAGACGATGACGGGGCATCCCTTCTTGTAGGCCAGCCACGACGCCATCAGCACCGTGAAAGTGGTCTTCCCGGTACCGCCCTTCGAGTTGAAAAACGTCAGCGCACGCATGTATGAATTGTGTCTTATTCCATACGGATATGCATAAATGATGCAAATCCTTGTCGGCAAAGATAAATATTATTTCGTGAGCCGCAAATTTTTTTGCGGTTTTTTACAGCGGGGGAACACCGTCCGTGTTATTCGTGTTATCCGTGTTATCGGCAGCGGCCCCGCTTTCCGCGTTTCTTCGCCGCGCGTCGGCTTCGCAGCCTCGGAACCTTCGCCGCGATACGGAGGCGGCTTCCGTCTCGGGACTTCCCGCGCGAATTTCGGGGGAAGCTCCCGGACGGGAAGCGCCTCCAGGATATTTCTTAAAAACAGAATCCATATGGACGAAAAGAAGAAGACCGCCCCGGCGCAGGCCGGAGCCACGAAGACGGCGGAGAAAGCCGCCAACAAAGCTGCACTGAGGGAAGCGGGCATCCGCATGCAGCTGCTGCACATCCAGCAGTCCCTCGCGGTACCCAAGGACCAGGCCAATCCCGAGAAGGATTTCCGGTACCGGTCCGTCGAAGACATCCTCGCGGCGGTCAAGCCCCTCCTTGAGGCGTGCGGCTGTACGCTTACCTTCAGTGAAGAGCTGACGCCGACGCCGCAGGGCGTGTACATCCGGTCGACCGCCGCCCTTACCAACCTCCGCGACGAGAGCATCGCGACCATCGCGTTCGCGCGGGAGGATACGCGCCTGCCGGATATGAGTTCCGCGCAGATCACCGGCTCCTGCATCTCCTACGCCCGTAAGTATGCCGCCGGCGGCCTGTTCGCCATCGACAACACCCGCCTCGCGCATCCGATCGAGATGGACAGCTTCGCGCCGTCCGCCGTCGAGGAGCTCAAGCGCGCCGAGGATGGGGACGCGGCCCCCGTCATGGCGATGGGCGAGATGCAGTCCAACTCCACCGACCGCCCCATCCTGAGGGCCGGACAGCGTAACGGCTGGGAAGATGAGGTCGAACGCGTCATCGGGTGGAAAGGCACCGAGGAGGAGTTCAAGCAGTACCTCCTGCGGCGGTGGATCGTCAGCGATGCCGACATGGTCCTGCTTCTGGCCAGGCGCAAGGAACCCTTCGCCGGGTAGGCGGCGGGCCGGTGAGGGAGAGGGTGTGGCCGGGAGAGCACCGGCTTCCCCTCGCCCGGGCGGCGCGGAAAGATGCTGTTTTTTGCCGTTTTCGGCGGAAAAATGGCTTTAATCTGCATTAATTATGCAAATTATTTTGCAATTTTCGTTGAGTTTTATATTTTTGTGGTACATTTTGTATCAATTAAAAGCAAAATTATGGAAAAAAACCAGATTGAACACATTAACCAGATGATTACCGAGGCTATCGGCCGCCTTGAGGACGGCAGGATCGCCATGAGGGGCGAGGTCGGAGCCGCGTGGACGCGTATCCGCGAGATCGTGGACGCGGCCGGAGGCCGTGTCGCCTTTGCCCTGAGCGGCCGCGACCGCCGCCGCAATGAAGAAGCCCGCCGCAGCGAGATCGAGAACGCCCCCGATGAGGAGACGCGCAAGTTCCTCGAGACGTGGCGCGGTCCCTTCTATGCCGCCGCGCTGCGGGAATCCGGCACCGGCGTGACGTTCAACGCCGGAGACGGTACCGATGCTTATGGGTTCGTGGATGCCGTCGAGGTTGACGGCGACGAGGTCCGCGTGTATGCCTATGACGAGGACTCCCTGGTCGTAGACTCGCCGAATCCTCCGACGAAGCTGGCTCCCGGCGATATCGCCGATCCTATGCCCGTGCTGCTGTTTCTTGAATCCCGCTTCGGGTAGAAACGGGCTGAGCCATGGATTTCATCGTGTTTATCGCGACGTTCTGCGTCCTCGGCATCGCCGGGTACGTCTGCGACAGGTGGGCGGCGCGGGCCAGCATCGAGAAGAAGGACGACAAGGCCGAAGCGCGGCTTCTCAAGACGAGTGTCACGCTGTGGATCTGCAGCTTCGTCTGCCTCGCCGTTTTCTTCGCGACACAATCGTCGGCATCATGAGCGCGAAGCATCGTTTATACGTACGTGCGGGCGCGGGCGTAAATCTTAAAGGATATCGCCATGCCGCTTGACCGCCATCAGAGACAGGCCGTATCGTATCTGGAGCGGCAGACAGTCGTCCGCATCAAGGCGGGCGACCTGGACCTTGAATTCGAGGACGGCGACCGGCAGCTTGCGCATGAGATCGCCATCGCCATCCAGTCGTTCTGGGGGCGGCGGATGAGAGAGCGTTGATAAAAAGGAAAACAGGATGAAAGGAAAAGATGATACTTGCGAAACCGGCGCGACGGGGCGTCCCGCAAAGAAGCCGTATGTGAAACCCGAGAGTACCGTCCTGGCTCTGCCGGGCGGCGTAAGGTGTCTGTAGCATGCGGTTGCGCGTCGCGAAGAAGATACTGTGGGGGCGGGGTGGCCGCCTTCGTCGGCTCGGAGAACCCGAAGCCCGGATATGCTACGAAGATACCGGACTGCGCGTTGCTTTGGACGAGGTCTCCGACCCTCTGGCGAGAAAGGCCGCCTGCCGCATGAACAGGTACTTCAGGAGGCATCCCGCGTACCGGCCGTAGGGCGGACGGGGCCATCGACCCGGCGAGACATGTCCGGGTTTAGAAAAGGGTTCCGCCCGTATATCAGTTCTTTGACATTTTGGCAAGGCGAAAAAGTGAATACTCTATTCTTTGCCCGGCCGTCTATGGCGGCACGGACAAAGGTAACGATAAATGTCGCCGGAGGCGGAGCTCTCTGCGGTTCCGCCTCGATGGCGATGAAAAAATGAAGTAATCCGCAGATTATAGGGCGATTATACACGTTGACCCTGTAAAGGCATACAAAACTGTCTGTAACGACAGCCTCGGCGTCTATCATCACCGGGTCCGCGACGCCTGTAAAGACATACAAAACTGTCTGTAACGACAGCTTAGCCTTTTCAATGGAGATAACCACATCCCCTGTAAAGACATACAAAACTGTCTGTAATGACAGCATTATTTATGATCATCAAGACGGGGGAGTACCTGTAAAGACATATAAAACTGTCTGTAACGACAGCTCGACGGACGCCAATTCGATGACGCCTTCCCCTGTAAAGACATACAAAACTGTCTGTAACGACAGCCCAGGCTTTATCTGCATCAAAGACAATAAGCCTGTAAAGACATACAAAACTGCCTCGATGGCAGCATGAGCCATACGCCGGGCGGCCCTGTAAAGACACACAAAACTGCCTGTAACGACAGCCTTCCAGAGGCTCTTTGCGCGCTCAACGGACCTGTAAAGACATATAAAACTGTCTGTAACGACAGCGGATCAAGCTCAGGACATCCTGGCCGGAAACCTGTAAAGACACACAAAACTGCCTGTAACGACAGCACGACGGCCGAGGTAGTCAGTATCGGCTGCCCTGTAAAGACATACAAAACTGTCTGTAGCGACAGCTTCCCGAAGGGATACGCCTCGGCCGGTAACCTGTAAAGACATACAAAACTGTCTGTAATGACAGCTGCTTCCCGGGCGATCGTCTTTTCGTCGAACTTGTAAAGACATACAAAACTGTCTGTAATGA
>JAEEGL013632156.1_pt1 | contig 55054 bp, 37 predicted proteins | sample 9134231 | NCBI WGS metagenome assembly JAEEGL01 (sample SAMN16246548, study PRJNA631951) | gut metagenome | biome: gut microbiome; feature: rumen; material: fiber-attached | host: Bos | place: Iran: Karaj | collected 2018-10
CTGTCCGCCACGCCCCTTACCGCAGTCGCCGCCTCACCGAATCCCACGGTCTGATTCTGAATCTGCTCCTGCACGTTCCCAATGCTCAGACGGATGTTGGTCATTGAATCCGAGACGGACGCGACGCTTTCCTTCATGTTCTTTGAAACCACGTCAAGGCTCGAGCTGGATTTTTTAATCGTCCCGATCATATCCTGCAATTTCTGCATGAAGTCGTTCAGGTATCCGACGATGTTGTGGAGCGACTTGAACGGAGTCTTTATATCTGTGTCAAGACGGCGGGTTAAATCAGCTTCCCCGGACACAATGTTTTTTACGGTTCCGCGCACCTCGTCCAGTGGCTTGAAGAGAGAGTGCACTGAAATGGAAATCATCAGGACGGCCAAAAGAATCACCAGTATGGCAAAAGGAATGGCCGCGTTTCTGAAGAACTCCTTCACGGTAAACGGAACGAAAAGAACCATCTGCCATCTGAGCGAGTCAATCGGCGCAATCAGATATTCGCCCCTTGCCGTGGAAAGAATCGTCTCCTCCTCAGGATAAATATTTTCGGCGGAACGCAGGTCCGGCATGGCGTCGGTGATGGGAAGCTTGGACTCAATGTCCGAAAGATTCAATGAAGCGGAGACATCACCGTTGGAGTTGTACATGTACATGGTCACTCCGTCCTCAAGCGACTTGTACATGGAGTCCACGAAATCATTCAGCTCAACGCCGGTTCCCGTAATGCCCACGACCTTTTTTCCCGCGTCATAAACAAGCACATTTATCCACATGAAGGTCTTCTTCAGACCGATGTCATAGTCCACATAAAACTGGAACGGAAGATTCGCGTCTATCGTTGCCTGATACCAAGCGTTGCCCGGATCAGACTTGTCCACATTATAAACGAATTCCATGTTTGAGTAGTATCGCAAATCCTTGTCGGAAATCCAGAATGTCCTGTGCGAGCTGAAAGAGTTCTGATAGGTCTTGAATTCCCTCAGCGCGTTCGCAAAAATCTCGGGGTCGGAGGGGTTTTCCATGTAATCCACGACGGCGGGCGTATACCCAAGCTGTATGGCAAGCTTTTTCTCAGGCAGAAGACCGTTTTCCATCTCAAGGACTTTCGCATATTTTATCCTCTTGAGATTAGCATCCGCACTTTTCCTAAAGAGCATGACCGAAGCAAAAGAAACAGCAGCCAAACCAACAACAGCAAAAACAGAACCTAACAAAATCAGCGACTTGCTCGTGGATTTCATTTATTTTTTTCCTCCATGAATAAGGATTATATCACATTTTCCTTAATTGTACCATGAAATTATGATTTTTTCACTACCCAAGAAGATAGTTTGATAGTTTTCTCCTATATTATACCCATGACCTTGGCATTCCACACGGCCTGGTTCGGAGATTTCGCCCCCAGCTTGGAGTAGATGTTCTTCATGTGGTACTTCACGGTGTTCACGGATATGAAAAAATACTCCCCGATTTCCTCCTTCGTCTTTCCGTGCTCCAGAAGCTTAAGCATGTCAATCTCCATCTGTGAGAAAGCTTCGTCACTCTTGCAAAGATTCTTGAGGTAAAGCGGCTGTGCAATCGCCATGCTCCTTGTGAGCTCCACCACCCTCATTATAAAAGCGTCAGACTTCCGCACCTTCAGCCAGTCAATCAGCAGGCTCAGCATCACCTCGCCCTCGTCCGCAATCAGCCTGTAGTATTTCCGCCGCCTCGCAATTTTTACCGCACGGTCCAGGGCCTCGAAAGCAAGCTCCTTCTCACCCGCGCTCCAAAGGCTCATCGCAATCAGCAAGTCAATCTCGCACAGGTCCATGTGTCTCTTTCCTGCCTCAAGAAGCGGCCTGATTTTTTCGGCAAGGGCAACCACCGAGGGATACTTCCGCATCACTATGTAGCACCTCATCTTCACCATGTATCGGTAAAGGTCGAGCATGTTGAAATTTGAGAATTCATCGGGCGCGTCGTGCTCCATCCATTTCCGGACATGCACATAATCACCCTCGTAAAGCGCGAAGAGAGTCTCGGCGGCATCAATGTTGTAGGAGAATTCCGCCACACCGTTTTTCCTGATGAAGCTCCTGATTCCCTTGATGTAACTCACGGCCTTCACCGTCCGTCCCTGCGTGAGAAGGATTTTCCCCATCAGATAAAGGGCTACGAAAAGGAACCTCTGCTCGTTTCTCTTGTCAAATTCCTTGACCGTCTGGCTCACGGAGACTTCCGCGACAAGCAAATCGCTCTGCTGATATTTATACTCCGCCACGCACAGCTTATGCATGACATTGACAAAATCCTTGCCGTAAAGGATTCCCGCGTATTCCATGAACTCATCCTTCTTCCGCTCCAAAAAGGGATAGAGCCTCGTGAAGTCGTTCACTCCGTTCAGAAGATATGGCCGCGACGCAGTGAGGATTATCCAGCCCAGGGACCTTCCCCAGCCTTTCACCTCCTCCAAAATCCCCATGAACTCCTTCCATCTGATTTCGGGATTCACGAGCAGACAGCCCTTCTTGATTATCTTCCACTCCTCCGGTATCAGCTCCAGAATCTTCCTCGCCTCGGAAAGCCTTCCGTCCATTACATAGCAGATGTAGACCCCGGTAATTAAAATTGGATTCTTCTCCAGATCTTTTTCCGTAAGTGCATAAAAATCTTCCCTTATGTTCCTGAGATCCACGAGATAAAATGAATCCGGCATCAGCATTAATTTTTCAGTCAGTTCCTCGGGCGTAAGCATCCGTCTCTCCTTTTCTTCCATTATATAGCAGGATTTTTAGGAAAGCAAGTTTTTTGTTCAGGTCAGTTTTTTCTTAAACCCACCGATCGGTTTTTATCTGCACAAAAGGAACTGCGGAATTACGATGATTGCGAAGAAAATCAGGCTGATAATCTGGAAGGTCCTGATGAAGGCAAGAGTCTTTCCCGGATACGACCTTACGTAAATCCTCAGGTTGATTACGCTCGCAAGACTTCCGATTATGGAGCACAGGCCCGCGCTGTCAAGTCCGTAAAGCAATGCCCTGAGATTTTTTGTAAACGGCCACAGGACAATGCTCGCCGGCACGTTTGAAATCACCTGGCTCAGGAGAATGCTCCACCAGTACTCATTTCCCGTCACGTTCCTTGAGAGAAAGCCTGCGATGGCGGGATTGCTGCAGATTGACGAGCTGAAGATGAAAAAACACAGGAAGGTCAGAAGAAGCACGTAGTCGGTCTTGAGGAGAATCTTCGGATCAAAAATCAAAAGCAGGACAAAAACAGCCCCGGCAAGATAAGGCCAGAGATTCGTCCTTGTCACGATTGACGCTATGATCGCGATGAAAAGGATTACGTGAACGGCCTTTTTTTTCGGGTCGGATTTTTTCTCATCCTCCACTTTCTCGCTCTCAATCCTTTCGCCAAGATTTTTGCGGTACAGAAAAAGAATGAAGATGTAGAGCAGCACCGCGCTTCCAATCCACAAGGGAAGCATGGTCAGAAGAAAGTCCTGCACCGGGATTCCGCTCCTCGTAAAAAGATACAGGTTCTGCGGACTTCCAAACGGCATCAGAAGGCTTCCACGGATTGCGGCGATGTTCTCCAGAGTGAGCACCGGGATGATGTATTTTTCCTTCTGTCCCGCGCGGAAAAGGATTATCGTGAGCGGAACAAAAATTATGAGCGACACGTCGTTGGTCACGAACATGGACGAGAAGAACACGGAGTAAACGAAAAACACCGTGAGTCTCCTCATGGAACTTATGCCCGAAGTGAGCCGGATGATCGGAGCAAAAATATTGTGCGTCTTGAATCCCTCCAGCACGGAGAGAAGCATGAAAAGCGTGGCAAGCGTGTGCCAGTCAATTGACGAAAGAAGCTCCTTGCTCGGCGGAGTAATGAAAAGCGAGATGATTGCGACGGCAAGTGAAACGGTGAGCATGGGCTCTTTTTTTAGGAATGCGCTAAGTTTGTTCATTTTTTCCTCTGCGACATTCTACTGAAAAAGCATTGTCGTTGCAAGTGGTGAGCCACACGGAGTTTTACTCCAGATTAATTTTCCAAATTCTGTTTCCTTCTATATAATAAGCGGATTTTTCATCGAAGGAAGCCTTGTAAAGTTTTCCGTCATGGCATAGAATTCCTCCGAAAAAATCACCGATGTTTGAGAAATACAAATAGGCATCGCTTTCAGGCACAAGTCTGGGAGCAAAGACCACGGGAGAATTCTTGAACTCAAGCACATCTCCGTTTACGTTCAGAGTGTCGAAATTGCCTCCCATAATGAAAATGAATCTGTCCCCAAGCATCTCAAAATCGGTGAAGAACAAACGCCTGTCAGTTTCGTAAATCAGATTGCCGTCAACATAAAGACCGCATTTGTCGTAGTCAGTTCTCGCGCTCCAGACCGCATGACCGTGCATGTCAAAACAAATATCATCGACAGCCGTATACGGACCGAATCTTCCCGCAGGGCATGAAATCCACTTTCTGGCAAACAACGGATGGGAGTATTCCTCATCAGACTTATCCGCTTCCGACTTCATCTCTGCCTTTATCTCTCCGTCCTTCAGTAAAAACGCGATCTCATCTCCGTATGCTACCGTGAGAAGCCGAATGGAAACACAGTGCCCATCAGCAAGAGTACTTCCAATGACAACGGATTTATCGCACTCTGAGACATCAATTTCCCTGAGGATTTTTCCGTCGCAAATCAAATAAGATTTCTCCAAATCCATGGAGTCTGCAATGTAATACGCCCTTCCGTCCTTTGTGCAATAAAGGTCTATGCAATTATACGCTTCGGAATCTTTTCCGTCCACGCAGAGATGATATCCTGAGGACTCCTCCTCGCACCAAGTATAGCGAAAAACATCGGTCTCAGAGAATATAATGCCGGAGTCCACTGACTTAAAAGGCCCGCGCCTCTCACCATCCGTCCAGACATAATCGGCTCCATTTTCATGGACACAAAAACAGAGACTTCCGTTCTTTTTCCACTGAATGAAATCCGGCTCTTTTTCAAACGGTCCGTATTTTTTGTCTTTTGTAATCATGTACCAGCCGTCGGTTTCCTTCGCATATAAAAAATAATTTCCCTGATTGTTCATAAAATAAAAAAGATACACGTCATCATAGCATCCTGTTTCCTTTCCGTTCAGAACAAGGTGATATTTTCCCTCCGGCTCATGATAAACATAGGCAAAGTTTTTTTCACAGTGCGCCATAAAATAAGGCATCTCTTTAAACGGCCCAATTTGTTTTCTGTCCACATTTATGAAAAACTTATCTCCCTTTTTATAAGAGTAATAAAACTTCTCGCCCTCATGTGAAAATCTCAGGACGGAATCCTCGCCCACGCCTTTGGGGAGCTTACCGACAACCTTACCCAGTGGTGCCGCGAAAACCTGCAGGGCGCAAAAAGCGAACATAAAAACAAGCGGTATTTTTTTATTTCTGAACAATGATCCCTCCGAAATACTCAGGCTCTCCGTTGCTGTCAGTCAGAACAAAACCCCTGGTGGAAAGAATCACATAGGTTCCGTCGGCTTTGCGCGCGCGATAAGAAATTGGCCGCAACTCCGCATTTCCGCTCAGAGCAGCGTCCACGGCTTCCCTGTAGATTTTCATATCATCCGGGTGAACACATTCCTGCCAGAAATTATCCGCATGGTACAAATACTCGGAGCTCATGCCAAAATCCGCCACCATCGAAAATGACCATCTGGAAAAATCATGCCGCATGTCATTCAGATAAATATAGCCCTCTCCGGCCACGGTATACAAAGCTCCAAAAAGCGCGTCCAAGAGCCTCTTTCTTTCCTCGGTAATAGGAACCTCCAGTCTTTCCATCTCCCTGAAGCCTTCCTTGATATGAGCCGCTTTCAGCTCGTCCTTGTTCTCATACATGAGTCTGTCGGCTCTCTCGAAAACAGAGGAAAATCCGGTGTCCTTTCCTTCCTCATAAACCGCAATGCCGCACGCAACCACGGGGCCAGAACGAGCGCGTCCATTCGCAACAGACTCTTTCCTGAGCTTATCAAACAGACGCTCACGTCTTTCAAAATCACGTCCGCTTATGACCGCGACAAACTCATCTCCGCCAATTCTGAAAACCGGGCTGTGCATGAAAATATTGCAAATCATGCGGCTTGTCGTCTGAATCGCCTCGTCTCCGAAACTGTGTCCCCTTGTGTCGTTGATAAGCTTCAAGTCGTTCATATCACACATTACGACGCCAAACTGAAATTTGGAGTCAGAGTTCAGCTTTTCGTCTATCATCGCCGTGTATTCCTTGAACGCGTTTTTGTTCTTCACTCCGGTCAGCTCATCAAGCCTGGCCATACGTTCCGCGGACTGGAAATTTCTCTCCAGCTCCTCCCGTTTCTGGAACTCTTCCTCTATGTTTTCCAGGCAGCATATAACGTGCTTCTTGTCATCGCTGAGAAGCTCTATGTGCCTCATGTGAACGATTTTTCCGTCGATGATCAGCCGGTAGACAACCGTGTATGTACCGTCCTTTGACAGCCTTTCCAGCATCAAATTTCTGTCATAAATCTGCCGCACAAATTCCAAATCTCCGGGATGGACGCATCTGATCGCATTCATCATCGTGTCAGCGAAAAAATCCTCGCCCTCCTTGGGAATTCCAAGCTTCTCAAAGTGCGGAAGGGATACAATCTCCTTGTAATGGTCGGTCTCAATATCCACATAATAAACGCTGTCAAAATGTTTTGTCAGAGTAAGCGCAATCTGATTAAATACATCCTGTATAGAGTCCACGTTTTTCTCCCTGCTTCCTTAAAAAGCCGCTCCATCAGTACATTAAATGAAATCTTCTATTATATCTATCCCTATGATATAAATTTTCGGATTACAATGCTACCCCCTAAATAAGAATTCTTAAAATATAGGATGAAAAAGATTACGCGGATGATATGAAATAGCCGCAATTACAAGATTTTTCGACAGATTAAGATTGCATCAACATTGTATAAATATGCACTCGCAAAATTTTACATTTAATTAATCTTAAACACCATTATACAATGCGCGCCCTTCTCGAGATTTTGCCTTAACAGTCTATATTTTTAGACACAAAAAGATAGTCGGACACACCTTTTCGCACCAAAAATTTGGCAGCACCGCACAAACACCCCCCAGAACAAGCTCCGGAGCCCAAAAAACCAGGAAGCCAAGCCAAAACCAGCCAAAAACGCCCGGCAAATTCCCGCAAAAAGACCATAAATACAGATATTGAAACAAAATTCACTCGACTGGTACACGAATTTCACACCCAGAACACAACTTCACGCACAAAAGCTCCCGCACACGTACCAGAAACAACCCCGATCCGCTGGAAAACTCAAGAAACCAAAACACGGATGAAAATCAAGTCCCTAGAATCATTCTCCACTAAACGCGTAAAACCTAGGAAAATCACAACAAAATCCGGCGCATTAAAACCTGAAAAACCGCCGATAGTAGGTAAATTCTATATAAGTCTACTTTTATAGACTATAAAAACATGTATTATCCGCTTAGCCAAGAGATTTTTCACGTCCTGGAAAATTTATCGGAAAACCATTTGCACAAAATCCTAAAATGTGGTATAATGTATATTATAAATGGTGTACATATTTGTACCGTATACACGTGGGGGATAAAAAATGTCAGAAACGCTCTATCCGCTTTCTATGGATTCTAACCAAAATTCGCTGATAAATTCTGTGGAAAAACCTCGCCGGGGATTCATACCCAGTATTTTCATCTCAGCAGCCCTTCCCCTCCGGGATGTCAAAAAAACACTTTTCGACAGAAAATACAACAACATTACCCTTCACCTCAGCAGCCCCAACATGGTCCCTTATGGAAAATACGGAAGGCTACTCCTGTCCGTCCTCACAACCCATGCCGTGCAGGCGAAGAACAATCTTAACCCTGACGGAACAATAACTATCCGATACGACTCCCTGCAGAACCTTCTTGACGAAATGCAGCTTCTGAAACAGAGAGGCGGAGATGTCATGGAGCAGCTGAACAGATTCAAGTCGGCGACTTTCGTTTATGAAGAGGAAAATGTCGTCATGGCCCAAAAGAGTCTCTTCCCGGAATATTTCCCGGAAGCCGACAAAGGCCTCGTTCAAGGCAAAAAGATTACGACGGGAAACATAATGTTCATGGACGGGCTGCAATACGTCGAGCTTGACGACGGCTCCAATGACAAAAGATCCATCTCATTCACAATAATCCTGAACAACAAATTCGTGGATCTCTGCAAAAAGCACTCCGTCCCCATCGATTACACGGTTTATAAGGAAATTTCAAGCGCAATGGGCAAAGACCTCTATGCATGGCTCGTATACAGGAACAACTGGATAAGCAACGAGGGATTATTCATACCCAGAGCAAGCATGGTAGCCCAATTCAGCGGAAAAACCGACAAAGACCAGGACAGGGCCAACTTTAAATATATCGTCGAACAAATTCAGCAAATAAAATCCAAATATTATCCTGACTTAAAATTCACAGTTGACCGAGACTTCCTGGGAATCACCCTCTACAAGTCTCCGCAGATCATGGCGCCGAAGGACACGCGCTATGTTCTTGTCACAAGCGGAATAAATAAACCAGAGCCACCATTCCAGTTGGAAAACTGCCCCTGAGGAACGTTTAACCTGCTTTTAAATTATCGACCCTCAGAGCAAAAACATTAGTCTCAAGAAAGATTTACCGTCCCATAAGCAAACCAAACGCTGGGAATTATTTGCATTACATAGATTTATAATGCATTTTCCTCAAGAAAAATATGCCGCACACCCATGTAAAGATTCAAATTAAGGAAAAAATCTCACTCGCCTACCCTATCACGAGCAAAGTTATAGTTTGTCATCAAGTTTTTCTGACAAATTCCCAGGCAAAATGATTAAAATTTGGGAGTTTGGAAGAACAAACAGGCCTTTTTTCCGCAAAAACTAACTACCGTTAATTAGTTTGACCAAAAAATGATTCCTATCGTTCGGTTGTATGCCGATCCTAGCTTCTTTTTGCATAACCAAGAGGCTCAAACTTCAAACCCAACGATGGTTTATTTTTTCATGTCAAGAACGACGGGGAACCTGATTAAAGAAGAAAAAACCCATCGATACCGTCAAAAATACCCTGAAAACCCATCGATGGGATAAATTTCATCTGATTTTTGCATTATTTTTCATAAAAAATCGGAAAAATTCGGTGTTTTAGGCGTAAAAAAGCGTCAAATTTCTGATTTTCGCAAATTTCAGGAAAAAATTCACCAGAAAATTCATATGTGGAAAATGCGTTCAAAACTTTAAACCAATATTACAAAGCACACAATTAATTTTAACACTATTCTTTAAACGTCTAATCAATATCGTGATTGACAAATTTTTCAAAATTTTTTAATATAAACTGTTACTATTTCTCCTGTTCTCATTTTTCTCCGCAAAAAATTTTTCGCAAGAGAAAAGTCTCCTCACAAAAAATTTACGTCAGTTTTTCACGAAAAAAATTAGCCAGCACGCTATGCGTTAAGAAAACAGATAGTTGTATATAAGATATATTGCACACTTTGTAATGAAAAAACAAGCCCAAAAAATGCCGTTCCCCTCCCCTACTCCGGACAAAATGATGCTGATTTCTCAAAAAAAGTCCCGCTCAGAGAGCGGGAATGTTAATTTTTTTTGCGTTCCGTTTTTTCCTAATGTCAGTAGCAAAAGCTTCCGATAATCAAAGAAACGCTGTAAGCTTTTAAGCGGTTCTCTCTTAGAGTTGAATCGAAAAGCAAGCAGAAGTTTTCTAGAGAGCTCCTATTGTAAAATGGTATACCCTCTTTCGATATAATACTTCTTTATGTCCTCAATCAGAATGGAGGCAAGTTCCTCATCGTAATACCTTCCGTAATCGATAAAGACTTTGCTTTCCTCAAAATTGATGCGGACGGTATTCGTAAGCGAAAGCTTCTGAAAGCCACCGTTAATGGATGTCTTTTTTGTAACAGGTCTTGCGCTGTACAATCTGGACACCTCAGTCTTGAAGGCCTCCTTGGTTCCGCCATTCTGCTTCGCCTTTTCGATGGCACTCTCAAACTGCTGCCGTGACAATTGGCTCGCTTTCCAAGTATCCCTGGTTGAAGGCTCCTCGGCCAATCCACTCAGCAAGTCCTGATTTTCGGACGCAAAATTATAGGCCGTCAAAGCTTCGCTAACCCATCCTTTCGTCTTATGCAGTGCCCTGGCAATCTCGGTCTGAGACATACCCAAATCAATGAGCTGAGCAATGTATGCCTCCCTCTCCCTTGACGAGAGATTCAGTCTCTGCTCATTTTCAATAGCCTGGGTGATAATCCTGTCTTTTTCGCTTTCGAAATCATCCTCGACAATACACTTTACGGAAGAGACATCCCTTAAAAGACAAGCCTTATATCTTCTGTGGCCAATCTTTACGACATACTTATCGCCTTTCGGAGCGACGATAATCGGCTGAATCTGTCCGTTCTCAATTATAGAATCGCCGAGTTCCTCAAGCGAATCATCTGAATATGTATCACGAATATTTTTATCAAGCACGATCTGCTCAATGGGAATATCCACAAGTCCGGTCTTTTTTTTAGCAGCCTTTGTTTTTTTTGAGGACTCAACGGTCTTCTCATTTTTCTCCTCAGGAACATCAAGATCCAAGGAGAAAGTCTGATGCACATCCGCAAGCGGCGGTCTTTTTTTTCCCATAACGAACCAACCTTATTTTACTTTTTCTGCCAAGCGAGCTATAGTCTTACACAGAGGATTGCCTGGCTGATATTCCTGCATCGGAAGATGATAAGAGATTGCGCCGGACACAGCCTTGGAATCATGGAACTCAAAAATTTCATACGGAGAGTTCAAAAGCGTCTCCGTCCAAAACTTGTGGACCTGTTTCTGATTGTTTCCTTTATTGACCACCAGATATTTGCACTGAGAAACCTTGGCATCATACTGAACCTTCAATTTCTTTATCTGCGTGTTAAAGTTTGAAAGGCTCTCTATGGCAAAATCCTCGGGCTCAATAATCGGTATTATGTCGCTTGCATTTGAGAGTATTATTTTTTCATAAAATCCAAACGATGGAGGCAAATCGAAGAAAACATAATTGAACCCAAGCGACTTGGCATTTTTCACAAGCAGCTTTATAGAGTTGGGGTCATCACGGAATCCACTCTCCATATAGGAGCGCAAATCACCGTCATTGCGTCTTGTTCCAAGAACATACAGGCCCTTGCAATTATCAGACTCTCCCCTGCACTCAAAGATGGCGTCCTTGAGCGATGTCTCTTCCTTCAGGACAGACAGGAAGCTTCTTTCCGCACTTACATGAACAGAATCCTTGTCATACAGATAAGTCAGATTTCCCTGCTGATCGGCGTCAACTATAAGCACTTTTCCATAGCGGGAAAGCTCATACGAAAGCATCGTGGTTATCGTCGTCTTTCCAACGCCACCTTTCTGCATGAAAACACAAAATGTTTTGAATTTTCTGTCACCCATAAGTCCTCACATCCCATATCATTTTCTATTAGTATACACCTCTATCGGATTATATTCAATTCTTTTTTACAATAAAAATAAAAAAAATATTGTTTTTTCCCATTTTTCTAGATTTTTTTATCATTCCGAACAGTTTTGCTACCTCATGATAATTTTCCCACACGCCCAGAATCCATCATCTCATGTACTTCAAGAACCCGTGCAGGACAAACTGTTACCTTCACAACATCCCGAAGTTTAGACTGCTCTTCCATAACAAGAAATTCAAAAACTATTCCAATCAGATGGCCAGAGAATATTTGCATCCCTCCTGCATTAAACCTAAAGATTCACTGCTTCCATCGGTTTGTTAACCAAACTCATCATCAACTCACTAGTTCTTAGGCATAGGATTTTTCTCGCAAGGGCATCGGATAAGACTCTGATAGAATCACCTCCTCCCCGTTGCTCCGCGCGAATAAAAATACCCTTATGGTTTATTAATTATATTTCACCTCTTTCACTTTTTTCATTCACAATTCTATTCAATACCTTTTTGGTGAGAGACACTGAAAGGTCACGACAAACATGAACGGACTCTCCAGGGGTCAAGCATATTTTACTCTATATTTTTATTCGGACCTTCACCGAATTTTTATCACCGGTCTTCATAGTTGAATATTCAAATGTAAAAAGGAATAATGTCGGTGATGAAGACGAGAGAAAATTTATGAATAGATAATAAGTTCAAAATCGTTTTCTCTTAGACAAAGAATAACATAAGCTACAAGTTCATCCTGCAGATCAAACAAAACAATACATATCAAATACAAGAAAAAAACTTTACATCGCATTTTGGACACGATAACTAAAAAATCTCCGTGATAAACTCCAGAAATAAATTGCGATAAGCGTGCATTAAAAATCACAAAGAAGAAGAGAGATAATTTTGAATCCGCACGGGAAACAGGACTATGTTTTTTGTGACGGGTACTTCAAATTATGATTATGAGTTTTACTCTCCCGGCATTATGTTTCTAATATTATACAAAGAAATCAAAGGACACAATGTCTATGACAGAATTCTTAAGTAAGATAGAATCCCCACTGCCCGTCTCTTCTTAAATTTCTTCACGGCCTTGATATTTCATTTTTTCCACTGAGTAAAAAATTTGCTTATATGATTTTCTACGCTCATGAAGAAAAGATGCAGCTTTTCACCCTAAGATTTTTTTGCATCTGATGTGAATGCCGGGGAAATTATACATCCAGTTTTTTTGCTAAAGGATAGTAGATACATTGAGAAGCTTGAAATGAAATTTTTGAAGTCCCCCTGCTGACAAAGAAATTGTTGAGGCTATGTCCGAAACAGAAGTGATATTTTCGAAAAGAATTCTTGGGCCAAGATTTCGTGAGGAAAAAAAATGAATGTCGTGTATGAATATAAAAAGAAGATTCAAGACCTCTTTTACAAACTGTTACAATATCATTGAGGAGAAAAAATTTAACTTCTAAATTAGATCTTTAACAGCTATAAGAAACGTGTATTTGCAATTGCTTTCGTTTGCAGAGAGAACATAACTTATCAACCAGATATACTTGTTTTAAGTCATCCTTCTAAACATAAAGTTTCTGCTGTATTATTTGATTTCAAAGTAGTAATCAAAATTATGTTCCAGCTGCTCCTCATTAATTATATCTGTTCTTATTCACTTCAGTTTAACTTTTCACATATTGCTTTTTCGCATTATATCATTCATAAGTATCATCCGTTCTTACATATTTTTTTACAGAGCTCCTCGCCCATATTACCTACCGCAACATTTTCAAAAATACTCTGGATATTTTCTTTGGCGTTCAAAGTTTCATTGTAATCAACATTCGGTTCAACATCATGCTTGGAATGCATTGTATATTTCTTTTCATACCTGTCCAAAATATAGAAAACTTTTTAAAATCTGTGAACTGCGGTATAATTTAATAAACCACAAAAAAGCATACCACATAGGTTTTCGCAAATATGAACAAGTTTAACCCACTATTCAGACAAACGCCGCAACGGAAACGCCTTCTGGATGCAGTTTTTGGCGATGCTGTATGTACAGGGAAAATTTCTTTTCCTGTTACTTTGTGAAAACAGAGGAATGTATGATCACTTTTTTTGTTGCGATTTATATCCGCTTTTCTTCATCTGACTTTTTTAACGCAGGGATTGCGGAAATCACCATATCCCGCCGCAGAGCAACGGGGTATGGTGATTTCCGCACGAATAAAAACCATGTTTGATTAGGCAAAGGTAAAAAGTTTGGCGAACAAACTTTATCGTCTCCATATAAGGCAATAATTTTTTTGAAACATATGATCATAGATAAGATATTAGTGGTGTGATATGAATTTAATGTGTTCATATTAAATTTCTTATGTTAAAAAGTAACAAAGAGCAGCCATCAAATATCGCAAGGAAAATTTGATGCTGACGGGATTAGTATTAATGCCTTTCATGAATCCTACGGATTATGTGCTTATTTATTCGTGCGGAGGGGGTGGTGATTTTGGAGATGATTTTTTTTACCTTTAATGAATTATATAAAAATACATAGGAGTATGAGTTCTTGATTATTAGGAAGGAAATTTTAAACTTTAAAAACATTGGTGTTTTATACAACGCGAAGAATATGTCCAGAAGCTTAAAAAGTTTGTTCGCCAAACTTTCCGATGGGGGATAATTGCTGATTACATAAAAAGAATAAATTTTTTTCGTGCAAGAAAGGAATATCAGTTTTTCATAGATTTTGAAGTTCTTGTGAAAGAAAATCACCAACCTCGCCACAGAACAACGGGGTATTAAACCCTCCGCACGAATAAATCAGGTTTAAATATTTTCAAAAGGATTTTTTATCTAGGAGAGGTACCGTTAAGAAGCAGATAAAACACTCCAGAGAGAACCGTGGTGACAATATGTAGAAGAGGGGGAGGGATGAATGACCTGCAATTTTAATGCAAGAAAAAAGCTGATTTTTTTAAATAAAAAACAAGAAATGATATTGAAAATAAAATGCAATAGAATTATAATTAAGAAGGAAGAAGTAAGATATTTATATAAACTTAAAGAATATTGATTTAGTCTTAATAAAGTAGTAACACTTTATTCCTGTTTATCCACTTTTCCACTGTGCTATTACTATTTGAATTTATATTGAATTTCTAATTGAATTCTATAGAAGAAAAAGACATTCTGTTACTTCCTCAAGACGATCTGTTACTGGTTTGTCATTCGGAGGCTGTTTTCAGGGCTTCCGCTGGGAATATGATCGAGGGCAGACTGTTACTTTTTTCCGGTAGTTTCCACAGGGGGCTGTTCATTATCCGTAACATTCTGTTACCGTTCATGCCTATTCTGTGGCGAGGGAACAAATTTATATAATATATGAATTTATCACGCGGAAAACAAACTGTTACTAAATTTTTTAGGCTTTCTTCACATAAACTGTTACTATTTATCCCCTGAAATGTCAGGACAAACTGTTACCGATGTAATTCATTGTAAAATAAGGAGTTTAATTTTCTCATGGAGTAATTTTCCATTCTCTTGTGAGAAAGTGTTACTAAATTGATCATTTTTCTTCTATTATATAACGCATTTTCAGCAGAACAAACTGTTACTTTTAGTCATCAAGTTTTTCTAGTTCCAGCAGCCGGCCGGTTTTTCCACAGATGTCGGCGGAGGTTCCGGGGATTATTGTTATGTTGCCCTTTCTCTCACATTCTATTGAGCATCCCTTGACCGACGTTTTGAGCCAGTTTCCGTTTTTGAAGCTTGGATTTCTCACTGAGCCGTCGAAGAACTCTTTCATTGACCTGAGGTCCGGATTTATGACTATGATTTTCTTGTCATCCCTTCCGCTCCATCTGAGTATCGCATCGTTGAAGTGTGCGTCGCTGTGGTTGAACGAGTATCCCACCACGATTATTCTGTCGGCGGTGTCCAGTCTTTCCATGGCGGAATGCCAGGTTCCTATGAGGTCGCTCGCAATGACCGGCTTTATCCTGAACGGAGGCATCATGGAGGGAATGAGGTACCGGTCCTCCCTTGGGCTTATCATCGGTATTATGTCGCTTTCAAGTATGTCCGCGGCTGTTTTTCCGGTGCATTTTCCGGCGGAGCAGATGTTCCTGAAAGAGCCGATATCAATCTCGTCCCTTGTGGAGCAGTCGATGGCTTTCGTCACCGAGCCGTGGAAGTGAATCACGTTGTCCCTTCCCATGAACAGATCCGCCAGGGTGGTGTAGTTCAGCGTTACGGCGGGCCAGTCCGGGATGTGTCTGTAGATGCAGTCCCTGTTTTCGGCGCACAGCTCCATCTCTTTTTGCACGAAGAACGTCCACATGGTCCACATCAGGTAGGTATATCTTCTTCTGTCGGCGCGGCTTCCGTCGTAGAACCCCAGGAAAAGGTCCAGGAGCATGGAGTCCAGGTTGACAAGGGTTTTTGACATCGTGTGAAGTACCCGGTTCTCCGGCTCATCCAGATAGGAACGCAGGAGGGCGCGAAGGGACTGTGTGTAGAAGTCGTGGAGGCTTGTTTCGGGACAAACTGTTACCATTTTTCCAAGCCCGGCATTTTCCAAGAGGTTTACAAGGTCTTTTCTTGAGGAAAGGTCCGTTTTTTCCATGGTTTTTCCCGGCAGTGAGGCTGCGTCTTCTGTCAGAGTGCGGATGAACGTAGCTTTTGCCGCGTCCTTTTCGTCCGTGAGAGAGGGAATCAATGCGTCCATGCGTGAAATAAGCCTGCCCGTGACAGACGGATCCCTTCTTCGCATGAATTTCCTTGCAGCGTCGTCAAGAAGAGAGGCGTATGAGAACGTCCTGAAAGAAAGGGCTTTCCTGAGCATGGAATCTGCCCTGCGTCCTGTGTCCGTGTCCTGCATGAACCGGTAGACCGCCGCCGCCAGATGGTTTGTCATGGGAAAGGTTCCGGCATCCGATCCCGCTCCGAAGACGATTGTTGTTTTCATGCCTTTATTATATACCCCGGGTCCGTTCCTGTCCAGTTTTTGCTCTGAAATAGTAACAGTTTGTCTTGAATCGGCCGGTCGAATATGGAATTGAAAAAAAAGCCGCGATGTGATAGAATCTTTTTATGGACTTCAGGAAAAAACTGCCCGTAGGCATTCAGGATTTTGAAAAGTTAAAGGAAGAGGGTTGTGTCCTCATTGACCGCACCGCGCTTATGATGCGTCTTGTCAGGGATGGGAATGCGTATATGCTCTGCCGTCCTCGCTATTTCGGGAAGAGTCTCCTTGTCTCACAGCTCGCATCTTATTTCAGGGGAAGGCGCGATCTTTTCGAGGGTCTTGCGGCTGAGGGAATTGAGAAGGAGTGGATTGAGTATTCGGTGATCACACTTGATTTCTCGTCCGGAGTCTACAGTTCCGAGGGCAAGCTTTCTTCCGCCGTTGATTACATGCTTCGTGGCCTGGAGCAGACCTACAGGATTTCCGACGCTGCGTCATCATTTTCCGACCGTTTCTCAGGCATTATCCGTGCGGCATATCAGAAGTCCGGCCGTCCGGTGGTGGTCCTCGTGGATGATTTTGACAAGCCCGTTCTTGACGCGGTGTTCACTCCTCAGGAGACGGAGAACCGTGAGATTTTGCGTGAGCTTTACGGAGCCTTGTCCGGAAATGACTTTTACCTTAAGTTTGTTTTTTTCGCCGGCATCTCAAAATTTTCATCCGTGAACATTTTCAACGGAACCCTTCAGCTCAAGGACATCAGCGAGAATCCCGTTTATGGAACCTTGTGCGGTTTTACGGCAGCTGACGTTCAGTCTATCATCGCAGAGGCCGAGATTCCTGAGTCATCGGATCCGGATCAGAGTCTGGATGCGGAGAAGATTTTTGACGTGGTGGACAGATGGTACGGCGGCTACAGATTTTCTGCAGGTGGAGAAGTCGTCTACAATCCCTACAGCGTGATGTGCTGCCTTGATTTCAACAGTCCGTCCGCGTTTTTGTCCGGCGAGATCCGCCATCAGTTCTGGATTCAGACAGGGCAGCCGACCATGCTCGTCAGGATGCTCTTGAAAAACAAATGGGACCTTTTCAACATGCTCTACGGACTCAAGGTGGACCGCGAGGAGCTGATGGAATATCAGTGGACGGAGAATGACATGCTTTCGCTCGTGTATCAGGCGGGATATCTTACCTGCGGAGAGGGGGAGGGTCGTCTCGTGCAGCTCTCCATGCCGAACGCTGAGGTGGTTGAGGGTATGCTCAAGGCCATGCTGTGCCGGTTCACGTCAATCGGGGGGATTTCAAGGAGCGGTGCCGAGCTTGAGTCAATGCGCAGTTTTCTTGCGTCAAGAAACGTGGGGGGCTTCATCTCCAAATTCGAGCAGGCGATACAGTCTCTCCCTCTTATCAAGGAAGACCGCGTGGAGTGCGAGTATGTCTTCAAGATGGCGTTTCATGTGATCGCGAATCTGATTGGCACCGGGGTCACGAGCGACAGCAATTCCGACGTGATGCTCAGGGTGAAGGACGGCGAGGGAAAATCCACCGGATACATCTTTGAGCTGAAGGCGGACAAGGGAGTTGCTCTTGCCGAGGTTGCCGCGGACGCATTCCTTAGGATTGAGTCGAGGGGATATGAGGAAGTCTTCACGAAGGATGAGATTGAGTGCCGCAAGGTCTGCATCGTATTTAGTTCGGACGGATCGGGCATTGCGGGTTGGATGTCCAAATGAGAAAGGGATTTCCGCATCCGCTGTTTTTTGTTCTGGGACTCCTCCTTCTTCTGTTCTCATGCAAGAAAAAATACGATTACGGAAATATCGTCACGCCCGATCTGCTTAGTTCGCAGCATGAAAAGATGCCTCTGGATGTTCCTGCTCTGTCCGGCTCTGAAACACTTTCGCCTGTTTTTCTTCTTGATGCGGACGGATGCCAGAGACTTGTTTCGGAAATAAATTCGTTTGGTTTGGTTGCCGTGTCGTTGGATCTTTCCGGGTGCGATGTTCCGGTGGATGCCAAGCTGGGAGCGGTTCTTCCTTCCGGGCTCTTTTCCGGGATGGCAAATCTTGTCTCAGTGATTCTTCCCGACGGACTTGAGACTGTGACGGAGGATTTTTTTTCCGGATGCGTTAACCTGCGTGCCGTGACTCTTCCACGGAGTCTTGTTGCGATTGAAGGTCATGCTTTTTCTGATTGCGTGTCGCTTGAGAAAATCAATGCGCCGGACCGTGGAATCTTCATCTTCTCATATTCGGGAGACGGTCTTGAGTACCCCGACGGAAAATGTGCGTGCAGTAATGCTTCGGTGGTTCGCGGAGAAACTGTGACCGATTACGCCGCATGGTACATGGACTGCTGGAAGTATTCGAAATCCGTGGAGGCAGGTCCCGTCTCTTTTTCCGAAATCTGGGCGTCATCGTTTCAGGGCGGATACGGATCCGAGAATCTTTCTGACGGAAGCTGGAGGAGCTGGTTTGCTGATCCCTCCAAATCGTATGAAGACACAAAAATCGTGATGAGTTTCACGAGGGAAAACACAATCAGCACGATAACTTTTAGAAACGGCAACGGCAACACGGAGAATTTCTGGTCGTGCAACCGTGTGAAGGATGTGGAAATCTATTTCGGCGATGAGAAGACTCCTGAGTGCATTACGCTGAAAGACAATATGGAGCCTCAGACATTCCGCTTCCTTTACGGTGAAAGAAGAAAAAAACGATATGCGAAAATCACGTTCATCATAAAATCCGTTTATCCGGGCGGGAAGGGAAAAGAAACTTGCCTTTCCGAAATCACACTGAATGACCCGGACGGAGCATTTAAATGCGACTCGCTCACGGATAAAATTGAGCTTGCGTTTGAGGAGCATGAGAAAAAACTTTTTCCTGAGGGCGGCGGACATCTTGTGAAAAAAATCTGGAGGGAGAAGGGAAGAAATCCGGTTGCCGTAGTGATGGAAAAGGAGGATCCGTCGCACGTTGATTTTCTGGTCTTTGACGGAAGCTCATGGGTATCCGGCGGACAGGAAATCGGGAGGGCCATAAGGGCTGCGGAGTCGGAGTGTCTCAAGTCTGGGAAGACTGCCCGGTTCTCTTTCGGAAGCGATGGTGACGGATTTGATCTTTCGCTGCAGATGATGCGCCGAGTGGAGGGATTCGGGGGCTCGGAATACGGACGTCCGTACCGCTTTGTGTTTTCTGACGGCGTTTTCAGGATGACGGAGCGCGCTGACTTTGATCTGAAGAAAATTGAGGCGGAGACTTCGGATTTCTTTTCCATAATAAACTCGCTTGACAAACACGGTCTTTACAGGATTGATCTTTACGGAAAGCTGGACAGGGAATTTTTCGGAAGGATGAGCTCGGTTTTCACTCCGGACGGAAAAATCTCTCGCGAAAGAAATTTCATCCTGAATCTCTGGAACTGCTCGCTTGCCGATGACTTGCACGGATGCATTGAGGAGGGTTTCATCTCCGGCTATTTCATCCAGCTGGTTCTTCCTTCATGTACGAGGGTCCTGCGCCGTGGATCCGTAACCGTGGCCGCTGATTTAATCACCTTGCCGGCTGACATAATGACGATTGAGAGCGGGGCGTTCGTCTCCGGAAAAGGAAGCCCGTTTGACGTGCATGCGAACAATATTTTGTTTGACGGCGGGGAACCACAGAAATACAAGGTGGAGGGGAATCTTCTTCTTGAGAGCATCCCGGATTCTGGGGGAAGGAAGCGGCTTCTTCTCTACATGGGTCAGGCGGGAAAAATTCTTGCACAGGGAAATGCCGTCTCACCGGAGGCTGTGGTCATCCCTGACAATGTGACGGCTCTTGCTCCGTATTCGTTTTACGCCGCGGATGTCTACTCCCTGACTTTCCCTCCAGGATTTTCCGAGGCTGGGGAGAAGTGCATGGACATGATGAAGGTAAGGAAGATGGATCTTTCCAGATGCGACGTTCAGTCTTTTTCGCTTGGAACAGTGAGGGAATTTGGAAAGGCTGCGTCCGCAAATCCAGGCATGGAGATGAGGGGAAATCTTCTTTGCATAAGCGCGTCGGGAAAGATGACGGAATCGCTCGCTGGCATTGTGGAGAGTGAGCTGAAAAAGAGCGTCGGAAAAAAAGTCTTTTTGGATTTGAGCGCGACAACTCTGGTGTGGGATGACTCGCTTAGAAAATATAAGCCGCTTCCTGATTTTTTCCTGCAGGACAGTAACAATCTTGTGTGGCTCATGCTGGGGCAGTACGACAGCATTTCATCCAACACTTGCAGGGACTGTGCAAACCTGATGTGGGTCGGTTTCATCAGGGAGCCGCAGAAGATTTTTGAGCCGGCGTTCAAGGGCTGCGGTGCGGGAGCGAAGGCCGTTGTGGAAGGATCGGAGAAAGATCTCTGGGAATACGCGAGGAGCAAGAGGTTCTAGAAAAAAATTGCGCGATGGGGTATAATCAGGATATGAATGAATCAATGGAAGAAAACGGAATGGAGCAGGAAGCTGAGATTCCTGTAGGACCGAAGACGGCTCTGATCTCCATCGTGGGAAGACCGTCGGCTGGAAAATCAACGTTTCTGAACACAGCGAGCGGAGAAAAAATCAGCATAGTCTCATCAATCCCGCAGACGACACGAAACGCGATACGTGGAATTGTGAACACGTCTCTGGGACAGCTTGTTTTTGTGGACACGCCGGGACTTCACCTGAGCGAAAAAAAGATGAACCTCAAGCTCACTCAGATTGCGTCGGAGAACATCACAGACAGCGACGCGATTCTTTACATAATTGACACGACCCGCGACCACGGCGAGGAGGAGGAGCTGATTGCGAATCTTGTGAGGCCTCATGTCTCAAAGCTGGTTGTCGCGATGAACAAGATTGAGGACTCTCACAGCGACGTTGAGGCGGCGAGGACTTTCATTTCAAACTTCCTTCCTGAGCTGCCGGAGGACAGAATCATCGGGATGAGCGCAAAGACCGATCAGAACGTTAACGATGTCCTGAAGGCTCTGTACGGACTCGCGGAGGAGGGGCCGCATCTTTATCCTGAGGAGTTCTACACTGATCAGGAGGTCGAGTTCAGGATTGCGGAAATCATAAGGGAACAGGCCATCAACAGATTGCAGCAGGAAGTTCCACATGCCATTTATGTGAGCATTGAGGACATGAAGATGGAAAAGCCGACTCTTCTGAGCGTGCGTGCGTTTATCTGCGTGGAGAGGGAAAGCCAGAAGGGAATCGTGATTGGAAAAGGCGCGTCGCTTATCAAGGAAATCAGGATTGAGAGCATGAAGGAGTGCCGCAAGATTTTCCCGTACAGGGTGAGTCTGGATTTGCGCGTGAAGGTTGACAAGGACTGGAGACAGAAGGACAAGGTTCTTAATAAGATTCTGCACTAGTTTTTTCGTCCGTAGTGTTTCCGAAGACTTTATAAAATTGCCCAGGAGGAGATGATGACCGATATTGAGATTGCACAGGCGGCGGAGCTGTTGCCGGTGGTTCAGGTTGGAGAAAAAATCGGGGTGGGGGAGTCCGACCTTGATTTTTACGGAAAGTACAAGGCCAAGCTCACATTCGATAAAATGAACGAGCTGATTGCCAGGGCATCCGATCCCGCCAAGAGAGGAAAGCTGATTTTGGTTACGGCCATGACACCGACTGCTGCGGGCGAGGGAAAATCCACCGTGACGATTGCGCTTGGTGACGGACTCAGGAGAATCGGAAAAAAATCAGTCATTGCGCTGAGGGAGCCGTCGCTCGGTCCGTGCTTCGGAATCAAGGGGGGAGCTTGTGGCGGCGGTCATGCGCAGGTCATTCCGATGGAGGACATCAATCTTCATTTTACCGGGGACATCCATGCAATAACGGCGGCAAACAATCTGATCGCGGCTTTGATAGACAATCACATTCAGCAGGGAAATCCGCTCGGCATAGATCCCAGGACAATCAGCTGGAAAAGGTGCGTCGATCTGAATGACCGCGCTCTGAGGAACGTCGTGATAGGGTTGGGAGGAAGGATTGACGGTGTGCCGAGGGAGTCTCATTTCCAGATTTCCGTCGCGTCTGAAATCATGGCGATCGTGTGCCTGTCAAAATCAATCAGCGAGCTCAAGGACAGGATTTCCAAGATTACGATCGGTGAGACTTTTGAGAAGCGTGCCGTGACTTTCGGTGAGCTCAAGTGTACCGGTGCCGTGGCCGCTCTTCTCAAGGATGCCATCAGGCCCAATCTTGTGCAGACGCTGGAGCATACTCCCGCCTTTGTTCACGGTGGTCCTTTTGCGAACATTGCGCACGGATGCAACTCAATCAACGCGACTTTGTGCGCCCTTGCCTGCGGTGATTATGTCGTGACTGAGGCCGGGTTCGCCGCTGATCTGGGAGCCGAGAAATTCATGGACATCAAGTGCAGGATGAACGGAATCTCTCCCGACGCAGCCGTAATTGTGGCTACCGTGAGGGCTTTGAAGATGCACGGCGGGGTCTCCAAGCAGGATCTGGGAAAAGAGAATCTTCCGGCCTTGGAAAAGGGATTTGCGAATCTGAGGGTGCACATAGAGAACATGAAGAAGTTCGGAGTGCCTGTTGCGGTCGCCGTAAATAAATTTATCTCGGATACGGACGCAGAGATTTCACTGGTGGAAAAACTTTGCGCTGAGGCCGGAGCCGGTGCCGTTTTGTGCGAGGGATGGGAAAAAGGCGGCGAGGGTGCGGTTAAGCTTGCTGAGACCGCGGTGGAGCTTACCGGAAAGGACTCGCATTTCAAGAATATTTATCCGCTGGACGCGCCCATCGAGGAAAAAATCAACGTGCTTGCCCGGGAGATTTACAGGGCCGGTTCGGTGGAGTTTGACGGAAAGGCAAGGAAGAAAATCAAGGCTCTTGAGGCTGCGGGATTCGGGAATCTTCCGATATGCATGGCAAAGACTCAGAACTCAATCACGCATGACAAGAGTGTTACTGGAGCGCCGGAGGGTCAGTATGCTTTCCCGGTCCGTGACGTGCAGCTCTACAGCGGGGCGGGATTCATCGTTGCGTTTGCGGGTGACATTGTGGATATGCCGGGACTTCCAGCCGCACCTGCCGCAATGAACATAGATGTTGATGACAGGGGGATTATTTCGGGTCTTTTCTGATTTTTTTGGTCAAATTCCGTGAAAACCACTTGAATCAATCTTCGAAAAGTGATATGCTGATTATATTGAAGAAATCTTTGGGGCAATGCTTTCAGGATTTCCGAGACATCGGGCTATAGCGCAGCTGGTTAGCGTACAAGTCTGGGGGACTTGGGGTCACCGATTCGAATTCGGTTAGCCCGACTTTGAGGCAGCTTCCTTTTCGTGGGAGGCTGCTTTTTTTATGCCATGGAAATGCAAAAGGAGGAAACAATGGACGAAGTTTATGAATTCTTCAAGAAATGCGGGGTCTATTACCTTGCGACGGTGGAGGACTCCCAGCCGAGGGTAAGGCCGTTTGGTACGGTGAATGTGTTCGAGGGAAAGCTTTACATCCAGACCGGGAAGGTGAAGGAAGTCTCAAAGCAGATTCAGAAAAATCCCCGTGTGGAAATCTGCGGCTTTGACGGTCAGGCATGGTGCCGTGTTGCGGGAGAGCTTGTGCGCGATGACAGGATTGAGGCGAAGGAGGCGATGCTGGAGAAGTATCCCGATCTCAAGGCCATGTATTCCGCTACGGACGACAATACAGAGGTGCTTTATTTCAAGAATGCGACGGCGACGTTCTCAAGCTTTGGCGGTGCGCCCAGGAGCGTTAAGTTCTGATTTTTTTTCGCTCCAAACTTGAATTTTGCTTTCCAACGTATTATAATGGAGGAAAGATAAAATTTTTTGGAGCAATGATGAAAAAGTCTACCAGATTTCTGATTTCAATAGCATTTTTCCTCTGCTGTGCTTGGACGGCCCCTTCTCTGGAGCTTACGTTCAGACTGACGCCCGGAATAGGAATTCCCTTGAACAAGAATTACGAGACGGGATTTGGCGCGACTTTGCAGGCTGACGTGGATTTTTTTGGATTTATGACTGCCGGACTGGAGGGAATGTTCAACGTGCTTCCCATGGCCGGAGTTGATGATTCCGTTATGATGTACGGAGGCGGCCTCGGTCTGGGAGCATATTATTATCCCATTTCAAGGATGTATGTTGGCGGAGGTCTCGCTGGTGGTGTCTATCAGCTTTCCGCGGGTGGAGACGAGAGCAGCAAATCATATTCTGACATATACGCGAGGGCATATCTGGAGGCCGGATTCAGGTTCAGCCCGTATTTTGTGGTGAGCGCGAACGCAGGATTTACCTCCTACATGATCGTCAAGTCCGGGGATTTTTCAACGAACCAGATAAACGCGGGTATCGGCGTGAGATATACTGTGCCGATCGGAAAGGGTGCGTCCACCGGAATTTCTGTCACGTCAGATCAGTATGATTCGGTTTATCCTCTTTTCATGGACGCATACAAGTCAAGTCCTATCACTACGATTGTTCTCAAGAATGGCAATGGTGCGGAAATCACCAACGTGAAGCTTACCTTGAGCGCGGGAAAATATGGAACCAGCACGAAGGACTCCGGATCCGTGCATAAGGTGAAAAAATATTCCTCGGTTGAGGTTCCGATCTGCATGGACTTCAATTCTGAGATTCTGAAATTTACCGAGAGCGGAAAGATTCTTTGCGATCTTCAGGTTGAGTACGAGATGCTCGGAAAGAAGATGTACTCAAATCACAACGTCATTATTTCTGTCGCAAGCCGCAACGCATTCTCATGGGGAGACGCAGCGGCACTCAGCAGTTTCATAGCCCCATCGACCCCGGAAATTTTGGAGGTGGCAAAGGCCATAGCAGGATCGGCAAGGGAAAGCTTCTACTCTGGAATGAGCCGCAACCTTCAGCAGGCCGCCGCATTGATGGAGGGACTCCGGATGGGAGGAGTCATGTATTCGGGTGACAGGAACACACCTTATGTGGACTTCCATCTTTCCGACGAGATTGACTACATACAGTATCCGGTTCAGACTCTGAACAACCTGAGCGGAGACTACGATGATCTTGGAATCCTGCTCATAACCTGTCTGAGGGCGACCGGAGTTCCTGCGTCATACATGACGGTGGATGATGATTTCATCGTGCTTGTTGCCACGGGCTCATCCGCGTCTGTTTCCGCAAATATGTTCGCTGATCCTGATTCGCTTCTGGATGACGGTGAGAACGTTTACTTCGGACTTTCAATGGCCGAATGGTCAAAGGGATTTACCGCGAGCCGCATTGCTGGTGCGAAGAAAATAAAGGCGGTGATGAACGACGAGTATTCCGCCGTGGAATTCGTGAATGTTGACGAGGCAGGGGAAACTTATGCTGCTACGGTGTTCAGCGGAAACGGAACCTACTTCGAGAATCCGTCATCGTCCAAAGTTATTTCGGCCATGAAAAAGGCGGTGGATGATTACATCAACAGCGATCTTTCCGTGGTTCTCGCAAGGGTGAAGAAAGAGGGCAACCATAACAAGATTGGTGTCGCTCTTGTGCGCATGGGTCGTTATGCTGATGCCAAGGCCGAGTTCCAGAAGGACGGAAGCACGAAGGCTCTGAACAATCTTGCGAACGTATATATGATAGAAAAGAATTATTCACAGGCGGCTGCGACTTACAAGAAAGTCCTTTCAAGGGAGCCGGAAAACTCCATTGCTCGGAAGGGACTTGAAAGCGCAAACTCTAAGCTTGGCATGTAGGAGGCTTATTATGAAGCGCTTGCACCTGATTTTAATTCTCCTGCTGATTTCCATACACGCTTTCGCGACGGACGTGCAGTTCCGTTTTCTGCCTGGATTTCCGTTCCTGCTTGACACACAGCTCAAGTCTTATAATTGTACGGCGGTCTCATTTGACGTTGTTCCGATCACTGTGCGCGAGAGGGATTCCGTCTTTTTTGGCGCGGGATTTTCTTTAATGCCGTTTACTGCGCCGGGAATTGAAAGTTTCTCCGCCTACGATTTCAACATCAGCGCGGGATATGAGTTCATGGTCAGCGACAGGTTCTCCGTGGATGTGGAGGCTCTTTTCGGGCTTTGGACATCCGGGGAAGTGAAGGGTACTGAGTCATCAAAAAAAATCGGCGGGTCATCAGGACTCTCATGGGGTGCCAGGGCATCGGCTTACTACAATCTTTTCCCGGAGCTTTCTCTTGGTGGATTCGCGGAGTTCAGGGATTTTCCCAACGGAAGCGGGTCTTTTTTGAAGAAGGTTTCGGTCGGTGCGGCCCTCAGATATAATTTCACTCGCGGTCTCTCCACGACTTCCGCAATTGACGTGGTTTCGTCGGATTTGAGCTCTGTGTTTACGGAGCCTCTTTTCCCTGTGTTCTACAGCCGCTACGAGGATCATCCCTTCGGCAGCATTACGTTCGTGAATGAGGAGAAGAATGACATTACTGATGTTACCGTCTCCGTTATGATCGAGCGTTATATGTCAAACCCGAGTGTCTGCGCTAAATTTGACAGGGTGAAAATGGGACAGGAATTTACGGCTGAGCTCACGGCGTTCCTTGACGAGGCGATTCTTTCCTCCCTTACACCGAACACCGTTTATGCAGACATTACCGTGGAATACAAATCCCTCAGCAAAAAGCTTTCACGCACGGTGAGCGTTGATTTACAGACGTTGAGCCGTAACAACATGACGTGGGACGATGACCGTCGTGCCGCTGCGTTTGTAAGTTCAAGGGATGGAAGCGCGAACTTCTTTGCGAATTATGTCCGTTCTGTGGTTGCTCCGGAGCTGCGTTCCAATGTACCGGAGAACATTCAGCTTGCCGCCGCGATTTTCTCTGCGCTCAAAGTCTATGGAATCAACTATGTTCTTGATCCTGCCAGTTCCTTCACGGATATGCGAGGCTCTGCTCAGGTTGACTTCCTTCAGTTCCCTTATCAGACTCTGCTCTATCATGGAGGAGACTGCGACGACCTTTCAATTTTGAACTGCGCTCTGCTTGAGGTGCTTGGAATTGATGCGGCTTTCATAACCTGCCCGGGACACATCTTCATTGCGTTTGATTCCGGTGTGAGTGTGGAGAATGCGGCGTCCGTCGGCAGATGCATTGTGCAGGACGGCAAGGTCTGGATTCCGCTTGAGATAACGCTTTGTCAGGATACATTCGAGCTTGCAAGGGGATTCGGATACAGGGAGTGGGAGAAATATCCCGAGGAAAGGGTTCTCATTCCGCTCAGAAGTGCATGGGAGGAATACCGCACCGTGGGAATTGCGGACTCAAATCCGAAGCTGGACATGCCGAGCAAAGAGGCGATTCTCCGGGAATTCCGCGCCAACAGGCCTTAATCAGCGTTTCTTGGGCTTGCGCTCATTTGTCCCTTGCAGAAAGCATTCCACTCAGCGTCGTCCATCGTGTATTGCATGAATCGTATGCCGCCGAATTCCACGACGGGATTTATGAAATGGTCGCTTCCTTCCTGGATGCGTTGTGAAATCATCCTGACGGAATTCAGTGTGCGGACCGGTATGACGCAATAGGATTCCAGCAGGGATTTTTCCACTTCCGCAAGAATCTTGTTTTTTACTTCGGGCGCTGCGTTGTGGTATGTGCCCAGGTTCAGCTCCTTGTTCCATCCTAAAAGCGACAGGGAGAGCCTTTCACCGCCAAGATTTATGTCCGCGTTTTTGCTTAGAGGATTGTAGCCGTATTCGTTTATGAGCGACGGAGTGCAGTACTGGCTCAGGATTCCGTATGGATTGAATGAGAGACTTGAGTTTTTGGTAATCGCCATATCCACGAGTCCCTTTTTGATGTTCGCGGAAAGATCCGGGTTTGCGACGAGCATGATTTTTATCCGACCAGCAAGTGCCGTACCCTCGCATGCTTTTTCGATGGAGTTCTGGATGAAGATCGCTGTCTTTTGATTCTGCTCCGTGTCTGATGCGGCGTGCATTTCAATTTCTATCCTGTCATCGGCTTGGATGTCTCCTGCTTTAAGCGCGTCCTCATAAGCCCTTACGAAGCATTCCCGGGCCTCCTGATAGTTGAACATTGTTTTGGAAGATGAATAAATCTCCATGTCAATTTTTTCCCTTACATCAAGGGCTTCTTTTGTGTCAACGAACGGTTTTCCCGTCTCAGGCACACCGATATAATAGCGGCTTATCAGAGTGTATGCGGGCGATGAGTTGGGCGCGATTTCATGCACGAATTCATCACGGTCAATGCACAGAGAGAGTCCACGGCGGAAATCGGTGTAGGAGAGCAGCCTTTTGTTCACCCCAGGATTTTCACGTCTTTTGAGGGAGGTTTTGTCGGAGTTCAGGGACAGCGTGTATGTGTAAGGCGACGGACTTTCCTCCTTGTATGCCCAGACCGGGTATTCGGACAAATCGGCAGATGAGACGGAAATTGCATCCAGCTTTCCCTGCGCGAAAAGATTGCGCTCCGTTGTATGGTCGCCCACAAACTGTATGTCGATTTTTGTCGTCTGGAACTGGCCGTCGTGTTTTCCGTCGCTCCATCCGTACCAGCGTGGGTTTCTTTCGAGTGTGATTGACTGTCCGGGCTTGAATGAGGCAATCTTGTAGGGGCCGTAGGAAATCATTCGCTCACTGGAAGTTCCGTAGCTGCTTCTGATGATTCCGCTGCTGTTGGTTTTGCATGCCTCGTAAAGCGGCTCGTGAATAAGCGGAATGTTCGTGCCGTGGACTGCCATGAAAGATGTTGTCGGGCGGGATAAAATGAGGGTGTATGTGTAATCGTCATCCTTGATGAATCCCACGCTTTCCCATGCCGTTTTTCCTTTCTCATTTTTTGAGAAACAGAATTCCTTGTACGCGTCAGGGTTTGTGTCGCCGAAGGATTTTGCAATCTTGAGCATGATGGGCTTCATGTTTTCCGTTAGCGGCGCATAGATTTTTTCATCCGTAAGCTCCCGGAGGGCTTCGTAGAGGTCTGTTCCGTCCTCATCAAAAAAATGCTCCGAATATGTCTTCCGGTATGTCTCAACGCTGTCTCCGAAAAAAGCGACCGGACGTGTGAGAGAAACGTACATCTCGTGTTCTGGAACGGACGCATAAATTTTCGTCTCAAGGTCGAAGATGTCGGTGTAGGTCTCGCTTCCCTGGAAATATGTCTTTGCGTTTGCGATTGGAAGTGTATCGTAAAAATCCGTGGCGTGGAAATTCTTCATGTCGGGGGAAAGATACTGCCTCAGAGAATATTCCACCGTATCCGCATTGATCGGCGTTCCGTCCTCCCAGCAGGCATCCCGTCTCATGCTGAATTTCCATGCGTATCCCTGTGTCGCTCCCTTGGGAATGGAGTAGGGTGATTTTCCGGCATACTCGGCCGTTACATCCGCAGGAAGCTCCGATGCCAGCTCACAGACGATGTTGTATCCGTCCTTGCTCTGGTTCATTGCGAGCGTGTACATGGAGGATGAGAGAAGGTCTATGATCGTGGACTCCGAGCTTGATGTGAAATCCGTGGGACTCAGGGTTGCCGGGGAGGAGAGGGTGGTGCGGTATGTGTATTCTCCGCTCCCTTCCTCAGGCACAAGATTTTCTTCCTTATTCTTGCAGGCACAGATTGAAATCATCAGGGCAGCAGAGATTAGCGCACACAACACATTCCTTTTCATGCAGATACTCCTCCGGGGTATATCGTCAGACATCTAATGGATGCTGCATTATTTGAGGGCGTCGAAATGGCACATCTGTGAGCAGACTCCGCATCCAACGCAGAGAGTCACGTCTATCTTTGCCTTTCCGTCCTTCATCGCGATCGCAGGACATCCGATTTTCATACAGGCCTTGCAAGACCGGCATTTGTCAGCGTCAACCTTGAGCGGGGGATTGTGCTTCACCTCTTTGAGCAGGGCACAGGGACGTCGGCTGATAATCAGGCTCGGCTCTTCCACAGAAAGCTCTTCCTTTACGGCTGTCTCACATTCGGCTATGTTGTACGGATCCACCACTCTCACACGGTTTATTCCCATCGCACGCGCAAGGGCTTCCAGATCAACTCGTCCGGCGGGATTTCCGTAGAGATTTTTTCCCGTGGTGGGATTCTGCTGGTGGCCTGTCATTCCCGTAATTGAGTTGTCCAGCACGATTACGGTGGACGCGGACTGATTGTATGCTATGGTGGCAAGTCCCGTCATTCCCGAGTGCATGAAAGTTGAGTCACCGATTACCGCGACGGTCTTCTTCTCATTCTCACTTCCGGCGCTCTTGTTCCATCCGTGGATTCCGCTGAAAGACGCTCCCATGCAGAGAGTCACGTCCATTGCCGAGAGAGGAGCCACTGAGCCGAGTGTATAGCATCCGATGTCTCCGAAAACCGTCACCTTGAGCTTGCTGAGCGCGTAGAACATTCCACGGTGGGGGCATCCGGCGCACATGATCGGGGGTCGAACAGGAATCTCCGCGTCGATTTTCTTTCCCGGCACGACATTTTTTCCGAATGCGGCTGCAATCATGTTCTGGCTGAATTCTCCGCAGATGGGGAAGAGGTCCTTTCCGTGTATTTCCGCGTCCAGTCCGAGGGTGCGGCAGAAGTTCTCAATGATGGGATCAAGCTCCTCAATCACGATGATTTTCTTGAGTCCTTTTGCGAAATCCCGGATCAGTTTTGCGGGCAGGGGATTCACCATTCCGAGCTTCAGTATGTTCACGCTCTCGCCAAGGACTTCCTTCGCGTACTGATAGCTTGTGGATGAGGTTATAATTCCCACGTCGGAGAGTTCGGCATCATCGGCGGCTTTTTCTATACGGTTGATTCCGCTGGTCAGGGACCATTCCTCGATGTCCTTCATTCTCTGCTCGACAAAGGGATGTCTCCGGATTGCGTTTGCCGGTGCCATGACGTATTTCTGCACGTTTTTCTCGTATTTCTTGTGCTCTGGGGTCTGGCGCTCGTCAGTCTCAACTATGCTCTGGCTGTGGGCAACACGGGTACACATTTTGTATAGTACCGGGGTGTCAAACTTTTCGCTGAGCTCAAATGCGATGGATGCGAATTTCCTTGCTTCCTCGGAGTCGCTCGGCTCAACCATCGGAATCTTTGAGGCTATGGCATGGTGACGGCTGTCCTGCTCGTTCTGTGACGAATGCATTCCCGGATCGTCCGCCACACCGACTATGAGGCCCGCATTCACTCCTGTATAGCTTGCCGTGTAAAGGGGGTCCGCAGCCACGTTCAGACCCACATGCTTCATGCCGCAGAATGACCTTCGGCCCGCAAGACTTGCTCCGAACGCACTTTCCAAGGCCACTTTCTCATTCGGGGCCCACTCGCAATAAATCTCCTTAAATCTTGCAGCCTCTTCCGTAATCTCCGTGCTTGGCGTTCCCGGATAACTGGACACAAATTCACATCCGGCCTCAAAAAGTCCTCGTGCAGCCGCTGCATTACCCAGCATAAGTTGCTTCATAATTTCTCCTATTAAAACCCGCTCCAAGGCGGTACAGTGATTTTCTTCGTTGATTGATTATACAATGCTATTGAAAAAATGTAAAGGAACCCTTTGCCATGCCGGAAGACTCAGTGGCTGGCTTGGAGATAATGGAAAATATAATTCAAGAAAAGGGGAGGGATGCCGATAATATAAGTGTCGGGTGTACAATTTATCCCCTCCCACCCATTTGCACCCGACTGCCTGATGGGCATTGGCCGGCGCGAGCCGGCCTCTTTTTTTATGCGTTGGCGAGGGATTTCAGCTCGGCGAGCATCTTCGGAAGATCCGTTCCCATGTTTTCGTTGGTGAACTGGCATGTTCCGACCTTTTCGTGTCCTCCACCGCCGTATTTGAGCATGAGGCTTCCCACGTTCACTTTGCTGGTACGATTCAGGATGCTGTATCCGACCGCCGCAGAGCAGCCCTGTCCGCCTTTTCCGCTCACAATCCATGCAGAGATGTTCTGTTCCGGGTACATGCTGTAAATCATGAAGCGGTTTCCAGTGTAGATTGGGTCCACGCCTCGGAGATCTGACACGATGAGATTTCCGTCAACAGATGTATGGGCTTTTACCATCTCCTTGAATTTCTCCGTCTGCTCGTTGTAAACCTCAATGCGTTCCTTGACGTCGGACATGGCAAGGATTTCCTCGGTGGATTTGTCACGGCAGGCGACCATCAGCTTTTCCATGAGCGCATAGTTCGGCACGGTAAATTCCCTCCAGCGTCCGAGTCCGGTGCGGGGATCCATCAAAAATCCCACGAGAATCCATCCCTTGGGGTTCTGAATCTCGTCAATCGTGAGGTTTCCGGAGTCCACCTTGTCAACCGCGGTCATAATGTCATCAAAATTCGGGAATTTCTCCTTTCCGCCGTAGTATTCGTAGATGATTCTCGCACATGACGGCGTAATCCGGCTCTCTCCCTTATATTTTCCCTCAAGCTGATTGCGCTCAAACTCGCTCGAATGGTGGTCGAACCAAAGTCCGCATCCCTCCACGAAAGGCACGTTCGCAAGGCAGTCATTGCTGTCTATGGGAACAAGCCCGTCCTGCAAATCCTTTGGATGCGCGAATTTCCAATGGTCAATTATACCGGCCTCAAGCAGCAGAGCTCCACAAGCCAGTCCGTCAAAATCTGAGCGGGTAACAAGTCTCATAGCCATATCTCATACCTCTTTATAATTTGTTTTGTTTGTTTAAAACATTATAACAGACAAAATGCGAAAAAGATAGTAAAAAATTTGATTTTCAGAAAAAATCTTGCTCCGGGACCTCAAGATTGATTTTTCATGCGTTCTGCTATATACTTCTACTGAGGAAAAAAATGAGATTCATACACACGGCTGACTGGCATCTTGGAAACAGTCTCTTCAACATTGACCGCACAAAGGAATTTGACGCATTTCTGATTTGGCTCAAGGCGACGATAGTTGAGACTAACGCGGACGCACTGATTGTCGCGGGAGATATTTTTGACGTAGCAAATCCGCCGGTGAGCGCACGAAAACAATACAACCGCTTTCTCGCATCGCTTTTAGGAACTGGCTGCAGGAATGTGATAATCGTGGGAGGAAACCATGACTCGGGAGCGCTGCTTGATTCCGAAAAGGATATTCTTGACGCGCTGGACATTCATGTGGTCGGCTCTCTTAACGGCATTTCAAAAGATAATGTTGATGACATAGTGTTTGAGATTAAGGACAAGGACGGAAATGCGCTCGGCTTGTGTTGTGCCGTTCCTTATGCGCGTGAGATTGAGCTCAGGAATTACTACAAGGAAAAGACGGAGCAGGGCGAGCTTTCTGATTCGGCATACAGCGTTCTTTACGGACTTGCGATGGATGCGGCACAGAAAAAAAGCGAGGGAAAAAATCTGCCGGTGATTGCGACGGGACATCTTTATGCATCGGGACTTGAGGGACGCTTTGAAAATGCTGAGAAAGAAATCCGGTGCGACGACGGAAGACGTACGATTGATGATGTGATCGGAAACCTCGGCTCGGTTCATGTCGATGTGTTTCCGAAAGATTTCTCTTATGTCGCTCTGGGGCACATCCATTACACGACGATGGTGGCGAAAAATCCCAAGGTCCGATACTCCGGCTCTCCGTTTGTGCTTGGCTTCGACGAGGCAAATCTTCCGCGGCATGTCCTTGCTGTTGACGTGGAGTGCGGAAAGGAAACAAGGGTTGAAAAAATTGAGGTTCCGCGTTTCTTTGAGTACAGACGGATCTCAGGGACCATCGGTGAAATCAAGACGGAATTGAAAAAAATCAGGGAGACGGAGATTCCTACATTCCTTGAGCTGTATTACAAGCGCGAGGAGGGGACGAATATTCACGACGCACTGTCCGAGACAATCCGAAATCTTCCTGAGTGCGTGGCGGTAGTCAACAAAAAGCCACAGATTGAATCGCGTGCCGGTGATTTTTTTTATTCCGACATGGACAGCGACGAGGTAAAAAATCTTTCGCCCGAGGACATTTTCAAGAGCCTGATTTTAAGCAAGAGCAGCATCGATACGGACGGACTTTCTGAGGATGAGATAGAGAAGAAAAAAGACGCGCTGATAAAAAAATATCTTCCGCTTTTTATGGAAGTCGCGAGGGAAGTTGAGTCGGGGGAAAGCGATGAGAATAATTAAGATTGAGATGGAGAATCTGAATTCGCTGAAAGGATATTGGAGCATAGATTTTACTCACCCTGACTATGAGACTTACCACAGACTCTTTGTGATTTCAGGCGAGACCGGCTCCGGCAAAACTACAATCCTTGATGCCATAACCCTTGCGCTTTACGGGAAAACACCGCGTCAAAAAAACGTGTCGAAAACCGAAAATGAGATTATGACACGACACACAGCTTATTGTCGTGCGGTGATTACATACGAATGTAAGGCCGGAAAATTCGAGTCGGAATTCTATCAGCAGCGTGCGAGAAAAAATCCGGAGGGAAGTTTGCAGGCTCCTGAGTGCAGGATAAAAAATCTTCATGACGGAAACGAGGAATGTGGAATTGCCGTAAAAAAACTTGAGGAGAAAACTTCGGCAATCATTCAGCTGGACTACACGCAGTTCAGCCGCTCAATCATGCTGGCGCAGGGAGAATTCGACACCTTCATAATGGGAGACGGAAGAAGCCGGGCTGCGATTCTTTCCAAGCTGAACGGAACTGAGCATTACAAGGAGATTGGCAAGCGAATCTGTGACAGGGCGAAAAAATACAAGGACGAGCTTTCGGAGATTGAGACGGAGCTGAGGAGCGTTGAACTTCTTTCAGATGATGAGATAAAAAAACTTGAGGAAGAAAGAAAAACAAAGACAGAAGAAAACGCACGGATAAAAACGGACCTTGATAAAATCAATATTGCGCTCAAATGGCTTGAGGATGTTGCAGTGTCCAAAGCTTCTTATGATGAGGCGGAAAGACAGCGGGAATTTTTTGAGCGACAGAACGAGGCATTTAAAAAAGACGGCGAGAGACTGAGGCTTGCGGAGAAGGCGGAAAAATGCAAGGCGGAATATCTTTCACTGGAGCAGACAAGACGCAATCTGGAAAACAAGAAGACGGAACTTGTTGAGGCGAAAAAAAATCTTGAGCTGTGCCAGAAGAAATGTGATGTCGCGGAGTCTGATTGTGAGAAATCAAAAATTGCTTTTGATGACGCTGAGAAAAATCTTTCCGAGAAAAGAAGTCTGTGGAAGAATGTGAGGGAAATTGACTCCGAGCTGAAACATGTTTTTGAAAATCTTGGGTCGGCCGGAAAAGCAAAAAATGATGCGGAGAAAAAACTTGGAGAGGAAAGAAATGCACTGACAGGCTATCATCAACAGATAGAAAAAATAACAGGAGAAATCAACGGGCTCAGTACGTATCTGAATGAAAATTCCAGCGACAAAAATCTTGGGGAGACATGCATAAAACTTGAGGCGAAGAAAAAAATCATTTCTGAAAAAGCGGCTGATGCAAAAAAACGGTCGGCGTTGATTTTAAAAAATGAATCCGAGATAGAAGAAAAAAATCTGCAACTAGAGAGATGCAAAAATGAATATGAGAGCCTTAACGGAGAGCTCAAGAACCTTGTGAGCAGGGAGTTTGTTTCGGTCTCAATTCTTTTGCGGAATCAGCTTGCGGAAGGAAAACCATGTCCTGTCTGTGGCTCCGTGGAACATCCTTCATGCGGAAATATTGAGAATCAAAATCAGGGCGATGAGAAAACACGGACGCTTGCTCTGGACATTGTTGGCCTGAACAAAAAGATCGAGGCTGCGGACAATGCGGTGAGAAATCTTTCGGCGGAAATAGACGGACTTAAAGAAAAAAACAGACTACTTGAGGACGAGCGGAATGAACTCACCGAAGAACTGAAACGCGAGACGGATGAAATTAACGGACTGATTTCTCCCTGGGGATTTTCCTTTGCTCATGATGACGTGCAAAATCTTTCAATTCAAAATCTTGACGGAATTATAAAAGAATTGTCGGCAAGGCACAAGATTTTTCAGGAGAATGAGGCGAATAAAATCAGAGCGGAAGCCGATTTGCAGACGTTCGTGGCAAAAAGGGACGCAATCAAACTTGAGGAATTTGTTTCCGCTCTAGATGAAGCCACGGAGGAATTTGCAGAGACGGAAAAAAATTACAATGAGATTCTTCTGAAGAGAAAAAATCTGTTCGGTGAAAAAAATCCTGACGATGAGGAGAGTAGGGCAGAGGACGAGGTGCAGGCTCTTAAACGTGCGTATGCTGAAAAAGAAAAAGCGAGGAACAATCTTCGCATGGAAAAAACGAGCATTGAGACGCACATTGAAAACTGCGGCAGGGAGATCGAGGATTTCTCAAAACAAAGCGGGGAAAATCTTTTAAAATTTCAGATGTCCCTTTCAAAGAATGAATTCAAGTCGCAAGATGAATTTCTTTCCTGCATAATGGAAGACACAGAGCTTGAGCGTTTGAAGGAGGCGAGGCAGAATCTTGTCAGGAGGGACGGAGAGACGAAGAATGCGCTTGAGACATCGCGTGCGAACCTTGAGAAAATCTGTGCGGAGGAAAAGACGGACAGAAACGAGGGCTCACTTAAGGAAGAAAGGGACTCTCTGAATTTGGTTCAGTCTGAAAATTCGGAGAGGATCGGTGGAATCAACACTCAGCTGGAGAAAAATCTGTCGCAGAAGGAAAAGGCGGCGGAGATACAAAAGCGATGTGAGGATGCGAGGAAAAAATCAGAGCTGTGGCAGGAGATGAGGAGCTTCATCGGAAACAAGGCGACCGGTGAGGACTTTGAGGTTTTCGTCGAGGCTCTTGCGTTCAAGCAGCTTCTTCGGATCGCAAACAAATATGTGGAGGCCATCACAAAAAAATATACCCTCGTGCAGATTGAGGGCAGCGTTGATTTCAGAATCCATGACGTGAATTATCCTGACAGCAGGGATGACAGGCCGGTGAACAACATGAGCGGGGGAGAGAAGTTCATAATAAGTCTTTCCCTCGCGCTTGGAATTGCGGAGCTTGCAAGCAGGAATGTCCGTGTTGACTCGCTCTTCCTTGACGAGGGATTCGGAACTCTGAGCGGAGAGCCTTTGATGGAGGCTATCATCGCGCTTAAATCGTTGCAGAACAGCGGAAAGATGCTGGGAATAATCACGCACATTGACTCGGTGATCAGGGAATTTGACTTACGGATTGAGGCGAAGAAAAATCTTTCGGGAACCAGCGAGCTTAGGGGGGCGGGTGTCAGCCATGTGGTTTGACATCTAAATTTTGAAATGCCTTCACCTAAATGTGTCCAAATGGGTGCAAACTAGACAAAATGTAAATCAAGATCCATAATAGAATAAAATAGATGAAAAAAATGAGGCTGTTACTTCTTTTGTCCTTGATTTTCCTTGTAGAAATTGTGCACAAAGGAATAAACATGCTTAATGGAATAAAACTAAACAAGAGGGAATCATTGTCGAATTTCATATAGTCTTTAACAACTAATAATAGAAAAAGTTTAAGAACAAGAATTATCCAACCTATTCGAATGAAAAATGAATGTTTTAGCGTGTTGTTTGCAAGTAAGACAGTAACAACTGAAAAAAAATAGCATATAGCAGAACAAATGATTATTTGCCATGGTGTTTCCTGTCTTATCAAGGTGGAAGGAGAATATTTGGTTGCTTTATGAAAAAATGCAGTGAAAATGATTGCTCCAGCAATGATCTCAAGGGGCAATAAAAGAAAAACCAACGATATAAGGACTGATTATCAGTATGCCAAGGGAATATGGAATTCCAATGTATCTGTCCATGAAAAGAGTTTGACCTTTAATGCTGCTTTCCATAGGAGAAAAAAATGTATCGCCGTTTATATCAAAAAGAATCAGTCTCCACTCAACATACAGATCTAATATACCGAATATGACAAGAAGTGAAATAAAAATTATAAGCGAAAACAGAAATGTTTTTTTCAAAAGTGTTTTAATCATTTTTTTCTTACCTCCCGTTTTGCCAATTCATTTTGGAGGAACTGGTCTCTCTCTGAAATAATACCATTGAATAAATTATTTTTCTACAGTATAATGCTAAAACAGTAACGGACTTGTTTGTTCGGCGGATCCTCCGCAGGCCGAAATTTTTAAAATTGGAGACGCAATAATGAAAAGAAATTTCTGTATTTTTTCCATTTTTTTATTTATATTCATCATTTCTTCTTGTTCCAAGAATCCACCAGAAACAAACAAGGAACTCAAAATTCGATTTACACCTAGAGGAAATTGGGAAAGTAAAATTACATTTATCGATGATTTGAACTATTATAAAAACTGTTTATTAATTGAACAAATAGAAAAGTCTCGGAAGGTATCATCTATTGGCATAGGTTTCATACCCAAGGAAAAAACTGGCGAAGGAGAGTATGAGCTAATGATTTATGAAAATGACGCTTGTATTGAAACTTATAGCATTTTGAATGCAGATTATACTTTTGATAATCAAAGAGACTGTTTCTTAAAGACACCTGGTTTATTAAATCTTGTAAGAGCCGAGTTTTATTTAAGGTTAATAAAAAAGAAACCGTGACATCAGAGTATTTGATATAGTGAGGTAAACCAATGCTATTCAAAAGAACCCGAATTCCATTCACAATTCCGGTTGACGCACGGGAGCTGACCGAAGAGGAGATGATTCAGGTAAACGGCGGTGCGGAAGAGAAAAAAGAGTCGCAGGAGTCCAAGAGTGAGTCCGTTACTGTAAAGAGCGGGAACACGTTGAGCGGGATTGTGAGCGACTACAACAAGGCGAACGGAACGAATTACACTGTTTCTGATGTTGCAAAAAACAGCGGAATCTCAAATCCAGATGTAATCTATCCCGGACAGGAAATTAAATTCGGGTCTTCCAGTTCTACAAGCGGCACATCCGGATCAAGCAATATATCTACTTCAAGCAGTGCTTCAAGTTCATCTGTCTCAATGACAAACATTGGAAATACCTGTGCTTCAAATAAAACTAAGGACTCAAGCCACCACAGTGCCTATGACCAGCAGTTTATAAATGAAATGATGGAGAAAGAACAGAAGAGCGCTGTGGGCGGCAATGGAATTCAAGGAGTTACTGTAAGCGAAAAGACGGTTGAGGGATCGGCTGTCAAACCCAATACTAAAAGTATTGTCAACATAGATTCTCAGTATAATAGTTCCGCTTTAAAAGAAAAAGTAGCAGGATATACTGCAAAGGCTGTCAGAGATGACACTGGAAGAAGGACTAGAGGGTATTCAACCACAACTGAGAATTATCCAAAGGCATCTAAAAATGGTCCGAGTCAGCTTGGAGAACAGGATCCTCTGCCACATGGGTTAAGACAAGATCCTGATATAAAAACCATTCCAGTAAATGGAGATCCAAATTGGTATTATCCACGGGAATTTCCAAATGGAGAATGGAATATTTTAAAGAGTGTTCCAAAAGATGGTTCTAAGGATTTTGGAACAGTTTTTATACCAACTAATGCTCATCAAACAGTCCCCGTATATGGAAACTCTCCAGAACACCCTAAATGCGAAAATGGTAATTTACCTATTGCCACAGGTACACAAGAAGATACCGGTTACGGGTTCCATTACAGTGATTATCAAACAACATGGGGATGCGGTCGAGGTAGTACCCAACCAGATATAACTAAGTTTGCCAAATGGTCGGATCAAGCACTGTCAACCTTTTACGGAGGCTCCTATGTTAATGTGCATGATTAAAAACTTTATATTCTTATTTCAGAAGAAAAAAAAAGATGAGGTATGTTACGGAAAAATGAAGTTGCAAAACTTTTCCCATTCAACTCTTTGCCTTTTCATTTTAATTCTTGCATTTGGATGTAAGGGAAAGAGTGTTACTGATTTAATAAATGAAAATAAGAAAGAAGAAACTTCCATACAAAATATTGAATTAAACTTGCCTGATGAAACCGTAAAAGAGGACGAATCAAAACAATTGGAGGAAGTGGAGACTCCCACGCCCCTTGTAAATGAGCCGTCAATATTTGACGATTTTTGGGGAAGCTTTCCTGATACACCGACTGAAAACGAAATAAGTGTTCTAGGAAACATTGAGATAAAAGATGTTTCCGATGAAAAAGATTCCTATGCTGTGCGAAGTGGTTATGAAGCGGTAGTAAATGTATATGGTGACTATGGGAATGTTGAGTACTGGAAAAGAGGTGAAAAGCTGAGGTTCCAATTATTATCATTGGAGCAAAAAACTGATTTTCATCCATTGAGCAGTTTCATTGGAAAAGATTATGAGTCAGTGTTAAATGCATATCCAGCTGATTCCATTTATGAATTAAATGAACATGAATTATCATATAATTCTACTAATTATGAGTTTTTTATTACTTTTGACTTGTCGGATGGGATTATCAATGAAATTTTTTTAGGTAGAAATCTTTAATGGGTAACAATATGAGAATCCCTTTGAGAATAAAGATGTGTTTATTAACATAATGAAATAGAAAAAAAGTAACATAAGGAGACAAAGCAAAGATAATCATAACCAGTGGGCATGGATTTGACGATGAGTATATATGTACTTCTGACTTTGGTAAAGTATATCCAGATGATGTGCAGAAAATAGAAGTTGGTGAGTCCTTGAAAACTGTAATCTTTGAAAATTGCTATCAGGGAGATTTCGAGGAACGATGGGAAAGTGCATTTGGCGGTGAAGGTCATGATTTTTAACATGGGAGGAATTACGATGAAAAGAAAGTTTTTTTTATTTTTTTTCTTATTATCCATATTTTTGTGTTCATGCGAAACTGATTACAGTAATTGTGATTTAAAAATAAATTTTACTCCAGCTGAGGGATATACTAGTGAAATTCTAGTTTTAGAAGATATGAACCCAGTTTATAAGCGGGAGTTAATAGAAAGCTTAAAAAAAGCAAAAACAGTAACGAATTTGTTTGTCCCGAAATCCAGACCTGGCGAAGGACAATATCAAATTTTATTATATGAGGATGGCGTTTGCGTAGGAGATTATGAACCTACTGCAAAAGATTATATGAAAGATAATAATACAGGACAGTATTTAAAATGCAAGAATATTTTGAATGATACTCGAGCGCTTTTTTATCTGCAAATAATGAAAAATCACTGGGTATACCCATACGGAGATACCGAAAAATAAGGGGGCAAACCAATGCTATTCAAAAGAAACCGAATTCCATTCACGATCCCAGATGACGCACGAGAGCTGTCCGAAGAGGAGATGATTCAGGTGAACGGCGGTGCGGAAGAGAAAAAGGAGTCGCAGGAGTCCAAGAGTGAGTCCGTTACTGTAAAGAGCGGGAACACGCTTAGCGGAATTGTGAGCGACTACAACAAGGCAAACGGAACGAATTACACTGTTTCTGATGTTGCCAAAAACAGCGGAATCTCAAATCCAGATGTAATCTATCCCGGACAGGAAATTAAATTCGGGGCCTCCAGTTCTACAAACAGCGGAAGCTCTTCGCAAGGCAACAACCCGGCATCTGCCCAGACGGGAGGAAACCAAGGTAACTATTCGGTTTCAAATTCAACGAATGCCAATCCCGGCAGTTCAGTAACAATAACTAATGGCAGCGATAGATATTCTAGTTCAGACTCAAATTTCTCATCACCAGAAGAATTTAAGGCAAAAGTATTATCTACGACAGGTGCTAAAGATATGCTCGCCAATACTGTTGGAATTGCTGTGCACCAGTTACAAGCTGGAGATCTAATCTGCATGGATACAGGCACTCCCAATGGTAAACAAGATGGCGATTATTCACATATTCAAGTGATTACTGGAAAAATAGGTGAAACGTTAGGTATCAGGCAAGGAAATTTGGTTGAATCACCATTTAGAACTGCTGATTACGGAAGTTCTTCATACGCAGGAATGATTATTGCTGGAAGAGCCTATGATTATGGAAGAGATATTTTTTATGGTTCTGACAGAACATATCCAGAAGCTCAGTCAATTTTTGGCATGTCATTCAGGAGCTGGGATTTTGACAGGATGTGATTATGAATAAAAAAAGAATAGGATTTACTTTTATAATAATTATTTTTTCAATTTCCGTTTTTGGAATCGGATTATATATTCATGATCTTTGCACAATAAATAAGATTTGCTTTTATGAATATGATTTTAAAGATTTTAATACTGTTGATAAAGTTTTTGAGAATTTTGGATTTCGACATAGGGCAGTTTTTTCTGAAGCTCGTGAAAAATGTATCTTATCTGAAAATTGCAGTATCTTTTACTGTGAATCTCAAATCTATTCTACGGAAGAAAACAAAGAAATTATAAACTTGTTTTTTCCAACTGGAAGAATACGGAAATATTTGGAAAAAAAATTATCAAGATACTATACGAATTATTATGACCAAAAAGAATTCCCAGGGCTTTTGATGCCCCTAAAAAATGTTTCCTGTTATAAATATGTGGATAGAATTTTTTATTTAGGTGAAAATAATCATGGTAGTTATTTATACATAGAATCCGACAATAAAAGCCCCCTCACAGAATATGTAAATTGAAGTGATAAAGCCTTTTGCGGAGAAAATCAGATGGGCTTTTCACGTTTATTGGCATGAAAAGCCTAAGCCTTTGGGATTTTGATTATGATGAAACAAAGAATCATTAAAGTCATTGGATTGATTTTTGCTGTGCTTATATTTTCAGTCATCGTGCTGTTTGCACATGAAATACCGGCACTCAAAAAAATATGTTTTTATGACTACGATTTTGCAGACAAGAATTCTATCACAAAAGATTTTGAGACTCTTGGATTCACCCATGTAGAAGACGAAAAATCCATGCGGCGAAAGATGCTGTTTGACGATATTTATATATATCCAGATGAAATTGAAAATTATATCCGCGTGAGTTTTGACAAAGAGTATATAAAGAAATGCTTTGAGATTATTTTGCTTTGGCATTATTCTCATAAAATTAAAGAAGGTGACTTGCCAGGAGTGGTATACCCACTTTACGAGATTTTATGCTATAAGTACAAGGACCGCTCTTTCGATTTGTGTAATTCTCCAGAAGGTGGTTTGTTATTCATTGAATTCAATCAGGAAAGATCGCAGAAAACAGATTAAGGGAACCTCTTAAAACTTCTGCTTTTTGATGTTCCCATAAATTATGTAAATGCGGGTATCATCCACTATCCAAAATAAAAAGTGAGGTAAACAATGTTTGGATTTTTAAGAAGACGAAGAATTTACTCAACAAAAGGCGATTTTAAATGGGCAACTGTAGTTTTTCTGCCTCTGAATTAAGGAGTTACACATGAAAAAAATGTTTGCATCTGTACTTCTTCTATTGAATATAACGGTTCTTCTTTACGGGGAAAAAGTTCCAATCACTGTAGTATATGATGACGACACAACTTATGTGCAGTATTTCGATGAGGATACAACTTGGTGGGGGTATGCATTTGGGGAAGATATGAAAAATTGTCCGATAAAAAATGTATTAGGATTAGAACAGTTGAGAAATATTGAAGGAATTGAGATTTATAATGCAAGATTTTCCGACCTATCATTTTTATCTGTTTTTCCTAATTTGAAAGTTATCTGGATTCAAAGCTGTACAATTAAGAATCTTGATTTTCTAACAGATTTCAATGACGCGGAAATCATTGGCATTGATTTTTACATGGAGTATGAAGATTACTTGAAAAATAAGGACAAAAAATTGGATTTGTCATTTGCAGAAAGACTTCAGAAGATATGCATAGTGGGGTCAATTAGAGATAATTTAAATCCTAAAAAACGTTTTCAGTATAATCCAACGCTGACAAACCTTGAACCAGGGTGCATAGATTATTCACCAAAGTGAGGAAAGATAAAATTGAAGAGGACAGTTTAAGAAAATGATGAATGTTTTGATGGGATGAATATAAAATCTGCCAAACCTTATCTTTATAAGATACCATATACTGAGGACAAGAATTCTATGACAAAACCATCCGCAGGGAGATGAAGATTTCCGACATAGACTCAGAAAAGAGATTTGTCAAACAGGAAAAGTTGTGGTATGATTTTTTAAAGTTATGAATTCGAAAAAGGCTTACAGGATATCAAAATGAAGTTAAGACATTATCTTGGATTAAGTTTAAGAATGTATTTTACAATAGTCAAATATAGCATTTTTTTGGATGTGATACTTTTTGCGGTTCTTTCAAATTCTAACTGTCCTTCGGCCGTATGTTTAATCATCTTTATCGGTTATATTATCGTTTGGATGACAATAATGCTAAGTATTAAGTGTCCTAAGTGCAATACGAAACTAACAGAAACATATAGTATTTTTTCAAAATACTATCGCGGTGGTTTCCATAAGGTTCCCAAAACATGCCCTTGCTGCGGATTGAATCTTGATGAAGTGTAGCGAAGTTTTTTTTTACGATGGAGGTAAACCAATGTTATTCAAGAGAAAGCGATTTGAATTTATTTTTTCCCAATCACTTTCAGCTGGCTCATCGGGATTGTGGATTCCACGCCGTCGAATTCTGTCAGGATGATTGAGTCCGACTCTTTTTCGTAGCGGTAGTCCATCTTCACCTGCTCGTGTCCTTCCATCCACATTTTGTCAGCGGAAAAGACATAGACAATGTTTTCACCGGCGATTTTCAGATTGAATTTTTTTCCTTCCACGGGATTCTTTTTCTTGCAGCCCGCGAGCATTGTCAGCGTGAGAACTGCGACCGCAATCAGTTTGAATGACTTTTTCATTTTTCACATCTCCTTTTTTTTCAATTGCCTTCAACGGAATTCTTTGAGACCTGAATCCATTCGCAGGGAGCGGCCAGAGTCTCAAGCTCCGGGATTTTTAGTTCGATCGCGCTGTTGGAGCTGCCACATGCAGGAAACACCGTCTCGTAATCTTTCAGCGACTCATCCAGATAGATTCTCACGTCCGGCTTCACGGCAAAAGGACAAACTCCTCCCATCTCGTGACCGACAAGCTCCGGCAGCTGGTCCGGGGAAATCATCTTTGCCTTTGTTCCGAACCGATGGCGGTATTTCGCGTTGTCAATTTTTCTCATCCCGGCAACGACTATGACTATGGGTTTCTCATCCACAAGAAATGCCAGTGTCTTGGCGATGCGGTCCGGGTCTGTGTGAAGGGCCTCCGCCGCAAGAGCAACCGTCGCGCTTGACTGTGGAAGCTCTATGATTTTTGTGTCGTATCCTGATTTTTTCAGATAGCCGCGGACATTTTCTATTGACATCGTGATTTCTCCAGTCTCTATTTACGTCCGAGCGCGAATGCCTTTTTGTTCATGTCAAGGAACTGCGGCTTCACAAGTTTCTCTATGGCCTTGAGCCATGCGTCCTCCGGGAAATCCATGTAGCGGGAGAGCCTTCCCATCAGCACGATGTTCACCGCTTTCGGAGTGCCTGCTTCCTGAGCGAGGGAAAGACAGTCCAGCGCGTCCACATCAAAACCAGCACCGCACATTTTCTGCACGAGGTTCTCCGGATATTTCGCCGCACCTGTGATTACGGGCATGGGATCAATCATCTGTGTGTTCACCACAATTTTTCCACCGGATTTCAAATACTCAGTGTAGCGGGCCGCCTCAAGAAGCTCGAAGGAGACTATGAAATCCGCCTCTCCCTTGTCCACGATGGGGGAGCACACTTTTTTTCCGTAGCGAACGTAAGTCACGACAGAACCGCCTCTCTGGCTCATTCCGTGCACCTCGCTCACTTTCACGTCAAATCCCGCGTCAAGAAGAACCTGTCCGAGCGTCTTTGAAGCAAGCAAGGCTCCCTGTCCGCCGACTCCGACAATCATTATATTTTTTACGTTATCTGTATCTTTCATTCTTTTATTTTACAAAATATTGCGGAAATAGACAAGGGGAGGAAAGCTGCGGAGTTTGGTGGCCCGAACTTTTTAGTAGACAGAACACACGTTATAGCTAGTGAAATTTAATCAGATTGCATGAGGAGTATAAAATCTGCTCTCTTGCAAAAAATTCAAAAGCATGGCAAAATATTAATGTAAGGAGACGGTATGACTATAGCAATGTTTACGGACGCATATTTTCCGAGAGTCAACGGTGTGGCAGTTTCAGTCAAATCATACTCGGAAGAGCTTGTAAAGTTAGGACACTCAGTTTATATAGTCTGCTGTGACTATGACCACACTGATACAAACGCATTTACCTTGGGAAAGATACGGTATGAGTATCCGATAGAGGGCAACAAGAATATGGTCCTTCTCCGGGTGCCAAGCAAGGATCTGGCATTTTCAAAAGAAGACCGGCAGGCACAGCTGAACCAATGGTATAACATAAAACACAGCCTGGACGAGGTTTCCCCCGATGTGGTTCATATCAACTCGGAGTTTGTCATGGGCTGGTATGGAGTCACCTATGCACGTCACCGCAGGATAGCCGTCGTCTTTACTTTCCACACGCTTTGGGAAGATTACATTGAGAACTACGTCAAGGCTCTTCCCCGCACGGTCTCACAAAAAGTCGGACGCGAGATGGTAAAGTTCTATTTGAAGCGCGCGGATGAAATCATAGTCCCGACGGAAAGAATAGGAAACGTCGCGAAAAGCTATGGACTGGAACATTCTTACGACATACTCCCCACCGGCATTCCGGATATTTTTCTTGACTCCGACGAAAATGCACAGACTGAGTGGATTGAAAAACTTTATCTCGAATTTCCCGCGCTAAAAGACTCACAGATTCTTTTGTATGTGGGCCGCGTCGTAAAGGAAAAGAACCTGGACTTTTTGTTTGAGGTGCTCTCACGGATAAAACCGACTCACCCGGATGCGAAGCTTCTCTTTGTCGGAGGAGGTCCATGGCTGGAAGACTTAAGGGAGCTCGCAAAGAAAGACGGTCTGGAGGATTCGATTATTTTTACGGACTACAGGCCACGTGAAGAACTCGTGAGATTTTATCACCTTGCAAAAGTATTTGTTTTCCCGAGCGTGACGGAGACTCAGGGTCTTGTTACCGTTGAGGCAATGATGGCGGGTCTTCCGGTCGTTGCCATAGGAGAGATGGGTACCGTGGACGTAATGCAGGGCGACAACGGCGGCTTCATGGTTCCGAATGACGTGGAGATTTTTACCCAGAAAGTGATGGCACTGCTTGATGATTCCGAGCTGCACGCGCAAAAATCAAAAGACGCAAAAGCATGGGGAAAGAAATGGTCCATGACAGAACTCGCGCCGAAACTCGTCTCCTATTACGAAAAGGCCATAGAGCGTAAATCACACTCCTAGAACTGCCAGCCCACGCCCACAGAGGGAGAAATGCCTCCGAGCATCATGTCGGAGTTCAGAGCGAGAGTATAATCCAGGGACGCCTCAACATAGAGTCGCTTGTTGAAGTAGTACTGCGCGGTAAATCCTGCGTCAAGGGAAAAACAGTAAGTGTCCAGCGGAGGAGACTCAATGTCGTGCGGGAAATGAAACTTGATGTCGCTGAAGACTGTGAGCCCCGCCCCAATATGCGGCTCCAAGAAAATCCTTCGTCGCATTACGGGTTTCTGGAAGCAGAAAAGCAGATGCATGTTCATCATGTTTCCAGTGACTGAATATCCGTCCATCAGTGCCGTCAACCGGCTGTAGTTCAATCTGAGTCCTGCGCCGAGATATCCCCACACGTATTTGAGAGGAACCACAGTAACCCTGGCCTGTCCTCCGAGCGGGATTGCCCTTGTGTCCAGATACTTCTTGTATGTGTCATCGTGCAGGACTATGGGAACCGTGTACCCCGCCTCCACGTCAATGTCAAGCCACTTCTTGAATTTCACCGTGAGTTTGGCAGCCTCAGATCCCTCCTCGGAATGCAGACCGGAAGCATCCTGCGCGAACATGTAATAATCTTCCACGGCAAAATCCTTCATGGCAAACTGGAGAGTTATCTTGCGGTTGTTCTTGTCATCATGTGAAATTATGGACTTCGGATGGATTGTCTTCCTGTTGCTCCTCAAAGTGTAGTCGGTGAAAACAAGATCTTCCTCGTTTTCCTTGGGCGAGAAAAGATTCCTTCCCTCAACCTCCACAATGCCGTTATTGTCCAGGTCATCAAGATAGATTATGGAGCGCATGAAAAGAGGATAGCTCACTCCCCTGACCTCAGGTTTGTACGCCTGCCTGATGTAAAAATCATCCGTGGTGCTCACATCCTCCTCAAGTCCACCGAGTATGTTGTAGACGTTGATTCTGGAGCGGTATAATCCCGGAGGAAGATTGGGATCAAAATAGATTATGCAAGTCTCGTTCTCTTCCTCAGTGGTCTCATGGCGGTAAACCTCTTCCAGAACCCTGCCGGTATTCTCGTCCAGACTGTAGATTATGATTTCATATTTGAGCACGTCTCCCGCGCTTTCCCACGCAAAAGGCTGGCTGATTTTGTTCGTCTCGGAATTGCTCTTCCATGTGTTTATTTCATCGCTTTCCTCTTCCGAACTTAAGTCAATGGACTCTGCATTATCCTGCGAAACGTCAGCGGCATCCTGAGCGTGCAAACATGTGAGCGCGAAACATGAGAAGAGAATTGAAAATATGTCTGTGCGTAATCTTTTACTCAGCATACAACTCTCCAGTATCCTTGCGCTTTCCTCCGTCCGAGTTCAGATTGTAATCAATGGAGAACTGCCTTTCGCTCGCGTTTCCATCAATCAGAATCTTACTATTGCTCTCATCCATTACGACTGCACGAACACGCCAGATAAAATTACCCTTGGCCAGTTTCGTCAGATCCTCAAACTTAAAGCTCGTGTTGTCACCGCCCTCAAGAATCTCCGTCAGATATTTCTTGTCCGCATCCCCGTAGATTTCAAGGATGTAGGATCCGGCGCGATGAACTTTCTGCCACTTAAATACAATATAAGGTGTTTTCCTTAAATATGCAACATTGAAAACACTTCCACCGTCAGTTTTTGCATCCTTCGGCGCTTCGAACGGAGGAATTTCCGCAACTGTGAAAGTATACTTTTCTTCCGCGGAAATGTCCAGATCATCCATGGTCTTCGCCCTCACCGTCCACTCATAATCACCGGATGTCAGAGACGGAAGCTGGCACTTATATCCTTTCTGCGGATAAATGGTCTGTCCCGCGTCGTTTCCGGTCTTTTTCGTGAGTATAAGCTGTGCCTGCGAGAAATCCTCGTTGGAGGACCACGTGAGCACAGGAGGATTCTCTATTGCCTCCCAACCATCAAACAACGTTCCACGTGCCGGGGATACAAGATGAACGGGCTGAATTTTTCTGAGCATGAAATTCGCCTCGGCAAGCAGAGAGCTTCTACGTGAGCTCAGGTCGCCCTCATAGGCATATCCCTGGATTTCCCATCTGTACGCGCCCTCCTCCATTCTTTCCGTGTCAATCGGCAATGTATGCCCGGTGATGAAAGTCTCGTCGAAGAAAGGAGTCTCGCTTCCCTGCTTGAAAATCTTTATGCGGTAATAGTCCATGTTGCCGGTGTCATTCCATGTGAGCCTGCACGGTTCCTTGGGACGCACCACGGCCTTGTTCGCCTGATTCGGGAACACAATTGTAGGAGCGACAATCTCTCCGACCACAGTAAGTCTCTTGCCCGGAGTCGCATGGTTGAATGAGGCCGACTTTGTTGAGATGCGCCAGTAATACTCACCCGCCCCCAGATTCACTCCAGAGAATGACGAGCCGTAGATTTCAGACTCATACACAATGTCGTTGAAGTTCCTGTCCCTCGCGAGCTGAATGTACTGCGCCATCTTCAGATTTGATTTCCATGTGAACCTTGCGTCGCTGAGAAGGGGCTGCCACATTATGTAATTGTCCGGAGGGAATACGGTTCTCTGCTCAATCTCGCCGCTCATGGCATAGAACGAACGCACGACTGATTTCGGGGACTCATTACCCTCGCTGTCTGTCTGTGTCACCGCCCAGAAATACTCACCGTCGCTCATGTCGGCCAGCTCTGACGCAGATATGTTTATGTAGTTCTCGTTAGTGTCCCTAGCAATTATTGGAGATGCAAGGCTCTGGAATTTCGAGACCGTCACCCTGTATCTCATGCGCTCGTCATCCATACGCCATGAGAGAGTCGCGCTTCCCTTCGTCTTGTCCATGAATGAGTTGTTCGCCGGACTCACCAGCGTAGGAGGATTCAGCCTGTCCCTCTGCACAATCTTGAAGCTGCCGACGTCCGATGGATTCGCAAGTCCCACCCTGTTGAGCACGTAATATGGAGTGACCTGATAGTAATATGTTCCCGACTCAAGAGTGGAGATTATAATGGAAGAACTTGACGACCTCTGGCTTATGACCGGATTCGACATATTCGGATTCCTTGAGACCTCAAAATTGTATGCAGTCGCCGCATCGCTTTCCGCCCAGATGAAACGCACCGACGGAGTTTGTTTGCGGTAAGTGTATGAGTAGTTTTCAGCAGGGACCAGAAGATTCGGTTTCAGTGACTGGACAATCTGGAACTTACCTGATGAAAGATTGTTCTCTCCCTCAACGACCTTCCAGTAGTAGATTCCCTTGGAAAGAGTCACCGCGGCAGAATTTTTGTCCGTGACATCAATGCTCTCCACAATGTTCCGGAATCCCTTGTCGCCCGCAATCTGAAGCTGGAGACTCTGCGACGGCACATTGGAAACCCATGAGAAATTCACCGTGTAGGGTGTCTCGTCGTAATACAGGAATTTCTGGTTAGAGGACGGAGATGTCATTGAGAACGCGGGATTCGACTTTACGCCGTCCTCCACGCTGACCGTCTTTCCCTCCGAAAGCTCCTCACCGTCCTCAAAGGAGGCTCCTCCCTCAATCAATGAGAAATCAGCGCCCTTTCCCTTGAGTCTTTTCGCGGAGAACTTCGATCCCTTTCTGACCGACACCTTGTTTCCGCCGCTCGTGAAGGAGAATCCGTTTCCGTCCTCAGCTGAGTCAACGTTTGCATCACCAAACTCAAGATCCGCGCCAAGTGTTCCGTCATCATGCAGGAAAACCTGGGCCATTGTGTTCTCGGCAAGGTCGAGGGTCGTTCCGTCTTCAAACCAGATTGTCGCCTCGGAGATGTCAGCCGTGTGAATCGTGTCTCCGTTGTAAACCGGGGAATTCTGTCTGAGCCGGTCCCATATCACGCGGTCCATGAACTTTCGCTCGGCGGTCTTGTATTTGAAAGTGATTGTCGCAATCGGCTCCTCGTCCATTTTGGAAAGGGCACGGAAAAAGCTCATGTGGAAAAACCAGTAGCTTATGGCGGCACCGATGAGACAAATCAGGATGGCAATCAAAAACGGGATCAGTAAATCATTTTTTGACTTGAATTTTGTTTTCTTCTTCATTCAAGTTCACCGATTCAAATTCAGGGATTGGAATTCCGAGCAGATTTCTCATCTCGTTCAAAGTTCTGGGACCTGTTTTGCCTACCGCCCTGGCACAGTCCTGATCAAGAACGAAATTCTTGTCTGAAGTCTTGAAGAAAGCCTCTATGTCGAAATTCGGCATGTTCACAACACCGTAGAAATGCTGCGCACCCTTTCCCTTGACTTCAAATTCCACCGGTATCATCTCAACCACAATTTCATTCGCCTCGTTTTCAGCCGGCAATTTGTAGTTGTTCTCGTCGCATTTAATGTAATCCTTTTTCAGGAGATTGTATGTGTCCTGGGTAATCAGAATGTCGGTGCCGCACGGCTTGTTGGAGCTTTCGGTACGGCTCGCGAAGTTCACGCTGTCTCCGATGGCGGTGTATTCCATCTTGTCCTCGCTACCCATAATACCACATGTGGCGCGTCCCGTGTTGATTCCGCAACCGATCCTGATGTGGGGCTTGTATTTTGCCTTTGCCTCGTGCTCGTGTGCCTTGGTGAATGCCTCGGCGTCCTTATTGTACTGCATGAGTGCATAGCGCATGGCAATGGTTCCCCGGATTGCGTTGATCGCGTCATGCTGCACGTGTGCGTGGTGGGCAGCCTCTTTTTCCTTTTTCGTGGGATCCGTATCAGGAAGCTGCTCGAAGCTCAGGTCCTCGTCGCGGAGGATTCCCCATACCGCCATGATTGCGTCGCCTTCAAATTTATCAATGGTACCGCCGGAAATTGTTACGCAGTTGACCATGCGGCTCATATAGTCGTTAAGGAACCCGATGATCTCACGCGGGCTTTCCTCGCCGAACCTGTTCTTGAATCCGTCGGAGATTGCTGTGAATCCACGGATGTCCGAGAAGAAGATGCTCACGTCCTTGAGGTGTGGCTCAAAATCAATTTCCTTACGTGCGATGGCCTTGGCGACACCACGGTTTGTGAAGCGAGCGAAAGTGTTAAGGAAGATCTGCTCGTCCACGGTGGACTGGTTCAGGACTCCGATCTCGTCACGACGCTTTATGTTCAGACCAGAGATCAGTGGCGTGTTGAAGTTACCCTGCTGGATTTCCTCCGCCGCCGCCGTAAGTCTCCTGAGGTGACGAGAGATTGTGAGACGGCTGAAAGTCAGAATGAAGACGATGGAAATGAAGAACACCACTCCCATGAGGTAAAGGTTGTTGCGCCTTGTTGTCTTAACTCCCTCAAGAACCGTGTTGAGCGGAATGGAAGTGAACACGCTGATGTCCGCAATGCCGATTTTCTGATACGCACCGATGTACTGAATCTTGTTTCCGTCCTCCTCGCTGTCCGCACCTTTCTCCACGTCATCGTAAATTATCTGGCGGCTCTCCTCGTTGTTCTGATTGTTGTCCCTCATGTATTTTACCAGGGGATGATTTTTCATGCTCTGGCCGGAAAGCACCCTGTCATTCTCAGGATGGCACAGAAGATCCGAACTGTTGTTCACCATGAAGGTCTCGTTGGTGGATCCCGTTCCAAGAATTGATGAGATTTCCTCAAGGCTGAACAATATGATGCAGCACTGGTCAAGTCCGCTCTCCCTGTATGGAAGAAGAAGCGCAAGGATTCCCGCTCTGAAAAAAGGAGAAGCATTTAGAACTATGGTCTCTCCGACACACGCACGCTCAAGTGATGTTCCATTCTGCTCAAGGAAAGCGTCGGTGGACTCATAATCAAGTTCGTTCGATGTAAAAAAACGGATGTTCTTAAGCCGGGTGTGAGTGATCATCTCATCGTTGTCCGGATACTTCGTGAGGAGTATTATCTCACCGATCCCGGAATTTCTCTCGAAGAAGAAAGCCTCAGCCTGTTTCGCAAGAGCCGAGCTTTGTCCTCCGCTGGCAGCGTTAATCAAATCAAGAAGCTGGAGCACGTTGGACCGCACGGTCTGAAGCTCATTCTGCACCGTTGACGCGGACCGGGTATTTATGGTCAGGTTGTTCTCCTCCGCCGTAACCCTAACATCCTTGGAGACAAAATAGCTGTTCAGATACGTAACCGCCCCAAGAGAGGCAAGCACAATTATACCTATTATGATGGCGAGTTTTACGCCGAGCGGGAAATTTCTTTTTCGTTTTGCCGTTTTCATGTATCTACCCTACCGTCTCCCTATACATAAAACAAGGGTTTTTCTTTTCAGGCTGATCTAGACCTTCGTTTATAGTTTCGGCAGAAAAAACCCCGAACTTTAAGAGACGTAGAATATATTATAATGAATTCCGGCCAGAAATTTCACTTTCCGGCGTTTTTTATTCGGTCTTGAAACGACTCACGTCCGAACCAAGCTGGGTAACGTTCTTGTCAAGCTCCAGAACGCTCTCGTCAAGCAGATGTCCGCTCTTCACGACGCTCTGTGCGTTCTCCGACATCTCCTCCATGCTGGATTTAACGGCGTCAAGAGTGCCCTGAAGCTTTTCCATCTCCTCAAGAACCCTGGAGCTGCCCGACTCCATCTTCAGTGAAGCCGACCGGACGTTCTCGGTGTTTTTGTCCATACCCGAAAGCGACTCAATTACAGTCCTTGAGTTCTCGTGCTGTGCCTCAAGCGCGTTTCTGACCGCCTGAACCAGAGAGTCCGTGTCCTTGATGCGCGATGACACCCCGGAGAATGCCGTGCTTGATTCCTGAGACGCGGAGACAATCTCCCCGATGCTGTCCTGAATGTTCTTGAGCTGATCACCGATTGTCTTAGACTGACCCGAGGATGTCTCTGAGAGCTTGCGGATTTCATCTGCGACAACAGCGAATCCCTTTCCTGCCTCACCTGCGTGCGCGGCCTCAATAGCTGCGTTCATGGCAAGGAGGTTCGTCTGCTCGGCGATTGACGCTATGGCCATGTTCGCTTCCTGCAGCATCTGTGACTGGGTCTCAATCTGCGCGATTCGCTCGTTTACCTTCTGCTGCTTGGACATTCCGTTCTGGGACTCCTTGTCAAGAAGCTCGAATGATTTCGCCATGGTCTCCATGGATCCGCTTATCTGCTCAATGCTCGTGACAAGCTGCCCGATGCTTGAGGATGATTCCCGGATGCTCCTAGTCTGTGAGTCAATCATCTCGTTCACGGTGGAAATACTGTCCGCCACGCCCCTTACCGCAGTCGCCGCCTCACCGAATCCCACGGTCTGATTCTGAATCTGCTCCTGCACGTTCCCAATGCTCAGACGGATGTTGGTCATTGAATCCGAGACGGACGCGACGCTTTCCTTCATGTTC
>JAEEGL016850616.1_pt1 | contig 55035 bp, 36 predicted proteins | sample 9134231 | NCBI WGS metagenome assembly JAEEGL01 (sample SAMN16246548, study PRJNA631951) | gut metagenome | biome: gut microbiome; feature: rumen; material: fiber-attached | host: Bos | place: Iran: Karaj | collected 2018-10
GGATTTGGCGGATGCGGTCTTATCTGGATATCGTGAGCAGGCGAGGGGATTCCTGACGGAGGGGGAAAAGGAGTATCTGTTCGACGCAGTACGGCTGATCGCCTACGAGCAGGCGCTGCGGTTCTTCGCGGACTACATCGCGGGGGATGTGTATTACAAGGTGCGGGAGGACGGTCAGAACCTGATGCGCGCCCGCGTGCAAGTTCAATTATGCAGAAGCATAGAGGCGAATGAACCGAAGATACGTCGCATGCTGGCGACATTGTAAGGTAAAGATAAAACCTTAAAGTATGATATACGATAACAATGGATGACTATCAGCAATACATGGACATGCTGGACATGAAGGAGAAGGCGGCCATACTGGACGCCTTGTTCGAGGAGAAGGAGTTCCGGCAGCGTATTGGCAACGAGGCGTGGGGGTGGCTTCGCCAGCCGGTGGAATTAGACGGCGTGGCGACGGATGTCTATATGAGTCTAATGTCGTTGTCGGAACAGCGGATATTGTCGTGGGAAGACATGGACACGTTGCTCCGTGATGTTGTTGCGACGATTTTCAATGAAGCGCTTGCGCCGTTTGAGAAGAGGCTTGGCATTTATGTGAGGCTGAAGCAGGAGGAGAACGCGGAGAAATATTTGGCGGGAATCATCGGCGGTCTGAAAGGATATGCGCATATGCATGGCGCTTTCCGTCGGATGGCGGGAGATCTGCCGAATGAGAAAATCAGCGATCTGGAGCAGTTTGCGGATACGTGGTCGTGGCGGCATGAGGACAGGACGGCATACAACGCCATTTTGAAATCAGCCGAGGAGCTGATGGCGGAAGCGGCGAAGCGGAGCTGAAAGCAAAGGTAAATATTTATCACAAAGGAACTGAGATATAGAGATACATGGAGATTTAGTTTTTTTGTGTGTCTTTGCATCTCTGGGGTAAAATCGTGCGGATGGGGCTGTTACAAAACCTCAACGTTTTGCGACAGTCCCTTTTTTGTATTTATATTCTTTTCGCAGTGTTTCATTCTTGCTCTTCAGGTGCCTTTTCATCAGTTTTTTCATACTGATTTCTTTGAGAGTTTCCGGCTCCAGACCGTCCGGCGCCATCCAGTAGTCGGTCTTTCCCCTGCCTTCCATCAAGGCAAACAGTTTTCGAAGGTTGTATCCCAGGCATACGAGCATGCACTCCGCGCTGACATTGTCCAGACCTCTACGGCGCACCCTGTCGTAATCCATGTCCTGCTTGATCACGCCGAAAGCCCCTTCCACCTGGGATGAACGATTGATTCGCATCTCTATTCCTTTGGGTGACAGAAGATTTCTTATCGCCGCGCTTCGAAACGCAGTGAGTTCACGGCTTGCCTCGAACGTCCTGGCCTGTCCATTCCTCTCCTTCAATGCTCTCATGCAATATGGCTTGTACGAGCATCGCCTGCAGTTCTCCACACGATAAAAACGCGTGTCCTTCCCTCTGGAATGGGTATTGCCTCCTTCCAGCAGGACAGCCTTCCGCCCGTCCAGGCAAAACAGGTTCCCTTCCTCGTCAAACCTGTACAGGTCGACGTACTCTCCACTGACCATCTTCTGCCATGCCGGAGGCTTGACGAAGTTCTCTATGCCGACTGAATCCATGTGCCTGTAGTTGTCAAGCGATCCGTATCCGCTGTCCGCGCAAAGCCTTCTGGGGTAGGAGGCGTAGTCTGCATGATAGCTGTCGAGCAGAGGAATCAAAGTCCTCGCGTCCGCTCTGTCCTGCGAGACAAGATAGTCCAGTATGAACCCCTTGGCGACAAGTATCTGGAGCGAGTACGCGGCGTGCATGTTGCTTCCAAGACCGGAATAGTAGTCCGCCTTCAGGCACATCGCCGTCGCATCCCTGTCAGTCTTGTAGTATGAATTTCTGCCCGGGCCGCATATCGCTTCAATCTCCTCGTATTCCAGTGTCTTCAGCAGCATTTTTTCAAGCGAGTGGAAGTCCCGTACAATCTGCGCCTGCCGATGTCCGGACCCGCTTGCGACGGCGAGTCCCGCTTTTTCGATCTTCTCCTTGAGGCGGGAGAGAAATCCGGCAATTTCCTTTGATATGAATTCCTTTTTGCCGGGAGGGAGGTCAAAATACGACGATATGATCGTTCGCAGTCCTTCGTTCAGCCTGTCGTGCTTCCTCCTGGGCTTCCACACGAACTTGTACTTGTTGGAATTCGCCTCCAGTTTGGTTCCGTCGACGAAGACGTCCGAGACGTCGAACTTGTATTTCCGGATGATCGCCGACATGATGCAGGAGAAGATCTCCCGCTGCCTTGTAACAACTACGTTGTTACAAAACCTGGAAATGGTGACATAGGAGGGCTCGTCCTGCTCCATCAGATACATGAAGCGAGTGTCAAAGCGCATGCTTTCCTCAATGCGCCGAAGGCTGCCGGAATGCCGGGAGAAGGCGTAGAGGATCGTCGCGAACATACGATAGGGATTATAGGACGGACGACCGCCTGCCCCCTTCCTGTCGTCTGCATCCTCGATTATCCTGCCGACACCAGATTCCTCCAGGACGAGAAGGAAATCATCCAGTTTACGCTTCTCCTCAGACGAGATGTCTGAGCAAAGGAAAAAATATCCCTGTTTTGTCGTGAAATAGGCCATGTCTGCCTCCTGAACATGGCCATAAAATATAAGTTTTGAGCGTGAAAACAAAAAGGAGCTGCTACATCCTCTAATTGAGGTTTTGTAACAGCCCCGGTTCTTGTTTTTCGTTCCACGTCCCACCGCGTCTCTCGTCCCGCGTCCCGCGAAAAGTGAAGAGTGAAGAGTGAAAAGTGAAAAGTGAAAAGTGAAAAGTGAAAAGTGAAAATGGCTAGTACAGCCATGTTGCGAAGGATAAGTCAGTCGCGCCCTCCAGGGGCATAGTCCTAGAGGTCGCTATGGGACCATGACATGACGCGGTTCCCTTTTTTGAATTCTCCTGATTCCATCTTATATTAAATAGATTATACTACTCTGACTCAATACAGTAGGCAGATGCATGGCATCCATTGGGAGATAGGAGAGCATGAGACCATTTGATGCGTTGATTTCAGCATTCGCAAAGACCACCGGTCTGCCTCTGCAAGTGGCGGCAGATGATTCCTGCACGTTGGAGTATGACGAATTGCTCATCACCCTGCAATATCGGCAGGGGCAGGATGACGTTGTCCTTTTTGCGCCTGTCATGACTCCCAACGAGGGGGAAGTGCTTCCGGCGGGCGTCCTGCGCAAGGCGCTGGAATTCTCCTATAACGGAAAGGGCACCCATGGGGCTTTCCTCGGCCTGTTCGAGGAGGCGTTGGTGTTATCCATCCCCCTTTCCATGAATGAGTTAGACGCTGATTCACTGTGCGCCCGCGTCCTTGCCTTCACGGAGACCGCCCAAGGCATCGCGCTGGAGCTGGAGCGAATGCTTTCGGAAGAAGGCGGCTATGTTATTCAGAAGCAGGATGATGGGATGGGGGTGAAGCTCACCGAGCCGGAGATTCTATTCAAAGTGTGACATTTTTATCCATTTCATGTTTTTTGCGGAATTCAACCCTTTTTCAAACCTTTCCCTTTGACCAAACAAGAACAAAAGGATGACGACAATGCCAATTCAATTAAACCTTGACACCATCCGCAATCTTGACGCCAACAAAACCTACTATCTTTCCAACACAACTGGAGAAATCAAGGAGGCCGGCTTCTGGCAGAAGCTAAAGTGCGTCTTTGGCGTCAAAAGCGCACTTCTCAAAGTCTCCAATCTGGTCGATGCGGTGCGGACCTCTCTGCTTCAGGAAGCCGGCATCAAGAGCAATGACGAGCTGGATGAGAACATTCGAACCACCATCAACTTCAAAGACTCGGTGAAGGGCAGCGTCCTCAAGGACCTTGTCAAACGCTTTGCCGTCACGGACGAACAGACCATCATGAAGAACAAAGCCAGCAAGGCTGTGCAGAATTCCGTCAGAAACGCGGTGATTGATTTTATGGAGGCCAATCCCGAAATCGGCGATGCCAAATCCCTTGCAACGGTCTTCTCGCATGCGTTGAAACCTGCGCTCAACGGCAGCATTCCCGTCGTCCGCGAAGAGGGGAAGCCGACGAAATTGAACACGTCGAAATTCATCAATCAGTCCGTCAAGCCTCTGGAGAAGGAGCTCGCCAACCTGTTGGTTGAAATCTCCAAGAACGCGAATCTGAAAAACCCCAAGATTGACGCGCTCTATGCCAAGCATATCATTGCAACCCTTTTCAACGAGGACGGCACGCGCAATGAAAAGGGCATCGACGCGCTCAAGTCTCCGGAGGAAGTGCGCGTGCGGTATGCATTCCAGCTGGATGAAAACGTCTTGAACAATCGCGCCAAAATCGTCTATAAAGACCTTCTGGAAAAGCATATCGATCCTCTTGCCAAACTCAATACGATCATGTCCTACTGCGGTGGAGACAAGGCTTTGGAAAGTGTGGTCCTGAACATTGTTCCGACTCTTTGCTTGACCTCGAACAACTCTCTGCGCTCGGAAGAGAGCATCAAAGCCAAGATTGCCGCCATCAAGGACAATATTGATGAACTCCGTGCATTGGGGTATATGACAAAGAAGGGTGAACTGCCGGAGATTTTCAAGATCGCCTTTGCCAATCTTGATGGCATTGGATTCCCCAAGGGACTGTTGGGGCAAATTCATGAGAAGGTAAAAAACGTGCCGCTGGCTCCCTTCCGCAAACTCACCGGCTTCTCAACTGCCGATGAGATCTACATGGCTTTGCAGGAGGTTCACAAAATGATCGATCATGTCGTCAACGATCTCCACGTCATAAAGCAGTTTGAGGACGCGGGGGAGGACGAAGTCGGCGCGCCGCATGCCATTGGCACGCGTACCGCCACGATGGCCATGTTCCTGCGGCAGTTGGATTTGCCAACCCAACAGCGCATGGCAAACGCCTTCAATGGCACGGAGGCCTCAAAGATGTTGGGCATCCTGACGATGTTGGAAAAAGACATGCATGTTGAAAACAACACGGTTTTCACCGATCCCCAACAACGGAAGTTCCTTCGTGATCATCTGACCACTGACATGCAGTACCACAGTGTATGCCTGGAAAACTTGCAGTACTCTCTTGGCACGGAGATTGATAACTGTGATGCGGAGGAAAACTCCGACGTCAATGAAGGTCCTGCCATCAATATCCGCCTGTATCTGGACGAGCTTTGGGACAAGGCCAGTGCAAATCGGATTCTCTAATCTGTTCAGCCACTGCCAAGCCTTGATTCCTTAATTCCTGATTTATATCAGTATTCCTTTGCGGTGCAGATCGTTACACGGAAGAATTCGCTGCCGGCACGCTGGAAAGTCAGCGCGGCGGGGTTGGCGCCTGGCCGCAGAGACGGCATGGGGGACTCTAGTTCGCCGTTGCTCAGGACATTGCCCATGTCGTCCTTCACGAGCCATTTGCCTTGGGGATTGCAGGACAGACGGTGGCCGGAGCGGAGCTTCACAGGGAAGCGGACCGTTTGGCCATTGACGGTGAATATCGGCGTGTCCAGCTCCACATTTTGGGTGATGACCTTGACATCGTCCACGACGCAGGAGACGGGAAAGCCGTCGGTGGTGGCGTTGTCGATGGTTCGTCCCGCGGGAAGGTTATTATAGTAGTATAGGATATAGGCGATTTGGGTGGGATCCAGCTGCAGATTGTCCAAGGGGAACTCGATGAATTTCCATCCGCTGAAGGTGACGGACGTGACCATGTCGTGCCAAAGGCCGTTGACGTCCCGCAGTTGAATCTTGAATGTGGCTCCGGAGGCGTCCCCTTTTAGCCAGCAGGCGAGGGCCTTGGCACCGCTGATGTCGAGCGGCGTCTCGAACCGACGGCCGACGGCGGCCCAGCCAGAGGCGTCCATCCGCTGGCTGCGGGCATTGAACCGCAGGGCGCCGTCCGCTGATTTTTCGCTGTCCACATGCGCGATGTCGAAGGTGACTCCGGGTTTTGCAGTGCCTTGATTTTCACTGTCATAGGCGAATTTGGCATAGTCATTGAAATTCGAGGTCTGATAGCAGGCGACGTCTTGGCAGCCGTCCAAAAGTTTGCTGCCATTGGGGGAGTGGTAGCCGGACTGGATGCCGCCGACGGCGTCGACCTGGATGTCCACGCTGAGACGGGCCGTGTCATTGGGGCTTTGGCCCTGTTCATCTCGTTGGCAGATGGACCACACGTTGTCATGGCCGTCCTGTTGGAAAATGGTTCGCGGCATGTCGTAGTCGATGCGAAGCATATCCCAATTCACTGCCGCAGAACGAGTTCCGAAGGGAGTACCCATGGCGATGGCCGTGACTTCCGCGCGGGCGCTGAAGGCCGTGTCGATGCTTTCGCCATGGAAGCGGAGGGCATTGTCGCCTGAATTGAGGGATGGCCAGCCATCGGGACAGACGGGGCGGAAGCGCTCCAGCAGCTGGCCGGACTGGCTGTAGAGGCGGCCTTCCTGTTCGCTTTCCAATTCAACGACTTGGCCGGACTCCATGGACATGGGGAGGCGGATGATCTTGCCATTGACCTCCAACTCCAGCTGATTCAGCTCATGGATGACTTGGGGCAGGGCGATGACGGGACTGAGGGTCACGTCGACTTTGCCCTTTGGCGGGATTTCGTTGACATAGATGGCAAGACTGTCTAAAGCGTTGGAGGCAATGATGTTACGGCAGATGGAATGGGCACCGGCGTAGGTGGAGTAGGGCCATTTGAAATCGTCCATGGCGGCGGCGTCCCGTTCGCGGAACAGCAGTTCCACGTAGCGCCATCCCGTGAAGTCCAATCGGACATAATGGTCGGAAAGGGCGCCGTGATAGACGACGGGAGTCTGAGCCTGAAGATTGAGCAGGGCTCCGGAGCCGTCGCCTTTGATCCACAGCCCGAAGGCCGAATTGTTGCCAATGCTATGATAGGGATGGGGATAGGTGACGCCGACCATGGTCCATGCGCCGACGGACGTGTCGTTGTCGTTGGTGGCCACTAGCCGCAGATTCTCCTTGGTCAGCTTGACGTCGGCCGTCTCCACGGAAAGAGTCTGGACGACGCCAGCGGCGCACTCCTTGCGGGTCAGCTGGTTCAGTTGGGCGAAATCGACGGCCACCGTTTGGGCGGATTGGGCCAGCGGCTGCGCGGAGTAGAGGGCCTCTATCCGCCCGCGGAACGGCTGCGGACCGTGGGGATTGCGCATGGTCCAGCGGTCGGTGCCCTCTCCCGAGACGCGGTGGCTGTCATAGACCATGGGGTAGAGACGCCAATGCCCCTGTTCGTCCATGCGCAGATGGAAATCCGATTTGGGTTGAGCCAGCCGACGAATGTCCTCCTTCTCAAAGTAGTCCGCCAGACGGAGGCGTTCGTACCAGCCGATGGTGGTGAGCATCTCCATCAGGCGGCCGTTCCATGGCGTGGCGGAGACGTTGATGTCCTGAAGGGACATGGGGCCGTCTATGCCTAGGTTCTTGCTGCAGAAGTACTCCAGTTCATCTGGAAACTGGGCTCGCCATGCGGGGGTGGGGCCTATTGGCGCCCACCAGCCCATCTGTGGCTGCAGCAGGTCGCTTTTGCGGAAATTCTCCGTGAGGGCCACGTGGGCGTCGTGGTTGCGTTTGGGAGCCCAGCGGGGGTGATCCCATGCTCCGAGGCGGGAGTGGAACCACCAGCTGTTGTGCCCCCACTCGCTGGCCTCCGTCACTCCGCCGTTCTTCAGTTTTTGGAAGATCTTCCAGCGCATGGAGTCGATGGCATAGCGGCTGCCCATGCCTTCGGAGCCGTCAAAATAGAGTCCGTCCATGCCAGTTTCGTTGTAGACATTGGCGATGGCGTTGGCCAGGTCTTCGGCCAGCTGGCTGTCCGGCTTGGGGTAGAAGGCCAGATAGATCTGCTGCAGATAATCGGCCTGTTCGCCGGCGGGGTGGGCGGAGACATGGGTTTTGAAGGCGCCCCGCTGGCAGCCTTTGAAGGCGTAGGGCGGTTCCCGCGAGATTTCGGAATAGAGGATGATTTCCTTGCCGACTTTGATGGCGTTGCCTCGGCTGGAATAGCTCCAGACCAAATCGTGGCCGTCGATGGGCTTTTCGTTGACGTACAGGATGGTGTCCGTCTCCGAAAAGGGTTTTGCCAACGTGTAGGTGGCACTGGAGATCAGGTCGTCCGACGGAATTGGCGTGACCCATGAATCGGAGGTGTCGATGCAACCCGTCAGAGTGTGGAAAGAGGCTTTCAGGCCGGCCGCGTGAATCTTGTCCACCACCGCCTTCATGTCGGCGACGCCACGGGGGAATTGGCCCGGATTCACTTCATAGTGCCCCAAGGTCTTGCTCCAGCTGGAGAAATGCAGGAAGGAGAAGCCGCCCCGCCTGGCCAACTCAATCCATTTGTCCACATTGTTAACGTTAAGATAAGCAAAGAGATAGGAGCCTCGCGTCAGGTTGCTTTCCATCGAACAGGGGCCGCCGTGAAGGGATTTGGGAACCGGTTCGGCCTCCATGATGGCCTTGGTGATGGGAATCAGATCGCGGCGGGGGCCGGCGACGATGGCGGCGCTGGCGCCGTCTGCCAGACCATATCTTGCCTCCGAAAGGGCCTGGATGTGGTTGGGGTTGGAAGAGCTGGAGATGGCGGTTTTGAGGCTGAGGCTGCGGATTCCGAGGCCCGACTCGTCATCGCTGAAAAGGCCGGCCATGTCGCCATGATAGGTGGACATGGCAGGCGTGACTTGACAGAAGACCAGAGACTTCACCTTTTCCATGGTGACGGCGACAGGCGTGAACACGAAATACTCCCCTTTGGCCTCCACCCGCAGACGAATTTCCCCTGAATACTTTGCACTGGTTGCAATATAATTGCCTTCTTGATATGTTGACTTGCCGGGAATGAAATTTATGCCGTCTTCGCGGATGACTTTGATCAAAGGGCAGGGGGTGGCCATCAGTTCCCGCTCAGGGGACTTTTGGCGGATGGATAGGATGCAGTTGTTGTCACCAAGAGTCAAAGTCGCGCAGCGGGTCTCCAAAGTGGCGATGGGGTTGTTTAGGGTTGAGATGACCTCAAATTGGTCCGACTGGCGTCCGTTCGGCTGGGCCAATAGGGCAATTTCTGCTTCAGAGAGCGCGCGGTCATAGAGGCGAAAATCGTCCAAAAGCCCCCGATGGCTGGCAGGCGACCACGGGCTGCGGCCCATCGTGAGGGTGTCGTCTGGCGCAATGGTGTCGTCCCATTCGGCACTGCCTGTCTTTTTGCCATTGACAAAGACCTCCAGTTGAGGGCGCTTGAAGCGGACCGCCAGATGAATCCACTGCTGCAAGGGAATGGGATCCAAGAACGTGACGGCCATTTCCTTCCATTGGTCACTTTGAACTTCTGCCCTATGGCCGGGGCGTCCCAGTCGGAAGGAGCATAAGTTATTGGAGACGAACAACATCATGCCGCCGGGGTTCCAGCCGGCACTCAGCAGGTTGGGATACTGCCCCGAGTCTTCCCAATAGGCCCAGAGGGAAAGAGACATCTCGTTGGCGCCTTTCAGCGGTGGTGGCGTGGGCATGGTGATGGTGGAGTCATTACCCAAAAGCCTCACCGCCGTTCCAAAGGGGCCTTTGACCCATTGGCCGTTGCAGAGTGTGCCGTTCAGATGGAAGGTGCTCACATCCGCCACGTCTTCATGCATTCCCTCGTCCATGGGCCAATGACCGATGAGCCCACGTTGCAGCTCCTCTTGGCCGATGAGCGGAAGACAAAGAACCATCAGAAGGCCGAGCACTCTTTCTGTCATGAGAACCCCTTTTATTGAATTTGGAATTAAATCATTGGGAAGCAATAGTTTAGATGAACAAAATTGTCTAAAGCGCCTAGAGCGTCTAGGGAATCTAGAAATAACATGTTTTCAGGAATTTAGCGAATCTCTCCCTGGCTGCGGAGCCAGCGGGAGGCCAGTTGGGGCCAGTTGGAGACGGGGAAGCCGGAGCGCAGCAGGCCGTATCCATGACCGCCGTCGTCATAGATGTGCATTTCCGCCTTGACGCCAGCCCGTTTCAGTGCGGTGAACCAGCCAAGGGAATTTTCCACGGGAATGGGGTCGTTTTCCGCCTGAACGAGAAGGCAGGGCGGGGTGTCCGCCGTGACATGGAATTCGGGGGCCAGGTTGAACTGGTCGTCGCAGAGATAGGCGGGATAGATGAGGACGGAGAAATCGGGACGGTAGGGGAGGTCGTCGACGGCGTCGGCAGGCGGATAGGGAACGGGGTCTGCGGGAGCGCAGAGGGTGGCGGCCAGATGGGCGCCTGCGGAGAAGCCGAGAATGCCCACCTTGTCCGGCCGAACTTCCCATTCGGCGGCGTGGGCGCGAATCAGACGCATGGCGCGGGCGGCGTCCGCATGGGCGGCAATCCGTCGGTCGGGGCAGCGGTATTTCAGGATGAAGGCGGAGAAGCCGATGGTATTGAGGAAGGCGGCGATGTCCTGCCCTTCATGGCTCCATGCCAGAATGCTGTAACCTCCTCCTGGGCAAATCATTACACATGGATGGGGGCCTTTGCCGCTGGCGGGGCGGAAGGTGATTGTCGGGACTGTCACATCGGTGATGCGATCGAGTCCATCGTCCTTTTCATTCACAAAAAAATGCTCTGTGCGAGACGCATCATCAGGTTGAGTAAACGGCGCGGTTGACGGCCAAAGGGAAATTTCGCGTTGTGTGTGGGGCATGGAAGTCTCCTTTAAAGGATTGGAATTGAATATATTAGTAGGTTTAATAGGTAATTCTTCAGCAAGTGTCATGGTTGAAACCAGCAGCATGGTGGCCAATAGCCACGGAGCGGCAAGTCCCTTGAGGTTACCGTTTACATGACCGCCACACAAGCGCCCCCGAGGGTGCGCAACTGGCAGAACAGTGTGCTCCAGCGGATGGTGTCTGCTGGACATGGCGACAAAAGGCGTTGAGTTTCCAAGTTCCATTCTATGAGAGATTTTGGCGATAGAACAATTTGACGAGAAGAGGCAGGACTAAATGAGGCAATGGGGGAGGGGCAAGCGGTGGCCCATGACTCTATGCCTTGGCAAACGGCGTGTGTGTTGTCGGTTTGAAACCTTCCCTGAACAATATTAAATTATAGTTTTGCGTTATTATATGAATACGCATCCGTTCCAGAGGTCCGGATGAGGGTTGTTTCTTATCAAAAATAGTGATGGAAGTGATTTTTTCAAGCATGTGTGAGAGAGATTTGGGCAAGTCAGGAAGGTTTGCATGATGGAGTCGAGGCAAAATGGCGTTACACGGCGCAATCGATGCGTGGCGGCGATGGCGGGGCTGTGGAGCGTCGTCCTGGTGCTGACGTCGTGCAGAAGCACGCAGGAATGGCGTGAACAGGCCGATGAGCGGGCCGGCGACCTGATTCGGCAGGCGCAGGAGACGGCTCTCCAGAAGTCGGAACCCATTGAGGTGGAGTCACCTGCGGATTCCCTGCGGCGGCGGTTGCTGCAGGATCAGAATCTGGAGATGGCGGACGAAGTATCCCAAGGCATCCGTGCATTGAAGGACGAATACGACCCGGAGACGAAGACGAATTGGCGCAACAGCGAGCATCTGAAGGAAGGGGCAGAGGTGTATTTGCCCTGGAGCACGGGCCAAAAGGTGCGAATCTCGCTGACGGACGCCCTGCTGATCGCCGCACGGAACAATTCCACGTACCAAAACCAGAAGGAACAGCTTTTCAGGACCGCGCTGGCGCTGGATTTGGAGGCGGACGAGTTCCGCTCCACCTTCTCCGGCAAGTTGAACAACGCGTTGCAGAGCAGCCACAACGGCAATCGCCGCGTCACGGGCACGGTTCAGGAGGGGATTGCGGGCTTCAGCCAGACCTTCAAGAACGGCACGGAATTGGCCGCCAGCCTGAGCGTGGATTTGGTCAAGCTGCTGACGAAGGATCATGGCTCCGCGTGGGGCGTTTTGGGAGACGCCAGCATCTCCATCCCACTGCTGCGGGGGTCCGGCAAGTTCGTGGTGATGGAACCGTTGCGACAGGCAGAGCGGAATCTCATCTATCAGGTTCGCAGCTTTGAGCAGTACAAGCGGGAGTTTCTGGTCTCCGTCACCCGCTCCTATCTGGGGGTCCTCAAATCGTGGCAAAGCTATTTGAATCAAGAGGAAAACTACAAGCGGGCCATTTTGTCCAGTCGCCGCTCTCGCCGCATGGCGGATTCCGGCAGTCTGGCCGAATACGAGTTCGACCAAAACCTGCAGAACGAGTTAAGCTCGCGGGCCAACTGGATTTCCGCGCGACAGTCCTATGACAACAATCTGGACAGCTTCAAAATCCTGCTTGGACTGCCGCCGGATGCGGACATCGAGCCGATGTACGAGGAACTTAGCACTCTTCAGAAGGCCAGCGAACAGACCGTGGAAGGCGTGGTGATGGCGGACTATTCGGGGGACATTCCCAATGCGGAGGCTCCCGTTGAACTCGTTCCGCCAGACGACAATCAGAAAGGCATCAATGAAATTGATTTGGACAAGGCGATCAGCCTCGCGTTGAAGAACCGTCCCGATCTGCAGAATGCGTTGGACGCGGTGGAGGACGCCAAACGCGCTGTTCTGGTGGCGGAGGATGGCCTGCGGGCGGAATTGACCTTGGGTGGCCGCGCCTCCGTCGGCGAATCCCGCTCTCTGGCCGGCGCGGATGGCGACAATGGCGATTTCCGCGTCTCTCGCGGCAGCTACTCCGGCTTCCTGAACGTAAATATGCCGTGGCACCGCACGGCGGAGCGCAATGCCTATCGCAACAGCCTGATTGCCCTTGAGCGGGCGGTCCGCGAATATCAGACGAAAGAGGACAGCATCAAGCAGGAAATCCGCGGTAGCCTGCGGAATTTGGTGGAGAACCGCTCCGCCGTCATCATCCAATGGCAGGCTCTGCACCTTGCGGAACGGCGAGTGAAGAACACGGACATGCTGCTGCAGGCCGGCCGCGTGGAGGTCAAGGACGTCCTGGACGCCCAAAGCGCCCTCCTCAGCGCACAGAACTCCCTGAACTCCGCCATTGTCGCCTACCGCATTCAGGAGCTGGAGCTGCAACAGCAGCTGGGCATGCTTCAGGTGAATGTGGACGGCACATGGGAGGAGGCGGATTTGTCCGCATACAAATAGGTGCAATAGGCTAGTGGAATAGATATAAGGTGTAATCATGAAACAATTTGTGAAAATTTTTGTCTGGGTTTGCGTGGTGGCCGTATTGGTCATTGGCGGTTGGGCTGGATGGAAGAAGCGTCAGAAGGCCAAGGAGGGAAAGACGGCGGAAGAGCGAATCTTTGCGAAAGTGGAAGCGGGGCCGCTGGTCATCAACTTGGTGGAGTCCGGCAGCATCAAGCCGCGGGAGCAGATTGTGATCAAGAGCCAGATGGAGGGCCGGGTATCCATCCTCTACATCGTTCCGGAAGGGCAGCGGGTCAAGAAGGGTGATGTGCTGGTGGAGCTGGATGCATCCACTCAGAAGGACAATCTGGTCAATCAGGAGATCACGGTGCAGAACGCCGAGGCGTCGCTGGTGGAGGCGCAGGAGAAGCTGGAGGTGGAGAAGAATCAGGCCAAGGCGGATGTGGACAAGGCAGAGCTGAATCTGCGCTTCGCCAAAGAGGACCTGATCAAATACAAGGAAGGCGATTACCCCAACAACGTCAATGAGTTGGAGAGCAAAATCAAACTGGCCGAAGAGGAATTGCAGAACGCGGAGGACAAGCTGGTCTGGACGAAGAAGCTGTTTGACGAAAAATACGTCTCCGAGACGGAATACCGCAAGGACCTGCTGTCCCGCAACCGCTGCGAACTGGATCTGAAGACGGCGAACAATAATCTGAAACTGCTTCAAACCTATACCTATACGCGAAAACTGGCGGAGTTGGAAAGTGATGTGTCCCAATACACAATGGCATTGGAACGGACGGTGCGCAGCTCTCGCGCCAGCGTCGTGCAGGCGGAGGCCAAGCTGCTGGCCCGCCAGCTGGAGCTAAACCGCCAGAAGATCCGCCTGGCCAAGTTCGAGAGCCAGATTGAAAAGTCCCGCATCATCGCGCCGGCGGACGGACTGGTCATCTACGCCACGTCCAATCGGGGGCCGTGGCGGGGCAACACGGAACCGTTGCAGGAAGGACAGGAAGTCTTTGAACGGCAAGAGCTTATAAATCTTCCTACGGCGGACACCTTCATCGCCGAAGTGAAGGTTCACGAGACCAATCTGAAAAAAATCTACGTGGGGTTGCCCGTGCGCATCCGCATTGACGCGCTCCCCGGCCAGGTTTTCATGGGAAAGATCAGCAAGATTGCCCCGCTGCCGGACTCCCAAAGCATGTTCATGAACCCCGACCTCAAAATCTACAACACCGACGTGGAGCTTGAAGGCGGCGCGGATCTGAAGTCCGGCATGAACTGCGAGGCGGAAGTCATTATCGAGCAGCACGATAAGGCCATGTACATTCCCGTGCAGTGCGTGGTGCGCAACGGCGAACAGGCCATCGTCTACGTGAAGAGCGGCAACAGCGTGGAGAAGCGCAATGTGAAGATTGGCCTGGACAACAATCGCATGGTCCATGTTCTGGAGGGGCTGGCTATTGGCGAGGAGGTCTGGATCACGCCGCCGCTGCAGGAGGCCGTGTCGCTGCGAGCGGTTGACAAGGTTGCGGACGTGAGCATCCCGTCCCGCGCGGAGGCGGAGGCGGCGGAGGCCAAGCGCAATGCGGAATCCCGCCGTTCGTCGGACGATGAAGGCGGCGAAGAAGATGCGGATGCCCGCCGCAAGGCCATGCGTGAACGGTGGGAGAAGATGACGCCGGAAGAGCGGGAGGCGCTGAAGAAGAAGATGCAGGAAGCCGGATTCGGCGGCGGTCCCAACGGCGGCGGTGCGCCTCGAGGTGGAGCGCCCAACGGCGGTGGAGCGCCCAACGGCGGTGGCATGCAGGCGCCGCCTCCGCCGCAGGAGCCATAGGGACAAAGGGAGGAGCATCATGTCGAATCCTTCCCCCAAAACGGAATATGCGGTCAAGCTTGTGAACCTGACGAAGACCTACACCATGGGAACGACTCAGGTGCATGCCTTGGCGGGAGTTTCCGCCACCTTTGAAAAGGGGAGCTTCTGGGCGATCATGGGACCCAGCGGCTCCGGCAAGAGCACCATGCTGAACCTGCTGGGCTGTCTGGATCGTCCCACCAGCGGCGAATACTATCTGGATGGCAAGGACGTCAGCAAGCTCAATGACAATGACTTAAGCGACATCCGACTGAAATATCTCGGCTTCATCTTCCAGAGCTTCAACCTCATTCAGCAGCTGACGGTGGAAGAGAACATCGCGCTGCCGCTGTACTATTTGGGGTGGTCCACCCAACGGCGCATGGAGCGGGCGCGGGAACTGGGTTGCCTGGTGGGTCTGGAGAAACGTCTAAAGCACCGTCCCACAGAGCTTTCTGGCGGTCAGCAGCAGCGTGTGGCAGTGGCCCGCGCCCTGTCCAACGACCCCGTCTTCCTGTTGGCGGACGAGCCCACGGGCAATCTGGACACGGCCACCAGCATCGAGATCATCGATTTGCTCAAGCGCCTGAATCAGGAGGGCAAGACCATCATCATGGTGACCCATGAGCCGGACATCGCCGCCCATGCCACCCAGCGCCTGTACATGCGGGATGGCCACATCCAAAAGACGGAGGAATAGGCATGTTTGCGCCAAATTTTCGGCTTTTTAGCGATATCCATTTGGGAATCAAGAATTTGCTGCTTCACAAACTGCGCTCACTTCTGACGATGTTGGGACTGGTCTTCGGCGTGGGCAGCGTCATTGCCATGTTGGCGGTGGGCGAGGGCGCCAGCGCGGAGGCCTTGGAGCAGATTCGGCGTCTTGGCAGCAAGAACATCATCATCACGGCGCAGAAGGCGGCGGATGAGCAGGCGCAGGCCAACGCCCGCTCCCGCATCAGCATTTACGGTCTGCTTTACGAAGACGAGGAGCGGCTGGCCCAGACCATTCCCACGGTCTCCTCCATTGTGCCTGTGAAGGTGGCGCAGAAGTCTGCCCGCATGGAGAACCGCACCATGGAGCTGCGCATTGTGGGGACGAATCAGGACTGGTTCGAGCTCGTCATGCGGCCCGTGGTCGCGGGGCGGGTTCTGGAGTACAGGGACGTGCAGGAGCGCAGCAATGTGGTCGTGCTGACGGAGCATGGCGTGCGCAAGCTGATGGCGACGGAGGCCATTTTGGGCGAAGTGGTCCACATCGGCTCCAACTACTATGAGGTCATCGGCGTGGTCCTGAGCGAAGGCGCGTCCGAAGGATCCATGCAAACCCCTGACCAGCAGACAGATGCATATATTCCCATCACCACGGCACGGGATCATTTCGGCGACTACTTTTCGCAGAACAAATCCGGCGCCAATATCCGCGAACTGGTGGAGCTCAACCAGCTGATCGTGGAGGTGGACAAGGAGGAGCATGTGGAGGCGACGGCGGAGGCCATCGAGCGGATGCTCGCCATCTTCCATAAGAAGAAGGACTACAGCATCAGCGTGCCGCTGGCGCTGCTCCATCAGGCGGAGGCCACCAAACGCACCTTCAACATCGTCTTGGGGGCCATCGCGGGCATCAGTCTGCTGGTGGGCGGCATTGGCATCATGAACATTATGTTGGCCTCTGTCACGGAGCGGACGCGGGAGATCGGCATCCGCCGCGCCATTGGTGCCAAACAGCGTCAGATTGTGTTCCAGTTCCTCATTGAGACGGTGGTGCTTTCCATGACCGGCGGCATGGTGGGCATTGCGGTTGGGGTGCTCATTCCCAAAATCATCCATATGATCACGGCCATGCCGACAATCGTGAGTGTCACCAGTTTGGTTCTGTCTTTGGGCATAAGTGTCTCTGTGGGAGTCATTTTCGGCATTTATCCAGCCTTCCGCGCCGCGCGTCTGGATCCGATTGTCGCTCTGCGCCATGAATAGATGACGCAGGGATCATTTAGGATAGGAATTTTTTCGTATGTTGTTTGTATTCAGATATTTACGTAATATTTCAATGCTCGCTGTCCTATGGGCGTGTTGCTCCTGCGTGGCGCCTTCGGAGTATACGTCGGCCATCGGCCCTCGGGCCGACCAGAAGCGGTGGCTGGATGAAAGCCAGGTCATCCGCCAGATTGTCCAATGCATCCATGCCGCGTCCTTCGCGTCCGCTCACAAGGAGGCGGTGGCCGAATATGCGGCGCAGTTGCGCTACTGGTATTCCTTTGTCTCTCAGGCAGAGGAAGATAAGGATGCCGGCATACGGGCTTTGAATTTCATTCGACAAGTCCATTTTGACGCCCACGGCGACAAGATGCTCTGGAACGAGGTCATTCTTGAGGCCAGACAGAAGGCTCCCTCCAGCAAGGTGGCTCCCGGCACGCCTATTCCACCTAACTACCGATAGGTAAAGGCGATACGGTTATGCGCCTGCTTTGGTTCACGCTGAACTCCTCCTATTCCCACTCCTCTCTTGCTCTTCCGCTGACCCATGTGGCCTGTCGCTATGTGTCTGGCTGGGAATGGGATGGCGTCGAAGCCCGCATCATGGACTCTCCCGCCCAAGTGGCCCGCGAGCTGGAGAGAAAGAAGCCGGATGTATGCTGCGCTGTCCTGTATCTCTTCAATCTTCGGGCTACGTTGGACTGCTTGCAGCGCCTGAAATGGCTCTGCCCCGACTGCCTTGTGGTGGTGGGCGGCCCAGAATGCCTCGGCAATGGGGCCCGTGAGCTCATGGACACCTGTCCCTTTATCGATCATGTGGTCCGCGGTGAGGCAGAAGCCTGTCTGCCCATGCTTTTGGAAGCCATTGGCAATGAGGAAGATGACCTTTCCACCGTCCCGGGGCTGCTGTGGCGCGGCGAAGAGGGGCAGGTGATGGACAACGGGCCAGCGGACGTCTATGAGGCGTGGGCCGAGGCGCCACCGCCCGAAGAGAGTCCCTTCTTCCAGATGGACAAGCCGTTCGTCGCCATCGAGACCTCACGGGGCTGCCCCTGCGGCTGCACCTTCTGTACCAGCGGACACAGCCCTGTGCGGCTCAAGAGTTTGGAGAAAGTGGAGCAGGAGCTGAATCTGCTGCGGAAGGGCGGCGTTCGTGAAGTCCGCCTGTTGGACCGGACGTTCAATGCGGGGGGTGGCGCATGGGAGGACGGTCGTCTCTCTCGTCCCGTCCAACTACTCCAATTATTCCGTAACTGTTTCCCGGACATGCGCTTCCATCTAGAGATGCATCCCCATCTCCTTACTGCTGACATCCGAAAGGAGCTGCAGCAGGCCTTGCCTGGCCAGCTGCATATCGAGGCCGGCATCCAGTCCTTGAACGAACGGACACTGAAGGCGGTGGGGCGGCTGGGCTCCCCGCAGTCTGCCATCGACGGGCTCCGTTTCCTCTGCGCCCAACCTCAGCTGGTGGCCCATGCGGACTTGCTGGCGGGTCTGCCGGAGCAACGATGGCAGGACATTGTGGAAGACGCCATGACCCTTTTGGAAATCGGCCCTGGAGAAATTCAGCTGGAGACGCTTAAGATTCTCAAAGGCACGCCGTTAGAGCGACAGGCGGGGGACTTCGGCCTGATTTACAGCCACTTCCCGCCTTACGATGTCATGCGGACGCCGTGGCTGTCATCGGAGGATTTCTGCCAAGTGGAGCGGCTGTCCCGTCTATTGGACCAATATGCCAACGCGACGGCCCTTCATGCGGCGTTTCTTGCCGCCATCCGACAGAATCGGAGGTTTTTGACGGAATTATTGGCCTTCCTTCAGGAGCGGAAGGCTTTGGAAATGGCTGCCGCGCCGGATTTGAAACATCGCTTCCACCTTCTGGCAGAGGCATTTGGAACCCATTATGAGGCGGCGGCGGATGCTCTTGCCAAATCGTGGATGGGACTGGCCTATTCTCCCGACGCTCTTCCCACCCACCATCGCCCCCAACTGGATCGGCTTCCCCAAGAAGCTGTCTGCCTCGAAGGAGAAGCCGCCTCCGCCCAAAGTCCCCACGCCCATGTCTGGAGACTGGATTTGAGCGGCGGTTCCCTATACTATATATACAATAGGGCCAACGCGGCGCATCGAGCGGCTGCCGTGTTCGCCGAAGGAAGGACCCAACAGCCATGATTGTTCCGGACCAGGACCTGATCGCCAACGATATCGACGCCTATCTCGAGCAGCACCGCAACAAGGATCTGCTCCGCTTCTTGACCTGCGGCAGTGTGGACGACGGCAAATCCACGCTCATTGGCCGGCTTCTCTACGATTCGAAAATGATCTATGAGGACCAGTTGGCGGCGGTGCTGAAGGACTCGAAAATCCATGGGACCACGGGAACGGATTTCGATCCGGCCTTGTTGACCGATGGCCTGAAGGCGGAGCGGGAGCAGGGAATCACCATCGATGTGGCCTATCGCTACTTTTCCACCAGCAAGCGGAAGTTCATCATTGCGGATACGCCTGGCCATGAGCAATATACGCGAAACATGGCCACCGGCGCCTCCAACTGTGAACTGGCCGTCATTCTCATCGACGCCCGCCACGGCATCACCACCCAGACCAAACGGCACAGCTTCATCGTCTCGCTTTTGGGCATTGGCCATGTGGTCGTCGCCGTCAACAAGATGGATTTGGTGGGGTGGTCGGAGGAGGTCTTCGAATCCATCCGCAAGGAATACCGCTCCATCAGCGCGCGCCTGAGCTTCAAGGACATCCATTTCATTCCCATCAGCGCCCTTAAGGGGGACAACGTGGTGGACCCCAGCGAGAACCTTTCGTGGTACAAGGGGCCGACGCTGCTTCACCATCTGGAGCATGTAACCATCTCCTCAGCCCGAAATCTGATTGACATGCGCTTCCCCGTGCAGCTGGTGCTGCGGCCGAATCTGGATTTCCGCGGCTTTGCGGGAAGCGTGGCCTCCGGCGTCATCCGAAAGGGGGACCGGGTTCTGGCGCTGCCTGCTAAAACAGAGACGAAAGTCGCTTCCATCCAGACCTTTGACGGTGAAGTGGACTATGCCTTCCCCAATATGGCGGTGGTGGTCACGCTGGCGGACGAGGTGGACCTTTCCCGTGGGGACATGTTGGTTCCCGTCAACAATGTGCCCAAAGTCGCCGATGAATTCGAGGCCATGTTGGTCTGGATGCAGGAGAAGCCCCTTCGGACCGGAGAGCAGTTTTTGGTGAAGCATGCCTGCTCCATGGTGCCCGGAACGGTGGATGCCATTCGCTATGAAGTAGATGTGAATACCATGCGCAAAAAGCGAAACCCCGCGACCGGCAAGTTCGCCGCCGCCGAGCTGCCGCTGAACGGCATTGCCCGCATTCATGTCCAAATGCATCGTCCCATCATCTTCGACCCCTATGAGCGGAACCATGCCACGGGGGCCTTCATTCTGATAGACCGACTGACCAACGCCACCGCTGCCTGTGGCATGATTTTGGAGCGCGGCATCGCGTCCGCCAAAGGGGAGGGCAGACCTGCTGCGGACCATATCACGCGGGAATCCTCTTTGGTGACACGGGAGGAGCGGGAGCACCTGCTTCGACAGAAAGCCAGAACCTATTGGCTGACAGGGCTTAGCGGATCCGGTAAGTCCACATTGGCCAAAGAGGTGGAACGGCGGCTGATCGCCAGCGGACATGCCTGCTGCCTGCTGGATGGCGATTCCGTCCGCTATGGCTTGAATCGGGACTTGGGCTTTTCCCCTGAAGACCGACAGGAGAACATCCGCCGCATTGCGGAAGTCGCCCGCCTGATGAATGAGGCGGGGCTGATTGTGCTGACCGCCTTCATTTCCCCGTATCGGGAGGACCGTGACATGGCAAAGGCCATCATCGGTCAGGAGGCATTTCGGGAAGTGTATGTCAATACGCCACTTGAAGCCTGCGAGGCCAGAGACCCCAAAGGCTTGTACGCCAAAGTCCGCGCAGGCGAAATCCGCCAGTTCACGGGCATTGACGCCCCCTATGAGCCGCCGGAGACTCCGGACCTGACGCTGAACACCGCGGAGATGACCGTGGCCGAAGGCGCCGCTGCCATCCTTCAGCATATGGAAGATGCCTTTGTGTTGTAATCCTAAAAAGCACAAATAAACTAGTTTTTTATCCATAACATACTTTGTATAAGCATGTTATAGATATTTCTAAATTTGCCAGGCGGGTGTGTCGCATGAATTATGCGACAAAGAGTTTTAAGCCGCTTTGGCGGCGACAGGATAATAGCCGTGGGTGGAGCGAAGCGTAACCCACGGATAGTCAGGAACATACATATTTGGAACCACGTAGTGGTGGCAGGATAATAACCGTGGGCGGAGCAAAGCGTAACTCACGGACAGAAAGAAATATACATATTTTTGACCATGTAGTGGTGGCAGGAAAGCCGTTCGTGGGTTTCGCTTCGCTTTACCCACGTCAGGCTCCAATCACCGCTTACGCGGTTCTAAAACTCTAACATCCTCGTGCACCGTGGGTTACGCTTACGCCTACGGCGTTGCGCTTACCCACGGCTAATATCCTGCCGCCGCCATAGCGGCTCTTCTTTTTCAGTATGCCCCGACTTCTTCCGCCATAGCCTTTTCCGCACATTTTGATGACTGGGGGAGAGACCGATTCAGCATGATGATTTGCATGGAAGAAAAATCCAACTTCTGTTTTTATGGTAATTTTACCTGAAACGAATCAGAGCGATCCAAAAAGTCAATATTCGTGGTTGTAATTCAGCCCGATTGGGGCTATAGTGTCAAAGGTGACGCACTCGGCCTGCCGTTGTGCCATTTACTGCTATGAATTTCCTAAGTTACTAATAACCAATTACTTATGTAGATGCCAATGCTGAGAGAAAGACTGTTGTTGATGGGGGCGATGGCCTCCGCGTTTGCCATTTCATCCTGTCGGTTGGCGGAGGATTCGGCGTGGGAAATGAAACGTCAGGAGGCGTTGAACCGGCCTCGTCGGATTTTGTGGAACGACGACGGCTGTGACATCTACTATTGGGACAAAGGAGTTCCCGTGACCGTGGAGAACGCCCGAAAGCGCATCAACTGGAGTGCGCCTACGGAACTTGCTGAAAGCAAGGCAGATACATTGATTTTCAACCCGCTGGCCTGCGGATTCTGCAATCTGATCACGGACACGAAATGCGGCGATTTGCTGACCACTCCCCCTGCGCCAGAGACAGGAAAATACATCAGCGCCTTTCCCGCACTACTGGAGCAGGGGACGGACTATCTCAAGCTGGGGGAGGAGTTCTCACGGGCCTGCGGCAAGGAGTTCTTCGCCTCCATGCGCATGAACGATGTCCATGACGCCTATTGGCCGGATGGCAAGAAGCATTTTCTCTTCCCGAAATTCAAGGAAGACCATCCCGAATACCTTTTCGGAAGCCCGACAAAGAGCCTGCCCCATGGCTGTTGGAGCATGGTGGACTACGGCGAGCCGGAAGTGCGGGAGCGCATGAAAGGCTGCCTACGCGAATTCTGCGAAAACTACGACATTGATGGTCTGGAATACGATTTTACTCGCGACCCCATGCTCCTCAAGTCCGTGGCCAAAACAGGCTATGCAAGCCAGGCGGACTGCGATTTCATCACGGATTACATGGCGGAACTGCGGGAGATGACGGAGACCATCGGCCGCCGTCGGGGCCGCCCCATCCTCATCGCCATTCGCGTGCCCAATGCGCCGGACTACTGCCGTGCCGCCGGCTTGGACGTGGAGGAATGGTTCCGCCGAAAACTGGCCGACATCATGGTGGCGGACAATTGGCTCAAGATGGACTCCTATGACGCCAGCTTCAAGGTCCCCCGTCAATATGGCGCAAAATGCTACGCCGCCGTGGACAACATCTGCACGGCGGAGCGGAAGGACGGCAAGCAAAGCGCGGATTGGCATCCGGGGGCCATCGGCGAAGCTCTTGCCTCCAGTGCCGACGGCGTCTATTATTTCAACTGTTTTGGACCGATTGTCAAGGTCCGACTGACGGCCGATTTGGCGGATGTCTACGGCAAGGACAAGTTCTACATCGCCAACAGCGATTGGGAAGGCAGTCGGCTCATGTCCTTCATCCGAGACGGCTACAAGTACTCCAAACGCCCCATGGTCAACCATAACATTCCCTATGCCTTGAAGCCGGATGTGCCTCTGACCGTGACATTTGACTTGATTGACGACATGAAGGACCCTGCTCTTCTCGCGCGGCACCCCAAGGCCTGGGCGGAACTCTACGGCAATGTGGGCAGCGACTATCGCTTTGCGCTTTCCGTGAACGGCTCTGCTCCAGTGACCTCCACCTTCGAAAAGGGGCACTTCCATTTCGATATTCCGCTGGACGCTCTGCGGACCGGCACCAATGCCTTCACCGTCACCCTGAAGGACATGGCGGCGGCAACCGAAAGGGAGCTTGTCATCATGAAAGGGGACAAATTGCTCAAAGGTGCGGATCAGCCCCCATGGCGCCGCGTCATGCGACATGGCAACAGCGAAATTGAGGAGCGGATTGAGGACAACGCCTATGTGTTCGATGACCAGACGGCCGTGGAGAATCATGCCCCCAATATGTTGTATCCCCTTGGAGCCCTGACAGATGGCGATATGGAGCTGGCCTTCCAGATGAAACTGCTGAGGGCAGGGGAGCCGGATGCCACCATGCTGCGCATCGCCAATGGCGAGGTTGTGGAAGTCATTCAGTTCGTGAAGGATGGCATTGTTCTGAAGGCCTCCGGAACCAAGGTGCTCTGCCCCACGATGGATGCGTTCCATGACTATCTTCTCCAGCTAAACGGCAAACGGCTTGTCCTCTCGCAGGATGGCCGGCGGTTGCTGGAGGTGGAGCTGAATCTGAAGGTCGGCGACCCCGGCTCGAAGATTGAAGAGGCGGTGGAGGCCGTGGAGCGGATGCATGAGAAGAGCCTGATGATTGGCTCCATGTCCGGTTTGGGCACGGGGGCCAGCGCATGGCGGAATCTGATGCTCCATGGCAGCGTCATCGCCCTGCTCAATGAGTTCAATGTCTCCCTCCGCTTTGATACGGAAAGCGCAAGCGATTGAGAATAAGGACGTTGGACTATTCAAAAGGAGAATTTGACGCGCTTTGACTGGAACGCAGCGTATGGGTGTGACGAAAGGCAAAGGAATGGAATGGAGCAGGTTGCGGATTCTGCCTCTTGGGCTATGCGGCCTTGCGCTGTGGGGTTGCCGGTTGGCATCCTCTGTTGATGGTTGCAAAAAAAGAATATATTTGAATTCAAGGAATTGCAAAATGAAAGAAGCTGTTGAACCCATCCGCCCCGATTATGACAATCCAAACTATGATGAGACCAAAGTCGCCCCTTTCACATTGGAAGACCCCGTGGCCTTTGCGGACGGGACGAAGCTGACATCGCCGAAAGAGTGGCCGCGCCGTCGTGCTGAAATTCTGCAAATCTTTGCGCAGGAGATGTATGGACAGGAGCCACCGACCCCGTCATGCCTAATCACGGAGTGCGTGGATGAGCAGGTGGGCGCTTGCGCAGGCTTTGGTGTGCGCTGTCAATACAGGATGTGGTTTCGCGAGGATAAAAGCGGTCCCTGCATCAACTGGCTTCTCTTCCGTCCGCGCTATGCGGCCAAGCCGGTTCCCGTTATTATCTTCCTCAACTACCGAGGCAACCATGAATTGGTGACCGACGCGGACATTCCCGTTCAGCGGGGGTGGACACGTAACGACAATTTCAACAAAGACCATCATTCCACGGAGGCGACTCGGGGGATTCTCTGCAACCCCAACAGCGACAGCATCTTCCCCATCGGCATGCTGTTGGCCAGAGGCTATGCCGTCATGAGCGCCTGCTATGCCGAAGTCTCTCCGGATCCAGAATGGAATGAGCCGGATCCGCGCTTCAGCCAACGCACCTTCCCCTATACTGGCGTCTTCGACCTGTGGGGCCAGCGGGATGAGAGCCGAACGGACAACATCACCGCTCTTGGCGCATGGGCGTGGAGCCTGTCACGGGGACTGGATTTGGCGGGGCGGATTCCCGAACTGGACGCTGCCCGCTGCGTGGTGACCGGCTGTTCACGGCTGGGCAAATCCGCCCTTTTGGCGGCGGCGCGGGACGAACGGTTCGCCGTCTGCGTGCCCAATCAATGCGGCGGTGGCGGCGTCTGCCTCGCCAAGCGGGATTTTGGCGAATGCATCGGCACGGAAGTCCGCATGTTCACCCACTGGTACTGCAAGGCCTATTCAAAATACGCCCCCAATCCGCCCAAACTGCTGCCTTTCGACCAACATCTGCTTCTTGCGTCCATTGCGCCGCGCCGCGTGCTGGTGCAGGGGTTCGACTCAAGCGAATGGATGGACACCAAAGGCGAATATCTCGCCTGTCGCGCCGCTTCCGCCGCATGGGAGTTTCTTGGTCTACCTGGCCTGCCCGGATCGGACTACCCCGACAACTATGACGAATCCACCATCGGCCCCTACATCGGCTATGTCCGCCGGTCGGAAAACCATGGCATCGCCGCCCACGACTGGATGTGGCTACTGGATTTCGCGGACAACGCATTCAGGAGGAATTAGAAATTAGGAATTTGTCGTGAGAAAATTAGGAATTAGGAATTAGAAATTAGGAATTTGTCGTGAGAAAATTAGGAATTTGGAATTAGAAATTAGAAATTTGTCGTGGGAAAATTAGGAATTTCACTTAACAAAATTCCTCATTCCTAATTTCTAATTCCTAATTCCCTTTCTCGCGTCTCGCGTCTCGCGTCCCCCGTCTGGGTTCTGAGCAGTCACGTAATGACCTAATTATCAACAACATTGACCATTTTTCCGAAATCCGGAAGCAACTGGTATTTGTTTTGCCAGCTGGTGTACATGATGCCATTGCAATGGGGCGTTTGGCGACAGATGTGGAGCCATTTGCGGCTGCCGTCCAAGCTGTCCTCATCATAATAGGCGGCCCCGAGAGTGCGGAAGCCCAGATTGGCGAAGAAGGGCATGGAAATGTCTCCATTGTACCAGCAGGCGATGACCAAGTCCTTGGGAATCAGGTTCCAAACGCCTGCGAAGGTGCCTTTGCAGCTGTAGTAGTTGTCATGGGCGTTATGGGCGGGATCCAGCATGTCCGACCAAATGTAGATGTTCGCCTCCGGACAGACCTCCTTGATGATTTGACGCTGACGGGAGATGCAGTCCGCCAGAATATGGGCCATGTCCGTGTGCCGTGCCTCGCAGGCGGCGCAGGTGCCCCCCGCGCGGATTTCGTCCATGCTGAGGAACCACTTCTTGGGGTGAAGCGCATTGGCTATTTCCTTTGCGGATTCTCTAAACATCTCGTATAGAATAGGTTCTGACATACAAGTGGAGCGCTGCCGACCAATTCGAACCGGATGGTAGTAGTCGACTAGAAGCGAATCCCCTTCGCGGATGGCGGAATTCGCCGTCAGATTCAGCACTAGGCTTTTCGTGCTGTCGTTGGCGTTCTCCCATTCCTGCTCCGCCTGAACCTCCTCAAACGCCGTCAAAGGTGGAATCGCTTCGAAGTCCTTTCCCTCCTCATAGATCTGGCCGTTTTGGGCATTCCGCACGACGAAAGGGGCGCCCGGACGCCGGATCACTTCGTTCACGCCGGCCACCTCCAGCGTCAAATCATCGATCCACACCTTGCCGTTTTTGCCGTCCCAGACGCCCGCATAGAGATAGCCTTCTGAGAGGTCATCGGAGGAGAAAACCATGGAAAGCCTTGTCCAATCCTGAGTTGGAGCAATGGCCGGCCATATGCAGGACCGCATGTTGCCCTTTTTGTCGTAGAACTGGAGCTTGATGGAATCCCGTGGGTTGTCCACATAGCCTTCGGTCTTGACATAGCAGGAGAAACGGTATTTCCAATGGGGCTTCAGCGCCGTCTCAAGGCAGATTCGGCCATGTCCATACGGATTTGCGGTGAAATTCTCCAGCCGCAGGGAGCAAGCGCCGCCATGTTTGACCTGCGTGTCCGCGAAGGACACGACGCCTGGCTGGTCTATCCACCCCGTCATGGAAAAATCGTTTCCCTCATGAACTTCGAAATCGCCATTGGGAATCGGCGGGATGGATTGCTTCACGATGACGGCTTTCCGCCCCTGAACCTGATAGGGAACGCCGATGATTGGCATCGCCGCGCAGAGATTCGGATTCCGATTCAGCATGGTTCCGTAGCCGATGGTCCAGATGATGGGGATGAGCTCCACATGCTGTTCATCGCAGATGCGTTTGACGGCCTGCAGGCGCTCCCGCTTTTCCTCCGGCCATGTGGAATGGTATTCAACATTGCAGGACAGAAGCATGCCGTTCAAGCCAGAAGCGGAGGCGGTCTTCACCAATGCCGCCAGATCCGCCACGTCCTGCTCGCTGTCCAGATAACGGCATGCGTAGAACCAGCGATCCTGCAACGGCTGGGCGCCGGCGATGATACAACCGAAAAGGAACAGAAAAAGAAGCTTTGGAGTGGACATGAGAGGCTCCGATTTGATAATGGCGAAATGAAAATGCAGGAGTTACTGTAGTGTGAATCTCCTCGTTGTCAAACCTGACATGGAACAACGGCGGCGGCTGCGGTCTCACCCTGTTTTCAGATTTCAAAATTAACATGATATTGCATCGTTTGTCTTGTTTTGTCATGTGTGTGTTTGATGATGGAAAAAGTTGGCTTATATTATATCCATAATTATATGTAAGTGGTATAAAGGAAGAAAGCGGTTGGGGAAGACCGTTGTGTCATAGAAAGAGGAGAGAAGACCATGATGACAGAAGAACAGAACATCACAATGCCGACCGAAGAGCCGGAAATGGACAAATCTGCCGTGGAGAGCGCGGAGCCGGCTGAGGAGACGGCCGCCGTGGAGAGCGCGGAGCCGGCTGAGGAGACAGGCACCGTGGAGAGCATGGAGCCGGCTGAGGAGACGGCCGCTGCTGACGATGAAAAGTCAGAAGTTGCTGAACAAGAAGAAGTTACAGGAGGATTTGAGCAATTCGGCCTTTCGCAGGAAATCCTGCAAGGCGTCCATGAGGCGGGCTTCAGTGAACCGACGCCGATTCAGCTGAAGGCCATTCCGGAGTTGCTTCGCGGCCATGACCTGATTGGGCAGGCCTTGACGGGCACGGGCAAGACGGCGGCGTTTGGGCTGCCGATCATGAGCATGATTCAGGGGGAGCCGGGACTGCTGATGTTGGTTCTTGTGCCGACCCGTGAACTGGCTGCGCAGGTCAGCGGCGAGCTGTTCCGTCTGGGGCGCTACACAGGCGTCAAGACGGCGGCGTTCACGGGAGGACAGTCCTATTCGCGGCAGGAGCACATGCTGGAGCATGGCATCAATGCGCTGGTGGCCACGCCTGGACGGCTTCTCGACCTGATCAGCTCGGGCCATTTCAAAGATGTGAACCCGCGCTATATCGTTGTGGATGAGGCGGATGAAATGCTGGACATGGGTTTTCTCGAGGACGTGCAGAAAATCTTCGAAGCCTTCCCCGGCCCCCATCAGACCATGCTGTTCTCCGCCACGATGCCCCGTCCCGTGGTGAATCTGGCCCAGAGCATTCTGAAGGACCCCATCGACATCACCACCTCCACGCGGGAATCGGCCAACAACGACATCGAGCAGTTCTTCTACGTCATTGAGGACAGTGAACGGGTCAATGCCATCATCCGACTGATTGACGCGCAGGATGTGACCAAAGGCATGATCTTCTGTCGGACCAAAGAGGAGGCGGACTCCCTGAACATCATGCTCAGCGGACGCGGCTACAACGTGAATTGCCTCCATGGAGACATGGAGCAGGCGGCGAGAAACCGGGTCATGAACGCATTCCGCAGAGGGGAAATCGACATTTTGGTGGCGACGGACGTGGCCGCCCGCGGGTTGGATGTGGACGATGTGTCTCATGTGTTCAATTTCCATCTGCCCTTTGACTCAAGAGGATACGTGCATCGTATAGGACGGACCGGACGTGCCGGCAAGACCGGAACCGCCATTACGTTGGTGACGCCTCGGGAGATTCGCCAGCTTGAGGCGATTCGCCACAATGTGGGCGCCCAAATGGAAAATCGTCTGATTCCCTCGCGGACGGAAGTGACGTCTCAGCGGCTGAAGAAGATCTTCCACGACATGCATGATTATGAACTGAATGTGGACATCCTCAATCAGGTTCAGACGCTTTGCGTTAATCAGGATGTGTTGGTCCTTCTCGCCAAGTTGGTTGGACATCAGCTTGCGGGCGGCGGCGACTTGGGGCCGGAGCATATTGGCATTGCGGGGCAGCGTCTGGACAATCTGCTTTCCCCGAAGCCCAAGGACAAGGGCCAACGGGAAGGCCATGGTCGTGGTCGCGGCGGAAGAGGCGGTCGTGGCAGACGCGGCGACCGTTGGGAACGTGAGGACCGCGGTGAACGCGGTGGTCGAGGAGACCGTTTCTCCAGAGAGGAAGAACGGCGGGACGATTGGTCTGAACCCAAACGCGACAAATTCCCGAAATTCAAGGATGATGCGGAAAATGTAGATTATCCAATATTTACGGAAAAGAAATCCGATTTCCAAGACGAAGCTCCACGCAATGAGCGGCATGATGACGGCAAGTCCTTCGACCGCCCCCGCAAGGAGCATCGCGACGGCGACTTCTTCGACCGTCCCCGCAAGGAGCATCGCGACGGCGACTTCTTCGACCGCCCCCGCAAGGAGCACCGCGACGGCGACTTCTTCGACCGTCCCCGCAAGGAGCATCGCGACGGCGACTTCTTCGAGCGTCCGCGCAAGGAGCACCACGACGGCGACTTCTTCGACCGCCCCCGCAAGGAGCGCCGCGACGGCGACTTCTTCGACCGTCCTCGCAAGGTGCGCCGCGACGGCGACTTCTTCGACCGTCCCCGCAAGGGGAAGTGGGAAGATCGGGATTGGGAGTCAAAAGGCGGTCATGGAAAAGGGGCGAAGCATTCTGGGGCACCGGCGGAGGTTTTCAAGAGCACCCGCAAACGGCTGTCTCTGGATGAGATCCTGAAGGCCGTCAACGACCGTCCGGAATCTGGAGACCGCAAAGGCAGCGGCCGGATTTCCCGCCCGGGACGCGACAATGGCTTCCACGACAACGGCTTCCGTGACAACGGTGGGCATGGCGGCAGGGGCGGCCGTTTCGACAAAAAGGGACGTGGCCGGAAATAAGGCCTGAAGGGACGCAAATAGGACAGATGTGACGAAAAATGACCGTCCCATCCGTCCTGTCCGTCTTAGTTTTGTACCCGCATAAACGTTGTTTTGGGGCAATTGACCGCTTTGCGGCTCCTCTTTCGGACACGATGACTTAAGGCATTGCGGTGCAATGGGTTATACAATGCCCGATTGCGAATTGCCTAGAGCAGGTCCGCAAAGCGCCATTCCGCTTCGAGGCGGATGCCGTGGCGTTCCATGACCATGGTCTGCATCCGTTGCACAAGCCGTCGGCAGTCTTCTGCCTTACCTACGTTCCCTGAAGCATTTACGATCCAGTTCGCATGCTGTTGACTGACCGAGAAGACGCCTTCCGTCAGGCCTTTGCAGCCTGCCTCCTCCAATAGCCGGCCAGCGGGGGCATTGGGCGGATTGCGGAAAACGGAGCCGCAGGAAAGGCCACGGGGTGTGACGCGGCGCCTCCGCATCCACTCGGCGGAGATTTTCTCTGTTTCCTCTTGGGAATCAACGAGTTGCAGCTCAAGAACCGCCGTGGTCACCATGACATGGGGAGGCAGGGGAGAATGACGGTAGGCCCAGCCTCCATCGCCCTTTCGCCATTGCCATTCCTCTCCGCTCCGCAGATGGATTCCATGCATTTCGGTGACAAATTCAGAGATGGAGCAGCCATTTGCTCCTGCGTTCATGGCCAAAGCCCCACCAAGGGAGCCTGGAATGCCCGCCAACGCAGAAATTCCTCCAAATCCTTGCGTTGCAAGATTTTGCACAAATATTCCAAGAGGAATTCCCGTCTGGACGCGGACCTTGCCACCATCGAACACATCCATGGCTCGCATGGCGGAGAGGGACAACATGGTGACAGGAAGCTCCTGGTCGCTGCCGATGAGATTGGTGCCTTTTCCCACGGGAAGGAGGCGCCGTCCTTCCCGGCGGCTTTGTTGGATGGCCTCAAAAATTTCTTCATCTTGTTGGAGCTGAAGAAGTTGAACGATGCCAACGCCAGCCCGCAACGTGCTCAGGTTTGCCCATGGAATCCTTTGCGGTGCATTCATCTTGCTTCCTCAACGGCGTGGATGCCAAGGCTGCGGAGTTTCTCCGGCAGATTCTGATAGCCTCTGTAGACCATGTCGATGTTGTGGATGACGGAGGTGCCGTTGGCGCAACAGGCGGCGATGACGATGGCCATGCCGGCCCGTATGTCCGGACTGGTCAGTTCCGCGCCGTGCAGTCGGGCGGGACCGGAGATGACCACGCGATGGGGGTCGCAGACGATGGCGCTGGCTCCCATGCCCACCAGCTTGTCCACAAAGTACAGGCGGCTCTCGAACATTTTCTCAAAGAAGAGGACGGTTCCCTCCGCCTGGGTGGCCATGGCGATCATGCAGCTCATCATGTCGCTGGGGAACTGGGGCCAAGGACCATCGGAAATGACTGGGATGGAGTTATTTATGTCTGGACAAATGCGGAGTTTCTCCGGTGCGGCCATCGTGATCCGCCCCGGCTCCAGGCGGAATTGGCAGTTGAAACGCTCGAAGACCCGCCGTGTCATCCAATAGTTGTGGGGAGACAGGTTTCCTGTGATGGTGAGGGTGCCTCCCGTGGCGGCGCAGAGGGCCAGATAGCTGCTGACCTCCACATAGTCGCTTTCCAACGCCACCGTGCAACCATGGAGTTTCGGAGTGCCGTTGACGGTGATGCTGTTGGTGCCGGCTCCCGTGATGGTAGCTCCCATGGCGTTGAGCATATCCGCCAGCTGGGCGACATGGGGCTCGCAGGCGGCGTTCAGAATCGTGGTGTGGCCGGGCATGGCCGCCGCCGTCATCATGATGTGCTCCGTGGCGGTGACGCTGGCCTCGTCCAAAAACAGCTCCGTGGACTCGAAGGGCGATTTTCGGAAGACAAAGCCGCTGCCTTTCGCCTCAATTTCGATGCCGAGCTTGCGCAGTCCGTAGAAATGGGTGTCGAAGCGACGTCGCCCAATCATGTCGCCGCCGGGATAGCCCAATTCCGCATGGCCGAAGCGGGCGGTCAGTGGCCCCGCGAACAACAGGGAAGTGCGCAGGGTATGGCACAGCTCCGGCGGGATGACGGAGGTGGAGAGTCCGTAGCAGTTGATTCGGACCGTGCCCATGGTGAATTCCGCCAAACCGCCCAGGGCACGGATGATGGACAGCATGTTGTGCACGTCCACAATGTCTGGAACATTGTGGAGAATCACATCATCCGTGGTCAGGACGGTGGCCGCAATCGTGGGAAGCGCCGCGTTTTTGTTGCCGCCTGGCGTGAGGGTTCCATGGATGCGGCCAGGGCCGTTGATGAGCAGGGTCGTCATGAATCCAATTAGCGCACGGCGATGCCGTGGGCCTTAAGATATGCTTTAAGTTCCTTGATGTCAATGAGATGGAAATGGAACACCGAAGCGGCCAAAAGAACCGTCGCGCCTGCTTTGGCGGCTTCGAGGAAATCCTCCAGCTTGCCGGCGCCGCCGGAGGCCACGATGGTCGCGCGGCAGGCTTTGACCATGGCTTTGATGACGGGAAGGTCATAGCCCGTCTTCGCGCCGTCTCCCGCCTTGCTCGTGGGCAGGATGACCTTGACGCCATAGCCGTCGACCTGCTTGGCCCATTCCACGGCGTCTGCGCCGGTGGCGGTGCGGCCGCCATCCACATAGACTTCATAACCTGATGGAAGAGAAGGATTTACATCAACATCAATGGCCACGGTCAAGGAATCCGCGCCAAATTCTTTGATGATTTCCGGAATGATTTCGGGCTTGCGGAAGGCCGCGCTGCTGACGGACACCTTGTTCGCTCCCGCCTGAAGGACGTCCCCGGCGGATTTCACATCACGGATGCCGCCGCCCACCGTGAAGGGAACGGAGCAGGCCTGAGCCGTCCGCCGCACCACGTCCAGAAGGGTGCCGCGGTTTTCGAAGGTGGCGTTGATGTCCAGAAGCGCCAGTTCGTCCGCGCCGGCGGCGCAGTAGGCCTTGGCGCATTCCACGGGATCGCCGGCATCTGCAATGTCCACAAAATGAACGCCTTTGACAACTCGTCCTGCTTTCATGTCAAGGCAGGGCATGATGGTAACAGGTTGATTCATGGTCTTTCTTCCTTCATGACTTCCATTGGGTTCAACACAATTGACATGCAGGCAGCCTCGTGCCTGATGTGTGTCCACTGCATTAACATATTCCAGAAACCGCGAAGTGCCAGAGGACAAATCGCTTTTTGAGACGGCAAATCGTTCTTATAGGGCGCCAAAGAAAAAACACCTCGCATTTTGGGGAAAGGAGGCGAGACCGCAAGAAGCGAAAAAAGCAAAATTATGCATAAATATGAATGCATTTAATGAATGCTTTCGTTGGGCTGTCACCGCTGGGGAAATGGGGCGAAAAATGTGTCTGAAAGTGCGAAAAATGGCCTTTGTTTTTGGGTCAAATGCCCGTAAAGAGCCCTAGAGCGGCCTCTGTTGCGTTGTGAAGGCGATTCAGTATATTAATACCTCTCTTTGCCAAGGGGCCGACAGAGGCCGTTTCTGTGAGTTTTGGTTTTATTGCATTTTATTTCATATATTGCAGTAAATCAATGGAGCCATTGGGACCCAAGAGGGCGACATCCTATTCCGTCTCGCCGTTCAGGAGGCGGAAGAAACGGGACACCACGGGGGCGGTGGTGCGGCCGCCGGAGTCGCCGTTTTCGATGACGCAGGCCACGGCGATGGTGGGTTCGGGCAGGGGGCCATAGCAGATGATCCATGTGTTCTTTTTGCGGTTGTCCTTTGACCCGATTTCCGCCGTTCCTGTTTTAGCCGCCAGCGGGATGCCGGCCTCCTTCATGGCTTTGGCGGAGCCATGAGGACTGGTGACGGTGCCCTCCATGCCTTGGCGGACGATGGCGAGCTCCTCTTCCGTGGCGGGCAGGCGATGGCGGATTTCCACGGAGGCGTTGCGGAGGACTTTGCCGCGGTTGTCGGTGACCCGTTGGACCAGATAGGGGCGGAGGACCTTGCCGCCGTTGGCCAAAGCGGCAGTGTAAATTGCTGCTTGTAAAGGAGTTACATCAATTGCGCCTTGCCCCATGGAGACGTAGGCGGTGTCAATGACCAGCCAGTTGCGGTGCCATGCCATTTTGGCGAAGGCGCGGGAGGGAAGCAGGCCGGATGTGGTTTCTGGCAGGTCGATGCCTGTCTTTTCGCCAATGCCGGCGGCGGCGAACATGGGGGCCAGATTGTCCAGCCCCGTCTTCACGCCGATTCCGATGAAATAGGGGTTGCAGGAGACGATGATGGCCTCCCGCAAGTCCAAGTTGCCGTGGCCGCTGCGTTTGGCGCAATGGATGGGATGATCGCCGATCATGTAGTAGCCGTTGCAGTAATAGGGATCGTCCGGCGTCAACCGCCCCGAATGCAGGGCGGCCAGGGCCACCAGTGGCTTGACGATGGAGCCGGGGGTGTAGGTGTTGTTGAGGGCGCGATTGAACATGGGCTTGCGCACGGTGTCCGCTTGCCATTCTCGGTAGAGCTGTGCCGTGATCAAATCGTGTCGATAGGCGGGGGCGGAGGCCATGGCCAAAATGGCTCCCGTGTGCACATCCACGGCGACCAACGCTCCGAAATGCCCTCGCAGCGCCGTCTCGGCCGCCGCCTGGGCGCGAGTGTCCAACGTGAGATGCAGGTTGTTTCCGGCTTGGGGCGCCCGCGACTCATGAAGGACTTCATGGACATAGCCGCTGGTGTCCACGAGGACCAGTTGGGCGCCGCCGTGACCGCTGAGTTCGCTATCATATTGGAGCTCAAGGCCTTCGCGACCGCCAATCTCACGCGTGACATAAATGCGGGCGAAGTCCCCCATGTCGTCCAGCTGGGGCTGACGGTTTCCCGTGAAGCCAAGGACATGGGACGCCAGCCCCTCGTGGGGGTAGACCCGCACGGTGCGTGGCGCCAAATCCACGCCGACCAGCGGAGGGGACAGCTCGGCGAAGCGGGCCCGCTCCTCCGCCGAAAGGTTTTTGAAGACGACGAGAGGCAGGGCGGGCTTTTGGTTCAGATGCTTGAGCAGCATGGCCTCGGTCAGGGGAGAGGGGCGGTTCAGCAGGAGGGAGAGCCGTGCCGCCGTGGCCATGATGTGGATGATGGTGCGGTTTTGACGGCCCGGCTGCCGCATTTCGGAGACATGGAATTCGATGTCATATTGGGCCGCGTTGTCTGCCAGCACCTCGCCGTTGCGGTCGAAGATTCGGCCACGGATGGGATTGATGCGGATGGGGCGGATGCTTTGGCGTTTGGTCTTCTCCAGATGTTCCGGCCCCTGCATCACCTGAACCTGCCACAGGCGCAGCACCAGAAGCAGCAGCGCGACCACCATGACCAGGGCGCAGAGCAGCAGCCGGCCTTTCATCATGTAGAGATGCCCCTGTCTAGTTGTCATCGGACACATCCATCACGTTGTCGTTCCAGCGGGAATCATAGGGATTGACGGTGGCGAAGCGACGGACGCCGATATGGAAGGCGATGCCGTCCCAAATCATGCTGCAAAGCGGAAAGAGCAGGGCACCGAACCCAATCTGCATCAAGGGGATACGCAGAATCTGCAGCCACGAGAGACCGCCGTGGCCCACGGCGAAGATGCGGAGAATGGACAGGATGCCGACAATGGCTCCCGTGGCCGCTCCGGGCGGAATCTGGCCGACGTGGGTGGAGAAGTCGCCGAAATAGCGCCAATTATGGCCCACGGGAATCAGCAGAAGCAGGGTGATGACATGGGCGGGGGGGCCGGCGGGGCTGCAGAGGTCCAGCCAAAGTCCTCCGAGACAGAAATAGGGCAACAGCAGGGGCCATGGATACAGCACGGCGAAATAGAGGCCGGCCATGGCCAGCAGCGGAACGGAGATGCCATGGTTGCCGATGAGCAGCTCCGCCATGCCGGAGGCCATGAGAACGAGAAGAAGCCACAGGATATGCATGGATTAGCCGTCCTTCTTCATGGTGGGAGTGGCGTTGCGGCGGCGCTTGATGAAGCGGCGGTAAATGTGGTGGCGGTAGAAATTCCCCAACCGCATGTACCATGCCGGCGTGTGAAGGTCCTGCCGCTGCATGTCGTTCAGAAGCTCTGGACAGCCATCCGACAGGATTTTGGAGAGGTTGTGGTTGTCGATGTACATGAAGAAAGGGGTCACCAGTTTGGAGAGCAGGCCACCGGAGAAATGGCAGGCGGTGGCAAAATCGATGAGAATTGGCTTCATGTCCTTGGAAATGAGCACGTTGCCGCGCCGGATGTCTCCATGGCACAACTGATGGGCATGGAGATTGCCAATCATGTCCTGCAGCTGTCGGTAGAACACCGCATCGGGATGGGACTCCTCCGGATGTTTGTTGCGGCGTTTCAGCGGACGAGTTCCCTCCAGAAACTCAAGAAAGAGGGTGTCTTTTTCCAGAATTCCATAAGGTGTTGATACGCAGGCATATCCGTTGTCATGTACAAGTTTGAGCTTCTCATATTCGTTTTGGATGCAGCGACGGGCGAACAGAATGCGGATGAGCCAGAGGCGTTTGGCGTAGCTTTTGGCGAGAACCTGACGGCCATCGGGCAGGAGGAGGCGGTACACGTCGGAGTCTCCGGAGGAGCGGGCGCGTTTGATGACCGTGCCATGGCGTTCCAACATGGCCACGACGGAGCCGCAGTCTCTGGAAAGAGCCTGGATGGCGAGAATGGCGCTGTCAGACGAAGGGGATGCCATGATGGATGCATGCGGTGGTTATTTGAGGGCCTGGAGCTTTTCGGCCAGTTGCCGTTCTACGTCCTCCAGGGCCTTTGAGGCGTCCTCCCAGGCCCATGAGGCGTTGATCAGCTCCTTGTCGATTTCGGCGGAGCGTTTGTTGAGGGCCGCGAAGTCCGTGCCTGGCTTGGCGGCGGTCAAGTCCTTGTAGATGGCTTTCTGCTCCGCCTCCAGAGCGGCGATGATGGACTCCTGCTTCTCGACGGCGGCGGCCCATTTCTTGCGGTCTCTGCTGAAGGAATTTCGGATGTTGGCTTCCTCACGTTTGCGGTCCTTCAGGGAGAGGCCGCCTCCGGAAGATGTTGAGGCTGAAGAGGATGCGGCAGACGTGGCGGCAGAGGCGGACTTTGCCTCTGCGGTGGCCGCCGCCCGCGCCTTCTGCTCCGCGAGCTTTTCACAATAGTAGTCGTAGTTGCCGTAATAGCGGGTGATGGCGCCGGGGGTCAGGGCGAAGATGGTGTTGGCCAGATTGCGCACGAACGTGATGTCGTGGCTGACCAGACACAGGGTCCCCTGATAGTTTTTCAGCGCCTCCTCCAGCGACTCCCGCGCATAGATGTCCAGATGGGTGGTCGGCTCATCCAGAAGGAGGAAGTTATTGGGGCGGAGCAGGAGACGGGCCAGAGCCAAACGGACCTTCTCGCCGCCACTGAGCACGGAGACAGGCTTCTCGATGGCGTCTCCGGAGAAACCAAAGCCGCCCAGCATGTTGCGCAGCTCGTTTTCCGTGCGGTCGGCGGAGGCGGCGCGGACGGTCTCGTAGATGGTCTTGTTGGGGTCCATGGTCTCCGAATAGTCCTGCGATTGATAGCCGATGGTCACGCCGTGGCCGATGGTCAGTTTGCCCGCGTTCAGGGGCATCAGGCCCGCGATGATGCGCAGCAGCGTGGTCTTGCCCATGCCGTTGAGCCCCACAAAGGCCGCTTTGTCCCCCCGCTCGATTTGCAAAGACAGATTTTGGAAGATGTTGTCCCGTCCGTTGTAGCTGAAGGTGCCGTTTTCCATGCGGACCACGTCCTGGCCGGAGCGCGGAGGCACGGGCAAGGTGATTTTGGGCGCCTTCACGGTAATTTGGGGGATTTCCACGTCTTCCAGCTTGTCCAGCATCTTGATGCGGCTTTGGGCCTGGGCGGCCTTGGTGGCCTTGTAGCGGAAGCGCTCCACAAAGCGCTCCAGCTGGTCCCGCCGATGGTCGATGTTCCGCTTTTGGGCGAGGAGCTGGTCATAGCGGGCCTGACGGTCATGCACGTACTGGGAGTAGTTGCCCTGATAGCGGGTCACCACGCCGCCCATGACCTCCAAGGTGACTTGGGTCAGGGAGTTGAGAAGATAGCGGTCGTGGGAAATGAGCAGCAGAGTGCCGGCAAAATTCTTGAGAAAATCTTTAAGCCATTCCACCGCAGGGACATCCAAATAGTTTGTCGGTTCGTCCAACAGCAGGATGTCCGGCTCGGCGACCAGATTTCGGGCCAGTTCGGCACGAATTTTCCAACCGCCGCTGAAGGTGTTGAAGGCGTCCTGAAAACGGCTGACCTGAAAACCAAGGCCGGAGAGGATGGTCTCCGCCTTGTTCTTGAGCTCGTAGCCGCCCTGATGTTCATATTCGGTCTGCATGGCTCCCAATTGTTTCAGAAGTCGTTCACGGTTCGTGACATCCGTCTGAAGCTGGTGCTCCAGCCTCTCGATGCGGTCATGAAGCTCCGCCAGTTCGGGGCGGGCGTTTTCCGTGTATTCCAGCAGGCTGACATGGTGCTCCACGTCGTAAATCTGCTGATGGACATAGCCGAGACGGTGGGAGGAGGGGATGGTGATTTCCCCCTTGTCCGGGCTCAGATTGCCGGAAAGCATTTCAAACAAGGTACTTTTGCCGGCGCCGTTGGGGCCGACCAGACCAACGCGTTCGCCGTCATGGACGGTGAACGTGGCGTCGTTGATGACGGCCTGGGTGCCAAAGGCCTTGACGACTGAAGAAAACTGTATCATAGGAAATACGCAATGAGCAATTCGCAATTTGGGAATAGGAAGAGGGGATGATGGGGGTGACCATGCGAGCCGCCGCCGACCATCTTATAATAATATGATATGGATATGGGAAAGTTCGAATCGACACGCCACTTTTTTGCAAAAAAGGCAGGACCGCCTGTGGAACGTGTGGATTCCCAATTGTCAAGTGACGATTCAGACCCCTGTGGTCAGAGCAAGCCATTGTCGCTTTCAGAATCGGTCCTGAATCGTTACATTCCCAAATTCCTAATTTCTAATTCCTAATTTCTAATTCCTAATTTCTAATTCCTAATTTCCAACGGTTTCCCGAACAAGGCCGATGTATTCGTCGTGGCCATTGCGGCCATTGTACCAAAGGAGTCGCTGGCCCGTGGCGGGATCGAGGCAGACGGAGGGCTTGTAGCAGGCGTCATGATCCCATTCGCCGGGGGCGCCGATGTCCACGATGGGGTTGTCGGGGCACCGTTGCCAACGGGTGATGCCATCGGGGGAGGTGGCGGCGCAGATGCGGGCGGTGTGGATGTCCTCATAGCCGATGTAGTACATCGCGAAGGAGCCGTCAGGGCGCTGTTCTACATGGCAGCCGCCGACGCGCTGTTGGTCGCAGCGGTCTTTCCCCTTCACGAAGATAGGATTGATAGGGGACTTACGCCATGTGAGCCCATCATCGCTTTCCGCATAGCCGAGGGCGTTGGGCTCATAGGTTTCGCCAGCGGCGTACCACATGCGGAAGACGCGGCGGGCGGAGTCATACAGCACAAAGGGGTTCATGACGGACTCCCGTTCCCACGGCAGTTCGGGAATGAGGATGGGAAGGGGCGTCCGTTCGCGGAAATGGATACCGTCGTCGCTGACGGCGTGGCCAATGCGGCTGAAGCCACGAGCCTGGCCCGTGTACCAAAGGTGGCAGAGGCCATTCACCCAAAGACAGCGGGAGCGGTTGATGTTGTCCTCCCAACCGGTTTCGGGCACAGGGGAAAGGACGATGGTGGGGGCGTTCCAATGGATGCCGTCCGTACTTTCGCAGAAGGCGATGGCGGATTTGGGGCGCCAGGAGAAATACATGCGGAAGCGGTCATCGAGGCGATGCACGTCAATGTCAAAGCAGGTCCCCAGCTCTTTGCCGCCCAGAACCGGATTCCCTTCATATTTTATCCAAGACATGGTCTTCCTTGGTTTTATTTTGGCTAAGTTGCTCGAAGAGTTTTACTTATAGTGAATGAAACAAGACAGAGTTTATTTTGCTAAGTTCTTCATATTATTGCACTTACAAAGAATGGAACAAAGTTGACAAAGGCTTTTAGGCCATGACCTTGCATGTTTTGTATAATATCTTGCGGGAAAAGATGTTAGGCTTACTTCTTCCCGACCACATGAACGGCGAAGCCGGCGATTTCCTCCGCCAGATAGAAGGACTGGAGAGTTCCGTCGGCGGCTTTGCGGATGGTTTCCTCCAAAATCGGCACGCCGCAACGGCGGTACCATGCCAAAGCCCGTCGCGCGGAGCGGGCGGTGAAGGCGATGTGGCCATTGGCGCCACAGAAGGGGGACTTGCGGTTTTCGACGGCCGTTCCGGCGAAGATGGCGCTGTTTCCATGGACCAATGGCAACCGGAACAGCTTGCTGAAGCGCTGAGCCGCCGCCAGCGCCGCCGCCTCGTCGCCATGGTTCAGTCCTACGTGGGCCAGTTCAAAGCCAAGGGAGATGTCCAGAGCCTTTTGGCAAGTTGCGGTGATTTTGTCCCAACGCCCTGCCTTGATGTCCTCTTGAGAGGCGAAAAAACCGCCGCCGATGGCTGCGACGAAGGGTTTGTCCAGATAGGCGGCCATTATGTCTAGGTTGATGCCACCGGTGGGGACGAACTGGCATTGGGAGAAGGGACCGTGAAGGAGGGACAGCGCGGCAATGCCGCCATTCTGTTCCGCGGGGAAGTATTTCAGGTGGCGGAGCCCCAATTTGACGGCGGCGGTGATTTCTGTCGCCGTGGTGGTTCCGGGCAGCGGCGGCAGCTCCTGTGCCATGCAGTATTCGCAGAGCTCCTTGTCAAAGCCAGGCATGACGATGAAAGCCGCCCCCGCTTCCTTCGCCGCGTCAACCTGTTCTTTCGTGAAGACGGTTCCCGCGCCTAACAGCATGTGGGGGAATGCCTTATGAACTCGGCAGATGACCTCCAGAGCCCAGGGTTTCCGCATGGTCACCTCAAAGGCGTGGACGCCGCCCTCGCAAAACGCGGCCGCCAGCGGCTCTGCATCGTCTGCGCTCGGCGGACAAAGGACAGGAACCACGCCCAAATCCGCAATCTGCTCGAAAATCTGTGTGTTCATTGTTATTCCCTTTTGATATGAAATTGCAATCTTTTTTAGTGGATGGAAGGCACCGCCGCTCTAAGCCTGAATATTGTAGAAGGATTTGTACCATGTGGCGAAGCGGCGAAGTCCTTCCCGCAGAGGCGTTTGGGGACGGAAACCGAAATCTCGCTCAAGCGCGGACACGTCGGCGTAGGTCACCGGCACATCCCCTGGCTGCATGGGAACCAGCTTCTTGTGGGCCTCGAAATCATAGGTGGAGGGCAGGACCCCGGCGCGGACCAGCTCCTGCTGCAGGATGTCCACAAAGTCCAGCAGGTTTTCCGGTGAATTGTTGCCGATGTTGTAGATTCGATAGGGAGGCAGAGGCAGTCCGTCCTCGCCCGCGGCATGCTCCGGAGCGCAGGCCATGACGCGACGGACGCCCTCCACAATGTCGTCCACATAAGTGAAGTCCCGGCGGCAGTTGCCATAGTTGAAGATTTCGATGGTCTGGTTTTGGATGAGCTTGTTGGTGAAGCTGAAATAGGCCATGTCGGGGCGGCCGGCGGGGCCGTAGACCGTGAAGAAGCGAAGGCCGGTGGAAGGGATGTCGTAGAGTTTACTGTAGGCATGGGCCAGCAGTTCGTTGGACTTTTTGGTGGCGGCGTAGAGGGAGACGGGGTTGTCCACTTTGTCGTCGGTGGAGTAGGGGATTTTTCGGTTGCTGCCGTAGACGGAGGAGCTGGATGCGTAGACCAAATGTTGGACGGGATGATGGCGGCAGGCTTCAAGGATATTGAAGAAGCCCACCAGATTGGCCTCGATGTAGCAGTCCGGATGGGAGATTGAATAGCGCACGCCGGCCTGGGCGGCCAAATTGACGGCCACGGCGGGGGCCTCCTCCTCGAAGATGCTGTCAATCAGGGACTTGTCTGCAAGGTTGCCTTTGACGAAACGCCAGCTGGACTGGGGGTGCCGCGCAAGTTCCTCCTCAATTTGGCCAAGGCGGTAGTTTTTCAGGGCGGGGTCGTAGTAGTCGTTGAGGGAGTCCAGTCCGATGATGCGGATTTGGGGCACGGATTTGAGGAGGGCCAGGGTCAGATTGGCTCCGATGAAGCCGGCGGCGCCAGTCACAAGCACTGTCTTTCCAGATAGTTCGACATTTGGTGTAAGCATGGTGACTCCAATGGGTTAGAGCGATGAAAAGTCTGTTCTTCTAGAAATAGCCGTCCTTTTTCTTCTCTTCCATGGACGAGGCGCCGTCATAGTCGATGACACGTCCCTGCCTTTCGGAGGTGGTGGTCAGCAGCATTTCCTGCACAATCTTCTCCAACGTGTCCGCCTCGGACTCGATGGCGCCAGTGAGAGGATAGCAGCCCAAGGTGCGGAAGCGCACTTTCTTCATCATGGGGACTTCGCCAGGGAGCAGGGGCAGTCGGTCGTCGTCCACCATGATGAGATTGCCGGAGCGTTCAACGACGGGGCGTTCCTTTGCGAAATAGAGGGGGACGATGGGAATCTTCTCCAAGCGGATGTAGAGCCAGATGTCCAGCTCTGTCCAGTTGGAGAGGGGGAAGACGCGGATGGACTCCTCCGGATTGACTTTGCAGTTGTAGATGTTCCAAAGCTCCGGCCGCTGATTTTTCGGGTCCCATTGGTGGAACTTGTTGCGGAAGCTGTAGATGCGCTCTTTGGCGCGGGATTTCTCCTCGTCGCGGCGGGCGCCGCCGAACGCGGCGTCGAAATGGTAATGGTCGAGAGCCTGCTTCAGGGCCTCGGTCTTCATGATTTGGGTGTGCTTTTCGGAGCCGTGGGTGATGGGGCTGATGTTCTGCGCGATGCCGTCAGGATTGATCCAGACCAGCAGCTGGAAGCCCAGCTCCTTGGCCATGCGGTCGCGGAACTCAATCATCTCGCGGAATTTCCAGCGGGTGTCCACATGCAGCAGAGGGAAGGGGATCTTGCTGGGGTAGAAGGCCTTCTGGGCCAGCCGCAGCATGACGGAGGAGTCCTTTCCGATGGAATAGAGCATGACGGGATTCTGAAATTCCGCCGCCACTTCGCGGATGATGAAAATGCTTTCGGACTCCAGCTGTTTGAGGTGAGTCAGATGATAGCTTTCGGGAATCGGTACTGTTTTTGTATCTTGTTGCATTGCAAGGAGTTATGACTTTTTTTGGAATGGCCGTCTAACATCGTCTGGAGGTGTCGTTCATTGCCACGATGCCGCGTAGCCGACGAAGAAGGGGTTGCTCAGGTTGGGTTTATTGAAGCGGAGCGGCTCATGGGTGCGGAAGTCGGTGATGCGGCAGCCCGCCGCCTCCGCCACGGCCTGCGCGGCGGCCACATCCCATTCCATGGTGGGACCCAGCCGCGGATACACGTCCGCAGAGCCTTCCGCCAGCAGGCAGATTTTGAGGGAGCTGCCTTTGGAGATGCGTTCCACATTGCCATGAAGCTCCTCCAGGGCATGGATGAAGTCAAGGGTCTCCTGTCCACAGTGGGAACGGGAGGCGACCACACGGACGACGCCCGGATGGGCCGCCTCCGCCAGCGGAAGGCGGGGCAGGGCGGCACTGTCATGCAGCCGCTCCACCAGCTCCTCCCGTGTCTCAAAATCCTGTCCCTGAACCAGACGGCATGCGCCAAGTCCTTCTGCCCCAAGGTATACCAATCCGTGAACAGGAGCGGTGACAATGCCAAGAACCGGCTTCCCCCGGTGAATCAGGGCGATATTGACGGTGAATTCACCATTGTGGCTGATGAATTCCTTTGTGCCGTCCAAGGGGTCTACCAGCCAGAAGGTCTCCCAGCCGGCCCGCTCTTCATAGGGGATCTCGCGGCTCTCTTCGGAGAGGACAGGGTAGTCCCACAGGGTCTGAAGCCGCTCCACGATGATGCGATGGGAGGCCTTGTCCGCCGTGGTCAGCGGCGAATGATCGGCTTTGAGCTCCACGTCATAGTCGCCATTGTAGCATTTGAGGATGGCGTCTCCAGCGTCAAGGGCGGCCAAGACGGCGGAAGGGCAGAAGTCGTGGATGAGGGCGGAAATGTCCATACTATTGATAATTAGGAATTAGGAATGAGGAATTAGGAATTAGGAGTTGGGAATTAGGAGTTAGGAGTTGGGAATTTGAAATTTAGTTAGTAGTTAATTAGGAATTGGGAATTGGTTTGGATTTCAAAATTGCTAATTTCTAATTCCTAATTCCTAATTACAAATTTAAAAGAGGGCCCGGAGGCAAAGGTAGATGTAGAAGAAGGGGGCCATGAAGATCAGACTGTCCAAGGTGTCCAAAATGCCGCCGATTCCAGGCAGTGAGCCGGAGTCCTTGAGTTTGGCGGCGCGTTTCAGGGCGGATTCCGCCAAATCGCCGAACAGGCCGATGATGGAGGCCATGACGCCGGTCAGAATACAGTCGAAGGCGTTGAAGAAATGCTTGCCGTGGAATAGGAAGTGGTTGCGGCAGAGGAGGTAGAGCAGACAGGCGGCGACGACGGAGAAGAGGGTGCCGCCGAGCAGCCCCTCCCAGCTCTTCTTCGGGCTGATGGTGGGGGCCAGGAAGTGGTTGCCGCCAGGGCGTTTGGCCATGGCACAGCCAATGACATACGCCCCCGTGTCCGCCAATTTGGTGATGATGATCAGATATAGAAGAAGGAATCGGCCGTCGCTGTCACCGCTGAAATACAGTTTGGCCATGGAGCTGAGGGGCCAGCAGAAATACAGGATGACGCCTAAGGACAACAGGATGTCCTGCGTCAGTTTGCGGGATGGTGGATTGAGGAAGATGAGGGCGAAGAGTCCGAGGACGGAGATGAAGAGCACCAATGCCTCCAGAGCCGTGGCGGAGGGCAGAGGGGTGAAGGGGGACACCCAGACCAGCAGGCAGGCGCAGCTGATGGCGATGGAGTGGCAGCTGGTCTCGCGGGACAGCGGAACCATGCCGAAGACCTCGCGGCAGCCAAAGATCATCATGATGGTGGCAAAGAGCAGGAAGACATAGGCGCCGATTCTTCCAGGCAGCAGAAGGGCGCACAGGGTCAGGGCGATGATGGGCAGGGCGGATAGGATTCGTTTGGTCATGGTCAGGCTCCTCCATAGCGGCGTTGACGTCGTGAATATTCATCCAATGCTTCTTTGAATTGTGTTTCGCCGAAATCCGGCCACATCACGGGAAGGAAGATAAACTCAGCATAGGACGCCTGCCACAGCAGAAAATTGCTCAGGCGCTGTTCGCCGGCGGTGCGGATGATCAGGTCCGGATCGGGTGTGCCGGCGGTCTGCAGTCTGGCGGACATGGCGTCTTCATCGATGTCCTCCAGTTTCAGGCGGCCTTCCATCACGTCCCGCGCAAGGGATTTGGCGGCCAAGGTGATCTCCTGCCGGCTGCCATAGCTGAGAGCCACCGTGAGATGGGCCTTGTCGCAGACAGCGGTGCGCTCCAGCACTTTCCGTAGCTTGCCGCGAACCATCACGGGAAGCCGCTCCAGGTCCCCAATGATGTGCAGACGGATGCCGTATTTTAGAAGCTCGTCCTCATGGCTCGTGATGAAATCCCCCAGAAGTCCCATCAGCGTCGCGACTTCCGAAGGGGACCGCTTCCAGTTCTCCGTGCTGAACGCATAAAGGGTCAGATAGCGGATGCCATATTTTTGGCAGCAGGACACGGTGCGCATGACGGAGTCCGCCCCCGCTTTATGGCCCTCGGAGCGGGGCAGATTCCGCTGTTGGGCCCAACGGCGGTTGCCGTCCATGATGATGGCGATGTGCTTGGGAACGTTTTCCTGTGACATGATGGCAGACTTTCGGGGTCGGATTTGTAAACACTCTCCCTTTACTCTAATGTGAAAATCGCCGAATTCAATTCCCTTGCCGACAGTCGAGGGCCAATTTATGACGTCCCGCGTCCCGCATCCTGTATCCTGTTTTACGACATATGAAAAACATCGAAGAGGCATTGCCTTGCCATGACGCCTTTCAGACGAATCGGTCGCATAAAGGGCCGTTGGGAATTGCCGAAGGGAATTCATCATTTATAGTATGGTTACGTCTTCCAATCCATAGACAAAAAGAAGAAGGTGGCATTATGCATCATTTGAGATTTCGTCAGGTCCATCTGGATTTCCATACATCTCCGATCATTCCGGGCATCGGCCAGTCTTTCAATAAAGAGGAATGGCAGGAGACCCTGAAGAAGGGGCATGTCAACTCCATCACCCTGTTCGCCAAATGCCACCACGGCTGGCATTACCATCTGACCAAAGTCGGTCGGATGCATCCCAATTTGGGCTTCGACCTTCTCCGTGAGCAGTTTGACGCCTGCAAGGAGCTGGACATCAATGTTCCCATCTACCTTTCAGCCGGTCTGGATGACGCCATGCTTGACGAGCACCCCGAATGGCAGAATGTCTTCGTGGATTCCCGCAATCTGTCCGCCTCCGTGTCCAGTCCCCTCCATTCGGGCTTCCATCACGTGTGCTTCAACTCCCCCTACACGGACTACCTCGTCCGCCAGATTCGGGAGACCCTCACCCTGTTCCCCAACTGCAACGGCATCTTCTTGGACATCATCTCCCAGCCGGACTGCTGCTGCGTCCATTGCATGAAGGTCATGCGGGACCACGGCTGGAATCCCCTGAATGCGGACGACCGCAGAAAGTGCATGAACTACGCCCTGGAGCGCTATTATCAGATGACGACGAACTGCGTCACCTCCTTCAACCCTGACATGCCCATCTTCCACAATTCGGGCCATGTGACGCCCGGCCGTCGCGATCTCTTGAGCAAGTACTTCTCCCACTTGGAGTTAGAGTCCCTTCCCACCGGCGGCTGGGGCTATGACCACTTCCCACTCTCCGCCAAATATGTGCACACGTTGGACTTCGATTTCCTTGGCATGACCGGCAAATTCCACACCACGTGGGGCGAATTCGGCGGCTTCAAGCACCCCAACGCCCTGCGCTACGAATGCGACGCCATGTTGGCCTACGGCGCCAAATGCAGCATCGGCGACCAGCTCCATCCCTCCGGCAAGCTGGACGAAAGCACCTATGAGCTGATTGGAGAGGCCTATGCGGACGTGGAGAAGAAGGAGGCGTGGTGCGACAATGTGAAGAATGTGGCGGAAATTGGTCTGCTCATCGCGGAGGGCGTCAATGACGACCATCCCCGCAATTGCCCGGGAGACGTGGGCGCCGGCCGCATCCTGCTGGAAGGCCATTTTCTGTTCGATGTCATTGACGCAGAGGCGGATTTCAGCAAATACCGCCTGCTCATCCTCCCCAATAACGTGAAGATCGACTCCACTCTGCGCAACCGCTTGGCCAGCTATGTGGCCGCCGGCGGCAAACTGCTGCTTTCCGGCTCCAGCGGACTGGACGCCAACGGCAAGTTCCTCTTCGACGTGGGCGCGGAATGCGAAGGGCTCAGCCCCTTCCGGCCAGACTACGCCTGCCTGAACCAGGCCATCGGACCGGATTGCGTCCACACCCCCATGGTCATGTATCTCCCCAGCACCCGCATCAAAGTCACCGACGGCATCAAGCTGGGGGATGTATACGACCCCTATTTCAATCGGACAGACCATCAGCATTTCTGCAGCCATCAGCACACGCCGTACCGTCCCACGCCCTCCGGCTATGCGGCGGCGGTCCGCAAGGGCAACATCATGTATCTGGCCCATCCGGTCTTCAGCATCTACTACGGATGGGGCAGCGTCCCCATGGCGGAATATGCCCGAAAAGCCATCCGCTATCTGCTGGGCGAGCCGGAAATCATCACCAATCTGCCCTCCACGGCTAGGCTGACCCTCATGGAGCAGCCGGAAGAGCACCGCTATGTCCTCCATCTTCTGTATGCCTCCACCGTGAATCGGGGCAGCGGCGGCAACATCGAAGGCGTCCAGACCCGTGGCAGCATCGAGGTCATAGAGGACCTGCTGCCGCTCCATGACGTGAAAGTGGACATCCGTCCCAGAAGGGAAATCAAAAAGGTGACGCTGGCTCCTGAAGGCACAGGCGTCCTCTTCAATGTGGACTCCTCCGGCCGGCTCAATTTCAAGCTGGAGCGCTTCACGTGCCATCAGATGGTTGTGCTCGAGTATTGACCATGAATGCCTCGCTTCGCAAGGCGGTCGGCAAGCCGGCATGGATCGTGCTGGCGTTGGGGATAGGGGCGGCGTTCCCTCAGCTCAAATGCAATGCCGTGGTTAGCGTCAGTCTCATGCTGATGCTGACCATGAATTTCATGCGGCTGGATTTTCAGCGGATGCGGCCCCATCCAACTCATGCTATCCTATTGGTGCTTAATATCTTATTCGCCATAGGACCGTTCTTCCTTCTGCGACCTCTGAATCCCGCCTTGGCGGAGGCCGCCTTTTGGACGGGAATCGCCCCAACGGCCATCAGCGCCGCCGTCTTCACGGGCTTTTTGGGAGGGAGCGAGTCCTATGTGCTGACCTCCTTCCTGTTCAGTAACCTCCTCATTCCCATGATGTTACCATTTTTGCTCCCCCTGCTGTCCCCAGATGTGGAATTCTCCTTGTCCGCCATTTTGGACATTGCCCGCGGCATCGTGAAGCTGGTCGGCGTGCCGTTGTTCATCGGCCAGGCCATCCATTGGCTAGGGGAAAGCCGCCTGAAGCGTGTGCCGCCCCAGTTCTTCTCCGCCACCACGTTTGTCCTGTGGGTCGCCATGCTGCTGTGCATTGCGGCCAACGCCTCCGATTTCATCCGAAGCCATGAAGAAGGGCAGGGGCATGGGAGAGCCGTCGTCGGCATCGCCCTGATGGGGGCGGCTCTGGCGGTCTTGAATTTCGGAGTCGGAAGCCTGCTGCCGCCAAAGTCATTCAAGCAGGAGAACTGTCAGTCCCTCGGCCAGAAGAACACCTCGCTGGCCATCTGTCTAGCCTTGGCCTATGGCAGTCCCATCGCCGCCCTCGGCCCCACCTTCTACGTCTTCTACCATAATATATGGAACGCCATCCAGCTGTTCTTCCATATTCGAAAAACGGCTAAGTAATTGGAATTTAGAAATTTAATGACTCATAACCTGCTTTTCGATTGGTTTTGAGTTGTTACTTGCCTAAAACCGTGAAAAAAGTTAAGATTTTCTTATAAATAATTTGCAACTCGCTGGCTTTCAGTTTGTTATGTATATTTTCGATAACACAAACGCCACTCGCCAGCGAGGTTGTCATGCTTAATATAGCCCTTGGAAACGAAACCGTCAGCTCCGTCGCATGAATTTCACTGGCCGGTGGCCTTCCCCGCCGCTGTTCCAGATCTGGGGGCTGTCTCCGCTGCTTAAATGTCTCGGTTGGAGGAGAAAGCAGGGCCGCCTGCCGCAACGAAGCCGCCGCTGGCGCCTTTGGCGTTTTTTCCAATCCAGAAGGAATAGAAGTCGCCGCGGTTCATCATGAACGAGAACTTGAACGGGCGGTTGGTGAGCGTCGCGATGGAGGCGTTTTTCCAGCGGATTTCCGCGCAGGTGGAGTTTCCCCTGAAGCCAAGGCAGTCGTCGCGAGTGAAGCCTGGAATCGGCTGGTCGTTTTCATCGAGGCATTCGGCGGTCAGCAGGCTGCCAGAGGTATTTGCGTTGACGAAAAGTCCCATGCCTTTGGTGAAGATGAGCTTGCGCGTGATGACACCTGAGTTGGGGAAGGTCGCGCGGAGTGACACCATGCCGTCGCGGCGGAGTTTGGCGAGACCGACGGCACCGTTGCCGTACATGCCGTTCCGAAGGCTGTCCTTGGAGTATTCAAGGGAACCACCGTAGGCGGAATAGTAGAACCACAGTTCGTCGCCGACGATAAGCGCAATGCCTGCGGTCGGCTCGATGTAACCGAATTCCCACGAATCTGGCGTGCGGCGTGCGTCGATGAATGACGTGCGGTCTGGCCGCAGGAAATGAAATCCATCGCGGCTGTATCCAACGGTCAGTTCCGTCAGTTTTGGCTCGATTTTCTTCAGGCCGACGTCATTCGGCGGTCCCTGGAGAATCTGGAACAGGCCGAGCATGATGCTCTCGTATCCAACGGCATCAAGGTTGTATAGCTGCGCCTCCGAATACATGGCACGGTCCATGATGTCGGCGCCAATCCAATAGGGAGGTTCGCCGAGCTGCCAGATGCCCGACTGGAAGAAATCGTCCGCCTCCATGTATCTGCGGCAGCGTCCGCGACGCTTGGGGAGGTTTTCGCGGATGCTCTGCACCCACTTGCGTCTGAATGGATTGTAGAAGGCGGTGCTTCGGTCGCCTTCGATGCCAGTCTCGGTCGGCTTGCTCCAGTGGATGCCGTCGGGGGAGGTGAACATCTTGCCAGGCTTGTTTCCGACGGGTTCGCGGACGAGGAACTTGAAGCGCTGTGATGAGTCGTTCGTATCCAAATCAAGCCAGACGGAGCCTGAATCGGGATGGAAGTCTTCGGAGATGATGACGTTGGTCCCCGGGACGATGTCAAGGTTCGGGCGCTCCCAGTGGATGCCGTCAGAGCTGATGGCGTATGCCATGCATCCTGTGTAGCTGCACATGTACCACATCTTGAAGATGCGGTCGGAGGGGTCGTACCAGATGCCGCCGCATTTCGGCAGCGTGCATGGCGGCATGCCATTGTTGTCGCGCTCATGCTTCGTCTCGGGGTAGAAGACTGGATTGCAGGTGTATTTGACGGGATGGTGGTGGGTCGGTGCCATGCTGTTGTCATCAAGAAGGAAGTCATCGACGAACAGTTGACGCCCGACGTCGATGTTGATGACCTGTGGCGGGTTGGCGAGATACGGCACGCGCATCGGCTGGAAGTCATTCGGGTCGATGTCCCGCGGCGGCCAGGCATCGGGCAAAACAATGTTGTTGTACAGCGTTTCTGACATGGAGTGTCCCCTTTAAATTGGGTTGATTTTATGAATGAGCGGCTGGATAGTGATGTCGGTGATGTTCAGTCGGCAATCCCCTTGCCATATTCGCCCGAACCGCCCGTGCCAATGACCTTCTTTCCTGAAATATTCATGGATTTAACCATTCAGACCCCACTCTAAATGAATTTTTCTGTCAAATGTGTAAGATAAAGGTGCAATAGGTTTTTACCAGCCGTTGACGGCAAGAAAGTTGCGTCGTCGAAGCCTACCGCGGAAATTGGCATGGATGGCCGGAGGCGGGCGGTAAAACGCGGAAAAAAACGCCGTTCAGCCACGGGAAGGTGATGGTTTATGTAATATTCACGGATTCAGGTACTTAGTCATTAACGTTTGGTTATTTTTCCAATATGGACCTTGTGGCTAATGGATTTCGAGGCATTTTTTGTCCATTTTAGGGGAATGACGACTTGCTTTTGTCGAAAATGACATGATAGTATAATACCTATATTTACGATTCTGTCCTGAATTGTCAGGTTTTGTATTGTCCCTTTGTTGAATTTGTCTGAAGGTTCCCATGTCACGCAATTATCCACTTGAACGTGTTCGCAACATTGGCATCATGGCTCACATCGACGCCGGCAAGACCACATGCACGGAGCGTGTGCTGTTCTACACGGGGCGCACCCACAAGCTGGGGGAGACCCACGATGGGGCGGCGACGATGGACTTCATGGTCCAGGAGCAGGAGCGGGGCATCACCATCACCAGCGCCGCCACCACCTGCATATGGCGGGATCATCAGATCAACATCATCGACACGCCCGGACATGTGGACTTCACCGTGGAGGTGGAGCGCAGCCTGCGTATTCTCGACGGCGCCATCGGCCTGTTCTGCGCCGTCGGCGGCGTGGAGCCCCAGTCGGAGACCGTGTGGCATCAGGCGGAGAAGTACCATGTGCCCCGCATCTGCTTCGTCAACAAGATGGACCGGGTGGGCGCCAACTTCTTCAATGTGGTCAACCAGATTCGCGACGTGTTGGGGGCCAACGCCGTTCCGGTGGTCATTCCCATCAACGAAGGGCCGGAGTTCAAGGGCATCATCGACTTGGTCCAAATGACGCAAGTCAGTTACGTGGAGGATATTAAAGGCACCTATCCCGTGGAGGAGCCGCTGAGCGACGAGCTGCTCCAATACGCCACCCCGTGGCGCAAGAACATGCTGGAGAGCGTGGCGGAAATCGACGAGACCCTTTTCGACAAGTACTGCGCGGACGAACCGCTCTCCGAAGATGAGATTCGCGCGGCGCTACGCAAGGCCACCCATCAGCATCTCATCTGTCCGGTCCTCTGCGGCAGCGCTTTCCGTAACAAAGGCATTCAGAGACTGTTGGATGCCGTGGTGGACTATCTGCCAAGCCCCTTGGACGTGCCCGCGGCGGACGGAAAGAACCCCGAAGACGACACGGAGGTCATTCGGGAGGCGGACGATCAGGCCCCCCTGGCCGCTTTGGCCTTCAAAGTCGTGACGGACAAGCACGTGGGCAAGCTGATCTATGTCCGCATCTACTCCGGCGTCATGGAAAGCGGAAGCTATGTGCTGAACTCCACCCGTGGCAAGCAACAGCGCGTCGGCCGCCTTTTCCGTATGCACGCCAACCATCAGGAGGTGGTCGAGCGGCTTTATGCGGGGGAAATCGGCGCCGTCATCGGCATGCCGGACACGGTCACGGGAGACACCCTCTGCGCGGAGGAATGTCCTATCGTGTTGGAGTCCATTGACTTCCCTGAACCTGTCATCAGCGTGGCCGTCAAACCCGTCAGCCGAGGGGACAAGGACCGGCTCATGGCGGCGTTAAGCAAACTGGCGGAGGAAGATCCGACGTTCACCGTCCATGTGGACAAGGAGACGGAGGACACCATCATCTCCGGCATGGGAGAGCTGCATCTGGATATCATTTTGGATCGCATCAAGCGGGAGTTCAACGTCAATGTGGAAAGCGGAAAGCCGGAAGTCTCCTATCGGGAGACCGCCACGCGGCCCGTGGAGCACGAGGAGCGCTTCAAGAAGCAGACTGGCGGCCATGGCCAATACGCCCATGTGATCTTCAAGCTGGAGCCGCTGCCGGCGGGAAGCGGCTACGTCTTCGAGAACGAGGTCAAAGGCGGCAACATCCCCAAAGAGTACTTCCCGGCCATCGAAAAGGGCGTCCACGATGCCATGGAAGAGGGGCCAAAGGCGGGCTATCCCGTTGTGGATCTGAAACTTACCTTGGTGGATGGCTCCTACCACGAGGTGGACAGCTCGGACATCGCCTTCCGAACCTGCGCCTCCATGGGCTTCAAGGCGGCCTTCAGCAAAAGCGCCCCTGTGCTGTTGGAGCCCATCATGCGGCTGACCATCACCACGCCGCCGGAGTATTCAGGCACCATCACGGGCAATTTGTGCAGTCGTCGTGGTCGAGTTCTCGGCATTGACACCATCAACGATAAGTATCAGGTCATCAAGGCCTTGTCTCCGCTGTCCAATCTTTTCGGCTACACGAGCGAGCTGCGCAACCAGACTCAGGGGCGGGCCGGCTTCAACATGCAGTTCGAGTTCTATGAACCTGTCCCGCAGAATATTGCGGATGAAATCATCGCGGCGCGGAAGGCGAAGCGGAACAGCGAACGCGGCTGAATTATAGCCACTAATATTGCTTTGCGGATAGGCCCTGAAACTAGCTCTTCTAGATTTTCTAGCTCTTCTAGAATCTCTAACTACCTGATACTCAAGTAGTTAGAGCATAGAAGTAGAAAAGGGCTGCCAAGACAGCCCCTTTCCTTTCAGCCCTAAAGAAGAGCCTTTAGAGTTGATTCCTAATTTCTAATTCCTAATTTCTAATTCCTAATTCTATCTGAACTGCATGGAGTAGACGTCGGCGTCCATCATGCGGAACTCAAGGTAGACGGGCTTGCCGGCGAGCTTGGAGACGGCCTCCGCATCGTCGAAGAGGACCTTGCGGTCGATGGCGTTGCCGAAGGTCTCGCAGGAGGGATAGCGATTGCCGTCCGCGTCGATGAGCGTGACGTAGACGTAGCCCCTTGCTGAGGTGGCGAAGTTAATGTGCAGCTCGCTGCCCGTGAAGGTGAAGGGCTTGGTCACCGCCATGGCCTCCGTGCCGCCGGAGTGGAGGGAGGCGAAGCCGTCCATGCGGATTGTGTAGCGGTTCAACTCTGCGGGAATGTTCATGAAGTGGTTGGCGAACAGGTAGATGGACAATTCGTCGGGGGCGCCAGGGACCTTGCTTGGGGTGACGGCGAAGCCCCAGTTGGGATAGCAGTCGCCATAGACCCAGTTGAGATCGTTCTCCGGCTCGGGGCGCATGAAGGCCTCGCCGAAGCGGTGGAAGACCTTGCCGTCGCGGGAGGAGATGAAGGCGCAGTCCGTGATCACGGTGCCGTAGCGGGGGCTCATCTGCATGCGGAGCTTGCGGTGCTCCTTGCCGCCCAGCTCCTCGAAGCTGTTGCTCCACTTGAAGCGGTTGACGTAGCGGGTCGGCGTGCCGACAAGGATCTGGGGCGCACGGAAATAGGGTATCACGTTGTTGGTGTAGAGCGGGATGTCCTCGCCGTCCTCGAAGACCAGCTGCACGGGGTCGGTCCACGTCTTGAAGTCCTTGGACTCGATGTAGCGGATGTCACGGACCCCCTCATTCATCGGATTGGGCATGGATTGGCCGTGGGCCTTGCGGATGTAGCCGCGGTAGAGTCCCGCCCGCGCGTCCCAAAAGACCACGTTGAGGGAGTCGAAGTCGCCTTTGGAGGTGATGATGTCGCCGGCGGTGAAGTGGATGCCGTCCGGGCTGGGGAAGCCGCGGAGGCCGCCCTTGTCGCGGGCGATGCCTTTGTAGCGGGCTTCCGGAGGAC